>Ga0111539_10010282_pt1 | contig 11779 bp, 7 predicted proteins | sample RhiMethybrSRZTD1_FD_79667 | JGI IMG/M metagenome (GOLD analysis project Ga0111539, IMG submission 79667) | Populus rhizosphere microbial communities from Tennessee, USA - Rhizosphere MetaG P. TD hybrid SRZTD1 (version 2) (version 2) | ecosystem: Host-associated > Plants > Roots > Rhizosphere >...
GATCCAGTTCGACTTGTCCGGCTCGACGAAGGCAAAGACCACGCTCACCCCGAGACCGATGGCGAGCAGGATGAGCCCCCCGATGAGGAGTCCGTGCGCGCGGCGAATTCGAGAGCTTCCCAAGCCGTAGTGGTCCAAGGCGGGGACCGGGGGAAGCTTCTCTGGATCGACGCCTCGCTCGATGGCCGCGATCCGCTCCTTCCGGGCGAGCTCCTCGAGGCGTGCCTGGGTAAAGATGCGTACGATGGCCAGGGTCATGCCGCCCGCGACGGCGATGATCGGGATGATCAGAGTCATCAGAGGATACACATCGCGCATGCCTTCGCTCCTTGGGTTGAAGGATCCGCCGGGGCTTCCTGGATCGGCTGCCCTTCCGCGGCTCGATGACTTGGAGGGGACGGGACCCCTGTCCGGTTTCATGAAACCGGAGCCGGGGACCTCCCCGTCCAAGGCGAGGGTGGAGACCCCCGAAGAGCGGGACTGGATCGCGCGATGCCGCGCGGGCGACGCACGGGCGTACCGGGCGCTCGTCGAGCGCTACCAGGATCGCGCCTACGCCCTCGCGTACCGGATGGTGCGCTCCCGGTCCGACGCCGAGGAGATCGCGCAGGACGCGTTCGTCCGGGCGTGGCGCGGGATGGGCGAGTTTCGGGGCGACGCCTCGTTCATGACCTGGCTCTACCGCATTCTCGTGCGACTGGCGCTGGACCGGGCCGAGACCCTGAATGCGCGGCGTGCGCGCGAGGTCGCTGTCGAGGACCGAGAGGAGCCCGTAAGCTTGCCCCCGGATCGCGGCCTGGCACGGAGGATGGATCAGCTCCTCGGAGAGCTGCCGCCCCGGGAGCGCGCAGCCCTCACGCTGTTCTACTATGAGGACCGGCCGATCGCAGAGATAGCGCAGATGCTCGGCGTGCCGGAGAACACGGTGAAGACCCACATGAGCCGCGGCCGCGCGGCGCTTCGCGAGGCATACGAGAAGGCCGAAAGGCTCGGAGGCGTTCATGAACGATGAGGATCTCGAGCGCTGGACGGGCGAGGCCCTCCGCGCCAAGCCCGATCCGATGCCGGCGCCGGCGGGCTTCACGGACCGCGTGATGGCCCGTGTCGCCGCGGCAGCCGTCGAGCCGCGCGCCGTGCCGACCTGGCTGATCGCGGCGAGCGATCCGATCGCGGCGGTCGGGCTCACCGTCGCGCTCGTCCTCGCCCTCCTGGCGTCGTGGTGGCCGGAACGGCTCCTCGGCGCCGCGGCTCTCGCGAGCGCGTGGCTATGGAACGGGGCCGCCAATCTCGCCAGGGATCTCGACCCCGCCGCTCTCCTCACGCTGGTCGCGTGGAGCACGCTTCTCATCGGAGCCGTGGTGTGGCGCACCTGGCGCGCGACCGAGCGCGCCCTGATCCTCGCGCTCACCGGCCGGCGCGGGTCGTAGCTCCACCAAGGTCGTGCCGCCCGGCGCTCCTTCGCCGGGTTATTCTCACGCCTTGACCTCCGGCCCTCGCGATAACCGTTCGTTCCTCCTCGCCGCCAGCATCGCGGCCATGGCCATGATCGCCTACCAGGTCGGCGCCAAGGCGACACGGGACGCGTTCTTCCTGTCCATGTATCCCGTTCGGTACCTCCCCGCGATGGTGGCCGTGGCGTCGGCCGCGTCGCTCGTTCTCGCGTACGGCTCGACCCGCGCGCTCAGCCGGTGGGGGCCGGAGCGCCTGATCTCCACGGCCTTCCTCGCGAGCGGGCTCCTCATGCTCATCGAGTGGGGCGTCTCCTTCGTGGCGCCGGGACCCGCGTCGATCCTTTTCTACGCGCACTACGGCTGCCTGGGCGCGCTCCTCATCTCGGGCTTCTGGCAGCTCATGAACGAGCGATTCGATCCGCGCTCCGCCAAACGGCAGCTCGGCCGTCTCACCGCGGCCGCAACGGTCGGTGGTCTCCTCGGCGGACTCGTGGCGTCCCAGATCGCGGACAAGCTTCCGCTCACCACCATGATCCCGATCCTCGCGGCGCTCCACTTCATCTGCGCCGCGGCCATCGCGCGCGTCGCGTCGACCTCGCATCCGATCGCTGCCGTGCACGGCTCGGAGACGCCGGAGCCCGGCAAGATCGAGCGGCTCAATGCGCACGCGGTGGCGAAGTCTCCCTACATCCGCGGTCTCATCATCCTCGTCCTGCTCGCCACGATCAGCGAGGGGCTCATCGACCTCGTGCTCAAGGGCCGCGCGTCCCTGGCCATGGTCGAGCAGGGACATTTGCTCCGGTTCTTCGCCTACTTCTACACGGCCGCGTCGCTCGTGACGGTGGTCGTCCAGGCCGGCTTGAGCCGCTGGGTTCTCGAGCGCCTCGGCCCGGCGCGATCCGCGGCCGCGCTCCCTGCGGGCGTCGCGATGGCCTCCGCGACCGCAGCCGCCCTGCCCGGTCTCGGATCCGCCATCGCCGCGCGCGCGATCGAGTCCGTTCTCTCGAACTCCCTCTTCCGTGCGGGCTACGAAGTGCTCTTCACCCCCGTGCCGCAGCGGGAGAAGCGGGCGATCAAATCCCTCGCCGACGTGGGCACGTCGCGCGTGGGGGACATCATCGCCGCGGGGCTCGCGCAGCTGGTCCTCCTGGGCGGCATGCAGGGGGCCGGAACGTGGCTCTTTCTCATCGCCGCCGTGCTCTCCACGGCCGGTTTCTTCATCGCGCTCGGCCTGCACAAGGGCTACGTGAGCACGCTGGCGCGAGGACTTGTGTCGCGCGCGGTGCAGCTCGACATCCAGGACGTGCAGGACGCGACCACGCGCTCCACGGTGCTCCAGACGCTGGGCCCGCTCGCGCTGAGCCAGATCCTCCATGTGCCCCGGCCGGACGCTGCGGGGGACACGGCGTCGCTCCGCGTCGAGCCGGACGGCGAGGCTCAAGCCGAGCTGTCGCGCATCCGCGACCTCCACTCGCGCGACGTGGCGCGCGTACGCCGCGCGCTCTCCGCCGCGCGGATCGACGGGACGCTCGCAACCCACGTGATCCCGCTCCTCGGGTGGGACGACGTGGCATCGGACGCGCTCGCGGGCCTCCGTCGCGCGACAAAGGAGGCGATCGGCCCTCTCGAGGAGTCGCTCCTCGATCCCGAGGTCGAGTTCACGATCCGACGCCGGATTCCGCTCGTTCTCGCGACGTTCCAGGATCCGCGCGCCGTGCAGGCCCTCCTGGGAGGGCTTCGCGATCCGCGGTTCGAGGTGCGCTACCGGTGCGGCCGCGGCCTCGCCCACTTGACGGAGCTCCAATCGACACTCTCGATTTCCCCGGAAGAGGCCTTCGCCGCGGTGCTGCGCGAGGTGCAGGCGGGAGCCGGTGTCTGGGAGAGCCGGAAAGTGCTCGACCGGATGGACGACGACTCATGGTCTCCGGTCATGGACGAGGTGCTGAAGGATCGCGCGAACCGGAGCCTCGAGCACGTGTTCACGCTGCTCGCGCTCGCGCTTCCGCGCCAGCCGCTCAAGATCGCGTTCAAAGGGCTTCACACGACCGATCCGCTCCTGCGCGGCACGGCGCTCGAATATCTGGAGACCACGCTTCCGCCCGACATTCGAAAGGCGCTCTGGCCCTATCTCGAGGACAACCGCCCGCGCCGCGCCGGCCCGGCGCGCGCTGCCGATCAGGTCCTGAGCGACCTCCTCGACTCGAGCGCGTCGATCGTGATCCGCCTCGACGAGATCAGGCGCGAGGGAAAACGGGAGTGAGCCCCGGCGCCGTGCGGCGCTTGACACTCCTCGCGCCGCCCCTTGCAGCGATTGCGCTCGCGCTCCCGATGCTCGGGCTCGGCTATTTCTGGGACGACTACTACTTCCTCACGCGGGCGCAGCGCGGCGTTGCGGCGTGTCTCGAATACGTTCAGGGCGCGGCCTTCTACCGGCCGCTGACCCAGGGGCTCTACTTCCTCCCGCTCGCCGGGCTCGGCGACGGGGGTGCGCTCGCGTCGCACCTCGCCAATCTGGCGATGCTCGCGGTGTCGGCCTGGCTTCTCGCGATAGTGATCGCGCGCCACGCCGGCACGCGCGCCGGTCTCCTTGCGGGGCTCTTCTTCGCCGGCATCGCACCCGCCGCGAGCCTCGTGGGCTGGGCGAGCGGCGCGCAGGATCTCGCGGCGATCCTCTTCTTCCTCGTGGCGCTCGACCTCCACGACCGCGGGCACACGGCGTGGGCCGTGATGGCGATGCTCCTGGCGCTCCTCTCCAAGGAAGCGATCGGCGCGGCGCTGCCTTTGCTCGTGCTCTGGGATCTCGTCCTCGGCCGGAAGCCGGCGCGCGTCCTCGTTCCCCTCGTCGCGTTCGGAGCGGTCGCGGTCGCGTGGGCTCTACTCCACCCCGGCATCCATCTCCTCGTGACCGGGCACTTGAACGAGGAGCCGAAGAGCTACGTCGGATTTCAGAATCCGACGATGGTGCTCCTCGAGTGGAAGCGCTACTGGCGCGCGCTCTTCAACGCTCCCGCCACGGGGCTCGAGACGCCTTGGCCCGTGGACCGGATCGCGTACTCGGCCGCCGCCTGGATCCTGGGCGTCCTGGCGCTCGTCCTGACGCACCGGCGGGCGGGACAGGGTCCGGCGGGGGCGCTCACACCGCGCCGCGCCATCCTGCTCGGAGCGCTCCTCACCATTCCGGCGCTCCTTCTTCCGTCGCTCGTGGTCCGCCGATGGGCCGCGTACTTCGTCTGCATTCCCGCTCTGGGCACCTCGATCGCGCTGGGCGTGGTCCTCGCGCGGACCGAGGCGGCGGTGTCTGCATTCGCGCTCGCCGTCTATCTGGCCCTCGGGCTCTGGAGCCGCGGCGTCCACGATCCTAGCGGTGGCCTTCTCACCGAGCGGAGCTTCATCGACGGAGATCGCGCGACGCGCGGCGTGGAGCAGCGGTTCCGCGAGTTCTACCCGACGCTGCCCCAGGGCACCCAGATTCTCGTCTCGGTGGCGGCGAGCGGCATGGCGGGAGTCCACGGAACCCTGGTCGACGGACAGGCGCCGCGCATCTGGTACGACGACCCGACGATCCGTGTGTTCGATCCGGAGCGGCGCATGGCGGGCGCGCCGCACGAGATACTGCTTCGCATCACCGAGGACCGGGACCTGATCCAGATCGACCCCGACATCCCCTCGGTCCGGTCGAGCGGCGCACCGGCCCGGATGCCCGAGATCCGGGTCGTGATCGGCACCTACGCGCGCGGCGTCGCGGCCACGGGTGATCCCGACCGCGCGGTCCGTATCCTCCTCCGCCTCGCGAACACCGAGCCCTACCTCCTCGTGCGCTCCCACGATCAGCGACTCGCCGCCATGGTCCTCTTCGCGCGCGGGGACTCGACCGGCGCCCAGCAGCTCCTACGGTCGGCGCCACCGTTGCCGCGCGGCATCGCGATCGACGCGATCGCCCGCGTGATCGCCCAGCCCTCGCGTTCCCCCGCGCTCGACGCGCAGGCATACCGCGTGTTCGGCATCTCGCCGCGCGATCCCGACGCGCTCCGCTACTGGATGGCGGTGTTCTACGGGAGCGAGTACTTCGCGCAGGCGAAGGAGATGGCGCACCGGCTCCAGGACGTGAAGCCGGGAGACAAGGAGAGCGCCGAAGTGCTGATGAAGCTCAAGAGGCAGCCGGTGAAGCAACGGAACGATCCATGAGCCGGGACCGGTACCACTCCTGGCTCGTGCTGCCCGCTTACGCCCTGATCACCATCGTTTGGCTGTGGCCAGTGATGGCTCGCTATTCGTCGTCTATTCCCCTGTCCAACGCCCAATTCGATCCCTTCTTGCAGACGTTTCTCATCGGCTGGGACCGGATGGCGCTCGCCACGAATCCGTCGCAGCTGTTTCATCCGCCAATCTTCTTCCCGGAACCCCGAACGCTGACGTACATGGACCACATGACGGGTGAAACGATCCTTGCTTGGCCGCTTCTCCGAGGGTGGAACTCATTGCCCACCGCGTACAACGGATTGCTATTTGCCTCGTTCGTCCTGTCAGCGTGGGCTGTCTACCGGCTGGCTCGACTTCTCGGAACCTCTCGAGCCGGGGCGGCTCTGAGCGGGGCCTGGTTCGCGTTCAGCTCCTACCGGCTAGCGCATATCGATCTCCTGAATCAGCTCCAGACTCAGTTCCTCCCCCTCGGACTTCTGTTCCTTGTCCGCTACCTGCGCCGAAGGAAGGCCCGAGATGCGGTCGGCGTCGCAGGCACGCTCACGGCCCAGGCCTACTTCGGGTGGTATTACGCTTACTATCTCGCGATCGCCGTCGTCATCGTAGGTTCTTACCTTGCCCTCGTGCGGGGGCAGACACCGCCACGGGAACACCGCCTCCTCTGGGTGGGATTGCTACTGGCCGGCTTGGCGGCCATCTCCCCGGTCACCTTGCCCTATATCGAACAGCGCCACGCGCTGCCCGAATTCGGACGGTCGCTCGGCGAGACCGCCATGTACTCGGCTGACCTCACGGACTATGTGCGGTGGCACCCAAACTCTCTTGCGGCCACGAGATTCGGGACGCCCTCTGGAAGACAGCCATATTGGCCGGGCACGGTCGTCGTTCTACTCACGACCATCTGGATCGCCGCATGTTTGAGGCGTCCGCCCGATCCCGCGGTAGGCCACCGGCAGGCATCGGCCTGGGCCTCGCTACGTGCGAGGCTTAACCTCTTGGGCGATCCCGGGGCCATGTTGTTCTTGTCCGCCATCGGCCTTGTCTTGTCCTTGGGACCCGTCCTCCACGTCGCGGGACGCCTCCTGTGGATTCCTCTCCCCTACGCTCTCCTCTACTCGACGCTTCCGGGGTTCGCGAGCATGCGAGCCCCAGCCCGAATGTCCGTTCTGGTCGCGCTCGGCCTGGCTGTGGTCGCAGGGCACAGCTGGAGCTGGATCCGAAAGCGAAACGCGAGACTCGCCATTTGGCTCGTGGCGCTCGCGATCGTCTTCCTGTTCCTCGATTCCTGGATTCGCCCGATCCCGACAGCTTCGATCCCGAAGCTGGACAGGATACCTGCGATTTACGCATGGCTCGCGACCCAGCCTGCGAAGACGCCGTTCTTGGAAATACCCGTGCCGCGCGAAGACAGCGACGAGACCGCAATCGATTCTTACCGTCAATTGCTCGTTCTGGTGCACGGTCAGCCGCGACTCGACGGATCGAGCGGGTTCACCTCGCCGAGGTACCAATCGTTTCGTCTCGCGATGCAGGACTTCCCAAAGGATCCCGCAATCGATGCCCTCAGTCGAATGGGCGGAAAGCTGATGATCGTCCATTTCGGAGATGTTTCTCCCGGGCGACGGGAAGACCTCGAGAGATCGCTGGCCCTCCAGAAGCGGCTCCTTCCACGCGCGCGCTTCGGAGACGACGCGGCCTACGAGTTACTCCGGTAGGAGCACGCTCTACTTCACGACGTGCATCGTGGCGATCGGAGTCTCGTCGTGGAGCTTCGTGATGGGCGCCGAAGCCGGGCTGTGGATGCTCCACCAGGAGCAGGCCCTCTCCTTCGTCCAGCGCTCCGCCATCGGCACGGCGTTGAGGAGGTTGTACAGCTCGTCCGCCGTCTGCGGCCGGTCCTCGGGCTTCTTTGCGAGACAGCGGAGGAGCGCCTGCTCCAGCTCGGCCGGGATCGCGATCTCGCTCAGCTCCGACGGTCGCTTGGGCGTCGACTGGATGTGCTGGAGCATCATCTTGACCGGCGTGTCGGCCTCGAACACGAGCCGGCCCGTGAGGAGCCAGTAGCCCACGCAGCCGAGCGCGTAGATGTCGGCTCGGTGGTCGACCGCATCGCCCAGCGCCATCTCCGGCGCCATGAACGCCGGCGTCCCCGTGGTGACGTCGGGATTGGTCATGAGCACCGTGCCCGCGCCCACCTCGGCGTCCCGCGCCACCTTGACGAGCCCGAAGTCGAGCACCTTCGCGTAATCCACCTGGAGTCCCAGCCGGCACGTGAAGATGTTCGACGGCTTCACGTCGCGGTGGACGAGCCCGCGCGTGTGCGCCTCGGCGAGCGACTGGCAGGTGTGGCTCAGGAGATGGATCGCGCGCTCCGGCGAGACCGGCCCGAACCGCTTGACCAGCGACTCCAGGTCGAATCCGTCGAGGAGCTCCATCACGTAATAGAACGTGCCGTCGTCCGTGACGCCGAAGTCGTAGAGCACGATCGTGTGCGGCGACTTGAGCGACGCCGCGGCTTGCGCCTCACGGCGGAATCGCTGGATCATGGCCTGCGCGGCGTTCATGTCGGCCGCGCCGAGCGACTCGGGGCGGATCAGCTTGATCGCGGCCGGACGCGCGAGCATGCGGTGCCGGGCGTGATAGACCTCCCCCATGCCCCCCTTCCCGATCAGCTCGCCGAGGAGATAGCTCCCCAGCTCCCGCGCCTCGTTCACCTGGCGGCTCAACCCCATGATGACCGCGGACGGAAGCATCGCGAGGCCCACGCAGATGTAGTTGGGGAGGAACGCCCACGTGAGGTAGAACGCGTCGTTGGGAATGGGCGCACCCCGAAGGTGGGCGATCCACACCGCAATCGGATCCATGGTCGCGATGATCAGGGATGCGACGAGCGTCTTGATCGGCGGCGTGGGGACGACGGCGGGCTGGATCAGGATGATCATGCAGAGCCAGGAGATCCGCCCCTCGCCGAAGTGCGGGTTCAGATTGGTCAGGAGCGCGACGAGCGCGGCCGTGAAGATCTGGTACACGACCCCGATGTTGATGAGTGTGTGCGGGCTGAACTTGAAGCGCCGGATCACGAACAGCGTGGCGATCGAGGACCCGAGGCCGGTCCATCCGATCACGTTCGCGGGGAACCGGTCCATCATGATCATGTCGCCCATGTGATGGTGTTTGAGGACGCGCGCGATCACGGTGTCCATGATGAACGCGATGAGCCAGAGGCAACCCACCGAGGCGATCATGATGCGCACTCGCTTGCACGCCTGGTTCAAGAGCTCGGGCGGGAGGGTGCGCCAGCGGCTCCGGGCCATGGTCGTCATCCCGGCGGGCGTCCCGAGCTTGGGGGCCGCCATGGGCTTCTTCGATTCCGCCAACGTCGCTCCTTTCAGGATCCCGTTTCGCTCAGCGCTTCCAGCTTCGCCCAGGTCGCTTCCACGTCCGCTTTGAGCCGCTCGTAGCGGGCAAGAAGCTCACGCGAGCGCGGAGGATCAGCGTACACCTGAGGGTCGGCCAGCTGAGCTTCGAGCGCCTTGAGCTCGGCTTCCTTCCCCTCGATCTCCCGCTCCAGCTTCCCGATCTCCTGGGTGCGCTTCTTGGTCTGGGCCGCGCGGCGCTTGTCGTCGTTGCGTTCCTTCTCGTGCTCGACCTTCTGCTTGGCCGCCTTCGGCTGTCCGTCCTGCGTGGGAGCCCGGCCCTCCGATTCTGCGAGCCGGGCCGCCTCGTAGTCGTCGTAGCCGCCCGGGTAGAGCTCCACCCGTCCGTCCTTGACCGCGAGGATCCGCGTCGCAAGCCGCGCCATGAGCGAGCGGTCGTGCGTCACGACCACGACGGCGCCGGGGTACTGCGACAGCGCCTCCTCCAGCACTTCCTTCCCCGCGAGATCGAGATGATGCGTCGGCTCGTCGAGGAGGAGGAGGTTCGTCGGCTGGAGGAGGAGCCGCGCGATCGCGACCCGCTGCCGCTCACCGCCCGACAGGATACGGCAATGCTTGAACACGTCGTCGCCCACGAAGAGGAAATTCCCGAGGAGCGACCTGAGCCTCGGACGCGCGTCGTCGGTCGCGACCTCGTCCACCGCCTCGAGCACCGTGAGCGTGCCGTCCAGGATCTCGGCCGCGTGCTGCGCGAAGAAGGCGGGACGCGCGGCCTGATGGATCTCGCGCTCGCCGCGCCGCGGCTCGAGCTGCCCCGCGATCATACGGAGGAGCGTCGTCTTTCCGGCCCCGTTCGCCCCCACGATCGCCACCTTCTCGCCGCGCTCGATCTCGAACGATGCGCCCGAGAAGACGTCGCTCTTGTCGTAGCCGAAGGAGGCGTCCCCGAGGCGGATGAGCGAGCGGCCGACGTGAGGCGGCGGCGGGAAGGTGAAGCGGATGCCCCGCGGTTTCCGCGGCAGGACCACGCGCCGCGCCTTGAGGCGCTCGGCTTGCTTGCGCTTGCTCTGGGCTTGCGCCGCTTTCGAGTTCTTGGCGCCGAATCGCTCGGCGAAGCGCTCGAGCTGCGCGATCTTCTTGTCGAGCTGGACATTCTGCGCCTCGAGGCGCTCACGCCTTAGCTCGCGCTCCTCGAGGTAGCCGGTGAACGACATGGGATATTCCGTGAGCTCCTCGTGGTCCAGCTCGCAGATCTCGGTCGTCACGCGGTCGAGAAAGACGCGGTCGTGCGACACGACCACGAGCCCGCCGTGGAAATCTTCGAGATAGTCCTCGAGCCACTCGAGCGCCGGAAGGTCCAGGTGGTTGGTCGGCTCGTCCAGAAAGAGGAGCGTCGGATCCGTGAGGAGGAGCGCCGCGAGCGCGGCGCGCATGCGCCATCCGCCCGAGAATTCCGAGAGCGGACGGTCCTGATCGGCGCGCGAGAAGCCGAGCCCTGCGAGAACCCGGCGCGCCTCGGGCTCGAGCGCGTGCTCGCCGTGCCGCTCCAGGTGATGCTGCAGCTCGCCCGCGCGGTCGAGGAGACGCTCCATCTCCGGACCCGGCTCGAGCGTGGGAATCTCCTGGTAGAGCGCGTCCAGCTCTTCGCGCATCTCGATCAGATGCCGGTGCGCGTCGAGCGCGCGATCCAGCACCGTTCCCTCGAACTTCTCGGCGGCCTCCTGCGGCAGGTAGCCGAAGCGTGTCCCCTTCGAGACCACGCGCGTCCCCTTCTCGGGCGTGATCTCGCCGAGGATGATCTTGAGGAGCGTCGTCTTGCCCGCTCCGTTCGGGCCGACGAGCGCGACGCGATCCCCCGGTCCCACGACCCAGTCCACGTCCTCGAACAGGGTCCGCGTGCCGATGGAGTAGCCGATGCCGTTCAGTCGGATCAAGCGACGTAGACCGTCTTGATGTTCACGAATTCCCGGATGCCGAACGAGGAGAGCTCGCGCCCGTAGCCGGAGTCCTTGACCCCGCCGAAGGGGAGCCGCGGATCGGACCGGACGAATGCGTTCACGAAGCAGGCGCCCGCCTCGAATTCCTCCGCGGCGATGCGCTCGCCGCGTGCGCGATCCTTCGTGAAGACAGCCGAGCCGAGTCCGAACGGGCTGTCATTCGCGATCCGGACGGCGTCCGCTTCGTCGTCCGCCGTGATGATCGCGGCCACGGGCCCGAAGGTCTCCTCGTCGTACGCCGGCATGCCGGGACGCACCGAGGTGAGGACCGTCGGCGGGTAGAACGCTCCGTGACCCGGCGGCACCGTGCCACCGAGGGCGCGCACGGCGCCCCGCCGGACGCTCTCCGTGACTTGCGCGTGCAGCTGATCCCTGAGATCACGGCGAGCGAGGGGTCCGAGGTCGACGCCAGGCTCCGTCGGCAGGCCCTGCGTCTTCTCGCGCATGAGGTGGACCATGCTTTCAGTGAAGGCGCGTTCGAGCGGGCGCACGACGATGAAGCGTTTGGCCGCGATGCAGCTCTGGCCGCTATTGATGAGCCGCGACGACACGCACGTCTCGACGGCGGACCCCAGGTCCGCGTCCTCGAGCACGACGTAGGGATCGCTTCCCCCCAGCTCGAGGACGCACCTCTTGAGCACGCGCCCCGCCTCGCGCGCGACCGACCGCCCGGCCGCCGAGCTCCCCGTGAGCGAGACCGCGCGCACGAGCGGCATCTCGATCACGCGGGCGACCTGGTCTCCCGGAACGAGAA
>Ga0111539_10010287_pt1 | contig 11778 bp, 11 predicted proteins | sample RhiMethybrSRZTD1_FD_79667 | JGI IMG/M metagenome (GOLD analysis project Ga0111539, IMG submission 79667) | Populus rhizosphere microbial communities from Tennessee, USA - Rhizosphere MetaG P. TD hybrid SRZTD1 (version 2) (version 2) | ecosystem: Host-associated > Plants > Roots > Rhizosphere >...
ATCGGAGGAAGCGAAACCATGATACCTTTACATTACATCGTTTACACCAATTTTGTATTAGTTTTTACCTGCAGACCTAACTATGAATAGAAATCTAATAGCCTTGATCCTGTGCGTGAGTGTTCTGGCTGTCAATGCTCAGTCCGTTGCCAATTTTTCGCTTACAAATGTTATTACAGGTTCGCCAGTATCGCTTGATACTTATCCTTCTTGTTCCGGCGTGGTTATTATTTTTACGAGCAACGCTTGCGCCTACGATGAGTATTACAGAAAACGGATCACGGCGCTTTCAAGCGAATATCAGGATAAAGTACCCGTGTTGCTCATTAATTCCAGCGTTGACCCCATCGAATCGAACGACAACATGGTTAGAAAGGCCCAGCAACTGGGCTTAAAGGTTCCTTACCTTGCAGATAAAGATCAAACGCTGATGCAACGTTTGGGCGCCACTAAAACTCCACAAGCATTTCTTTTGAAGAATAGCGGAGGAAAATTTTCCATCGTTTACAACGGTGCCATCGATGACAATGCGCAGGTACCGTCAGATGTACGACACGCTTATCTCAAAGATGCCATTGACATCATGTTAACCAACCAAACAATTCAAACGGCCGAGGTACGGCCCGTGGGATGCTCCATCAGGAAAAAATAGTGGAAGCAATGGATGCTACAACAAAGGTCGTCCGCTAAGCCAGATCATCGCCACAATTACCACGAGGGCAACAAAATTAAAAATCGCCATGCGTTTATGTTTCGCCGCGTCGTTTGACATACGTTTTGAAGTCGTCCTCGCCATGGTGATCAGCACTACTGCAATCAGCATGGCAAAAATGTGCTCGACAGTCCAATAGCGTGTTACCTTATCGCTCATCGTAGTCGATCCGAATTTTACAAACGGACTAACAAAATAAAGGATAAGTCCTGCCAGCAATTGCATGTGCGTAAAAATGAACAAGTAAAGGCTTAATTTATTATCCCATTTACCGTATGGCTGCTTTTGCATTAAGCCGATAACAGCTTTGACAATCACCACCACAAGGGCTATGAGGATGAAATATCTCAGCAGGGAGTGGGTATGTAATAGTCCGGTATACATAGCAGGGTTGGTTTTAAACTCCCGAAAATAGCATAAAAAGATTGTAAAATGGTTCGTAATTTATTTTGAAATCCAAAACTCACCCTTCATCCCCATTCGAATCAAGTCGTGTAGGTAATTAAAAAATCTGTATCCGATTTAGTTACTTTAAAACCTCGTGTTCTCTTACCCGTTATTTATTTTAGCAACTATTAAATATTCAAAAAATGAAACAACTCCTAACCTTTGTATTTTCCATTGGCGTACTTTTCCTTTCAGCACAAACGCTAACGCCTAAATGGACTACTGAAGCTACTTTACGGGTTCCCGAATCCGTTCTATTAGATTCAAAAAACAATGTTTTATACGTCTCTTCTATTGATGGAACTCCAGAGGCCAAAGATGGCAATGGATTTATCTCCCAAGTAACCCTTGACGGAAAAATTAAAAATCTGAAATGGGCTACCGGATTAGATGCTCCTAAAGGCATGGGCTTATTCAATAACAATTTGTATGTGGCTGACATCTCCCGGCTCGTTACCATCGACACAAAAACAGGAAAGGTAACACAGATGTTGGAAATTGAAGGCGCCAAATTTCTGAATGATGTTACGGTTGATAAAGCTGGAACTGTTTACGTTTCTGATAGCAACACGGGAAAAATTCACGTCGTAAAAGGAAATAAAGCAGAAGTGTATTTCGAAGGTCCTGAAATTAAAGGAGTCAACGGGCTGCTTTGCATAGGCGATGAATTATACGTTGTCGATTTTCCCAGCGGCGGCAATTACAAATTATCGACTGATAAAAAACTCACGAAGGTTTGCGATACAGCAGAAGGCGCAGATGGTGTAGTCCCTGTCGGTAAAGACGAATACATCGTTTCAAGCTGGCATGGCGTAATTTCCTATGTAAATTCGAAAGGCGAATCGAAAAGCCTTTTGGATACACGCGATAAAAAATTGAGCTCGGCAGATATCGGCTACGACCCGAACACCAAAACAGTATTTGTCCCAACCTTTAATTCAAACACGGTGATGGCTTATACGTTTTCCAAATAAATTTCTCATCAAATTTACCCGACTTAACGGGAACAAATAAAAGACTGCTCCAGGCAAGAGCAGTTTTTTTATTTTAAAGATGATTACCTTCATGGCTATAAAAAGTACGAGGTGCGAGGTGCGAATGTTCTTCGCCATACTTTGTGCGTACTTCCTTTTTCGAAGAAACTACACCGATGAGCAAACACATTCTCAAAGAACTTCCTGATCTGATCCAGGCCAAAGTCATAACCGAAGAAACAGCGCAACGAATAAAAGACTATTATGACCATCAGCCCAGTCAATCAGCAAACAGGTTATTTATTGTCTTTGGTATTTTGGGATCGTTGTTGGTGGGAATGGGCATTGTCCTAATCATTGCGCACAATTGGGATACGTTACCCAAGATTGCCAAGTTGGTCGTGGGGTTTTCTCCGTTATTTATTGGACAGGTCATAAGTGGTTATGTACTTATAAAAAAGACTGACGAAAGAGGTTGGCGAGAGGGTGCCGCAGTATTTCTTTTTTTCGCTATTGCCATCAGCATTTCCATCGTCAGCCAGGTATACAACATCGAAGGTAACTTGGGAGGTTTTCTCTTCATCTGGATGTGTCTAGCCCTGCCGGTAGCCTACGTCCTTCGATCTTCGGTAGCGTCACTGCTATTTATCGTCGTGATCACCTGGTATGCCTGCGAAGTGGGATATTTTAATTATCCTCATAGCCACTCGCCGCACTATTGGATACTGCTCCTCCTTATCTTTCCGTTTTATTATCTGGAATTCATTCGAAAAAATCTAAAAAATAATTTCTTCTATTTTCATTCCTGGCTACTGGTGCTTTCTCTCACGATTTGCCTTGGACTATTTGCAGATCAGGCCGAGGAAACGATTTTGATCGCGTACATGAGTCTGTTCAGCGCATTTATTCTGATGAGTCAGCTGAAAACATTTGAAACTGGGCGGGTTCTCACGAATGCGTTCCTGGTAGTCGGAAGTCTTGGGATAATTGCTTTACTGCTTGCGCTGAGCTTTGATTGGTATTGGGATGAGCTTAGTGATGGATCATTGAACGCAGTGTTCGGACACCCGGAATCAATTGTCTCGATCGTGCTCGTCGTAATCTGTGCCGGACTGCTTGTGCTTTTATTAAAATCAAAAAAATGGAATGACATTAATTCCAAATCGTACGCCTTCATTATTTTTGTTATCCTTTTCTTTGTGGGATTAAGCTCTCCAGGAGTATCACAGCTTCTCATCAATCTTTTGATTTTAATACTCGCCATTCATACCATTCGCGATGGCGCGCACCGTAATCACCTTGGCATTTTAAACTATGGACTGTTGATCCTTACCGCGCTGATTACCTGCCGGTTCTTCGATACTGATTTTAGCTTCGTCGTCCGCGGGCTGCTATTCATCACAATTGGCATTGGTTTTTTTGCTGCGAACTATTACATGATTAAGAAAAGAAAAAAACAGGTATGAAAAAAATGATGATGGTTTTGTTCGCTGTAATGTGCCTGGCCCAATGGATTATTCCTGGAAAAATGGTTTATGATAGCGAAAATACGATTGCCGAAGGTGCGCTCTATAAATTCAAAACGGCGCCGGTTGATCCTTCGGATCCATTGCGGGGGAAATACATCACCTTAAACTTTCAGGAGAATTTTTTTCAATTCACAGACAGCGCGGAATGGCAGCGTGGCGACCAAATATTCGTAACCTTCACGACAGACTCAGTGGGGTTTGCCATCCCCGAACAGGTTTATCACGCTAAACCTGAAGCTGAAAGCTATTTAGAAACGTTTGTTGAACATATCAATCACTATGGAGACGATCACGAAGTATGGTACAAGCTGCCATTCGATCGGTTCTACGTTGAGGAGTCCAAAGCTCAGCAGGCAGAACAACTTTATTGGAAAGCGCAACGCGACAGCGTTCAGATAGTTTATGCTTTGGTAAGCATAGGCCAAGGGCAGGCGGTGCTTCAAGATGTTATCATCAATGACAGGCCCATAATAGACATCATCAATGAGCTAAACAAATCGGCGGAATAATTTCATTTTTTAGTTCTAAGAGTAATATCTATTTTCGCGCGACTCAATACATTCTATAATTCATAACCATGATCAAGTTAATCCTACCCTGCTGTCTATTATTTATTTTTTGTTTGACGGCATGCTCTCCTGAAAAAAAGGAAGAAAAGACCACGGCCGCCATACATTCAGAAAAACAAGATTTTCTGATTGATACCATCACGGCAGAATTAAAAAATCCCTGGGGCATCGCCTTTCTTCCAGATGGAAGGACTCTTATCACCGAACGCGCAGGCGAAATAAGAATAGTAAAGGATGGCAAGTTGCTGGAGGAGAAAATCCAGGGCCTACCGTCACCGATATACGTCAAGGGCCAGTCCGGCTTACTTGATATTGTTTTACATCCGGACTATGCCAATAACGGATGGATCTATTTTAGCTACTCCAAACAAGTAGCGGATAGCGGCGGAACCGTGATAGCACGTGCGAAATTGGAAGGAAACAACCTCACAAACCTGGAAGAATTGTTTTCCGCACAGCCGCTAACTTCCTCCGAGGTTCACTTCGGTTCACGCATCACCTTTGATGCCAAAGGATACATGTATTTTACTTCGGGGGAGCGCGGTAAAAAAGAAAATGCCCAGGACTTAGGCAACCACCTTGGAAAAGTACTTCGTCTTCATGACGATGGTAAAGTGCCGACCGATAATCCCTTCGTTAATACACGTGGAGCTAAACCTGAAATCTGGTCTTACGGCCATCGAAATCTGCAAGGTCTCTACTATGATAAAACAAGCGGAATACTTTGGGAACATGAACATGGGCCAAGAGGCGGCGACGAGTTGAACATTGTTGAAAAAGGAAAAAATTATGGTTGGCCTGTCATTACATACGGGATAAATTATGATAGCACGATCATAACAGATCTTAAGGAAAAAGAAGGAATGGAACAACCCGTGCGGTATTGGGTGCCCTCCATCGCGCCCTGTGGTTTAACCATGGTTACGAGCGACAAATATCCCAAGTGGAAGGGAAACCTCCTGGTGGGCGCGCTGTCGCATCAGCTGGTTGCTCGTGTAGAAGTAGCTGACAAAAAATTTGTTGCTGAAGAAAGGCTCATTGAAAAGATCGGGCGCGTTCGTGCCGTGGTGGAAAGTCCAGATGGATACATTTATGTTGCTACGGAAAATCCCGGAAAATTATTGAAGCTTGTTCCCGTGGAATAGCAATTTATGTAGGGTGGCAAGATCTTGCGACCCTACATTACCTATTGCCCAATCACCTCTAGCAGGTAGATCCAGGTAACAAAAAACATGATGATGAAAATTATCCCGCTCCAAAGCCGGATAGCTATTTTATTCCAGAAAAAGGATAGCTCATCTTCATTCTTCGACTTGGTAAATTTTACCAGCATGTCAGAGGCGCGCAGCCATTGAAATAATGCAAAGGAAGAGATCAACGTTCCAATCACTTTCAAGAACTCCAAAAAATCCAGATTAAAAAGAAATGAAACGTGGCCGGGCAGGAAAATTAAAAATCCTACATAGAAAATTAGCCGAGGACTGATAACCATCTTCATCTTAATTAAATTTTAATTAAAAATCTATTTAGATCTATTGGCTCTATCCATTATTTGAAGACCAGTCGCAAGCGAATGATCCCGGGAGCTGATACTACTATTTCTTCAATACAGTAAATTCTACCCGACGGTTATTCGCCCTCCCCATATCCGTATCGTTGGTGTCAATGGCTTTTCCTTCGCCGTAACCATGGGCCCTAAGTCGGAAATCGTCGATACCCTGGCCTATGATATAATCAACTACAGCCTGCGACCGCCCTTGAGAGAGATTTAGATTATAATCATCGGAACCTTTGCTATCGGTGTGTCCAGAGATTTCGATCTCGACGGTCTCGTTTTGCTTGAGGAAATCAACCACTTTGTTGAGTTCAGGAAATGATTCATCCTTTAAAGTGGTTTTATCAAAATCGAAATAAATATTTTTGAGACGAACTGTTAAACCAACTTCGATTGGCGAAAGGTATAAGTCTCGCGAGAATGGAGACATCCCATCATCGTTTGCTTCAATACTATCCGTCGCATTTAAATATCCTTCGGCCGATGCCGTGATCAAATACCACCCCAGCTGTGGGATTTCTTTTTCATACTTGCCCTCGTTGGCCACTAATTTCAAGCTATTCTTTCGACTAGTCTTCAGTGTGATATCGAGTTTAGCGGTTAAATGTTTTTCGGTTTTTTTATCATACACGTTTCCAACCAATAAGAGTTTTTTAGCAATAGGTTGAAGCATGATATTGATCATGAGTGTTGTATCACTTCCAAGTTCTGGTATTTTGAACGTTTGTTCTTTCGGCAAAAAACCATCAGCATTTGCCGATACGGTATATTCTTTAATTTCAGGTAGTTTGGTTCCGAACTCACCCAAGGCATTCGTGCGAAGCTTAACAGGCTGAACTTCCTTTACCCTAACCTCTACGTTAGCTGTGAGCGGATCCATTGTTTTTTCATTATAAACAATTCCCTTCAACTGTATCTTGAAAGTTTTGGGTACTAAAGTATACAAGTCTAATTGAGCACCATCGAGGGCTTTATTAGCCCTGCTGGTAAACACATTTCCTGCATTGTCAATGGTGAAATAAAAATCCAACGCGCTGGTATTGATGGGTTTTCCCATATTAACGGGTTCCCCCCAGCTGGACCAGGTATCGTCTTTTCGTATAGACTTATAAATATCGACTCCACCCTGGCGACCTGGAGATTGTCGCGCACTGGCAAAGTATAAAGCTGTTTGGTCAGGGCTTATGAAGGGCCCCACGTCGTCCGTAGACGTACTCAATGACATTTTTGTCGGGCGTGAAAAGGATCCATCGGGTTGCTGGTGGCATTCGTATAAGTCGCTGTACTCACTATTTTCCTTTTCGCTGAAGTAGATGATGATGTGCTTTCTATCGGCAGACATAGACGCTCCATAGAAACGTCCTTTATTCATGGCCTTAAAATCTTTTACCTCCAGCTCTCGAATGGAATTTCCAGTAACCAGTGAAAAACCTTTTTCACCTTTTGAGCTTCCGCCTTTAATGAATAGCGTTCCGTCATCAAAAACCGTGAAGACCTGGTTTGAACGATGCATATTAAAAGGTGATCGCAAGTGCTGCGCAGGCATCCAAACGCCCATCTCATCCTTTTTACTCATCCAGATGTCCTGGGTGTCTTCTTTGCCCATTGTATTTTCCGGATGATCCTGAACGAAAAAGTAAAGCATGTTGCCATCTGGCGATACTACCGGAGCAGCCTCATGACGAAACGTGTTTACATTTTTATCCATTTTCACCAACTCATACCGGGAAGAAAATTGTTGCCCTAAAACGGTGAAATACAAGAGGGATATAATACTTGATAACGCTATTCTCATAAAATAAAGAATCCTTTGGAATAGCTAAAATTATGGCATTCGGGGGGGTGAATTTCCGTAAAAATGCCTCATACCTTACAGGATAGACGAACAACATTAGCGCACGTCTGACGGCTTATTCAAACGCCGAGGTCAGCGCCATCAGCAATGATTAAAAGGAGTTCCTTTACTTCCTCGGCTTTTGTGTGTTCTCCCATTTTATCGAAGGACATAATCAAGTTGCGAAACACCCTGCGAATCACCTCCAGATTAGAACAAGGTTCAAAAAATGATGATTGTGGTGTGAGGTGAAGTTCATTGATATAGTTTTCGATATCCTGCTTGGAAAAGATCAAACCCTTATTAAAAGCATTGATATAGAATTGTGCGTGCTTATCATCTTTGTAAGTCAGGACAAATAAGTTCGGGAGATTTACACCATGCACAGGAAGTTTTAACTTCTGGGCTACCAGCAAATAAATGATACAAAGTGTTATCGGATTTCCTTTGCGTGTTTCCAGCACTACGTTGATCATTGAATTGCCGGGAGAATGGAAATTTTTTGTGTTTGCGCCGAACTTTAGCTTATTAAACAAAACACTGTTCACGACTTTTATCTGATCGAACGGATATAGATCTGGCTTAAACTCAAGCCACGTTTCGTAATATATTTGCTCCAGGTCCTGCTTTAACTTCAGAAGTTCTATATCAGGATATTGATACGTTGCCACAAGCCACATGCCGGTGAGTAAATCTTTATCCTCGCCGGTATACCACTCTTTTAAACGTTCTTTTAATAATTCATACTGCAAGGTGTGAATCAACTCTTCGATGCGGCGTTGAACAAGAGAGTTGAAATTGCTTTCCCACTCTTGTTCCAAAAAGGGAATAATGGGGGTACCCAACGAAAGAATTTTGTCCTCTACATGAGAAACAATCTGTGCATCCTCATCATCGAGCAGGGATACAAGTGCTTTTATTTCAGTTTCCTTCAACACACTCTAATTTTTAATTGCTAATCTAAATAATTCAGGCAGAATATCCACCTATAAAAAAATTTATTGCTACGGAAACGTTGGCACTTTAACCTCACGTCTGAATAATACCAACATTAAATTTTTCAATGGGCGCATGATTTGCCGCTTCTATGCCCATGGAAATTGCATTTCGTGTTTGAAGGGGATCAATAATACCATCCACCCATAAATGCGATGCGGCATAATAGGGACTCAGCTGTTCGTTGTAACGATCTGTTATGTCTTTCAATAATTTTTCTTCCTCCTCCCTGGTGATGGTTTGGCCTTGTGCTTTTAAAGTGCTGACTCGAATCTGCAACAATGTTTTTGACGCGGATCCTCCACTCATCACTGCAATCTGGGATGTTGGCCACGCAAATATCAGGCGGGGGTCATAAGCTTTTCCACACATCGCGTAGTTACCTGCGCCATACGAATTACCTATAATAATCGTGAACTTCGGCACCGTGGAATTTGCCATCGCATTGACCATCTTCGCACCGTCTTTGATAATTCCGCCATGCTCCGCTTTGCTCCCCACCATAAATCCACTGACATCCTGAATGAAGAGCAGGGGAATTTTTCGCTGATTACAATTCATAATAAAGCGTGCTGCTTTATCTGCCGAATCAGAATAAATGACACCCCCCATCTGCATTTCACCTTTTTTTGTTTTCACCACGCTGCGTTGATTTGCAATGATGCCCACAGCCCAACCGTCGATGCGCGCAGTGCCGCAGATAATCGTCTTACCATACAACGCCTTGTATTCCTGAAATTCGGAATCATCCACTAGGCGCTGAATAATTTTTAATGTGTCATAGGGTTTTACACGGTCGACTGGCAGCATGCCTAAAATTTCTTCGGCTTTTTCTTTTGGTGGTTGTGGCGTAACGCGATTAAATCCTGTTTGAGATCCTTCACCAAATTTTTCAAAGAGGGAGTGGATGTAATCAAGACAAGCCTGGTGGTTTGGAAATTTATTGTCGGTGACGCCCGAAATTTCGCAATGTGTTGTAGCACCGCCGAGTTTTTCATTGTCAACCTCTTCGCCAATAGCGGCTTTCACCAAATAAGATCCCGCTAAAAAAATCGACCCGGTTTTGTCAACAATCATGGCTTCGTCAGACATAATCGGCAGGTAAGCGCCGCCAGCAACACAACTCCCCATGATGGCGGCAACCTGGATGATACCCATCGCCGACATTTTTGCATTGTTTCTAAACTGCCTTCCAAAATGTTCCTTGTCTGGAAAAATTTCATCCTGCATCGGTAGAAACACACCAGCGCTGTCGACTAGGTAAACAATGGGTAATCTATTTTCCATCGCGATCTCCTGAGCACGAAGATTTTTCTTTGCAGTAATGGGAAACCAGGCACCAGCCTTGACGGTAGCGTCGTTGGCGACCACCACGCACTGCCTTCCGGCAATATAACCCAAGCCTGTAACGACACCCCCTGAGGGACAACCGCCATACTCTTTATACATGCCGTCTCCGGCAAATAATCCTATCTCCAAAAAGGATCTGTTCTTATCCGTAAGATATTCAATCCGCTCGCGGGCTGTAAGTTTACCTTTCTGGTGCTGCTCGTCTATTTTTTTTTGCCCACCGCCTAATTTTGTCTTTTTCGATTTATGATGAAGTTGTTCAAGGAGTTGTTTGAACTGATCTTCATTCTTGTTGAATTCTAAATCGAAAGGCATGGTAATGAAGCTTAAAGTAGAAAGTAGAAAGCTGAAAGCTGAGAGAAGGAAAGTTAATCTTTCTTCGGCTGGTCTTTTTGCTTCTTCAAATCTTTTTCAATTCTACGCTGACTTTTTCCAAGTGGAGCCATGAAGTGTTTGGGATTTTTATTGAAGTGTTTTGCAAGCGAATCGATTGAATTAAGCAGCTGATTTAAATTTACATACAGCGAATCTTCGGTCATTAATTTACTTACAGTGTTATCACCACTGTTAAGCCGTGCGAGTGTCTCATTTAATCTACCAAGACTTTGCTGAGCCTTATTTACCGTACTATTCAGCTGCATCACCTTTAGCGAATCAGACAAGCTTCTGAAATTTGATAACGTCGGTTTCAATTCTTCCAGGGTACCGTTGAGGTTACCAGCCACCGATCTAAAACTTTCACTCAGTCCATCAATATTAGAATTGGCTGTACTAAGGGTTCTATTGAGTATCGCCGGCGTATTTTGCAACCGGAGAAACATGGTGTCAATCCGTTTTGTGTTCCGCGCTAAACCTTCGAGAATGGTGTTTAGATTTTGTAGTGTGATTTGCAGATTGGCAGCAACAGGTTGTGCGCTCTCCTGAAAGAAATCCATGATGCCATTTGCTACATCGGACTTCAACGTGTCTTTAGGTTGCAAAACCTGACCACCCGGGCCTACCAATAGTTGAATAAAACGACCACCCAAAAGTTCGCCATTTAATAACGCTACGGATGAGTCCGTTAAAACAATATCTGAATTGATATCCAACTCAACCAGTACACGGTTTAATTGCTGTTGTATTTGGATCTTGCTCACACGGCCTACGGCATAGCCATTCAAAAAAATCTGATTGGATTCGGTTAGCTTATCGACGTTTTCATAAACCGCATAGTATTTTTTGCTGGATGAAAAAAAGTCAATGCCCTTTAAAAAATTAAAACCAAAGTACAACAAGGTTATAGTCACGACCATAAACAAGCCGACCTTAAATTCTTTTGATAGTTTCATTCGTTATTTTTTGAACGTCTATTCATACATGAAATGTCCATCCCGTTTTCGTCTAAATGGGCCAACCAACGACACTGCCATTTCATGTATTTTTTGTTTTCAACAGTCATGAAAAAATTGCCATCGATATCTATATGAAATAATAAAAACTATCCATGTGCGAAAACAAAAACCTGCGATCAGGGAATTCGGCCGTTAATTTATGGATTCTACTTCATTTTTATACTCTTTGAAGGCCCGGTATATACCAGAGGCGATCAATTCCTGCCCTTCGTCCCCGGCTAAAAATTTTTCTTCGGTAGAATTAGTCAAAAAACCTGTTTCAATCAGTACGCTGGGCATGGTTGTTCGCCATAATACTACAAATCCCGCTTGTTTTACCCCACGACTCAACCGGCCCACCCTTTTTTCAAATTGCCCTTCAACTTTCTGTGCAAACTTCAAACTGCTTTCCTGGTAGGCGCTTTGAATCAAGGTAAAT
>Ga0111539_10010288_pt1 | contig 11777 bp, 9 predicted proteins | sample RhiMethybrSRZTD1_FD_79667 | JGI IMG/M metagenome (GOLD analysis project Ga0111539, IMG submission 79667) | Populus rhizosphere microbial communities from Tennessee, USA - Rhizosphere MetaG P. TD hybrid SRZTD1 (version 2) (version 2) | ecosystem: Host-associated > Plants > Roots > Rhizosphere >...
CGCACAACTAACGATCACGAACGTGGATGCCGGAATTTCCCGAACGGCATCAACCGACACCCAAGGGGGTTATCGCTTCCTGCTGATGCAGCCTGGAACGTATGCTGTTCAAGCAACCTACACAGGATTTCAAACGCAATTGCGGAGTGGCTTGGAAGTGACTGTCGGACAAACGGCGGTCGTTGATTTTTCCCTGCAGGTAGACGCCCTTCGCGGCAGCCTCACGGTCGTCGATGAATCTCCTGAGATTGATTACGTGAAGGTTCAGCAGTCCAACACTATCGACACGAGGACGATTCGAAATCTTCCAATCGATAGGCGGACGTACCTGACGTTCACATTGCTCGCACCCGGAGTTGCCGATTCGAATGCCCTCGCCGACAACACGGATTTCCGGGCCATCCAGGCGGCACACAGTGGGTTGTCGTTCTATGGAAGCAATGGAAGAGGAAACAGCATCACTGTTGATGGCGCGGAGGCCAATGACACCTTCGGAGGGGTGCGGCCGACGCTGAGCCAGGAAGCAGTCCAGGAGTTCCAGATCAATCGCAGCAACTATTCCGCGGAGCTGGGTGGAGCCAGTGGCGGTGTCATCAATATTGTCTCGCGATCCGGTGGGAACATGGTTTCGGGAAGCGCTTTCGGTTTCTTCCGAGATGATGTGTTCGATGCGGCGGATCCTTTTGCCATTGCTCTGGTCGGGAACACCGTACAAAGGATCAAACCGCCCTCAGATCGCCAACAATACGGCGGCACTATAGGTTTTCCGATTCGCCGGAACAAAACGTTTTTTTTCGGATCCTATGAAGGTCTGAATCGTGATGAATCCTCAGCGGTTCCTGTCCTGACAGATTTTTCGATCTTTGACCCTACGGCAGCTCAAAGGTCCATCATTCAATCGTTGGCGGCAAATCCCAGTACCACGCCGGTTCCATGCATTTCGCTGCCGGAAGGCCCGGCATCCCTTCCGCCGACGCAGTGTGCGACGGCTTTACAGTCGGCGCTGACAAGCACCAATTCCACTCGCGACTTGTTTCGGCAGAACAGTGGCGTTTTTCCTTTCCTTTCGAACACAAATGCGTTTTCAGTTCGCTTGGATCACCTCCCGAACGAACGCAATCCTCTGTTCTTTCGATATAACTATTCGCTGCTGGCAGAGGACAACCAGAACACCCGGGCGCTCGTGGGTTTCACGCGGTCTAACAATGTCGACACACTCGACAGCACGACAGCAGGTGGGTGGACGCACATTTTTGGACCTAATGTCCTGAACGAACTCCGGCTGCAATGGAACTATCGCAGATACGCTGTAATTCCCAACGAGCAGTATGGTCCTGAACTCAACGTTACTGGGTTTGGTTTTTTCAACCGCGACATCACCCTTCCTAGCAGAACCTTCGAGAGGCGCTATGAAATTGCGGATAATCTGACGCGCGCCACCAACGCACACAGAGTCAAGTTAGGCGGCGTGCTTCTCATCCGCTCGACGACCTCGGAGAACCATACCTTCCTCGGCGGCCGTTTCTCTTTCGGAGCTTTGCCGGGAGGGCTTGTCAGTCCGCAGCTAGGTGTGACACCGATTACATCGGTACAGGCGTTCGACTTGGGTCTGCCGCAGTTATACCAGGTAGGTTTTGGAGATCCTGCAATCTCCAGCACGAAGCCATTCGCCGGCGTCTATATTCAGGATTCCTGGAATCCCATACGTGGTCTGACGATCGATTACGGTGCACGCTACGAGCTTGATGTGCGCCGATCGCCCCTGCCGACGGATAAAAACAATTTTGCTCCCCGGGTTGGGTTTGCATGGGACCCGTTCAATACAAAACGGAGTGTCGTTCGCGGCGGATATGGCATCTTCTATGCGCCTATCTATTATCAAATCGACTGGGTGGTGAACGCACTCAATGAGATTAATGGATACCGCCAAATCGCGCAGGTGTTGACGACTTTCAATGGCGCGGATCCCTATGGTGTAGCGGGGCCGGTAAATATTTTTCGCACTCTTCGCGCCAGTGGCGTTGTAGGCATCCCGACATCCAATCGATCGGTGACGCCCGACGACCTGAAGCAGTTCGGGATTCAGGTGACACACAACCCTCCTCGGCCTCCTTTGACCGTGTTGTTCCGGAACGATCCCAAGTATCACAACACCTATTCGCAGCAGGCGAGCCTGGGAATCGAACATCAAATCGGTCCGGACTGGTCGGTTGCAGCGAACTACATATTTGCAAGCACACTGGGTATTCCGCGTTCGCGTGATGTCAATATTCTCCCGCGGCCCATTGGTCCCGCCGGCATTCGCGACTGGAGTGCCGCTGCAGGTTGTACTGGCGCTGCACTTGCATCCTGTTTTCGAGATCCGTCATTGTTACAAGAAAACGTATATGAGCCGTCGGCGCGCGCGTTTTACCACGGGATGATTCTCGAGATCCAAAAACGGTTCAGCCGAAAATTTAGCATCACTGGAAATTACACCCTCAGCAAAGCAATCGATGAGGTCACAGATTTCAACAGTGACTTCCAGCCGAACGATCAAACCAATCTGAGGGCAGAACGTGCTCTTTCAGCTTTCGATCAGCGCCATAAAGTGGTCCTCTACGCATATCTGGAAGGGCCCCGCGGTGGCGAGTCGTGGTGGCAAAAGGTGATTAGTAATTTCGACCTGACGCCGACATTGCGCGGTAACAGCGCCAGACCGTTTAATCTGCTGACTGGCACAGATCTAAATGGCGACCGGCACGCGACGACAGATCGACCGGCGCTGGCCGGCCGCAACACTGGTATCGGCCCCAACTTCTGGAGCGTCGATTTTCGGCTCACGCGCCGCGTGAGTATCGGGAGCGAACGGCGCCGGTTGGAGCTTATGCTCGAGGCTTTCAACTTACTCAATCGGCCGAATTATGCGAGTGTCAACAATACGGTCGGGCCGAACTTCGCTCCGCCGTACAGAGTCGAAGCCCGGAAGGATCTTAATCCCAGCCAACCTTTAGCCTATACGTCTGTCACAGATCCTCGACGTCTGCAGCTGGGCGTTCGCTTGAGCTTCTGATCCATGACAAAAGGACGTGTCAGCGTTATCGAATCCGGTACCCCTGCAGCGGACGCATTCGACTCGCTTTACCGCCTTGTCGGTTTAGGCCCGCTTTCCATCAGTTCGTATCTGCATCTTCAGGGATACGAAGTGAAGTTCTTTGCCATGTTTGCCAGTACGCGCCTTGACGATCAATTCATCTCGTCTTCTCAGTACGTCCTTGTATCCACGATGACGCACACGTCGAAGCTTGCCTATGCACTGGCACAGCGTTTTCGGAAATCGAATCCTGAGGCTGTGTTCATACTCGGCGGGGTCCACGGCGGTGTGCTTATGCAGGATGCCCTCCAGTACTTCGACTTCGTGGTGATCAATGAAGGAGAAGCAACTGTTCTGGAACTGCTCCGCTTCCTTGACTCAAATCCCAAAGCTGAACCAACCGGTATTCGTGGACTCGCTTTCAAAAATCGAAAGGGAGAGATGGTTCATACGGGAGACCGTCCGTTTTTGCAGGACATCGACTTTCCCCTGAATCCATCGCTCGTCTACGAGTACCCGACAACTCTTCGCGATTTGCTACGCTGCGGCCGGCTGCGGTATCCGACCAACTTGATCCATTTCTCGCGAGGGTGTCCGTATGCCTGCAATTTCTGTCTGGGAATGCGCCAGCTCGGCAAACTCTACCGCACCCGCTCTCCGCGCACGGTCATCGAAGACCTGAATCGGTTTCGACAGATGACCGGTTCGCAAGACGCAATTTTTCACGACAACGAATTTACGATTGATCGTGAGGCCACGAAAGAACTGCTTCGTGAAATCATTCGTGCGCGTCCCGGCGTTCGATACTTCACCGTTTTCGCGCGCATCGAATCTACGCGCGACGAGGAACTTTGGCATCTTTTCGAGGAAGCCGGTGTGACGTTGGTGGTCTTCGGAGTCGAGTCATTGAATCAATCGAGTCTTGACGGCTTCAATAAGAGGAGCGATCTGGATGAGATCCATTCCGCAATGGCCCGAATCGAGCGATTCAAGACGCTCGTTGTCACAAGCTTCATCATCGGTGATGTGGATGATCCATTGAAGGAGCTGGCTCTGATTCGACAGTTCAAAAAAGATTACAGCCGGAAAATCAGCCGCGTTGTTGTGGCTTCACTGATGGAGTATCCCCATCAGGAGAAACTGAGGGGCCAAAAACAGCTCATACCGGATGAACGATTCATCCATCACGACTGGAACTACTACTCCGGAGACTATCTATATTTCTATCCGCGCACCGTGCGGCCCAGCGTTTTGCAGGCGGAATTGTTGAAGACGATCCGAACGAATAACGCGATTCCATCCGGATCCATGTGGAATTTCTATAGGCGTGCGTCGGACGCGTTTATACGTTATTCGCATCGGCCAATCGGCAAACGCATCGAGCGATACATTGATTTTTTGCGGGACATCGAACGCGATAAATACAACGGCGATGGACGTTTGATTTTCGATGCTCTATCGCCGGACGACAAGCCTCGAGAACTGAATCTGTGATGGACGGTAGTGGCTTGCTCCGAGAGGTATATGCTTTTCGATCGTAGCGAAACCGGTCTGGAATCGCTTGCCGCCAGCCTGTTGGGAACCGCCAACATTCGGATTGGTGGGAACAGACCCTGGGACATCTGCATTCATGAAAAAGGTTTCTATCAGCGCGTGCTCCGGCACGGATCGATCGGACTTGGGGAAAGCTATGTAGACGGATGGTGGGATGCCGAGCATCTGGATGAATTCTTCGAGCGATTGTTGGCTGCGAAATTGGATGAGAAGGTTCGCAGCCGCTGGATCGACCTGTGGCAAAAGTCCGAATCGATGCTGCTCAACCGCCAGGGCCGTTCCAGAGCTGCGGACAACAGTATTCAGCACTACGATCGAGGCTCAGTTCTTTATCAAGCGATGTTGGATAGCCGCATGGTGTATTCCTGCGGTTATTGGAAGAACGCTTCTTCTCTCGAGCAAGCTCAGGAAGCCAAGCTCGACTTGATTTGCAGAAAACTGCAACTGACACCACGGATGCGAGTTCTCGATATCGGCTGCGGGTGGGGCGGGCTCGCGCGGTACGCTGCTGAATCCTACCAGGTGAACGTTACGGGTATCACAGTCTCGCCGCAACAATGCGAGTTTGCCCGTCAGACATGTAAAGGTCTTCCAGTTGATATCCGACTGATGGACTATCGAGAGTTAACGGGAACTTACGATCGCGTCGTTTCCGTCGGCATGTTCGAGCACGTCGGTTCGAAAAATCACAGGACGTATATGGAGGTCGTGAGCCGGTGTCTGAGCCCCGAAGGACTATTGCTGCTTCAATCGATTGGCGGCAGCGAGACTTCGGATTCTATCGATCCATGGATCGACAAGTACATATTTCCCGGTGCGGTTTTGCCGTCGATCAAACAGATCGGCGCTTCCGCTGAAAACATGTTGGTGATGGAAGATTGGCACAGTTTTGGACCGGATTATGACCGCACGTTAATGGCCTGGTTTGAAAACTTCGATCGTAGCTGGCCTGAGCTACGCGTTCATTTTGATGACCGGTTCTACAGGACGTGGAAATATTATTTGCTCTCTTGTGCGGCTACCTTTCGCGTGAGGAAAAACCAGCTCTGGCAGATCGTTTTTTCAAAGGGAAGACGGGGTGTTTATACTGCCTGCCGGTGAAACGACCTGTGTAGGGACAATCTTTACATCCCAAATCAGGCCTAGCCAAGAGAACAACGCCAGGCCAGCGTATGTAAAATCGATTTCCCACCATCGAAAGCCCTGTTTTGCGGAGATCGGATAGTAATGATGGTTGTTGTGCCACTCTCCGAATGTGATCAGCGCCAGAACGAAGCAGTTTCGACTCTGATCGCCTGTTTCATACCGTTGCCGCCCTATCAGATGCGATAAGGAGTTGATCGTGGAGGTTCCATGGAACAGGAACACCGTCGAGACGAAGAACCCCCAAACAAGCAACTGAGGTCCACTTGTATTTAGAGAAGGTACTGCGAATCGAAGAACTGACCCTAACGTGTAAAGGGCCATTCCCAGAACGGCCGGAACCAATAAGTCGAATCGGTCTAGGAAGACGAGCTCCGGGTACTTTGCAAAGTCTTTCACAGTGCTGATGTCCGTATGGAAGTATCGTTTGGACAAGACCCAACCCACATGGCTCCACCAAAAACCATATTTGTAAGGTGAGTGAATGTCTTCGGAACGGTCCGAATGCTGATGGTGATGACGATGATGTGCGGCCCACCATAAAGGACCTTTCTGTGCTGCCGCGCAGCCAAGGACAGCAAACGCGAATTGACACCATCGAGACGTTTTGAAGGACCGATGGGAGAAATATCGGTGATAAAAGGCCGCGATGACCAACATGCGCGAAACGTAGAGACCCGCCGCGGCGCCGATCGCTATCCAGCTCCATCCCACCCAAAACAACGAAAAGCAGGCGACATGCATAAATATAAAGGGCACCGATCGTGCCCAATCGATCTCCGTTGTGAGTGTTGCATTCGAGTTGGAGGTAGGGCTTGAAGGTGTGATGAACCAGTCACGTGGACGAGGCCAGCGGAAGCCCCTGGTCATGGGAGTGAATCCTTTCGACTACACCACCTGCAGGGATTGCGGCCAGGCGGTTGTTAATAAATAAAATAAAAAACAAACATGATAAGCGGCGCTTCAAGCCGTTTCAAGAGACGGGCGGCGTTGCAGAATTCATTGAGTGTTGTTTATCGCACCGGACGGATAGGAAATCCTTTCCGCATCGTCTCACCTTTTGTCCTCGGTGGCAGCGGTATTCGTCTGAAAATTGTTGAAACTGCAATCGGGAAAATGGGAACGAGCCTTGCACTGTCTGCGGGCGTACCTCGAAATCGGAAGGAGTACGTTTAAGGTGGGAATTCCTGCAAAACATGAATTGCCGCGCCGCTTCAAGATTGGCGATCAAGTCACATTGGCGGGGGCAGGCGGTGTCAGTCTCAAGCAAGAGGGTGTGATCGAGATTATCGAGGGCTCCCTCGAGCACATGTATCGTTATCACATTCAGTTCTCGAATGGATCCTGGGATCGATGCCTTGGCTTCGAATTGATGCTGGTGAGCCCCGAGACCTTCCAGCCACTCCAGGCCGAGTGAGGCGGGGCGATGCAATCCCGACATTGCCCCAATTGTCTTTCCCCAGTGGTTCTACGATCAAGAAGGCGAGGGCCTATGGAAGCGGGTCTGAAGCTGTTCTGGATTTATCCGTATCGCTGCCGTGAGTGTAGCAACCGATTCTTCGGTTTCCGGCCGCCAATTCTGACCGAACTTCGCAGAGCCGTGCGCAAGTCGAGCTGGAAAGCTCGGTTGACCTACATTTTTGGATTTGAAGAGCACCGCTGATTTTTAAGCCGTCTGCCGACAAGCAAGGCCATCTCAAGTGACTGCTCGTAATTGAGCCGTGGATCGACGGGTGACCTGTAGGCTTTCTTCAGATCTTCTTCGGTAAGTCCGCTCGATCCGCCGATGCACTCTGTGACGTCTTCGCCGGTAAGCTCGAAGTGAACGCCTCCGAGAATGCTGCCCAAATTGTCATGGACGTCGAATGCTTCATTGAGTTCGTTGAGGATTCGATCGAAACGCCGGGTCTTGATGCCTTCGCTCGTTTCTTCGGTGTTGCCGTGCATCGGATCGACGAGCCACAGCACCGTTTGACGCGTCCGGTGAACAGCTTCGACGAGACGCGGCAGGTGCTCGGGAATTTTGCCGGCGCCGAAGCGATGAATCAGAGTCAGCCGCCCGGGTTCGTTGTGTGGGTTCAGAAGCCGGATGAGCTCGGTGAGCCATTCCGGCGTCATGTTTGGACCAATTTTGACCGCCACTGGATTGCTGATCCCTCGCGCGTACTCGACGTGCGCGCCGTCAAGGTCGGCCGTTCTCATCCCGATCCAGGGGAGATGCGTCGAAAGGTTGTACCAGCCCGAGTGCGATGATGGCTGCCGCGTTTGAGCTTGCTCATAGTGCAACAGCAGCGCCTCATGACTTGTGTACAGATCGATACGACGCGTGCTCGTGTCCGAGCCGGCCACAGTTTCCAGAAACTGTAGGGCTTCGCGCACCGAGATCACGATGGCCTCGTATTCGCTAGCGAGCGTCGAACTGTGCGCGAACTCGAGGCGCCAGTTCTCCGGGTGATGCAAGTCCGCGAAGCCGCCATCGGCCAGTGCACGCAGGTAATTGAGGGTTAGCGCCGCGCGCTCATAACCTCGCAGCAACAGATCGGGATTGGCTACGCGATCTTGCTCCGTAAACCCGGAGCGATTCACCAAATCCCCGCGGTAGCTCGGCAACGCCACGCCGTCGCGCACCTCCTGAGCGGCGGAACGAGGCTTAGCATACTGTCCCGCAATGCGTCCGACGCGCACGACGGGTTTCTGCGCGGCATAGATCAATACCAAACTCATCTGCAGGAGAATCTTCAGCTTTGCTGCAATTGCCGTAGGATCGCACTGGTCGAAACTCTCGGCGCAGTCGCCGCCCTGTAGCACGAACATCTCGCCGCGCGCAGCCCGCGCCAACTTCGTTTTAAGCGCATCAACCTCCCACGGCGTCACCAGCGGTGGCAAGCGTGAGATGGTTTGCACTACTTGTTCAAGATGCCCCTGATCGGGATAAATGGCCTGTTGCTGCGCGGTTTTGTGCTGCCACGATGTTGGGGACCAATCCTTCACCAGTTCAGGATGAAGGAGGTTCCGCGGTTGCGCAAGGGGAGAGAAGCACGGGAAATTTCAAATTTTTCTCACCCCGAGGATCCATCCCTCAATCGAAGCGATGCCGCGTTGTTCTTCTTCGAGGTTTGGCTCGAAGAAGGTCCGGAGCGTTCCGTCCAGATCGGCTCGCCGCAGCGTTTCGGCAACGCAGAAGGCATCGTGCTGATGCGGATCGCGGTCCTCTTGTGGAAAGTTTTTATTCCACAAGGCTGGGTATATCTCAGCGATAACGGATTTCCCGACGGGAACACTCCAACCGTCAAAGGGCCAGAAGTGTACTCGATCAGCAGCGTGAGTGCGGATATAACGAAGCCAAGGAATCCCGGAGTGTGTGGATTTGGCTACGGACCCTGTAACATCGAAGTGAAAAACAGACTTGGCTTTGCAGCAAATTTCGGTGAATCTTCTCCAACGCGAGTTGCCGGATCGTGGATTCTCCTCGCGGCAGAAATCGACGTAGTTGTGCGGATGATCTGTGGGCCAGTGTTTCTGAAAATCATCCAGGAATGCAGGCCAATCGTGAGGCAAGTTATGCAGTTCGAAATATTGAACAGGAAACGAGAAGCCATGATCGATGCCGATGATCGTTGGCTCGCGTGCGCGTAATTGCTCCACCAGCCATTCTGCAATACCCTGTCGCGTCCAGTACCTCCGTGGGCTCGATGGCGGCTGAACTTCCTTGGCAATCGAACCACGTTGGGCCATGTACACCCGCAGGCCTCTCAAGCTTGAGGTCGGAGTTTCCGCGCCTGAGTAGTCGATGCCGATGTATCGCTGAAACCAGCGCACGCCCGGCGAATCAATTATGGGAACCACTGACGATCTTACGGCTCGACGATCAGGCCGTAAACCGAAATGTCACGAAATTACGCTCTTCACGGTCTGTAATAATCGGGCTGGAGAAAATGGTTTTTGCAGGAGTGCGCGGACGGGCCCGCTGAGTTTCCCGTCTTTTCCCGTCTCCGTTTCAATCGAGCCACTTGCCGAAACCACACGCACGTCGGGATTCAATTCCGCGAGCCTTTGAATCATTTGTGCGCCGTCCATCATCGGCATATCTACATCTGTGACGACGAGGCGAATTTCGGCGCCATGTCTCATGTAGACGTTGATCGCTTCCGTTCCGTCGGCGGCAACAAGCACGCGGTATCCGTAGTTCTCCAGGATGGTGTGGGCGAGATCACGGATTGCCGCTTCATCGTCGACGACCAGAATCAGCTCACCATGACCCGCGGGGAAATCGACAGGTTTAACATCCTCTTTCTCTTGAACCCCGGAAACCACAGCCGGCAAATACACTCGGAAAACTGTGCCGCTGTTCACAGTGCTTTCCACTCCGATATGGCCCCCATGGTTTTTCACAATTGCACTTACCGTCGAAAGGCCAAGACCGGTACCAGCACCGGGTTGTTTTGTCGTGAAAAACGGATCAAATATCTTCGGAATATTTTCGGGAGGGATACCCTCTCCGGTGTCGCGCACTTCGATGCGGACATATGTTTCCTGCTTGGCGTCGGTGTCGCGATCGCTTTTGTGATTGGTGACCGTGATGGTCAATGTTCCGCCATTCGGCATCGCATCTCTAGCGTTGAGACACAGATTCATCAACACCTGTTCTACTTGGGTTTTGTTGGCTGAGACAGTCCACAAATGTGGGGCTACATCCGTAATGATACGAATGGATTTCGGAAACGTCCGCTCCAGCATTTTGTCCAAATCGACGATCAGGCGGCCAACGTGTACCGTGATTTGCTGGCCTTCCACCCCGCGCGCGAACATCAGGATTTGCTTCACAAGGTTAGCGCCACGCCGTGCGCAAAGCTCGAGCACGGCCAACGTCGATAGGCAATCACGGTTATGATACTTGTCGCGAAGAACTTCCACTCCCATTACGATTGGTGCCAGCACGTTGTTCAGATCATGCGCGATTCCGCCCGCCAGGCTTCCCAGATTTTCCATTCGTTGTGCGCGCAGGAACTGTGCTTCGAGCTGCTTCTGATCCGTAACATCGGCAATGAGGCCGTCGACTCGAATGGTTTGGTTGTCCGCATTACAGACGGGCTTCATCTTCAGAGATATCCAACGCGAGGTTCCGTCGGGCCTCGCTATTCGATATTCACACGACACGTTCCGCCCAGCCTGCATGTTGCATTCAACAGATGTGACGACTTCACTGTCTTCGGCCGTGGCGGCGTCCTTCCAAAATCTTGGATTTTCAAAGAACGTCTGCTGGGGCAGCCCGAAGACTCGTTCGCATGCCGGCGAGATCTGAAGTAATTTGTCCTGGCGAGGGTCATAGGAAAAGAAAACTTGATCCAGGTTGTCGAAAATATTCTTCAGTTGCTCGACCGTCACTTGAAGTTGACGTTCCGCTTCACAGCGGGCGTTCTGTTCTTCTTTTTCTTTCAAAGCCCGCTTCACTGCGGGCAGCAGACGGCCGAAGTTAGGTTTGATTACATAATCCGTTGCTCCGGCCACCAAGCTCTCGATGGCTTTCTCTTCGCCAATAGTTCCCGAGACAAAGATAAATGGAATATCGGGGCGGCGTTCGCGTGTGATGGCTAAAGCACGTTTGCCATCAAACGATGGAAGAGTGAAGTCGCTGATGATCAGATCGAGCGGGCCTTCCAGTGCCTTCCGAAAACCGGCTTCAGTGTCAACTCGAACGGTCCGGCAGGGCAGTGCGCCGGCCTCCAAAGTGGCGCAAAGCAGTTCGGCGTCGTAAATGTTGTCTTCCAGAAGCAGTATTTTAACCGGCGTCTTCATGGCGCTAGAACGCATTGGAATACCCGCAGGTTGAACGCGAATTTCAACTGCCTATCGCATCCTGCCGAAACAGCTCAGGAATTTATTGATCTCAGGTAGCGGAGGCTATGAGAGGGGCAAAATTTTTGCAAATAAATTTGAAGATTTTATGTACTAAAAGACGGGGTAAACGCACTTCGAGGGGAAATTTGAAATTGGACGAATCCTGCAC
>Ga0111539_10010289_pt1 | contig 11777 bp, 8 predicted proteins | sample RhiMethybrSRZTD1_FD_79667 | JGI IMG/M metagenome (GOLD analysis project Ga0111539, IMG submission 79667) | Populus rhizosphere microbial communities from Tennessee, USA - Rhizosphere MetaG P. TD hybrid SRZTD1 (version 2) (version 2) | ecosystem: Host-associated > Plants > Roots > Rhizosphere >...
CCAGGTTCCGATCGGGTGTCCCGCCCCACATGGGCCAGTCGCCTTTGCCCGGGTCCGACGCTCGGAGCTGCACCGCGCCGAGGCACATCAGAGCGACCAGCGCCAACGCCGCGTAGGGCCGGTCCTGCAGGACCGGCCGCCGTGATTGAGTCATCAGTGGTCTCATCGTCAATTCTTACTGAGAGAGAAGTTGTCGAGATACGCACCGAACGGCGCGTTGATGAAAAGGCCCGGCGCACCCTGGCGGTTGCCGATTGGATCCAGCTTTTCGATCATCCAGTCGGCAGGCTCGGGATCGGCGACCGCCCAGGCCTTGCCCTGCGCGCGGACCTGGCCGTTCGGCAGGTTCTCGACGCGCAGTTTGAGCCGATACCAGGCGTTGGGCTTCCACGCGAATGGCTTGGTAACGGTGCGTTGCGTTTCCGGCTCCCATGGCTCGATCTTCAACTGCTGCGAGGTGCCGTAGAGCACGAGCGAGTAGCGCTGCGCGGTGACGCCGACGTCGGACATCTGACGCCGCCGCTCGTTCGAGCGGACGTCCGCCTGGAACGTGTAGTTCGACCAGTTGGGCGGGCCGATGAACGTGCGACCGCGCTGGAAGATCGTGTCGAGGGGTTCCTTCTGCAGCACCTTCTGGCCGTCGAGTGTCGCGACCACCAGCCGGCCGGGAACGGTGTTGGACCAGCCCGGAGGAATCGCGCCGTCCGCGTATCCATCGAACCCTTCGGTCCATGGCAGCGGGTGCGCGACGCGCGCGCGGGCTTCTCCGCTGAGGCCTGCAACGGTGGCGGTGATGACGCCAGCCTGTTGCACCGGTTTGTTCGCGATCGTCACGACGCCGTTCGCCACGGTGCCTTCAAGACCCTTGAGCGCCCACGTCGCCCCAGTCTCCTCACGAATGAATCGCCCGTTCGCATCGAAGAGGCGCGCGTGGAGCGTCACCGATTGGCCCGGATCGAGATTCAGTTCGGTGGGGGAGACCTGCAGATGCGTCGGCGGGCCTGGTGCGGGTGGCGCTGGCTCGTCGAGTGCGAGTCCGGTCGGCGATGTCGCGCGGCGTGGCCCGATCGCGTAGATCGCGTCACTCGACATGAAGAAGATGCGGCCGCGTGAGATGGCGGGGTTGCCGAGAATCTGCTCCGGCGTACCTTCTGATCCGCAGCAGCTGTTGACGCTGTTCGCCAATTCCACCTTGCTCAGGATCTCGGCCTTGTCCGCTCCGGGTCTGACGATGAAGAAGACACCGCCGTCGGTGCCGACATAGAGCTTGCCGTCGGCGAGGACGGGTGAGGCTTTCTGCGCCGAGCCCAGCGAGAGGGTCCACAGCTCCTTGCCCGTTGCGATGTCGAAAGTGCGAAGCGTCGATCCGTTGTCCAGCTGATACAGACGGTTGCCGTCCACGATGGGCGAGGAGTAGCTGAACTCGATGCCCTTGGTGGCCCACTTGGTTGTCTTGAGATCGCCAGACTGCGAGCCGTCGAGGGCCGCGATGAGACCGAGTTCGACACCCTCGAGATTTTCGTCGCCGTGCGAGATGAAGACGGTGCTGCCGCTCACCGCGACACCTGTGTTGATCGCGCGCTTGGAGACGGGAAAGCTCCAGACTTTCTCGCCGGTCTGCGCCTTGACCGCGTGGACGCCGCCGTCGCCGAGCCCGTCGATGAGCAGGCGCATGCCGTTGATGTTGGCAATGATCGGCGGCGCATATGCGGTGTCGTAGGGACGGCCGCCCGGGTTCGAGACGTACACAACCTCACCGTTGCGCTTGTTGAGCGCGATGAAGCGATGCGCGCGTCCGGCTGCCGATCCCCAATTCGAGACCGCCGCGCTGACGATCACCAGATCGCCATCGACGACCGGCGACATCGTGCGGCCACCGTGTGTCGTGAAGGCGGCGAATTCCTCGCCGAACGAACGCTCCCAGAGCAGCTTGCCCTCCGGGCTGAGGGCGATGACCTGTGCGCCGCCGCTCAACGCGAAGATGTTGCCGGTTTCCGGATCGGCGGCCGGCGATGCCCAGGCGATGCGGTGCGCAGGGACATCGCTTTGGAAGAGGCTGAGCTTGTAATCCCAGACGGTCTTTCCCGTGTCGGCGTCGAGCGCGAGGATGCGCTCCTGCAGCTGCGGCCCGCGGCCGAAGGGTTGCTGGACGTAGACGCGATTGCCCATGACGATCGGCGTCGAACGGCCGCCGCCCGGCACTCGCCACAGGAAGTTCTCGCCGTTCAGTTTCCAGGTGCTGATCAGGCCCTTCTCGACGGAGATGCCGTCACGGTTGGGGCCGCGCAGCTCGGGCCAGTCGCCGGCCCGCACCTTGCGCGGGCTCTCAGCGGGAAGCGACACGCACAGTCCGGCGACGACCGCCGCGACCAGGCACGTTCTTTTCAGCATGAACATACAGCTCATTCTCTCTCGATACGCCGCACTGCCTGATCAGTGCTTACGCGTTGATTCCCGGCCAGTTTAGCGCGGCCGGCATCAGGCGCGTGCATAATTGACGGTCATGACCACAGCCCGTCTCTGCACGTCGCTGGTAATTATTTTCGCCTCGTTAATATCTGCCCCCGGCCTGGCGCGGGCCCAGACCCCGGACCCGGTGGCGACGTTCCAGTTGCCGCCACTGATCGTCACCGCGCAGAAAGAGCCGGCCGGAGCGCAGGACCTGCCGGTCAGCCTGACTACCTTCACCAAGCAGAGCCTGCGCGACACCGATGCGAGGATCGTGAGCGACCTGACTGCGCCCAACGTGTTTTTCACGGAGTTCACGGCCCGCAAGTTGAGCAACCCTCGGTTCCGCGGGATCGGCGCCAGCCCGGCGAACCCGGCTGTGGCGACGTACTTCGACGGAGTTCCGCAGTTCAACACGAACTCGTCGAACATCGATCTCATAGATGTCGGGCAGGTGGAGTTCGTCCGCGGTCCGCAGAGCGCGCTGTTCGGCCGCAACTCGATCGGCGGACTAATCAATGTGACCAGTGCGCGGCCGTCACTCTCGGGATGGACGGGGAGCCTGTCGGTGCCATTGGCCAACTTCTCGTCGCGCGAGGTACGCGGCAACGTCGCGGGACCTGTGATCGACGGCAAGGTCGGGATCTCCGCCGCGATCCAGTACGGTCAGCGCGACGGCTACACGGTCAACGATCTCACCGGCAACGACGTCGATTCGCGCGAGGGCTTCAGCGCCAAGGGCCAGGTGCTCTGGACGCCGAACCGCAATTGGGAGACTCGCGTGATCGTCAGCGGTGAGCACAACCGCGACGGCGACTACGCGCTGAGCGATCTCGCCGGCCTGCGCGCCAACCCGTATCACGTGATGCACGACTTCGAGGGTCACACGGATCGCGACATCTTCGGCACGACGATCCTGAATCGGTACGAGAGCATGCGCGTCAGCGTGTCGTCGACCACAGGTTTTGTGAACTGGAAGACCGAAGACGCGACCGATCTCGACTACACGCCGCTGCCGCTCATCGTGCGCAACAACAGCGAGGAGAGCTTCCAGTTCACGCAGGAAGTGCGGATTGCCTCAGCGCCAAACGCCTCGATTCCTCTCTCCGGACGCGCTGCGCTGAAGTGGCAGGCCGGTGTGTTCCTGTTCACGCAGAACTACGAGCAGAACGCGGTCAACACCCTGGCGCCGTTCACGTTCTCGCCGTTTATCACTTTTCCGCTCGCCCTCACGCTGCCGGATGCCGAACTGGACGACTTCGGCATCGGCGTGTATGGACAAGGCACGGCGACGATTGGCGGCCGATTCGATCTGACCGCTGGCGTGCGCGTGGACAACGAGCGGAAGGACGCGTCGCTCAGCACCTTCTTCACACCGCAGATTGCGCCGAGGCGGGACCTCACCACCGATGAAAGCTTCTCGAACGTGTCGCCACAGTTCTCGGCGGCGGTCCGCATACAGCCGGAGAAGACGGCCTACGTCTCCGTCACGCGCGGCTACAAGGCGGGTGGCTTCAATCCCGTGTCGCCGGTGGGCAGCGAGGCCTATGGTGAAGAGCACGCGTGGAATTACGAAGGTGGCCTCAAGACGATGTGGGCGAGTGGACGGGTGATGGCCAACGCCAGCGTCTTCCGGATCGACTGGGAAGACTTGCAACTCAACATTCCTGATTTCACGTCGCCGGCGCAGTTCTACATCGCCAACATCGGCGGCGCGACCAGTACGGGCGTCGAGCTCGAGCTCAACGCCCGTGTGCATTCGAGCGTGGACGTGTTTGGCGGCGTCGGCTACACGCGAGCCCGCTTCTCGGACGACGCGGTATCGAACGGCGTGCCGGTGGGCGGAAACACCATCCCCAACACACCCGAGTACACGGTCAGCCTCGGGACGCAGGTCTCGCATCCGCTGCGGCCCGGAATCTCGCTCTACGGACGTGCCGAGGCGGTGTTGTACGGCGCGTTCGAGTACGACGATCTCAACCTGGCGCGTCAGGACGCCTACTCGCTGGCCAACTTCAGGGCCGGTGCGCGCGGGCGGTTCCTGTTTGCCGAAGCGTGGGTGCGAAACGCGTTCGACACGCGATACATCCCGATCGCCTTTGCCTACGGCGCGCTGGCCCCGTCAGGATTCATCGGCGAGATGGGCAGGCCGCGCACGTTCGGCGTGAGTGCGGGTGTGACTTTTTGAATTCCCAACTCCCAACCCCCAACCACGCCCAATCGCCAACTCCCAATCGGAAGTTGTTGGGCGTTGGGCGTTGGGAGTTGGAAGTGGTTGGTAGTTGGTAATTGGGCGTTGGGAGTTTGTTTCGTATGAGACCCACCCTGTTTGCCGCGACTCTGATCGTCGTCGGAGCGGTCTCGCTCGGAGGTCAATCGACATCGTTCGACTGGCCGCAGTGGCGCGGCCCCGATCGCAACGGCCTGTCTAAGGAGACTGGCTTGCTCTCGCAGTGGCCGCGGTCGGGACCAACGGTGGCGTGGTCGGCAGCGATGCTCGGTGCTGGATACGGCTCGATCGCCGTGCAGGGCGACCGCGTTTATGTGCAGGGGATGCGCAATCGCCAGAGCGTGGTGTCGACGCTCAATCGCGCCGACGGCAAAATGGTCTGGGTCCGCATCCTGGGTCCGGCTGGCGACAACGATCGTGGCCCCGGTCCGCGCAGCACACCGACGATTGACGGCGACCGCGTCTACGCACTGAGCGAGACCGGCGATCTCGCGTGCCTGCGCGCCGCCGACGGAACCGTCATCTGGCAGCGCAACATCCTCAAGGAGTTCCAGGGCGGGAATCCGAACTGGTTACTGAGCGAGTCTCCACTCATTGACGGCGATCACGTGATCGTCACGCCCGGTGGCCGCGGTGCGGGCGTGGTCGCGCTCGACAAGATGTCGGGCAAGACCGTGTGGGTAAGCAAGGAGCTCAGCGACGGCGCCGGATACTCCTCGCCGATCGTGGCCGACGTCGGAGGTGTTCGCACCATCATGACCTTCACCGCGGACGCGGGAGTCGGCGTACGCGCGTCGGATGGGAAGCTGATGTGGCGGAACAGTTCTGCGTCCAACGGGACCGCCAATATTGCAACGCCTGTGTACTCCGATGGCAAGGTGTTCTTCACCTCGTCGTACGGAGCTGGTGGGGCCTTATTGGGACTGAGAGCGTCGGGCAATGAGGTCCGCGCCCAGGAGATCTACTTCACGCGCGACATGAGGAACCACCACGGCGGTGTGGTCCTGGTGAACGGCTACATCTACGGTTACAACGACTCGATTCTCACCTGCCTCGAGTTCGCCAGCGGCAAGATGGTCTGGCGCGACCGCAGCGTAGGGAAGGGCGCCGTCACGTACGCCGACGGCCACCTCTATATTCTCGGCGAGGACAACGTCGTTGGTCTCGTCGAGGCGACCCCGGCTGGATATCGCGAAAAAGGCCGATTCAGCATCGCCGATCAAGGTCTGCCCAGTTGGGCGCACCCCGTTGTAAGCAGCGGCCGGCTCTATATCCGTAATCAAGGTACGCTCACCAGCTATGATGTGCGCGCGCGCTAACCAGAGGACTCACGCATGCGACTGATTATTCGCACTCTTACCGCCGTTCTCCTGCTCGCCGTTTTCATCCTTCCGTTGCGGGCGCAGCGCGCCTCGAATGACTGGAACCAGTGGCGTGGACCGAGTCGCGACGGTTCGGCGCCGGCGCCATCCGATCCCAAAGCGTGGCCGGAGAAGCTGACGCAGAAATGGAAGGTGGATGTCGGCTCGGGCTACGCGACGCCACTTGTCGTCGGTAATCGCGTCTATCAGTTCTCGCGGCAGGGTGAGCGTGAACTGATGACGGCGCTCGATGCGGACACCGGTAAGGTGATCTGGCAGACCGGCTACGATGCGCCGTTCACGATGCACAGCGCGACCACGCAACATGGACCCGGACCGAAATCGACTCCGGCCTTTGCCAACGGACGGCTCTTCTCGATCGGCATGACCGGCATCGTCACCGCGTTCGACGCCAATTCCGGAAAGCAGGTGTGGCAGAAGCCGGGCACGACGCCGGTGCCGCTGTACACCACGCATGCGTTCTCTCCGGTGGTGGATCGCGGGCTCGTCATCTTTCATGTCGGCGGTGACGACGCTGGGGCGCTCACCGCATACGACGTCAACACAGGCGACGCGAAGTGGAGCTGGAAGGGCGACGGCCCCGGCTACGGCTCGCCGGTCGTCGTGGACATCGAAGGCACGCGCCAGATCATCACGATCACGCAAGGAAAGCTGGTCGGCGTGGACGCGTCGAACGGCATGCTGCTCTGGGAGCGGCCCTTCGTCATCACCAACAAGACCAACTCGGTGACACCTGTGGTACACGGGCGCACCATCATCGTGTCGGGCAACGGCGAGCCGACGCGTGCCCTGGCGATCGCCAAACGAGCGAACCAGTGGGTCACCGACATCGTGTGGGAGAACGCCGATATCCCGCTGCGCATGAGCGACGCGGTCGTCGTCGGCGACGTGCTGTTCGGGCTCGCCAATCGCAACTCCGGCCAGTATTTCGCCGTCGATGCAGCGACGGGAAAGACGCTCTGGACCTCAGACGGACGCCAGGCGGCCCACGCGGCGATCGCACGGTCGGGCGAGCTGTTCCTCAGCCTCGAGGACGATGGTGAGCTGGTGGTGGTGCGGAACAGCAAGACGGGCTTCGAGCCGCTGCATCGCTACAAGGTCGCCGACGCGGCCACCTGGACACCGGCGGCCTATTCGGGCAATCGCGTCCTGGTCAAGGACGTCTCGACCTTGTCTCTCTGGACCTTGAACTGACACCGATGTACGCTGTCGACTGATGCGTGTTCGTTCGCACGTCAGGCTCGTGGCGGCGGTCTGGCTGACCTGCCAGATGGTGGCGTTTGCCGCCGCGCCGTTCGTGCTCTGCAACGACCACGATGTGATGAGCGAGGTCGTCAGCGGGCACGAATGCGATCCGCAGCACCACGATCACGGGCAACCAGCACAGCCGGCGACGGGGCACGAGCATCATCAGCACGCGAGTGAGCCGGCGACCACCACACAGAATGATGCCGCCATCAACTGCCGGTGCACGGTGTCCGACGCGGCGCTGTTGGCGCTGACCCTCGAATCCGGGATCCTCACGGGTGAGTTCGTACTCCAGACGAGGCTCGTGACCGCGCGCGTGGTCCTGCCTGACTACGCGGCCCCCACCCGTATCCAGACAATCGACACTCCACCTCCTCGCGCCTGAACGAGTCGTAGGCCACGTCCTTCTGGACGTGTCAAGACATCGTTTCCGCGGGGGGTTGGAGTGTCTTCATGATCATCCGGCGTTTCGGTCAGGGTCTTTCCGTACTCGTAGTGTGTCTCGTCACCGCGACCCGCGTGTGGGCGCAGGGAGAAGCCGCCATCCATGGCACGGTGATGGCGCGGGCGGACGGCTCCGCTCTGCCCGGTGCCATCGTCGAACTGCAAGGTGGCGCATCGCTGGCGCCGATGAAGGTCACGACCAGCGCTGACGGGCAATTCGCGTTCGTACGCCTGGCACCTGGCGATTACCTACTGACCGTCGGCCATGCCAATTTCAGCGAGCAGCGATACCGGCTCTCCTTGAAGCCGCGCGAGGCATACAACCTCGAGGCGGCGTTGGTGCTGCGTCCGGTGCAGGAATCAGTGGAGGTCGCCGCTTCCATGCTTCCGTCGGTGCACTCGCCGGGCTCGACGTATCTCGGGGAGGCCAGGCTGGCCGAGATCCCGCTGACGCAGCGCACGAACCTGCCGGACGCCATCGTCACGGCCGCACCCGGGATGATTCGTGGTCACGACGATTTCGTGCACATTCGCGGCCACGAGGTCGCGCTCAACCCGTTCATCAACGGGGTGCAGTTCTGGGAGAACGCCCACAGCGTCTTCTCTCCCGGGCTCGGCGTCGACTACATCCAGTCGATGAACGTGATGACCGGCGGCTATTCGGCGGAGTATGGCAACAGGTTCGGCGGCATCCTCGATGTCGTGACCAAGTCAGGGTTCACTCTCGGAAACCGTGGCTCGGTCAGCCTCGGCGCGGGAACCGCGCAGCGTCACAACGTCGGTCTCGAGTTCGGTGGCCACGCCCAGCGCACGGCGTACTATCTCAACCTCACTGGTTTCACATCGGATCGATTTCTCAGCCCGCCCTCGCCCCGAGCGATCCACGACACGGGCCGCGGCCTCCGCGGCTTCGGACAACTCGATTTCCGACTGAACGACGCGAATGACATCAAGCTCGTGATGATGGGTGACGGCGTGAACTTTCAGCTCCCCATGGACGAACGCGACGAGGAGCTGCGGCCCGACTTCAAGAACCTGCAGCGCACACGGTCGCAGAGTGTGATCGCGTCCTGGGGTCGCGTGCACTCGGCGCGAACAGTGACGCGGACCTCGTTCTACCAGAAGTGGTCCAGCGTCCATCAATTTCCCGACACGATCGATCCTTATGGCGCGCAGACCGACGCGGATCGGACGCTCGGAACCGTCGGCGCGAAGAGTGACATCACGCATCTGTCCGGACGGCATACGGTCAAAGGCGGAGTGGATCTCGTGCTGCTGCGTCCGGATGAGGACCTGTATTACCTGAGTCAGCCGTGGATCGACTTCACGCACCTGCCCACCGTCAACGAGAGCCACGTCCACTTCCGGGGGCCGAATCTCGGGCCCGGCGTGCCTCGCCCGGTCATCTTCAGCGGCAGGGAGACTGGCGGGCAGGCCAGCGGGTTCGTGCAAGACAAGGTGCAGGTCACGCCCAGTCTCACTGTCGATCTCGGTCTTCGTTTCGACCACTACAACCTGGCGTTTTCTGAATCGCATGTCAGCCCGCGCGTGAACGCCGCGTATCGGCTGCCATCGGGGACCGTGTTGTTCGGCTCGTACAACCATTTCTACGTGCCTCCGCCGATCGAGAACGTGCTCGCCAGCAGTGCCGGCTTGACCACCCTTGTTTCGGAAATCGGCTCGCCGTTGCCGCCAGTGCGTGCGATCAAGGAGAACCAGTTCGAGGCCGGGGTCACGCAACCGATCGGTCGCGCGCTGAATGTCGGTGTGACGAGCTACTATCGTCTGAGCGACGATCCTCCTCACACGACGCTGTTGCCTGATTCGCGGTTCTATACGTATGCGAGCTTCGAGAAGGGCAAGGCGTATGGGATGGAAATCAAGGCCGACGTGCCGCTCATCGCTGATCTCGGTCTCTCGGCGTATTTGAACTACGCGCTGGGGCGGGTGTGGTTCTACAACCCGGTCGTCGCCGGGTTCACGACGGAGGCGGATCACTTAACGGAGACCGGCCGCTTCCTCGCGCCGATGGACCAGACGCATACGCTCACGTCCGGGCTGACCTATCGGCACGATCGAACGCGGCTCTGGAGTGCAATCGCGTTTGAATACGGAAGCGGCACGCCCGGCGGTCACGACGAGAGCGACCATGAACACGCCGACGGCGAAGCGCACGAGCACGCGACCGGCCCAGGGCTCTGCGGCACGCGTTGCCCGTCGCACTTCACGCAGAATGTCTCGATTGGCTGGAACGCGAGCGCCGGTGGGAGCCGTCCCCAGGTGTCGCTCCAGTTCACCGCTGAGAACGTGTCGAACGACGTGTACTTGATCTCGAAAGAGAGCACGATGGTGCAGGGACAGTATTCGATCCCGCGGCTGCTGTCCGGCTCTCTGAAGATTGGATTCTGACGCGGCTCGTCCGCAGGGAGTGGCATGGCGGCACTGATTGAAGCGATCGATATCAAACGCAAGATGTTTTTCGAGCACGAGGGGGCGCCGTATCACTGCATCGACGTCGAGGTCTCACGGCCGACGGCCCGCGGTGGACAGACGCTTGTCCGCCTGAAGATGCGCAACCTGCTGACGCGGGCGGTGTTCGACAAGACCTTCAAGGCAGGGGAGAAGTTCGCCGAGCCGGACCTGGTGCAGGTGTCAGCCGCGTTCTCGTACTCCGACAACGAGGGCTACCACTTCATGGATCAGGAGACATTCGAGACGCTGACCATCAGCACCGATACGCTCGGCGACGATCGGCAGCTGGTCGTGGACAACGTGCTGGTTCAGGTTCAGAAGTACAACGGCTCACCGATTGGCATCCAGTTTCCGCCGCACGTGGAGCTGACCGTCGCCTACACCGAGCCCGGCGTGCGCGGCGACACCGCCAGCGGAGGCGTGACCAAGCTCGCGCGGCTCGAAACGGGGCTCGAGATCCGCGTGCCGCTGTTCATCAAGGAAGGCGAGCGCGTGAAGGTGCACACCGAGACGCGGGAATTCGCCGGCCGCGCGTCGTAATCGTAGTGTCCGGCTTTAGCCGGACGAGGCGTAGTGTCCGCCTTCAGGCGGACCTCGGAGAGAGCGCATGCGAATCACCAAGCTCTGGTTCGCGATCGGCATCCTGGCTGCCACGGTCAGCGTTTTCACCCAGGCACAGGCGCCACCTTCAGGCCCCACCTTCGACGTCGTCTCGATCAAAAAACATGTCGCGCAGCCCGGACCGCTGGCGTTCTCGTCCAACGTGAACATGCGGCCTGATGGCGGGTTCACGATGACGAGCATTCCGGTCATGACCCTGATTGCGCGTGCGCATGAAGGGATTCGTCCGGCGGACATGGTGGGACTGCCCGACTGGGCGAGGAGCGAACGTTACGACGTGAGCGCGACGTCCACGCTCACACAGGCCACCGTCGACAATCGCGTCGCGATGATGCGCTCGATGCTCGCGGACCGCTTCAAGCTGGTCATGCATTTCGAAAAGCGCGAGCAGCCGGCCTACGACCTCATGGTGGCGAGGAGCGACGGCAGGCTTGCTGCCGGGCTGGTGCCCATCGACACCGACTGTGCCCCGCAGATCGCGGCGCAGCGCGCGGCGTTTGCAGCCGGCGGTCCGCCCGGGCCGGGATCGTTTCCGGATCTCAACGCGCCACCGCCGCCGTGCACGCTACGCAGCGTCCGGGGCCGCAACGATCCGAGCGACCGTCTGGAGGGAGAAACCACGATGGCCGCGCTCGCTGAATTCCTATGGGTGCCCGCCGGCCGTTTCGTCGTGGACAAGACCGAACTGACTGGCAGCTACCGGGTGAAGATGAACTTCGACCTGCTCGGCTCGCGCCGCCCGCCCGAGGTCACGCCTCCGCCGGACGCCGCGCCGACCGTATTCACTGCGATTCGAGAGCAGTTGGGGTTGAAGCTCGAGTCGTCGCGCGCGCAGCTCGATACGCTGATCATCGATCGAATCGAGCGTCCGACGGAGAACTAAAGCGTGGTCAATTACTGCGCGTCGTCGCGATCGCCGGGATTTTCTTCAA
>Ga0111539_10010291_pt1 | contig 11776 bp, 7 predicted proteins | sample RhiMethybrSRZTD1_FD_79667 | JGI IMG/M metagenome (GOLD analysis project Ga0111539, IMG submission 79667) | Populus rhizosphere microbial communities from Tennessee, USA - Rhizosphere MetaG P. TD hybrid SRZTD1 (version 2) (version 2) | ecosystem: Host-associated > Plants > Roots > Rhizosphere >...
GGCCGGAGCGCGACAAGCTGCAGGCGTCCGTCGACGAGCACCAGAAGAAGCTGCGCGCCTACAACCGCACGAAGCTGCACACGCACGGCTGGGTCTGGCTGTATCTGCGGCGCCCCGGGCCGGAGAAGGGCGCACGGTAGCGCGGAACGTCAGGGCCGGTAACGTTCGCTCACGAGCACGCGGTCGACGCGCAGCACGTGCTCGCGGCTCGCGCCGTTGCGATCGACCACGACGCGGTGGATGCCGGGTGGCAGCCAGCCGAGCCAACGCTGCGACGTCTTCGCGTCGCGGTTGCGCGCGCGGCGGCCATCGACCCAGACCGTCAGCAACGCGGTGGACATCTCCATGCCGCTCGCGTCACAGGCGCGCAGTTCCACGAACGCGCGCGGCACGACGTCGACGGCGACCTCGTTCGCGCAGCCGAGCGCGACGTCGATCGTCACGGGCGCGATCGGATCGAACGGCAGCGGCACGAGCTCGTCGCCGTCGATGCGATCCTGAAAGCACAGGGTCGCCTTGCCCGGTGGAACGGCGCTGTAGTCGTAAGCGGGGGCTCTACTACCGGGAACTCTGGCTGCGCTCTTGCACGGCACCTCGCAGCCGTCCACGGTCAGCGCCGGTAGGTGTCGCGCGTCGGGGGCCGTGAGGAACTGCGAAGGTGATCTCAGCCGGAGCCGCACGGAAGCGGCCGGTTGCGCGACGAACGACAGCACCACGCGGTCGTCGGCGAAGCCGGTGACGAAGTCCTTCGGCTCCGCGCGGAGGCCGTCGCTGGTCACGGTCGCGCGCCACCGGCCGGCCGGCAAGGCCTCCATCGCCGCCGGTTTGCTGCGCGTGCCGTGCAGCATGTAGTGGATGGGCTCCTCTTCGAGCACGCCGACGCCCTCGATGTCGACCTTGTAGGTGTCGATCGCGCGGCCATCCGGACCCTCGACCGCGAACGCGATCTCCGTGCCGCCGGTCTCGAAGCGCCACTGCAACGCCGGCACGCCGTCGGGGACGAGCAGGTCATGACGGCTCAGACAAGGGCTGCGGCTCCGGCTGCTGTGCGAGCCGGGCCTGAGGACGATCACCTCGTAACGGCCTGGCTTGGCGAACAGGCGCATCACGCCTGTCTCGCCGGGATACAGGAGGCGGGTCTTCTTGCCTTCGTCGAATTCGACGAAGCAGTCCTTCACGACCTGGCCGCGTCGGAACACAGTACCGGTCAGCGCGACGAGCGGGCTCTGCAGCGTGAGCTCGCGTACTTCGCCGGCGGCGAGCGCGAACGTCTCTGCTGCCCACTCGATTCCGTCGACGTAGCAGAGGTAGTTGCCGGCGTCGAGCGATTCGAAGGCGAAGCCGCCCTGTGCCTCGATCCCGGCGGATACGGGCGGGTAGGTGCGGCGATGCCGTTCGAGCGGGATCTCGAGCGACCTGATCTGCAACGGCCCGGGATCCGTTCGGTGCAGAGTGACACGAAATCCTGCGAGCGGTCCGCCGCCGGAGTCGAGAGCCCTGCCGACGACCGCAGTGCGCGGCGGCGCGGCCTCGCTGCGCGCGGGCGACTCGCGCGGCGTGACGTCGCCGGTCGTCGCTCGCGGTTCGCCTGTTGCTGCCGCATCCGCGATGGTTGTCGCGTTCGCCGGCGGCGGTGGTGCGGGCGACCACGACCAGACGGCTGCGGCTCCGAGCGCAACGACAAGCAGCGTGGCGAGCAGAACCGCCGCGCGCCGTGGTCGCGCGGGCAGGGGCGCACCGTTGCGCTGCGTCGTCGAGAGGGCCATCGGTACAGCTATGGTAGCGGCAAACCAGATGACTCGATCCCTGACCCGAGCGCTCGTCGGCAAGGGCGCGCGCGAGCTCGCCGCGCGGGACCCGGCGCTCGCGCGCATCCATCGCCGTCTCGGCGACCCGCCGGTCTGGGGCCGTCGTCCCGGCTTTCCCGCGCTGGTCAAGATCATCCTCGAGCAGCAGGTGTCGTTGCGGTCGGCCGCTGCGATCTACCGCCGCATCGACGAGCACACGGGCGGCGTGACGCCGGCCGCAGTCGATCACCTCGGCATCGCGGGACTGCGGCGGCTCGGCGTCACGCGACAGAAGGCCGCGTATTGCCACGGGCTCGCGGGCCGCGTGCTCGACGGCGCGCTGGATCTCGCGGCGATCGCCCGTGGGCCCGACGACGAAGGCCGCCGCAAGCTGCTCGACGTTCCGGGCCTCGGCCCTTGGAGCGTGGACATCTACTACCTGATGGCGCTGCGGCGTCCCGACGTCTGGCCGCGCGGCGACCTCGCGCTCGCGGCCGCGTTGCGCGACGTCAAGGGACTGCGCGCGCTGCCGTCACACGAGCGGCAGCAAGAGCTGTCGCGCGCGTGGACGCCGTGGCGATCCGTCGCCGCGCGCATCCTGTGGGCGCATTACCTCTCGCAACGCGGGCTGCCGGTGTGACTCTTCACTGGCCGGAATACGGGAAGGGCACCCTCGTCGCACCGGCGCTGTTGCAGCCGGCGCGCAGCGACACGATCATCGACGCGGGACCGGCGTGACGCGCCGGCTCGATCGGAGAATGCCATGATCGTCTTCTCGCTGCTGCTCGCCGTCGCCGCCGTTCCACTGCCGCAAGAGCCGCTGCGCATCGGCGTCGTCGCGGTCGACTCACCCGACAGCGGCGACGTGCACTTCGTGCGCGGTGCGCGCGCCGCCGCAGCGAAGATGACCGACGCCAAGGTCGAGCTGCTCGTCGAAGCGGCCGCGACGCCCGCCGAAGCCGCGGCCGCCGTCGAGAAGCTGCGCACGGCCGGAGTCGCCGGCGTCATCGCGCCGCCGAACCCGTGGCTCGCCGACGCGGTGCGCAAGGCCGCGGGGCCGAAGCTGCCGTGTGTGTCGTTCGCGGCGCCGCCGGCGGCGTTCGCACAGGTGTTCGACTGGCTCGTCGCACGCACGTTCTGCATGACGCGCGTCGCGTTCGTGCGCGACCAGAGTCAGCGTGCGAAGGACTTCGGCAAGTTGCTCGGCAAGGACCTCAAAGCGCCGACCGTGGTGATGCAGGACACCGACGTCGCGATCACGGCGAAGGCGCTCGCGAAGGAGTGGGCCGAAGAACGGCCCGAGCTGCTCTTGATCGACGCGGATCCGCCGGCCGTCTTGACCTTCCTGACGAAGGCACTCGGGCCCGAACCGTTGCCGATCGTGCTGACGCCGCGTTCGGTCAGCGACGGCCTGCGTGCGCTCGACCGGCGCCTGTTCGTCGTGCACGGGCAGTCGCCGGCGACCGTCGCGACGACGAGCGCGTTCCGCGCCGAGTACGAGAAGCAGCACGGTGCGGTCCTGCTCGGCGCGGCCGAGGGCTTCGAGGGCGTCGGTGCGCTCGTGCGTGCGCGTCGCTCTGCCGCCGGCGGCGAAGCTGCGGCGGTCAACACGGCGCTCGCGGCCGCCGCGCTCGAGGGTGTGCGCGGCCGTTACGGCTACGACGCGTCAGCTGCCGGGTTCGCGCCGCCGCTCGCGGTGTGGGCGCTCGTCGAGAAGCAGTGGCGGCCCTACGTGCCGGCGACCACGCCGCTGCTCGAGGTCGGTGCCTCGGTCGGAACCGACGCGGGCGCCGGCAAGCCGCAGACGACGATCGGCGAGCCGTTCGGCACGTGGCGCACGCGCCAGTTCGTGCCCGAGGAAGGCGCGCAGTGGGTGATCTGCTCGTGGGCCGACGACGGCGGCTACGCGACGATCGGCGACGACCTGAAGCAGCTCGGGTTGTCGACGGGCGGCGCGGATCCGGTGCTGGATCACCTCGTGCGCGAGGAGATCATGGTGCGTGCGATGGCGATCGCTTCGACGAAGTTCGGCCGCAAGGAGGACGGCACGGGTATCGAGGGCAAGAGCCTGCGCATCGCGTTCGCGATGCACGTGCCGGGGAAAGAAAAGGAGAAGCGCAAGTTGCGCATCTGGCCCGCGCGGTTCGGCGGCGACCACGAGGGCGCGGGCGGCGAGGCGTTCGGCACGTTCTGCCGGGTCTACACGACCTTCATCCGCCGCACGATCTTCCAGGAGCACGCGCTCGTGCCGCCGCTCGGCGCCGCCGACTGCGAGTATCTGGACGGCACCTATCGCTTCGGCAGCGACCTCGCGAAGGACAAACGCAGCGAGCTGATCCGCGCGCTGATCAACGGCTACGGAGGCTCGATGGCGCTGACGCTCGCGCACGAGGTCGGACATCTCGCGGGTCTCGGTCACGTCACGGACGATCCCGTCGAGATCATGAACGTCAACGAGGGTGCCGGCCTCGACTACCGCGACGCGCACTTCGGCGCCCCGTCGTGGGCGACGATGAAGGCGACCTACGGCCTCACGGGCGACAAGCCCGGCAAGCCCGCGAAGAAGTGAAGGGACGCTGCGCGCGCTCCACCTCGTGGTGGGGGGCTCACTCCTCCGCGGCTCCGCCCATCGTCGCAACCGCAGCGATGTCGGCGGCCTTCACCTTCGAGGCGTCGAAGGACTTCGCACCCTCGATCATCTTGGCGATGGTCTTGTCGAAGTCGCCGCGGATCGGCTGGCCGGGCTTGGCTTTGATCCAACGCAGCGGGTTGATGCGCGCGACGACGACCGGCTTCAGATAACCGCTCTGGAAGCCCTGCTGCTTGAGGCGCTGCACGGCCGCGTTGACCAGCTCGTCGAGCTCGAGCAGACGCTTGCTGCGCTTCTCGCTGACCGGCAGCACGTCCTTGAGCGGCTTGTCGCTCCACTCCTCGCACTTGTTGACGACCGACAGATACGCGCCGCCCGAGTAGCGCCCGTTCTGCTCGTAGCAGACGCCGATCGTCAGGAACGCCGGCGACTCGAGCTCGAGCTGGAACTCGCTGTAGGGTCGCTTGCCGTTCTTGCCGTCGCCGACGAGCGCGCGCACCATGCGCACGACCTCGAGCGACTTGTCGCGCAGGTTGTGGGCCTTCTCGGTGTTCAACGCGAGGATGCGGAACGCGACCTCGGGCTCCGGCACGACGAGCGCGGTGATCGCCTTCGCGCCGAGCGTGCGCATCGCGTTCAGGCGGTGCATGCCGTTCGGCGAGCGGAAGCCTTCGGGCGTCGGCACGGTGACGATCGGATCGAGGAAGCGGCCGACCTTCGGGATCACCATCGCGAGGCGATCGGCGTGCGTCTTCGACAGCTCGCGCTGATACGGCGTCGGCTCGACCTGGTCGATCGGCAGCATCGCGAAGACGCACCAGTTGCCGCCGAGTGGCTCGCGGTACGGACCGATCACGGCGCCGCCGGCGTCCGTGATCCGCTGCTCGAGCGACGTGATCTCCGGCGGCGGGCTGCCGCCGACCGCTTCGGTCGCGGCGATGCCCGCGGATCCTGGGGCGGCCTTCGGCTTCTTCGAGGCGCGAGGCTTCTTCTCGCCGGTGGGCTTCTTCGGGGCCTTGGGCTTCTTCGCAGAGGGACTCTTCGCTTCAGGCATGCCGCGACTCTATCGCGAGGTGCATCTGGGCGTCGGCGCTCAGGTCCGATTTCGCAATGCGCTCAGGACGCGGTGCTCGAGTCCGGCGCCGGTGGCGCTGGCACCAACGCGTTGTTGCCCGTGCTGGGCATGCCGTAGCGATGTCCGCTGCCGGCCCAGCGACCTGCGCGATCTGCGGACCGGGGTTGACACGGCAGCGGCCGGCACGATCGTGATGGCTTCGTTCCGCCTCCACTGCTGCGACACCAGGTCCCACTGCCTCCCATGCACGCAACCCGAGCCCTCTGTTGTCTGCTCGCACTCGCGACAGTCGCCTCCGCCCAAGTCGTTGGCATCGACGACCTCGATCCTGTCACGGGCACCGTCAACGCCTTTCCGTTCAACACCACGACGGGCGGCAACACTTCGCTGCACGTCTACTCGGTCCAGGCGCTGCGGGCACGCGGCCTCTGTGCTGGCGCCGTGCTGCTCGACATCGCCGTGGCACCCGCGAGCGGAACCGCCGGCACCTACAACGCGCCGCAGGCGCTGCTGCAGATCGGCCATCTCAGCGTGAGCCCGCCGGTGCCCGGTGCCTGGACGACACACCTCGCCAGCCCGATCACCATCCATGGCATCTCCTCGGGCCCGTACAGCTTTCCGTGGGCGCTCAACACGCACACGTCGCTGCCGGGCACGCAGACGACCGGCTTCGTGTGGGACGGCGTGCGCGACTTCGGCATCCTCTACTCGAGTTCGCCAGGCGTCACCGGGTCGTTCAGCATCCGGCGATCCGCCACCGAGCTGCGCCACTATGTGACGACGTTCAATGCCACCACCCAGGCGCCGACGTCCAACGGCGCCTTCGCGATGGAGGTCAAGCTGACCTGGGCCGCCCCGGCGGGCTGCGCCACGAGGGCCACGTACGGCACGGGCTGCTACGAGGGTGGCACGTCCTACTACGAGTCCTTCACGGGTCTGCAGACCTTCGACTTCATCGGGACCCCTGGCAACGAGCAGGTGATCGCACATGCGGCCATCGGCCCCGCCGGCTTCGTCGTCGGCTCCGGGGCCAGCGCCTGGTACGCACCGACCGGCTCCCAGGTGCTCAACAACGCGGCGACTCCCGCTGCGATGGCGGACGACTCGATCAGCCAGGCGCTGGCGCTGCCGTTCTCCTTCCCGTTCCCGGGCGGCAGCACGGCGGTCGTGCACGCAGCCGCCAACGGCTACGTGATCCTCGCGTCGACCACATCGAACGCCGCCGACACCACGCCGACGAGCACCGAACTGCTCACCGTGCAGCCACGCCTGGCGCCGCTGTGGTGCGACCTCGACCCCGCGGTGAACCTGCCCGTCGATCCGGCCAGCGGCGTCTACTTCGACGTCGACCCGAGCAGCCAGGCCGTCTACATCACGTGGCTCGACTGCGGCGACGGCCGCGGTGCTACGCCCGCCGCGGGCTCGACGTCGATCAGCGTGCAATGCGTGCTGCGCGCCACCGGCGACGTGGAGTACCGCTACCGCAGCGTCGTCTTCAACCCGAGCGGGGCCGGCGCGGTCGTCGTCGGCTGGTCGAAGGCCAACGCGGGCGGCTTCACCTTCGATCCAGGTGCAGTCGACATCTCCGCCGCCATCCCCTTCGCGACCACCGGCCCGGACCGCCTCGCGTTGCGCCTGGACAGCACGTTCCCGCAGCTCGGCAGCAGTTTCACGCTGACGACGAGCAACGTGCCGAACCTGGTGCCGCTCGCGATCGTGTTCTTCGGCGACAGCCAGCTCCCCGGCATCGATCTCGGCTTCATCGGCGCCCCGAACTGCCGTGCCTACTCCAACGTCAACCTGACCTCGGCCACGGTGCCCGTCGCCGGCGGCTCCGGCAGCGCAGTCATCCCGATCCCGGTGAGCCCGGGACTGATCGGCACCTCGCTGACGTCCCAATCGGTGGCGTTCACGACCGAGAACCCACTCGGTCTCGTGACGTCGAACGGCCTGGCGTGGACGGTCGGAAACTGAGGACGAGGGCGTCGGCGGGCGGCCTGGAACGCGCCGATGACGGGCTGAACTGACGGGGGATGCGACTTCGTCTGCCCCCCGCTCGCCGCGCACTTCGGCCAGACGGCGGATCCTCTTGCGCGTGGTGTCTGGCTACGGCGAGCGATCCGCAGAACGCGGAGCTTGCGAAGAAGCTCGCCCAGCAAGCCAGTAGGTCGGCGCAGTGATGGCCGCAGCGATCGCTGCGGTCAGTGCGCGAGCAGCGTCGTGACCTCGAGATTGCCGAGTTGCAGGACCGTCCCTGACAGCGCCTGCCAGTAGATCGACACGCCGATCAGCACCGGGGCGTTCGGTACCGGCGCCTGGAACGATGCGCGACCGGCCGTGTCGAACGCGCCGAACGCCATGACCTGAAGCCAGCCCGGGTCGAGCCGCAACGTCCCGAGACCCGGGATCGGCAGCGACGCCGGCACCAGCGAGGCGCCGAGGATGAACGGCTCGTTGGCGCGACCGCGCACGTCGACGTGGAGAAGATGCCCGATTCGCGGCAGCGAGACCCACGCCACCTGTTGCCGCGCGTTCCGGTGCAGGTGCGGCTCGACGCTCATGTCGCCGAGCAACACGTCGAGGTCCCCGTCGCCGTCGAAGTCGCCGACCGCGGCGCACGAGGCGCTGTCCGGCGTCGGCGCGATACCGTTCGGGACCAGCGAGAACACGCCACTGCCGTTGTTGGCGAACAGCCTCGTGCCACCTTGGTTGATGGTCGCGATGCCGATGAAGTCCTGGTCGCCATCCGCGTCGACATCCAAGCTCGCGCCCTGCCACACTCCGACCGTGTTCGCCGGCATCGCGACGTAATCGGGCAGGAAGGCGCCGCTGCCGTTGTTCCGCCAGAGCAAGCTCTGCCCGCTGCTCCAGCTGGGCGGGTTGAACACGACGTCGACGTCGAGGTCGCCATCGCAATCGAACAGGGTCAGCGAGTTGTAGAATCCTGCGGTTGTGGTGCCGAACGCCCCGACCGACTCGGTGAACGTGCCGGCGCCGTTGTTCAGCATCAGCCGATTCGGGTAGTCCACGATCACCGCGTCCAGATCGTTGTCGCCGTCGACGTCCACCAGCGCGACGTCGAGCGCCTGGAACACCGGGAGCGCGCCCAGCAGCGTGAAGACGCCCCCCTGGTTCAACGCGATGTGAGCCTGCGTCTGAGTGATGAGGAAGGCATCGAGGTCCGAGTCTCCGTCGAGATCGCCGAGCGCGACGCCGCCCGCGGCGAGTTGCGGGAACGCGACCCGCAGGAACGAGCCGCCGGTGTTCCGATACAGCGCCGAGGTGGCGCCCGCCGTGACGATGTCGAGGTCCCCGTCGCCATCGACGTCGCCGAGCGCGAGGTCCATGACCTGCCACAGCTCGAGCGTGAAGTCGCCCGCGGCGACGCTCGTGAAGAACCCGTTGCCGTCGTTGCGGAACACGCGGCGTTCGGGCGCCCATCCCCACCCGCTCGCGCCGACGATGTCGAGATCGCCGTCACCGTCGATGTCGCCTCGTCCGAGGGCTTTGCAGCGGATGAGCCCCGGCGGGAGGTCCGCGCCCACCTTGCTGTACGTCCCGGTGCCGTCGTTGCGGAACACGCGCGCGTCGGCCGAAGTCCCCGACGCGATGAAGTCGACGTCGCCATCCGATTCGAAGTCGACGGCGGCGAGATACCCGTCGCCGACTGCCAAGGTGCGCGCCGGCTGATGGACGAACTGGACGAACGCGCCGCCCGTGTTGGCGAGGAAGTGCAGGTTCGACCCTGAGTGCACCGCGTAGTCGACACGGCCGTCGAGGTCGAAGTCTGCCGCGAAGGACTCGGAACCGGACACCGACGGCGTCGCAGCGACGACGTGCGTGAAGGAGGCTGCGCCGTTGTTGACCAGCAAGCGGAATCCCTCGACATCGTGCACGAGCAGGTCGACGTCGCCGTCGAGGTCGAAGTCGCGCGCGTATGCGGCGAGCGCGCGCCGCGTGTCGGCCGGTAGCGCGGCCGGCGCATGCGCGAAGGTGCCGGTGCCGTTGTTCGTGTAGAGCCGGTCCGGCGTCGCCGTCGCGCCGGGATCATTGCCGCAGAACGCGTCGCGGTCCCCGTCGCCGTCGAAGTCCGCGAGCACGACGACCGTGGTCGCATCCTGATGCGGCGGCAGCTGCGCGGGTACTTCTGTGAAGATGCCGGAGCCGTTGTTCACGAACAGGCGGTTGCGCCCCGACCACGGATAGAGCGTCGCGGGCAGCGTGACGCCGGCGAGCACGTCGACGTCGCCGTCGCCGTCGACGTCGCCAGCGGCGAGGCTCGTGTACAGGTCGAACGCGATGAACGCGTAGAGGAACGCGTTCGGCGCCGCGGTGAACGTGCCGGAGCCGTTGTTGACGAACAGGAGCACCAACCCTTCTCCGGTCGTGGGAATCGCGTCCCGGGTCGCGGTGAGACAGTCGAGGTCGCCGTCGCCATCGACATCCGCGAGCACCATCGCCTTCCACGTGTCCGGATGAGGCGGCAGCGCGCCCGGCAGGGGCTCGAACCGATCGTCGGCCGTCGCGCGCCAGGCCACTCTGCCTTGGGGGTGCACGGTCAGGAGGTCCGCGCGCCCGTCGCCGTCGACATCGCCCGACACGGAGATCGCACCGGCATGTGGCTCCTGTGCCGGCAGCAGCCGGTGGACTTCGATCAAGGTCGGCTGTTGCGCAGGTGCGGGAACGGCGGCGAGGAGTAGAAGCAGGTAGCCCTGGTGTTCGAGTGGCATGTGCGTCCCGGCGGTGGAGTCACCCACCTGTGAGTCTCCGCCGCGCGCGACGCGCCGTCAATCCGAGCACGTCGCCGAGGTCGGCTTGTTGCGCAGGTCGACCTTCGTGATCTCGTCGATGCCGCAGTAGGCATCCCCCGCCACCGCCATGCCGGGCCACCAGCCGACCGGAGGGGCGTGGCCCTGGACGGGACCGACGACGCGCGTGAAGAACGTGCCGCAGCTCGGGGTGACGAGCAGCGCTGCCCCGAGTACGAACGCGGCGCCCCGCGTCACTTGCCTTCGAGCTGCCGGTAACGCTCGCGATACTTCTTCGCGAGCTCCGTGTGCTTGTTGCGAAGGTCGACCTGCCGGCCCTGCACGAACGCGAGCTCGATCTTCGTCTGGAGCTCGAACGGATGCCCGTCGGCGACGAACAGCGTCGCGTCCTTGCCGGTCGCGAGCGAGCCGAGCCGGTCGGCGACACCGAAGATCGCCGCCGCGTCCTGCGTGATCGCGGCCAGCGCGCGCTCGCGGTCGAGCCCGAACGCCGCGGCGGTTGCGGCGTGATACGGCAGGTTGCGTTCGTTGGCCGCCTCGCCGCCGCTCGCGATGCAGAACGGCACGCCGAGGTCCAGCAACCGCTTCGGCAACGTGAACGGCTCGTCGTAGGCGCTGTCGTCGCGGCGCGGCAGCTTGTGCACGCCCGTGACCACGACCGGCACCGACGCGGCCTTCAGCACGGAAGCACACGACGCGGCATCGCGGCCGCCGACGATCACGCAGCGCAGCGCGCGTTCCTGGCACCACGCGACGGCCGACTCGATCTGCTCGAGATCGTCGGCGAGCACGAACACCGGCACCTCGCGTCGCAGCGCCGGCGCGAGCGCCTCGTGCTGGATGTCGACCGGCAGCGTCGGCTCGGCGGTCTTTGCCGTGAGCCACGCGCGCGCCGCGACGAACGCGTCGTCGATGCGTTGCCGCGCCTTCTTCGTCGCGTCGGCGGCTTCGGCCGCCGGCGGGCCGCCTGGCCGCGGTCCACCGCGCCGCCCGCGCTCCATGCCGCTGGGCTGCGCTGGCCAGTGCACGACCGGCCCGACGTCGGCGCGCACCGTGAGGTCCGCGTTGGTCCAGCCGTCGAGTTGGAACGCCGAGGCGCGCCCCGGCAGCAGACCGCCGATCGGGAACACGATGGTCGCGAGCACGCCGTTGCTGCGCGTGACCGGCAGGTGCGCCGAGTCCGGGTTCACCGCGACCATCGCGAGCACCTCGGGCGACAGCTCGCCGATCTCGTCGGTGTCGACCGACTGCCGCACCATGCCGAGCTCGACGAGACCCAGCGAGCTCGCGCCGGCGATCAGACCCGGGAACACGTGTTTGCCCTGCAGATCGATCACGCGCGGCGACGCGCCGGTTGGCAGCGTGGGCTGCTCACCCTTCGGCAACACACCGCGGATCACGCCGCCGTCGAACCACAACGTGCCGCCTTCCAGCACGCCGCCGGTGACGGTGTGCAGCACGGCGTTCTGCAGCACGACGGGGCCACGCTGCGGCGCGGCCTTCGGCAGCAGGTCCTGGCTCGCGAGCGGAACGGCGAACAGCGGCAGCAGAGCCA
>Ga0111539_10010292_pt1 | contig 11776 bp, 11 predicted proteins | sample RhiMethybrSRZTD1_FD_79667 | JGI IMG/M metagenome (GOLD analysis project Ga0111539, IMG submission 79667) | Populus rhizosphere microbial communities from Tennessee, USA - Rhizosphere MetaG P. TD hybrid SRZTD1 (version 2) (version 2) | ecosystem: Host-associated > Plants > Roots > Rhizosphere >...
GCCAGCCCCTCGAGACAGGGGATCCCGAGCGCCAGCCCGTTCGCTCCCACCGCACGCGCCCGATAAAGTTGGTCACTGAGCGAAGCATCGAGGTCGTTCGATGGCCCGACACCCGGCGGAGCGGCGCCACGTCGTTCCAGCGCCGCTTCGATCGCGCCTTCGATCAGCAGGGCGAGCCGCCCGCGCAGCGCCGGACCAGGCGTGGCGAATTCCGCAACCAGAAGTCCGTCAGCCCGCGCCTTGCTCAGAAGCTTGGCGCGTCGAGCGGGGTCGACCAATTGGATAGGGGGTAGCGGGATGCCGGAATGCGACGCTGCGCGGTCGCCGTTGGAAGCCTCGGCCCAGGTCATCGGCCATTCATTGGCGGATCCGCGGGACTTGGCCCAGTTTTCGGGTCTGCATCGGCGACCGAGCTCTCAGCAATTGTCAACCCTGTCGAGGGCTGTGCGAGTGCTCGACGAGGAAGGACGCGTTCCTCGAGCAAACGAGGGGCGCGAGGCTTTCACGCCCTGACCCCGTTGACGAACGCCGAAGCGGCGATACTCTCGAAGGTGGTTCCCTCTGCGGGGCCCGTGAGGTTGCTAGTCACGAATCCCTTACAAGCAAACGAACCAGGGAGACAAACCCGCCACTGAGAGCTAGGCCCGGCATAACTCACCGGGAAGCCGGAAGCGGCGGCGAGTCCCCCACCTAGCGATGCTAGGGGTTCGGACTACGCAAAATACCCACGACCCAGGCGGTCAGGAACCTATGAACGGGCTGGCGTGAACGACGTCGGCCCGTTCGCCTTCGTAGTTCCTGTTTCCCGATCCCTGGGGGCTTTGGCCTTCCGTCCTGGGCCGGTTTTCGACTACGTTGCGGCTTCAATGAAGGACCGTGCAGCGGCATTGGGGGTCCTGGCGGTGCTGCTGGCCTCCTCGGGTCCGGCGGACGCCGCCTCCAAAGTGAAGGGGCGGGTCGAGAACTGGCGGCTTTTGACCAACCCGGTCTGGAACGAAGCCAAGGACCCGAAAAAGCACGGCTACTCGTTTCGCGAGTCGGTCACGACCGTGCGCGCCGACTTCCGGCGGCTATTTCCTCACGTCCCGAAGGAGCTGTGCATCGCCGCGATCGGCAGCCAGAAGCAGAAGCCCGTTCCCCCGGTATTGATCCGGGTCGGCGGCGGGCGGACCACCCCGGTCACCATCGTCGTTCCGCCCGGGACCCAGCTCCAGTTCAAGAACACCGACCCGTTCAAGCACCGGCTCTTCATCCCCGGCAACGCCAGCTTCGCCGCCAACGACACGATCAAGGGCGGCATCCGTGGCTGGACCGTGCCGGGCCCCGGCGTTTACGAAATCCGCGATGAGCTCGCTCCCAGCTTGCGCATGTTCGTCATTGCCGAGTCGAACGTCGCGGCGATGGCCTATCCGTCGATGAAGGGCGAGTTCGTGCTGAGCGTCCCGGAGACCGGCGAATACACGATCCAGGCCTACTTTTCCGGGAAGAAGGTCGGGCCGGCGAAGCAGGTGAAGTTGACGGGTGACGAGGTCGACCTGTCGAAGGACGCGATCAAGGTCGCGGACGACAAGAAGAAGGACGACGACGACGAGGGCAAGGGCAAGGACAAGGACAAGGACAAGGACGACAAGGGCAAGGACGAGAAGAAGGAAGAGAAGAAGTAATGCTCCTTTCCCGCTTTTGGTACGTGCTCCTGGCGCTGCTGCTCGGCGCGGCGACGTTCGCGCTCTACCTCGCGACCAGCATGTACAACCGGGCGAGCGCCCGGATGCAGGGGGAAGGGCTGAGCAGCGACAGCCAGGTCGTGTCCTGGTATCTGCGCGACGATGCGCGCCAGCGGGCGGCCCAGCTGATCAGTTTCGCCCTCAATGGCGACGTCGGTAAGTTTCTTCAAGAATCGACCGATTCCGAGAGCAAGGTCCCGCAGAAGGCGCGCGACAAGGTGCGCGCTGCGCTCGAAAGCGTGAACAAGAAGGTCGCGCCGGAGCTGGCGTTCGATGCGGTTTTCGCGGTCGATCAGCACGGGCGGGTGGTCGCCTACCTCGGCTACGAGCAGGCGAGCGGGCTGGAAGACTTCGAGCTCGGGGGTTACCCCGTGGTGGCCGACGCCCTCCACGGCTACATCCGCGACGATACACTGGTGCTCGATCGCGTGTACCGGGTCGTGGCGCGACCGGTCGAGTACGACACCGGCTCCGCCCCGGCCGGAGCCGTGGTCGGCGCTCGCATCATCGACGACCGTTTTGCGCGCGAGCTGTCGCAGCGCACCGGAGCGGCAGTCGCTTTTTACGCGAACAACGAGCGCGTCGCAGCGGCCGCCCCCGAGGGCATGGACAAGAGCGAGCTCGATCAGATCCTGCGCGACCTCCCTGGTCTCTCGTCGGATCCGGAGTACATGGAGAAGGGCCGCAGTCAGATCCGCACGATCGGTAAGTTTCTGACCGCACAGTACGCTCGTATGCCCGGCGAAGCCTGGGACCTCGGCGCGGGTTATGCGGTGGCGCGGCTCCCGCATCGGGTCGACGGTCCGCTCGGATTTTTCAAGGGCGACGACAAGGACAAGGCCGAAGCCAAGATCTCGATCGCGCTTCTGGTCGCGCTCTTGGGCGCCGGTCTCGGGATCCTGTTCACGGTGATCGAGCACACCCGGCCGCTCGCGCTTTTCAGGCGCGAGGCGCAGCGGCTGGCCAAGGGCGAGGCCGATCAGCTGCAGCCCAGCCGGTTTCGCGGCGCATACCGGCAAATCGCCTCCGATCTGAACGACGGCATCGACAAGGTCGCGGCCAAGGGCGGCGTGCCGCGGCGCGCCGCGGACCTCAAGCAAGTGCTCGGGGACATCCCGGATCAGCCCCAGATGAGCGCGTTCAGCTTTCCGGGCGAGACTACGACTGGGCCCGGCGTTCCGCCGCCCTCGAACCCTCCCGGGCCGCTCCCGAGCCCGCCGGCGCGCAAGCCGCCGCTGCCCTCCGCGCCCAGCAATCCGCGTTCGCCGGTGGCGCGGCAACAGCAGGTCGTTGCCGAGCTTCAGAGTACGCTGCAGTCGCCGGACGCGAGCGGGCCGCACTCGCCGCCGCGGGCGCCCTCCGGGCCGCATTCACAGCCGCCTGGAGCCGATGGCGACGGCGAATGGCGCCGCGTCTACGAAGAGTTCGTCGCCACCAAGCAGCAGTGCGGTGAAAACGTCGCCGGTTTCACCTTCGAGAAGTTCGAGCAGACGCTGCGCAAGAACCAGGAAGCGCTGGTCAAGCGCCACGGCGCGAAGCGCGTCAAGTTCAGCGTGTACGTCAAGGACGGCAAGGCCGCGCTCAAGGCGAGTCCGATCAAGGACTAGCCCGACAAGAGCGGTTGCGCGCGGAGCGGCGCGGTTCTAGGTGACGGGGATGACCGAATCGCGCGTCTACAACGTGATCATCATCGGATCGGGCCCGGCGGGCCTGACGGCAGCCATCTATGCCGCCCGCGCCAACCTCAAGCCGCTTTGCGTCGAGGGCTTCAATGCCGGCGGTTTGATCCCGGGCGGTCAGCTGATGTTCACGACGGACGTCGAGAACTATCCCGGCTTTCCCAAGGGCGTCACCGGTCAGGAGATGATGGCGATGTTCCGCGAGCAAGCGCATCGCCAGGGTACGGACATCGTGACCGCCGATGTGACCAAGGTCGACCTTTCGGAGCGGCCGTTCAAGGTGTGGGTCGGCGAGGACGAGAACGTGCTGCACCTGGCGCGCTCCCTGATCATCGCCACCGGTGCCCGCGCCAACTACCTCGGGCTCGAGAGCGAAGAAAAGCTCAAGAACAAGGGCGTGAGCGCGTGCGCGGTGTGCGATGGCGCGCTGTTTCGCAACCAGGACGTGGTGGTGATCGGCGGCGGCGACACGGCGATGGAAGAAGCGTCGTATCTGTCGGGGCTGTGCTCGAATGTGACGTTGATCCACCGCCGCGACGAGTTTCGCGCGTCGAAGGCAATGCAGCACCGCGTGCTCAACAACCCCAAAATCCGCACGCTCTACAGCCACGTCGTCGAAGAGGTGCTCGATCCGGCGGAGGACAAGGTCACCGGCGTCCGCGTGAAGGATCTGAAGAGCGGCGACCGGCGTACGATCCAGGCCGGAGCTATGTTCGTGGCGATCGGTCACACGCCGATGACGGACCTCTTCAAGGGGCAGCTCGAAACTCATTCCAACGGCTACCTCAAGGTCCAGCCCGGTACGACTTACACCAGTGTTCCCGGCGTCTTCGCCGCGGGCGACGTCGCGGACTGGACGTACCGTCAAGCGGTGACCGCCGCGGGCACCCGCTGCATGGCCGCGCTCCACGCCGAGCGCTGGCTCGCCGCTCACGACCACGAGCACGACCGCTGACATGGCCGGCGCCAGCGACCCGATCGACGAACTTCATGCGATCACCGCCGGCCTGCGTGTCTACGTCGAGCGGCTGGTGGCGAGCGGCGCGGTCGGCCTGCCTGCCGCCTCCGCCGAGCTGATCCGCGAGCGTGCCGCGGCGGCGCCCGTGGACGCGGCGCCGGCGCCGAGCGTTGCGGAAGCGCCGCGAGCAGCCCCGGTCGCTCCCGCGGCACCGGCACCTGCGCCGGTTGCGGTCCCCGCACCGGCTCCCGCCATCGATCGCGCGCAGCGCGTCGAGCGCCTGCGCGTTCTTTCTGCCGAGGTCGCAGGCTGCAAGCGCTGCGGCTTGCACAACGGTCGCACGCAGACCGTGTTCGCTCGCGGCACCGGAACCAGCGGGCTCTGCTTCGTCGGCGAAGGTCCGGGCTTCGACGAGGATCAGCAAGGTTATCCCTTCGTCGGCAAGGCGGGACAGCTCCTCGACAAGATGATCGCGGCGATGGGTCTCGAGCGCGACGAAGTGTACGTCGCGAACATCGTGAAGTGTCGGCCGCCCAACAACCGCAAGCCCGAGATCGACGAGATGGCGGCGTGCATGCCGTATCTCGCCGAGCAGCTCGAGCTGATTGCTCCGCAGGTGATCGTCGCGCTCGGCGCGACGGCGGTTCAGGGCCTGCTCGGCACGACCGAAGGCATCACGCGCATGCGCGGGCGCTGGCGCCTGTACAAGGGGCGAATCGCCGTGATGCCGACGTTTCACCCCGCGTATCTCTTGCGCACTCCCGCGGCCAAGCGCGAAGTATGGGACGACCTTCAAGCCGTGCTGCGCCAGATGGGACGGCAGGTCCCGGCCCGGCGCTGATGCCGTGGCGAGCGTGGGTCCCGCGGCTCGTGCGGGTCGCGCTGCTGCTGGTTGGCCTGTCGCCGTTTTTGCCGCGGCCGTTCGAACGCGTGCCGGTGCTCCACGCCGTCGGCGCAGCGCTCGAAAGTTGGTTCGCCTTTCAGTGCCATCGCGACCCGACGCGTTCGCTGCTGCTGCTGGGCCGGGTGCTGCCAGTGTGCTCGCGCTGCTTCGCGATTTATCTCGGGCTCGGTCTCGGCGCGCTGGTGTTGCGCCCGCGGCTCGCGCTGTGGCCGCTCAGGATCTGGGTCGCGCTGGCAGCGCTTTTGATGGTGCTCGACGTCTGGACCGAAGCGCTGGCGATGCGCCCGGATTCGACGCCGATCCGGATCTTGACCGGGCTCTTGCTGGCGTATCCGGTCGGTGCGGCGCTGGTGTGGGCGGCGCGCGACTGGGCCGTCGGAGCTACGCCGCGCGCGACGTGAGCTCCGGCGTGCTGGACGGTTCGCCGCGGATCCGGGCCTGCTCCTCGAGCATCCGCAGCCGCACCAGCTCGAGCAGTCGGCGATCGTCGTAGCCGGCGCTCGCCGGATGAATCGGTTCCAGAATGCGGACCGTGACCAGCTGCGGCACGATCCGAAAGCTCCTTTTCGCGAGCACTCGATCGGTGCCTTCGATCAATACCGGGACGATCGGAATCCGGTTCTTCGTCGCGATCCAGAACGCGCCGCGATAGAAGCGCTTGATTCGGCCGTCCGCCGAGCGTGTGCCTTCGGGAAAAACGAACAGACTGTGGCCTTCGGAGATGCACCGCTGACAGCGCCGCACCATGCGCAGGATGCTCGGCAGGTGACCGCGCCGCAGCGGCACGTAGCCGTTCATGGCCATGTTCCAGCCCAGAAACGGCACCAAGAAGTTCTCGATTTTGCTGACCCAGCGGTAGCGCAGGCGAATCGCGAACGCCGCCAGGATGTCGACCATCGACAGATGGTTGGAAACGAAAACACACGGGCCGGCGTCGAGCGCCCGCTCGCGCCCTTCGACTTTCACGCCGGCGAGCGGCGCCCAAGCCAGGTAGTGCGCGCCCCACCACGAGGTGTAGGCATGAAGCAAGCGTCGCTTCCTGTCCCACGGGAAGGAGGCAACGAAGATCAAGAGCGCCGGCATGAACAGCGCGATACACGACACCAAAAGGTACGGCCAGTAGACCGCGTTGTAGACGGCGAGCAGGAGCGCACCGCGCTTCGGGGGCTCGCACCTATCGTCCCGCTCTGTCACAGCTCGGCTCTAGCATTTGTGGCGGAGCGACGTCCATCGCGCACGCCAGAAACCCGTGGGAAAACACCCGCGACGGGCGCGCCGAAACCCGCGAGCTAGGCTTTCTCCGCGATGAAGAACGATCACGACGTCACGCGCAGACATCTTCTGGTGCTCGGCGCCGCGAGCTCGGCGGCCGCGCTGATCGGCACCGGACGAGCCGAGGCCGCGCCGGCCGCGCCGCCGAAGGTGCCGCGGCGGGTACTCGGAAAGACCAAACAGTCGATCCCGATCCTGCTCGTCGGCGGCGGCTCGGGGTTCAACGGTACCTTCGACGGGCGGATCAAGACCGCGCTCGACTACGGCGTGAATTACATCGATACCGCTCGCAAGTACGCGGGCGGCCGCTCCGAGCCCGCTGCCGCCAACACGCTGCACAAGCTGAACGCGCGCGAGAAGACCTGGATCACCTCCAAGACCGGCAGCTGGGATGCGAAAGGCTTCGAGCGCGACGTGGGAATCAGCCTCGGCGAACTGAAGACCGACTACATCGATCTCTACTTTTTGCACGAGCTCGACGATCCGCGCCCGCTCGACGACAAGGAGCTGATCAAGACCGTCGAGAGTCTGAAGAAAGCCGGCAAGATCCGTTACTTCGGCTTTTCGTGCCACAGCGGCAACGTCGCCGAGTTGCTTCACGCCGCCAGCAAGCGTTCGTTCATCGACGCCGTGATGTTCCGCTACAACTTCCGGCAGTACGGCAACAAGGAGCTCAACCTCGCGATCGACGCAGCGCACAAGGCCAACGTCGGGCTGATCGCGATGAAGACCCAAGGCTCCGAGGCGAGCTTCGAGAATGCCTGGAAGAAGTTCGAGCAGACCGGCAAGTGGAACAAGTATCAGGCGGTGCTGAAGGCGGTGTGGGCGGATCCGCGGATCACGGCGGCCGTTTCGCACATGGATGACATGAACAAGCTGCGCGAAAACATCGCGGCCGCGCTCGATCGCAGCAAGCTGACTCAGCGCGAAAATGCGGCGCTCGAGCGCTACGCAGCGCTCACGCGCCCGTACGCCTGCGACGGCTGCGAGCACCTGTGCGGTGCGGCGCTGGACGGCCAAGTGCGAATCGGCACCACCCTTCGCTACCTGATGTACCACGACGCTTACGGCGAGCGCGAAAGAGCAAAAGATTTGTTTCGTGCGCTCGATCCCGGGGCGCGGCGGCTGTCCGGCCTCGACTGGGACAAAGCGAGCCGAGCCTGTCCGCACGGCGTGGACATCGCGGCCCACATGCGGCGCGCCCAAGAGGTATTGGTCTGAGGGCGGCGGCGCGGATCCTGCTACGCATCTCCGCGCCCGATGCTGGACCCGATGCTGAGCGTGATCGTCGGCGCGCTGATCCCGGCGACGATGATCACCGCCTCTGCGATGCTGCTCCAGGGCATCTGGACGGAACATCGCGCACTCGGCGAGCGAATTCGCTCCTGCTCGAGTGAGCTCAGGCACGCCAATATCGAGCGCGGGCGCAAGCAGAGCCTGCTCGACCAGCTCGTGCTGTTCCGGTTTCGGGTCAGGCTGACCACTGCGGCGTCGCTGTCGGCGAGCAGCGCGGTGGCGTGTTTCGTCACACTGATGCTGGGGGTGGGGATTGCGCTGCACGAAAGCGCGCGCTGGAAATGGCTCGTGCTCGTGGCATTCGTCGCGGGTGCCGCATTCTTGCTGGTGGCGATCACGCTCGTGCTCGGCGATCTCTGGCTCGCGAACCGCACGCTCGATCGCGAGCTCGCGGACCACGCGGTGGATCGGGGGGAAGAGCGCATCTTTCCGCAGTGAGCGCGCGAATTCGCGCTGGCACCAGGCTTGCTGTGGGAGCCGGTGATGAAGACTTGGCAATTACTCGGCGCCACGTCGTTCTTGATTCTCGGTAGCGCCTGGGCCTGCACGCACGATCACGAAGCAGAGGCGCCGGACGGAGAGATGGTGCCCGCGAGCGGCTCGGCAGTGGTGCGCAGGCCGCCGCCGCCCGGAGCGGGCTCTTCAGCCCCTGAGAAGGACGTGAAAGCCGCAAAACCGAAGGCGGTGCCGCCGCGAGGGCAAAATCCGTGGGGCGCCAACGGCTACGGCGCGCCGCTGCCTCCCTGAGCCGTCAGGGCAAAAGCCGTGGCTGGCACCAGGTTCGATCGTCGCACCAGGGCTGTGCCGGTGTTCCCGGCTGATACCCGCAAGCGCTCTTGCCGTCGACGAACACGTTGCTGATGATGCACTGAAGCTGGCGCCCGCCGGCGTCCGGGTTCTGCTGCGCGCCGATCGCGATGTCGAAGGCAATGCGCGCCCCCGGCACCGCCGGGTCGGCGAAGGCCACCCACGGGAACCTGAGCTCGAGCTCGTAGCCGTCCGGCACCAGGCGCCCCGCGTAGGTCGAAGGATTGATCGAGGTGCTCGTGTGCTGGCCGGAGTAGTTGAAGAAGGCTTGCCCGCGCACGCCGTGGCCGCTCCCCGGCGGCCCGAGCACGATCTGGATTGCACCGCCGTCGTTGGTCCCGTTGTACTGGCCGGTGAGGCCGTCGCCGCTCGCGCCGGCGATGTAGATCTCCACGGCGTCGCCGTTCCAGAGCGAGCCCGACTGCGGGTTGACCACTACGTTCGGGTCGACGACCTTGACGTGCAAATGAAACGCATCGGGGCTCCAGGCGATGCGCAAGAACACGTGTTCCGGCAGATCCGGCGGTTCGGCCGGCAACAGCGTCGGGCACTCGTTGACGTCGAATTCCATCGCAGGGATGTCGCAGAATTCGTCGCCGATGCCGTCCACGATCTGGGCTAGTGCCTTGAAGCGAGGGACGGTTTCGCAGGCGTCGTTACCGACCTTGATCCGACACGGGCCGGCGTCGGCGTCGCGCCGGGCATCCTCGATCGCGGCATCGCCGGCCGTTCCACCGCTGGCCGCGCCGCCGGAAGAGCCGTCGTTCCTCGCGTCGCTGCTGCCCCCGGCTCCGCCGCTGCCGTTGCTCCCCGCACCAGTGCCGCCGGGGCCGGCGCCGGAAACCCCGCCGCTGCCGGCGCCGCCGGGACCGGCTCCGCCACTGGCGCCGCTACCGGCGTTCACCGGCCAGGGTTCGACGTCGTTGTAGCCGGCGATCGCCTCGCAGCCGATGGCGGCGCCGGCGCCGAGCAACGCCGTGAAAAACCAGCGGGGAATCGAAGCCGATCGCCGTGGCATCAAAAGCTTCCCACGGCTTCGAGCCCGCCGCCGCGCGGACCGAGCGCCGGGATCACGCGCGCGCGGGCGGTCTCGCCTTTGCGTGGCGCGGAAAGAAAGTACCAGACGAGCCCGCCGGCCAGAGTCGCGGCGCCGATGCTGGTCACGATCGTCGAAGCGCGAGCCGTCGAACGCCCGGACTCGAGCCCGTTCGGCTCGCAAAAGTGGCCGTCGCCGCAGGCGTCCTTGCGTTTCTGGATCGCCACGTAGCCGAGGCCGAGACCCACTCCAACCGTCACCACGCCCGCCCCCGCGACAATCAGCGGCACGATGCGCGGCTTCTGCCGCGATGGTTCGGCAGCGACTTTGACCGGGGCCGCCACCGGCTCGCTGGGCTCCGCCGGCGCCGCGGCAGTCGCCTCCAGCGTGACGGCGATTCGTTTCTCTTCCTGTTCCGCGAGCTCGACGCTCTGCTCGAACGATTCGTGCCCGGGCGCTTCGGCGCGAACCGCATGTTTGCCGGGATCGACCTCGAGCGCGGTGCCCCAGCCAGCTTCGGGCAGCGGCTGGCCGTCGAGCAAGAGCGACATCTGTGGGGGGCGTTCGGCCGGCAGCTCGATCGTCAGGTGCGGAATGCGCGGCGCCAGCGCGTCGTACTCTTTTTTCGCGAAGTCGGCCCACAGCCTGCGCGCGGGATTGGGATCGAGCGGCGCCTTGCGGATCAACTCGCGGAAATTTCGAGCCGCGCTCGCGACCAGACCGAGGTGCTGCTCCACGTAGGCGAGATTTCTGAGCGCACCGAGTCCGGCCGGATAGAGCGCGTACGCGCGTTTGAACGCATCGCGAGCCTCCTCGCACACGGCGCGGTCCTTGATCGGCGACTGGTCGCATTGCCCCGCGTTCATCTTGCGCACGCCGTTGTCGAAGAGATCGGTAGCGACGGACTTGTTCCGGTCTTCGTCGTCGGCGCGAACCTCTGCCGCGCACGAAAGTCCGAGCACCGTCCCCAACACGCCGCTTGCAACGATGCAGCGGTGCCTCCCGATCATGATCAGAGCTCGTCCTTCTTGTTCCAGAGCTCGCCCGCGCGTTTGGCGACCGTGCCCGGTCGCGCGGCGGGCTTCTCGGTGCGGCTCGCGCGCCTTCCCGGAGGCGGCGCGGCGGAAGGCGCCGGAGCCGGTTCCGCCACGGACGCAGCCGGGGCTGGGTTCGGGAGTTCTGCGGCCGTTGCGGCTGCCGGCGGATCCGGAGGCGCAGGCGGCGGGATGGCGAGCTTGGGCGGCGGTGCCACGACCGGGGCCGGCGCGCCGGCTGCCACGTTTTCCGATGCGCTGGCCTCGCTGCGCCTGCTCGATGCGGCAAAGAAGATCCCGATGACCGTGAGCAGCGCGGCCGCCGCGACGAGCAGCGGCCAGAGCCGGCGCCGCGGTCGCGCCTCGGTCACGGGCGCCCGCTCGGAGCGGGCGACGGGCTCGGAGGTCGTCTCTTCGACCTCGGTCACGAGCTCCTGCAGCACCGGGTCGTCTTGCGGCGGCGGCTCCGAGGCGCGTTCGCCGGTGGCTTGGACCAGCGCAGCGCTAAGCTCGGCGGCGGACCCAAAGCGCTGCTCGCGCTTCTTCGCCAGACCTTTTTTCATCCACTCGTCGAAGGCACGCGGCAGATCGGGGCGCACGCTCGACGGCGGCGCGGGATGGGTCGAGAGGATGCGCAGGCCGAGCTCGCTCAGGTTTCCCGACCCGAACGGTGTCCGCCCGGTGGTCATCCGGTACGCCATCACTGCCACGCTCCACAGATCGGAGCGCGGATCGAGCTCGGTATCGGCGACGATCTGCTCGGGGCTCATGTAGCCGGGCGTGCCGAAAATCGTTCCCGCGCGTGTGCCCTGCGTGTCTTCGTGCTCGAGCGCCGCCTTGGCGACGCCGAAGTCGAGCAGCTTTACGAAAACCTGCTCGCCGTCCTCCGATTTGCACAAGAAGACGTTGGCGGGCTTGAGATCGCGGTGAACCACGCCTGCCTCGTGAGCGACCGTGAGCGCGCGGCAGAGCTGCGCCAGGATCTCGACCACGAGCGGCACCGGCAGCTGCTTCTCGCGCTTGATCCGCGCCGACAGCTCTTCCCCCTGGAGCAGCTCCATCACCA
>Ga0111539_10010293_pt1 | contig 11775 bp, 7 predicted proteins | sample RhiMethybrSRZTD1_FD_79667 | JGI IMG/M metagenome (GOLD analysis project Ga0111539, IMG submission 79667) | Populus rhizosphere microbial communities from Tennessee, USA - Rhizosphere MetaG P. TD hybrid SRZTD1 (version 2) (version 2) | ecosystem: Host-associated > Plants > Roots > Rhizosphere >...
CGAGGAGATCACGGTCATCTGGACCGAAGTGAAAAGGTTGCTGTCCACACAACGTCAGCACGCCAACCAGCGTCTCTTCGAAGAGGATAGGAATGGCAAACATACTGCTGAGTGCATGGTTGCGCCACCAGTCCTGCTGCGTGATCCACGCATCGACATAAATATTAGGGATGTGGAGGGAGCGGCGTTGCGCCGCTACCCAGCCTATCCCGCCCTGACCGAAAGGTATCTGCCTGAGAGAGAAGTCTGTACCCAGGGACTCGTCCGAAACGGCACGACGTTCCAGGGTGCGGGCGCTTTCATCAGCAATCCAAAACGCCACAAACGGTACTTCCATAAGTTTGGCGGCAGCCCGGGCAATTTCGCTTAACACCTGGTCCATGTCGAGTGACGATGAGACGACCTGATTCAGGCGGGTAAGAATCTGGAGGCGGCTTAGCCGGGCTTCGAGGGCCTCGTAGAGCCGGACGTTTTCAATAGCGCTGGCCGCCTGGTCTGCGAACAAGCCAAGCAGTTCGCAGTCCGCCCTCGTGAAGGCCCCTGTGGTCTTGTCTTTGTCGACCCAGATGACACCGATAAGCCGCTCCCTGTATACCAAGGGTGCAGCAACGACGGCAGAGGTTTTGAGGCGTTCCACCCAGGCGGGATGTGCATATAGCGACGTCGCATAGTCGTTGACCACCAACAGTTCGCGTTGTTGCGCCACCCTCCCCACAATGCCCTCTCCCAGCTTCAGGGGCGTTTCGATCATGTACTCCTCACATCCGCGACGGGCACGCAGCGTGAGCGCCTGCTGGGCCTCGTCCCAGAGCCAAATGACACCCCCTATGGCTGCCAGGAGATCGACGGCATGTTCGAGGATGAGGTGCAACAGCAGATTCAGGTCCAACTCTCGGGCGACCTCCGCCGCGACGCCCCTAACTGCCTCCAGGCTTCTGGTGCGCTCGGCCAGCGCAGTGATAGCCTGCTGACGCTCGGTGACGTCGTGTGCCAGGACAAGGCGCGCTGGTCGGCCAGCAAATGTCAGGGAGTGCGAGGTAATGTCGACCTCAATGATAGTTCCATCGTGTTTGCGGTGCCGCCACGTGTCAGCATGGTCGAGGTCTGCGGTCGTGTGTGCCACATTATCGAGTAAAGCCGCGACGTCTTCGGGAGGACGAATATCCTTGAGGGTCATACCCAGAAATTCTGCTCGGGTGTAGCCATAGTGGTGGACGGCGGCGTCATTGACGGCAAGAAATGCGAGGGTATCACGGTCGTAGACCCACATGGGCTGGGGGTTGTTGTCGAACAATAGGCGGTAGCTGGCTTCCGAAGCTGGTTGTGTCTCTGGCGCTGGCAGGTTCTCAGCTGCCACCGCAGCCAGCCCCTGGCTCTGCTGTGCCATGGCCTGCTCAAGCCATTTGGCATGCATGTACAGGCGCACCAGGCAGCTGAGGCAGAGCGTGAGACTACCAATAAAAGGCACATACGGCACTTCGCCCCCTGCCATCATGTGACCCAGGAGTACGACGAGGCCAAAACTCAGAATGCTCACCACCGTAAGGCAGCACAGTCTGCTCAGGGAAGTGGGGCGGTGGCAAGCCTGCACGGACAGTTTCTCCTTACTCATAGCCGAGCATAATAGACATGAGCCCTATACGTCTTCGCTGAACCTGATCGAGGTGGACGGTGTATGCTGTGGTAGGGCTGTACACGTTGCTCACAAAGGTTTCCATGCTTGTCCGCCCATGTTAGTTATCGGCCTCTGCAGACAGGAACTTGAGACGTCTGCTATACTTGCGTAATGGGTCTTTTCCAGTGGGAGCCAGTGCTCTACCTCCAGCAGAAAGCTGTGTCTCATGCATCTTGGCATCTTCAGCTATAACGTGGAATACGGTGCGCGACCTGATGAACTCGCACGCGCCTGCGAAGAGCGCGGCTTTGAGTCGTTCTGGGTGGGAGAGCACACGCACATCCCGGCGAGCCGCCAGACCCCGTATCCAGGCGGCGACCCACTGCCCAGACCCTATTACCACATGGCAGATCCTTTTGTATCACTCATGGCGGTAGCCGCGGCGACCACGACGATCAAGCTGGGTACCGGTGTCTGCCTGGTCGTTGAGCATGACCCCATTGTGCTGGCGAAGACGGTCGCCACGCTGGACTGGCTCTCACATGGCCGGGTCCTGCTCGGCATTGGCGGCGGGTGGAATCGCGAGGAAATGGAACATCACGGCACACCGTTCCAGCGGCGCTGGCAGGTGCTGCGCGAACGCGTTGAAGCGATGAAGGCGATCTGGACCCAGGAAGAGGCATCGTACGCCGGAGAGTTCGTTGCCTTTGAGCGCATTATCTCTTACCCGAAGCCCGTGCAACAACCCCATCCACCGATCCTGTTCGGCGGTGCGACAGCCCAGGGGCGAGCTCGCGCTGTGCGCTATTGCGACGGCTGGATACCCATTGATGTCCTGCTGGCCGACCTCCCCGAGGCTCTGGCCGACCTTCGCCGTAAAGCGATAGCCGCCGGCCGCAACCCGGTAAGCCTCTCTGTCTCTGTATTCGCCTTCGAGGGGACCCAGAGTGACACCCTCAAGCGCTACCGTGACCTGGGGGTCGTGCGCGTCGTGCTGGTCGCGCCGCGACGTCTGGAAGACGCCCTGCCGTTTCTCGACCATATGGCCAGGATCATCCCGGATATCACCTAATCGACCCTACGCCTAGGTCCCTGGTCTCTTTCCCGTAGCGCCTCTTTGACCAATGACCTCGTCGGCTTGCTGCTGTTTCTCGTTGGCCCTCTTGAGGACGCGCGGGTCATGCCGCTGCAGACCTTCTCGCAGCAATTCCCATCCCTCCTGGCGTGCCGTCATGTACTCGACAAGCGTGGTCACCAGCCGCTTCTGCCGTGCGGGGAGTCTGGACAGCGTGGTGAGCTGGCGCAAGGCTTCACGCTGCGCCCGCCATGGCGGTAGCACTTCCTGCTCCATAATCCGTACCATCTCCACATCGCTCAGCTTGCCCTGCTGCAATTGCGTAATGGCGCGGTTGAACGTCGCCAGGATGGTAGTATCCAGGGAGGCAAATTGCTGCAGCCTGGCCTCAACATCCTCGGCACGCGGTAGGAGGTCGCTCAGCCCAATAATGAGCCCAAGCCCCAGGACTCCTACCAGCACATTCCGCTTATGACGCTGGCCACGACTGGTAAAAGTGAACGCAGGCGTCAGCACGAATCCACAGACCAATCCACCAGCCAGCCCACCGATGTGTGCTGCCATGTCGATGCCCTGTACAATGAAGCCATAGACCAGGTTATAACCAAGGAAGGCCAGGGTATTGGTACGCAAAGCCGCCAGGGAGGTATGCGGCTGCATGGCCCGGTGTCGCACCAGGAAGGCGAGCAAACCTCCATACAGGCCAAAAATAGCGCCAGAGGCACCGGCGCTGACCACGAAGGGATTCCAGGCGACGCTCGCCACACTCCCCAGCAAGCCGGCCAGGAGATAGAGCACGAGAAAGCTCGTGCTGCCCAGCCAACGCTCCATGAAGCCCCCGACGTTCCAGAGCGCTATCATATTGAACAGCAGATGCAACACACCGATATGCAGGAACATACAGGTAAACAGGCGCCACCATTCACCCTGTGTGGTCTTTGGTCCGTAGTTGGCCCCCCATTGGATGAGGCTGTCAATCGCCGGCTGCATGGGATCAATGCCCCATGCCAGCATGATGCCAAAAATCACCACATTCAGGGCGAGAAGCACTGACGTGACAGAAACGTTGGCCATTCAATAGGTCCTTCTGGTAAACGGATATGAGGTATCTTTTGCGTCAAGATGATATAACCATGCATGACTTCGACCAGGAACCATACTTCCTGTACCCACCACGTCTGGTAGTGCCATGGTCAGGGGAGACCGAAGCGGATGACGATCTTCGGTTGAGCTTACAGGTCCCTCACAGTACAATGAGTGGTCGGCCCGTGAGCAAAGAGCCTATGTCTTCGCTACATCTTACCAGGCTTATACTCTTTCCCTGGAGGTTGACCTATGTTATTGTTGAAGCCCGATCCAACATTTTATCCTTCCGCCAAGCTGGCTATGCAGGCTCCTGCAGAGGGCTTAGCCTACGTTGCGACAGTGCAGCGCAATGGGAAGCCTGATGCCCTACGGGTGGTAGACCTCGATGGCAATTCTCCCACATATGGACAGTTCGTGCATACCCTGGAGCTACCCTATGTTGGGGATGAATTGCACCATTTCGGCTGGAATGCCTGCAGCTCAGCGTTGTGTCCCTATGCGCCACACCCATATCTCGAACGGCGCTATCTCATCATCCCAGGGCTGCGCTCGTCACGCCTGTACATTGTCGATACGAAGCCGAATCCCCGCGAGCCACGCCTCGTCAAAATCATTGAACCCGAGGAAGTCAAGGCGCGTGCAGGCTATACCCGCCTCCACACGGTACACTGTGGACCTTCTGGCATCTACATTAGCGCTTTAGGGGCACAGAATGGCAGCGGCCCAGGTGGAGTGTTTGTTCTGGACCATTACGACTTCCAGATTCTGGGTCGTTGGGAAGTTGATCGTGGCCCGCAGTTTTTGGGGTACGACTTCTGGTGGCATCTCGGACACGATGTCGCCATTACCAGCGAGTGGGGGCCGCCGGAGCTATTCGAAAATGGCCTAAATCTCGCAGATGTGGTCAACCGCCGTTTTGGACACTCCATTCATATGTGGGATTTACGCCGTCGCACGCATCTGCAGCAACTTGACCTGGGGGATGATAACCAGATGGTACTCGAACTACGGCCGGCCCATGACCCCACAAAAACGTACGGCTTCGTCGGGGTGGTGGTGAACCTGCAAAATCTCTCTAGCGCTATCTGGCTGTGGCATAAAGAGGGTGAGCAGTGGGCCATCCGCAAGGTGATCGAGGTCCCAGCCGAGCCCGCGGACCCAGCGGTCCTACCCCCTATGCTGAAGGACCTGGGTGTCGTGCCACCGCTGGTGACGGACATCAATCTGTCGCTGGACGACCGCTTCCTGTATGTATCCTGCTGGGGCACAGGTGAGTTACGCCAGTATGACGTCTCCGACCCCTTGAACGCCAAGCTCACAGGCTCTGTCCGTATTGGTGGATTGGTCAATCCCACGCCACATCCGAAAGGCGGTGCCGTGCAAGGGGGACCGCAGATGGTCGAGGTGAGCCGCGATGGACGGCGTATTTACTTTACCAACTCGCTCTACAGTAGCTGGGATGACCAGTTCTACCCTGACATGCGCGGCTGGATGGTGCGAGTGGACGCCAACCCGGCTGGCGGTATGGCCTTTGCTCCAGACTTTTTTGTGGATTTTGGAGAGCTGCGGGCGCATCAAGTCCGGCTCGAGGGTGGGGATAGCTCGTCGGATTCGTTCTGCTATCCATGAAAGAGCTATGGCCATGGCTCGTACTCGTGGGTTTGGGCGCGTTCCATGGCATCAATCCAGGCATGGGGTGGCTCTTCGCCGTTGCCCTGGGACTCCAGGAGAAGAGTCAGCGGGCCGTCAGACGGGCGCTGCTCCCTATAGCGCTAGGGCATGCGCTGTCGATTGGTGTGGTCGTCCTGGCTGTGGGTCTGCTCCAAGCGGTACTCCCGGAGCGAGTTGTGCGGTATCTCTGTGCGGCTCTCTTAGGCGTATTTGGCCTGTGGCGCCTGGTGCGGGCACGGCATCCACGCTGGGTTGGGATGCGGGTGGGTTTTCGGGATCTCATGCTATGGTCGTTGCTGATGGCCTCTGCCCATGGGGCGGGCTTGATGTTGGTGCCCCTCCTGTTACAGTGGCCGGTGCCAGACGCGTCGCATGCCCGCCTGATGGCGGCGTTATGGCCGCGGGCCGCGGCGACCTCCCCGGTGCTCGTACTCGCCGCGGTGAGTGTGCATACCCTCAGCCTCTTTCTGGTGACCAGTGCCGTCGCCTTGCTGGTGTATGAAAAACTGGGCGTGGCGTTTCTCCGCCACGCCTGGTTCAACCTTGATGTCCTGTGGGCTGCAGCGCTCTTCATCGCTGGCGTAATGGCACTGATTTAAGATCTTGAAGTATCAGAACCTTTGATACTGTCTTGTCACTTCTGGGTTATGTATAATTGTGAATATTTTCGGTCCACATGACGAGGCAGTAAGACTCGAGGCGTCGCGTGCAGCATCTCGTCCTTGATTACGTTCTAGGAGCTATTGCGCATACCATAGCTACTAGAGAGCGCTTCGTGTGTGAGGCGCGTCTGGCTGACGTATAACGCGCGCGGTAGGGGTAGAAGGGGAACGTCGCTATGCAGACGAGAAGGTTACGGGCAGCCACAGAGCTCAGAGGACTGTGGCTGAATCCAGGGCCGGTCAAGACCTCTATCAAGCCGCTCTTACTCCACATGCTGGAACGCACCCATCCTGATCCAATATTGCGTGAGGCGGTGCTGGAGGAGTTGCAGCGTCGCAGCAAGTTCAAGGATGTGGTACTCCGGGCTCTGGGTTTACAGGAACGCAGTGTCGACCAGGAGGGGGACTGCCCTCTATGGATTGTGACGCTGGATAAGGCAATGCAGCATCCGTGGCATGAGGCATTGCTTACACCTGGCGGGGACTGCCCCATCGGTGTTGTCGTCAATACGTATGATCATGGCAAGATTGTCCTCGTGCACGAGGTGTTTTATGAGTTGCCCCAGGAGCAACAGGACCTGATCCGACATTATGCTGCCCTGACTATGCATGGGAGCAGCCACAGCAAAATTCTGGCGACGCTCAGCCAGGACACGGCTCAAAACGGCCACGCGTTGACGATGCTCCGAGATGCCCGCCGGCGCGTACAGATTCTTGATCCATCGGTCCTCTTTAGTCCAGATGGTGGTTTGCGCGTCGAATTAGGCAGCCTGTCGCAGACCACGAAAAATTTGCTGCGTGAAGGGATTACCGGCGAATATTTGTTTATCCTGCCGAAACATCTCTTTGAGAGTAGGACAAACTATGCTGATGTGGAATTTCTCGTCTATCTCAACTTTTTTGTGCGCTATGGCACGCGCACGCGTATTGCGGGTACCGCCCGACAGCGCGATGTACTCGAGCATCTGCTGCGGCTGACGATCTTCGGGTTGTTTAATCCCCATGCCCATGAACAACCGTCTTTCGAGACCTTGCACTCCCTCTATAATGTCCCTGACCGTGAGACCTATGCACTGTTTCGCATGCTCTATGAAAAATATGGCGTCCGCCAAAATTGTTGTGCCACAGGGGCCATTCTCGATCTCGACGCCTATATTGATTTTGCGGTCCTCGATAATACGGCACGTCCACTGCTGATTACCTCATCTCAACAGGGGATAGCGCCACATCAGACTACTCCTGGGCTGTATAGTGTACAGATCGCACCGTTGCCGCATGGGTCATTCGAGGTCTCCATCGCCCAGACAGACGGGCGAGTCACCACGAAAACGCTTGAGGTCCATCGCCCCGTCAAAAGGCAGAAAAGCGTCCCAGAAGACCTCTGTCGCGCGCTGCGCTTTGCCCCAGATCGACCGCGCTTCGGAGTGACGCCGCTGGGGACAAGTCACGGCTTCGATCCCTCCGGTGACCTCACCTGCTTTGTGATCTGGGTCAATGGCCTGGGCATTCTAGTGGATCCGTCCCCCGAAGGCCTCGAATATCTGGAGCATATTGGCGTCACAGAAGCTGATTTGCCCTATGTATTTCTCACCCATATCCATTCGGATCACGATGGTGGGCTGATCAGCAAACTCCTCAGCGGACGTCGGACGACCATCATCGCCTCTGACGTAGTTTTTCGCCTGTTTGTCGAAAAGGCCAGGTTGGTGACGGGGCAAGATTTCCAACAGGCCAAGCTGGTGGAACACATTGCGGCCAATCCAGGACGGCCTGTGATACTCGACGTGGCTGGTGAACGCGTCATCTTGCAGACGCGCTGGAACCTGCACACCATTCCAACCAACGGCTTCACGATAACGATCGAGAACAAAACATTTGGCTATGCCGGAGACACCCAATATGAACCCACCATGCTGCAGCAATTATTGGAGGCGCAGCAACTGACGCCGGCACAGTACCATGACCTGATGTATTTCTTGTGGACCGAAGACGGGACTCCGAAGGTCGACCTGTTGTACCATGAAGCGGGTATTCCCCCGATTCACACTGACAAGCATACCCTGACGACGCTGTCTGAGGCGATGCGCGCCAGGACCTTTCTTGTCCACGTGGCGGATCGGGATGTGCCCACCGGCTTCGCGCCCTCCAAACCGTCGCTCTTTACCACACATGTATTGTTTCCCGCTACAGCGCGGTCACGTAACCGGACCTTGAGACATACCTTAAGTCTGGTGAGCTATCTGTATGATGCACCTGTGAAAGTCATGGAGGAACTGCTGCGCCGATGTACCCTGCGTGTGTTCGAGCCAGAGGATGTCATCATTCAGGCTGGCCAGGCCCAGTATACTGAGCCGCTGGCTTTTTATGTGATTGCGGATGGGCAAGTCGAGGTGATCGAGAATGGTCGAGTGACCTCCAGGCTGCTCAAGGGCGATAGTTTTGGGGAATGGGGTATCAGCCACCAGCGGGGCTTCCGGATCGCCGACGTCATTGCGCGTCGCCCCACCCAGGTCATGGAGTTTGATGAGGAGACCTACCGCTGGCTCGTCGACAAACATCCGATCATTCAGCCACGCATCGGGAAAATCCGCGAACTGTTGCCGAAGTTACAGGCCGTGCGTACCAGAGCGCGTCAGAAATCAGCCTATGATCCGACACGGACACGCAGTGTAATTGAGGAGATGCATTCTGGACAGCTCTCGGCGTTTGCGGTGTTCAGTGAAGTGCAACGGTACCAACGCTGGGACACTGTGGTGGCCGAGGGAGAGGAAGCGGATGGCCTGTATATCCTCCTCTCTGGCCATTTGCACGTGGCTGCAGGCGGTAAACCTATCGGTGAGTTGATGGAAGCTGATGTCTTTGGGGAATTAGGACTTCTCGAAGCACGGGAGCGCATGGCAACAGTGCGCGTCGCCTCAGCCGATGCTGAAATTATGTTCATGAGTTGTCAGAACTTTAACACCCTGCTGCAGAAGGTGCCAGCCTTCTCATTTGGCGTCCGGACAGTGGCCGCGCAACGCCAGGAAAAGGCCAGAGCGAGACGCTCAAAGAGCCCGCGCAGAGCCATCCTGTACGATGAGGGAAAATAAGCACTCCTGCCTTGGCAGCCAGCGTCGTAGTTCGTGACGTGTTGTCGTGCCTCTTGCCGTGTCCTGCCCCTTTTGTCAGAGGACAAGAGGTGCTGTCCTGCCCCGTGCGTCGTCCTGCCTCACAGCTTCTTGAGTTTCTCGTTGTCTAGATCAAACCGCGCATGATCAAGACACCTATTTGTCTCTTGGCGAGAAGACAACAAGAGACTGGCCGTGTGCCTACTTCTATATATGTGATACGATTACAAATTTGAGGACCGCTCTGTTATTCCTAGGGAATTATTGGAATAGACAAGCAGAAATTCAACAGTGCCTTCTGACTATCCCTTGACTTTTGTTAGAATGTATTATTAAATTTTGGCACAAAAGTAGTGCCATTACTCTTGGGGTAAGGAAATTCTTACAGAAGGTAGACGTGATGCCACAGACGATTCTTGAGATGGCTAAAGATCTGGTGATGGCGCAGATTCAGGCAGGTACTTTACCACCAGACGAGATGCATAAGGAATTGCAGAAGACTTATGCAAGTCTGACAGATCTACGGATCAAAGAAGAGCTAGGAGAAAGCGGCAGTGGGCTCGCTACACGTGGAGGAGAAGACCTGTCGTTAGAGAGTGACGTAGGACCCACTGCAGCGCATTGGAAGAAAAGCATTAAGAAGTATACTATTGAGTGCCTTGTATGTGGTGCAGCATTTAAGCAGCTATCGGTGCGGCATCTCAAAGAGCATGGGCTCGATGCACGTTCATACCGGGTACGCTTTGGCATTCCGCGTACACAGCCGCTTTCTGCGAAAGACACCACGACGATGCGTAAAAAGATTGTCCAACAGAGTCGCCCCTGGGAAAAAGCCCCGACGTATATTAAAGCTCAGGGCCGCAAGGCTGGTGAGAGTGCGGCGCCCAAAACAGCGAGTAAGGCGAGGAAGTAAGTTATCACGTCCCACAGTGGAAGGAACTACTAATCTGTCTGAGCATGCCAATGGCGGAGAGATAGGACAGCTTGCCGGTGCGCGGGTTTTCTGTTGGGACGTTTTCGATATGCGTAGTCAGACGCCCAAACTCTCCTTCAACCTCAACGTCATGCATGTTACATGTACTGCCTGGCGCCACCAAAATACGGATGCGTGTGCGGTCAGGCCCAATGCCAGCCAGGCTTAGAGCCGCAGCGACATTGACATTTGCCGGGAAGCCCTGGCAGGCTTCCCGCGCGCTCCCTTCGAAAATCACGGTTTCGGTGGTGCAGGCATAGACGTCGATGCCGTGGGCCTCTACATATGGTGCTCCAGCAAGGCCCTGTGGGGGTTTACGCGTGGTGATAGTCACGGTATCGACCCGTCCCACACAGGCCCCCTTGAGGCCATCCAGTCCAACAATAGCTCCTGACGGCACGTAGAGCCGGCAGCCGTGATGGGCTGCTAGGGCCGGCCACTCCGGATGGTCTAGTAAGGCACCGACACTGAGGACCATGAGGTCTTTACCGGCGGTAAGAATGTCAGGCGCCATAGCAGTCAGGGCCGCCTGGGTAGCGGCTTCAATCACCAGGTCACAGCGGGCAATCACTCCAGCCAGGTCCACCACCTCTGGCACACGGTTCAGCGTATGCGCAAAAGCCTGGGCTTTCGCCAGATTGCGGCTATACAATGCGGCCAGGTGCACTGCCACCTCGCCGCGGTCAATGGCTTTGGCCAAGGCTTGCCCGATCGTGCCCACGCCAACAATCCCTACCCGCATCACCCTACCCTCCATGGCGCTCACAAAACCAATGTTAGACATACCCCTCTGGATCGATCAGGGCGTCAATGACCCAGGGCTCACCCGAGGCAACGGCCTGTTGCAGGACGTCGTGCAAGGCCGCTTCACTGTCGACACGCGCCGCTTGAAAACCAAACCCGGTCGATACCTGGGTATAATCCACTGGGGCAAACTGCGATCCTAACACCGCATAGCCCTGCCGCTCCTGTTTGATCTTGATAAGGTTGAGATAGCCGTCGTTAAAAATGACAACGATGATCGGGAGTCCCTCACGTCGAGCGGTTTCGAGTTCTGAGACCCGCATCAGAAATCCCCCGTCCCCTGTCAGGGCAACCACGGGACGGTGACGTCGTACCAACTTTGTCGCAATCGCTATAGGCAGTGCCACCCCCATAGTCCCAAGGCCAGAGGAGGTGAGGTAGTCCAGGGGCTGATAACATTCCCAGAGACGACTGGCATACACTTTGTGTTGTCCAGCGTCGGTCGTCAAGATAGTGTCACGCGGCAACACTTGTCGCATACTGCGCAAGGCAGCGGCTGGGGACAGCCGTATCCCACTGGCACTCACGGCTGGCTGTTGGCGCTGCCGGAAGGCGGCTAGGTCAGCAGGACGCCAACCCGCACATGGCGTGAGCAAGGGCGTCAGAGCTTGCAGAGCAGCACCAATGTCCCCAATGAGTTCCTGGGTTGGGTGAAACAGCCCGTCCTGGTGCGGCACGCTGTCGATGTTCAGTACACGCTGGTGATAGGGCCAACGCCCAGGCTCGAACAACTCGACAACATCGAGGCCAAGCGTGAGAATCAGGTCACTCTGGGCGATCAG
>Ga0111539_10010294_pt1 | contig 11775 bp, 9 predicted proteins | sample RhiMethybrSRZTD1_FD_79667 | JGI IMG/M metagenome (GOLD analysis project Ga0111539, IMG submission 79667) | Populus rhizosphere microbial communities from Tennessee, USA - Rhizosphere MetaG P. TD hybrid SRZTD1 (version 2) (version 2) | ecosystem: Host-associated > Plants > Roots > Rhizosphere >...
ATGCTTAGAGGATCAGACGCATCTGCTCCAGACGCTTCTGATGATGCGGGTCCAGCGCGTAGAGTTCGCGAACGCTGGGTGTGAGGTAGTTCAGGGGAGACGCGCCATCCACGTAGGCTTTTTCCTGGTAGGCGAGCGCTTGCTCCCGCTCGCCCAGGCCGGCATAGATGAAGACGTAGCACTGCGAGGGGACGTAGGTCTCCGCCGCTTGTTGATTCAGTTCCGCGACCAGACCGAGTGCCTCGTCGCGCATGCCGAATTCGCCATAGCACAGGCCCAGAAGCCCGAGATAGAAGGGCGCGCGCCGGGCCAGCGCCGCGGCGTGCTCGAGATCGGCAATGGCTTCGCGGTACATCGATTTGGCGAGGGCGCACAGGCCGCGCAAGTGGAGCGCAAACACGTAGTCTGGATCGAACTTGAGGCATTCACCGCAGAGATCAATCGCATCGTCGTAGCGCTGCGCGAGATACAGCGTCTGGGCGCGCGCGGCCCGCACGAGTCGGGATGAGGGCGCCAGGGCGTGGCCAGCCTGGGCTTCGGCGAACGCGGCATCTTCACGACCGAGCAGCATCAGCAGCCACGAGTAGTACACATGGATCAGGGCGTTGCCCGGCTCGAGATTCAAGGCTCGTCTGAAGGCCGCCTCCGATCCTTCCCAGTCCCAGTCGCCGCCGAATTTCGCCAACGCCAACTCGGCATGAGCGACCGCCAATGCGTCCTCGATTTCCAGCGCCCGCTCCGCCGACTGACGCGCCACAGCGAAGGCGAGATTGGGTTTCATCAGCGAGTAGAGGCCGAGAAAGTTGTAGGCGTTGGCGAGCGCGACGTGCGCGAGCGCAAATTGCGGATCGCGCGCGATCGCCTGCTGGAACTGTTCGATGGCCGGACGCCATCCGCCGGCAAAACACAGCTTCCAGTCGTGCTGACCGCGTTTGAACGCGTGATAGGCCTCGGCGTCCTGGGTGTACCGTTTTCCCGGCGCCAGCACCAGCGACGCCGCCACGCCGTCCACGATCTCGCGGGCGATTTCATCCTGGATGGTGAGAATGTCGTCGAACCGGCGTTCGATGCGGACCGCGGGGCGGACGGATCGTTCCCGCTGGGCATCGAGCAGGTGAGCCAGGACCCGAACGCGCCCGTCAGCCTGCTGGACGCTTCCCTCCAGGACCATTTCCACTTGCAGACGCCGTCCGAGATCACGGATCGATTCGCCTGTCACCGGGAAGGTCGAGGTCCGCGGCGCGACGCGCAGATCGCGAATACCGCTCAAGCGGGCGCGGATGTCCTCGGCCAGCCCGCTTCGGAAGTGCTCCGTGGCTGGTCCGCCTGTCCCGATGATGTCAAACGGCAGGACCGCGATCGCTGTCCCGGCCGATTCATGCTCTCCCGCGACCGGCACGATCGCGCCCCGACGCTTCAGTGACGCCAGTTCGGCCCCGAGTGCCCATGCCGTCTGGTAGCGATCGTCGGGGCGTTTTCCGAGCAGTTTGTCGATGATGCGTTCGAGCTGCACCGGATGTTGCGGGGCAAGCTGGCGGATCGGCAAATGCGGCTGTTCCTGAATCAGCGCCATCACCTCCTGCTTGGACGCGGCCTCGAACGGACGAGTGCCGGTCGCCATCTGATAGAGCACGGCGCCGAACGAAAACAGGTCGCCGCGGTAGTCGACCGCCTCGCTCGCCGAAAACTGTTCGGGCGACATGTAGTGAATCGTTCCCGCGACCGCACCCAGGTTGGTGAGATCATCGGAGAGCTGATCATCGTGCTCGACAGACGCAAAATGCTTGGCCAGGCCGAAGTCGAGCAGCTTTACTAGTCCGCTGCTGGTCAGGAAGATGTTCCCCGGCGTGAGATCGCGGTGCATGATGCCGCGATCGTGAGCGGTCGCCAGGGCATCGCTCACCTGCGCGGCGATTTCGATGATCTCGTCCAGCGACAGCGGTCCTGACGCGAGCCGGGCCTTGAGGCTCTTTCCCTGCAGGAGCTCCATCGCAATGAATGGCTGGTCGCCGCCTTCGTCGATGTCCAGAATCGTGCAGATGTTGGGATGGTTCAGCGACGACGCGAGGCGCGCTTCCCGCTTGAAGCGTCGGAGTGCATCCCCGTCTTTCGCCAGCGACGGCTTGAGAAACTTGATGGCCACGGATCGAGGCAGCCGGGTATCCTGCGCCTCGTAGACGACACCCATCCCGCCGCTGCCGAGACTGCGAATGATGTAGAAGTGAGAGATCTGTCGTCCGATCACGGTGCACCAAGAATACTGTGTTCCTTTACCCTTTCCTGCTTCCGAAGGCTGCCGGCGCCCGATATGATCGCGTAGAGAAAATGGCGCCCAAAAAGGAGATGTACGATTCCACGATCCACGTCCTGGAACGAGCCCGCCGCGGCGATCACTCAGCCGCACGGATCCTCATCGAGCGGGCCCTGCCGCCGCTTCGGCGATGGAGTCGCGGACGTCTGCCGGGGTACGCCCGTGCCGGAGAAGACACCGAAGACGTCGTCCAGGATGCGATTCTGGGTACCTTCAAGCGTGTGAAACGCTTCGAGCACCGCACGGTCGGAGGGCTGCAAGCCTACCTGCGAGAGGCAGTGGTCAACCGCATTCGCGACCTGATTCGTGGATCACGAAGGCGGGGACTCAAAGTGCCGACCGGCGAGGATCTCCGCGATACCCTGCCGTCCCCGTTGGAGCGCGCGATCATGCGCGAGCGATTGGACGAATTCCTCGAAGCCCTCCAGCGGCTGCGACCAGTCGATCGACAGGTCATCGTCTGGCGCGTGGAACTCGGGTACTCCGTGGACGAGATTGCCCAGCGGCTGGGCAAATCAAAGGCGGCCTCGGCGATGGCGGTGTCGCGAGCCCTGGCTCGCCTGGGCACGGAAATGCAAGTGCGGCCGCGTCCCGACTAGCTCTCGGGCAGGGTCGCTGCCGAACCAGTTACGGACTGAATGCCGACGACGAGCCGTCAACGCCTCACCGGGCTCGACATGGTCCGAGGCGCCGTCATGGTGCTGATGGCCCTGGATCACGTGCGTGTCTACGCCGGCGTCCCTGCCGGCGGGCCGACGGCCGGCGTGTTCTTCACGCGATGGGTCACGCACTTCTGCGCGCCCGCCTTCGTGTTCTTTGCCGGAACCTCCGCCTTCCTGAATGGACTGAAGCTCGGCGATCGCCGGGCGCTCGCACGATATCTGGTCACTCGCGGCGCGCTCCTCGTGCTGCTGGAGGTCACGGTCATTCGGGCGTCGTGGACGTTCGGTCTCGACTATTCCGAGACGATTCTGGCCGGCGTCATCTGGATGCTTGGCTGGTGCATGATCCTGCTCGCTGGCCTAATCGGCCTTCCAACACGAGTCATCGGCGGCCTGGGCCTCGCGATCATTCTCTTTCAGAACGTGTTCGGCATTGTCGGACGCGCGATGCCGACACCGGTTCAGCAGATCTGGGAGTTCGTGTATCCGGTTGACGCGGAGGTGAGGCTAGGCCAGAACGGCCCGTCCTTCTCCGTGCTTTACGTCATCGTCCCGTGGATTGGCGTGATGGCAGCCGGCTACGCCTTCGGCGCGATCATGATTCGGGAGCCCGCGGAACGTCGCCGGCTCTGCCTGCGGATTGGCTTGTCGGCGACCGCGATCTTCGTCGCGGCCGGGCTTCTCGGTCTGCTTCTCCTTCCCCGGCCAGACGATGCGCCGCCGGCGCTGTTCCGGGTGCTGAATCAACGCAAATATCCGGCCTCGCCGCTCTATCTACTGATGACGCTTGGCCCGACGATCGCACTGCTACCGGCTGCAGAACGAGCGCGCGGATGGTTTGCGGATGTCCTGACGACCTTTGGTCGGGTCCCGATGTTCTACTACCTGCTGCATATCCCGGTGATTCACGCGACGGCGCTCCTCGTCTGGCTCGCGCGAACCGGGAGTGTGCATCCTGAGTGGTTCGCATCGGCCCCATCTGTCTCGATTCCCAATGGCGATCGCTGGGGGCTGCCGCTGCTCTATCTGGTGTTCGCCGTGGTGGTTTTCCTGCTCCACTTTCCTTGCCGGTGGTTCGCAGGCCTCAAGGCACGCCGACCAGATAGCTGGCTTCGTTACATCTAGACACCGGTTGATCGCATGATTCGACCTGAAGAACTCGCGAAGAACGAACCGCTCCTGTGGTCGCCTGGAACGGGCACTGACGTGTGGGATCTGTTCTGTGCGTGCATTGCCGGCGATCTTGCGGCGGTCAGGCGGCTGGTGGAAAAGGACCCGTCGCTCGCGCGCTGCCACCATGAGTATCGGACTCCGCTGGCCTTCGCGGTTCGCGAGAACCATGTTGCCGTCGCAGCGTTTCTTCTCAACCACGATGCTCAACCTCTTGCCCTCGGCAACGTTCTCGAAGTAGCTCGCGACCGCGGGTACGCTGAGATGGCGGCACTTCTAGAAGAGAAGTTCGCCAGCCTCTACGGTGCTTCATCCAAGGGAGAGGCCGTCGCCGCAGCCATTCGCGAACGGAACCTGACGAGGGTACGACAGCTCATTGACGAAACGCCCGACCTCCTGCACGCGGGCGACACCCGATCCAATCAGCCGATTCACTGGGCCGTCATGACCCGGCAGGTCGATGTCATCGACGAACTGCTGGCGCGCGGCGCCGACATCAACGCGCGGCGCGAGGATGGGGCACAGCCGATCCAGTTGACCAACGGCGACTACTCGTTTCGCGGCTGGCGGGACGTGCCCAAGGACATCGCGCCGAGTCCGGCCGAGATCCTGAACCATCTGCTCGCGCGCGGCGCGTATTACGACATCTGCACGGCAGCGCACCGGGGTGATCTCGATCGCGTGCGAACGTTGCTCGACGAAAATCCCTCGCGGGCCAATCGGCCGTCGGACTACGTGACCTACTACGAGGGATCGGGCACACCGCTGCAGAATGCCGCGGGCCGGGGGCACCTCGAGGTCGTCAAGCTGCTCCTGGAACGAGGCGCGGATCCCAATCTGCGTGAAGAGGGCATTGCCCCGCACGGACGCGCCCTGTACTCGGCTGTCTACAACGGACACTTTGAAGTCGCCAAGCTGCTGCTCGAGCATGGCGCGTATCCGAATCCCGAGATGGAAAGCTCGGCGGATGCAGTCAGTATCGCCATCATGAACTCCGACACACGAATCATCGAGCTGCTCGCTTCTTACGGCGCAACGTGGGACATCCCGGTGGAGCTGGCTCCTTCAGCCTTCAGCCCTCAGCCCTCAGCCCTCAGCCCTTAGCCCTTTGAGGCCTTGGCCCTTTGCCCTGACCGCGACACGTTCTCAGCAGGAGATTGCCAATGGGTTGGCCCTCGACGCTCACGTATCAACAGGTGGTCGCGACCGGGGTCGCGCGTTCCGTTCGGGTCCTCGCGCACTACGGCGACCTGGACGCGGCCACAGCGCTGTTCGCGAGCAACCCCGCCGCGGCAAACGATCCACGAGCGCTGTCGGAGGCCGCCGAGCGGGGGCACGAGGCATTCGTTCACCTGCTGCTAGGCTACCAACCCGCTCTCGCTCAGCGCATCGCGGTCGTCGCGAAGACGCCAGAGCTGACCGAGTTGCTCTTTCGCAGCGGCATGAATCCGAACCTGCCAGACTGGTTGCGCATTACCCCGCTGCACCGCTTCGCTGAACAGGGCAACATCGAGAAGGCTCGAATCTTCATCGATCACGGAGCCGATCTCGAAGCTCGCGATGAAGAGTTGCGCTCGACGCCCCTCGGGTACGCCGCCAGGCATGGGCGATTGCGCATGGTCGAGTTCCTCCTGCGGCGCGGGGCGAGTCCCAACCCCCCCGGCGGCCCTCAATGGGCGGCCCCGCTGGCATGGGCAACCCGTCGAACGCACCAGGAGGTCGTGCAAGTGCTCACCGACTTCGAGCAATCTGGCGTGCTGCGTTCCCGCGCGCTCGAGCACTACGAGCAGCTCGTCGCTGATCTCGTGGAAGCCTACAGTTCGGGGACCGATGCCGCGTTCCTCTCAGTCATCGAGCACTTCAACATCAAGCGTCCGATGGCGTGGGACCTCCCTCCGGTCGCCGTCCGTGTCGCACGGCTCCGTCGCGTCGTGCAGGACCGGCTGGGACAAGGGCCACAGCCGGTTGACACCGCGACACTCGCAGCCGCGGACGCTCAGCTCCTCATCGCCCGCTCGGAGGGCTTCGACAGCTGGCCGGAATTGGTGAAACACGTCGCCCCCGCCTGACCTGCGTCTCAGGACCAGTGAAGGTCTACTCGGCCCTGAGGGCCACAATCGGATCCAACCGGGCGGCTCGCCTGGCAGGCACATACGTGGCGACCATCGCCACGATCGCCAGAACGCTCGCGACGGTCACCAACGTCACCGGATCGCGCGGCGTGATGCCGTACACAAGGCCGGCCATGACCCCGCCCAGCGCGAGCGCCGCCGCGATGCCAATGGCGATGCCAGTTCCGGCCAGCACCATGCCTCGCTGAATGACCAGGCGGACCACGTCCACCGGCCTGGCACCGAGCGCAACGCGGATGCCGATTTCGCGCGTCCGCTGCGCCACACCGACCGCAATCACACCGTACAGTCCAATTGCCGCCAGCAGCAGCGCCGACGCCGCGAAGCCGACGAGCAGAAGCATGGTGAAGCGCGGTTGCGCGAGGTCCGCGGCCACGAGGTCCTGCATCGCGCGAATCTCGGCAACCGGTTGGCTGGCATCGATCTCCCCGACTTGGGCCGCGATGCTGCGCGCCATCGCCGTCGGATCTGCAACCGCACGCGTCACGATGGTCAGCTCCCGGCCTGGTTCCTGGGGAAGCCAGAAGTATGTCGTCGCCTGAGGCGTGGCGGCCATTCCATTCCATCGCACGCCGCCGACAACGCCGATGATTTCGCCCGACTTGGTCTCCCCCTGACCGCGGCTCCAGGAAATGCGTGTTCCGATCGGATCTTCATGCGCCCAGTAGCGCTCCGCCAGTTCCTGATCGATGACGACGACAGGTTGAGTGGTTTCGCTGTCGGCATCCGTAGGAAGGCGGCCGCGAAGTAGCGGAATCCCCATCGCCTCGAAGTAGCGACCGCCGACGACGCTGACCCAGGAGAACTTCTGTTCTTCCGTGCGCGTTTCGGGGCGTCCGGCGATCTCGAACCGATCGGCGACGCCGAAGCGGCTCATCGGCAAGTAGTTGACCGAGCCGACCGCCCGAACGCCCGGAAGGCGCGCGATCCGCTGCAGGAGTTCGCGGCTGAAGGACCGGATGCGATCGTCGCTGGAGTACCGCGACGCCGGGAGCGTCGTGCGCATGGTCAGCACGCGCTCCGTCCGGAAGCCTGGATTCACCTGAATCAGTGCCGCGAAGCTTCGAACTAGTAGGCCGGCGCCGGCGAGGAGCATCATCGCGATCGCGACTTCAGAAATGATGAGCGCACCCCTAAGCCGCGTTCGTCGTCGCCCGCCCGAGGAACCGCGCATCGTCTCCCGAAGGGCCGATTGCGGCACCGATCGAACGGCGTTGACCCATGGAACGAGTCCGACGAACGCGGTGATGAGCGTCATCGCCACCGAAGCGATCAGGAGAACTCGCAGGTTGACGCCAATCTCGTGCGCACGAGGAAGGTCGACACCAGCCGGCAGAAACCTGACGAGCAGTTGTGTGCCCCAGATCGTCAGCAGCACGCCCAACGCGCCACCGGCCGCCGTCAGGACAAAGCTTTCGGTCAACAGCTGGCGCAACAGCCGCGCGCGGGTGGCTCCCAATGAAAGTCGAATCGCGAGCTCCGTTTCACGGGCGGCAAGGCGGCTCAGAACCAGGTTGGCCACGTTCGCGCACGCCAGGAGCAGGAGCAGCCCGACCGCTCCAAAGAGCACGAAGAGGGCCAGGCGAACATCTTTCACCGTCGCCGCCTGGAGGGAGCTCACCTCAACGCGCCACTCACTGCTGTAGGACGGATGCGCGGCCTCGAGCCGTTGAGCGATCAGGGCGAGCTCCTCGCGCCCCTGCTCGATCGTGACACCTGGTGCCAGACGCGCGACCACGTTTAGATCGCCGCCCATGCCGACCGGATCTCCTGGCGCCAGGCTCAAAGGCATCCACAGCTCGGCGCGCGATTCCGCCAGCTCGGTCGTGCGGATCGTGAATCCTGCCGGCATCACGCCGACGATCGTGAGCCGCTCGCCATCGAGCGTGATCGGCTGCCCAATGACACCCGGGTCGGCGCCAAACCGCCGCTGCCATAGCCCGTGACTCAAGACCACCTCGGCCGGGACGACGGCCAGGGTTGGTGTCGACGTGAATGTGCGTCCGACAACGGCAGGTACGCCCAGGAGAGCGAAGAAGTTGACGGTCACGCGGTCGGCGAGGATCTCGAGGGGTGGTCCGGCACCGGTCAGGTTCGCCCGGACATCACGCCAGGCGGCGAGATCGATGAACCCACGACTTCCCGCCCGCCACTCCTGGAAGTACGACGCCGAGACGCGAGCGCCAGAGCTCGGGCGGATCATCGTGAGCTCCTGCGGCTCGGCAAAGTTCAGCGGGCGCAGAAGGACTGCGTCGATGATGCTGAAGATGGCGGTGCTGGCGCCAATCCCCAACGCAAGAACGGCGATCGCGATCGCGGCAAACCCCGGCGTGCGACGCAGCTGCCGGAGCGCGTAACGCGCATCCTGACGTAGTTGGGTCACGAACGTCACCACTTCAGATAGCGTTGATCACTTCCTGAACACCGATGACGAGAAACATCGCCAGAATGACGAACAGGAGCACATTGGTGGCCAGGCTGTTGTGCGGGACCGCGCTGCGCCATGTGACCCGGTTGTTCAGATATAGAAGTGTCGCGGCCAGGAATGGCACAAACAGGCTTCCGACAATCGTATAGGTCACGATGATCGCGATGGGACGGCCGGTGAAGGCAAATGGCAGGGGGACCAGCGTGATGAAGAGCAGCGCCAGGCGATACGGAACGCTGGTCACGCCGGTCACGCGCGAGCGCTCGTCCGGCGACATCTTGGTGAGAATGCTGTAGTAGTCGGCATAGAGATACGGCACGCTTTGCCAGACGCCCAGCAGCGACGCAAACACGGCCGCCCAGAAACCCAGCGAGTAACCCCAGACACCGAACGCTCCGATGGTGGTGCCCAACATCTGCGCCATTTTCGGCACCGCCTGTGCGTCGGTGATCGGGATGCCCGGCTCGAAGAAGGCCTGATTGGCAATCAGGACAATGCCCATCCCGAATACCGCCGTGAAGAGATAGGCAATCCCCATGTCGCCGCGAACGTATCCCAGCTGGCCGTCGCCAGTGATCTTTTCCTCCCGCATCCAGTAGTTGTAGGACAGCATGGTGATCGATCCGCCGATTCCTCCGATGATCGACAGCACGTACATGCCTGCGCCCTGGGGAATCGTCGGTATCAATGTCCCGCGAACCACGCCGCCTGCATGATCAAATGTCAACGCCGAGCAGACCAGAATGCTGAATCCCATGACGCCGACGAGCGTCTTCATCAGCTTCTCGAATCCAGCGTAACCACCGAGCAGGACGAAGGCGAATCCGAACAGGCTGTGAAGCACCGCACCCCACGACTGCGAAACCCGGCCACCGGTGAGGTTGGCGATGCCCAACCCGGTTGCGTTCGTCAGCGCCGCGCTGACCGCCACCGTCCAGATGACGAGGTACAACCCGAAGTAGGCCTTCACCCAGCCAGGCAGGTGCTCGGCCCATCCCTCGAGCGCCGTCAGTCCAGTGGCGAGTTGCCAGCGAGCGATGCCTTCATTCAGGACAAACTTGAAGAACGCACCGACGGCGATCGCCCACAACAGCACGAGTCCGTATCGCCCGCCCGCAACCGTGGCGGACACAACGTCTCCCGAACCAATGCCGGTCGCCGCGACGATCAGTCCCGGCCCGGCGAGCTTCATGAAGCTCAGGTTGGCCCTCGACATGTACTGCCCTTCCTTGCTCAGTGCGGGATCGTAGGCCCGACCTTCAGGTCGGGCGTCACTTGGAGAAGCGAGCCAGCAAGCGATGAGCATACGCCGGGGTTGAATCCGCTCCGAGGCCGCTCCCGATCTGACCGGCGGGCGTAAGATGCCGGAATGGCGCGACCGGCCTGGCAGGGATGGTTGCTGGCATCCGGCATGCTCACGTGGTCCTGCTCGCGCGACACCGGGCCAGGAGCAGCCGGGAGTCTGGTTTCACCGACGCCCACGCATTCACCCGCCCGTGTGCTCGTCGTGACTCACACCGAAGGCTTCCGGCACAGCTCCATTCCGGTGGCGGAGGCCACAATTGGCGCGCTCGGGCAAGACTCGGGGCTCTTCACGGCGATGTTCTGTCGCACGGCTGACGACGTGGCGGCGATGCTCACTCGTTCCGCGCTCGCCGATATCGACGCCATTGTGTTCGCGAACACCACCGGCAGCCTTCCGGTACAAGACCTCGCGGCGGTGCTGGATTGGATCGCGCTCGGTCACGGCTTTGCCGGAATGCACAGCGCATCCGACACCTACCACGATGCGCCGAATTACCTCGACATGTTGGGCAACGAGTTTCTCACCCACGGCGACCAAACGACCGTGGAAGCGATCGTCGAGAACCCGTCGCATCCGGCGTCGGCTCCACTTGGACAGCGGTTCCGCGTGTTCGACGAGATCTACAAGTTCCGCCGGCCCAATCGAGGCAGCGTGACGATGCTACTGTCGCTCGATCGCCAGCCGTCCGACGGCTTGCCCGAGGCGGGCCAACCCGGCGACCTACCCCTCGCGTGGGCGAAGACCCACGGTCAGGGTCGCGTGTTCTATACCGCGTTGGGCCATCGCGAAGACGTCTGGCAGAACCGTCTCTATCGGCAGCACATTCTTGGTGGCATTCGATGGGTGCTGGGGTTGTAGCCGTTCACGCTCGCCCGATGTTGTGATCTCGCGCGTTACGGGCAGGGCCGCCCGCGCCCGCGTTCTGGAGCGTCCCCTCTCCCTCGGCCATTGCCTCGACCGCCGCCGTCGCCTCTCCCGCGGGCATCCCCTCCCGCACGGCCGTCGCCTCTTCCGCCATCGCCTCGTCCCGCGCCGGCACCGCGCGCTCCGCGTCCTCGCTCCGCGCCCGCCCCCCGTCCCTGCCCGCGTCCCGCACCCGATCCGCGCGCGGCACCAGGTCCGCGTCCCTCCGCTCCGCCGCGAGCCACGCCAGCCCCACGGCCGGCGCCGTCACCGCATGGCGACTGCCCGTCGGGCTCTGGCTTTGCTTCGTCGCCTTGCGTACCAGCCGCCTGGTGCCCCGCGAGCGACCGCGCTGGTGTTGCGGCCACGCCGAGAACGAGGAGCACGATCGCGACCGCCACGAAAACACGTGCGTTCTTCATAAGCGGATCTCCCGCGAGTTAAATTCAGGGGACCGGCGTTGCCACGGGCTTGCCCTTTTCAATGAAGTACGTCGCGACGACCTTCACCACCCCTTTGCTGGTGTTTCGCGCATTGTGCACCGCACCTGCTGGAATCAGGAAGACCTCGCCCGTCTGCAGCGTCTTGGCTGGCTTGCCGTCGATTTCGAGCGTAATCGGTCCGGCGAGGACGTAGGCGACTTCCTCGCCGGGATGGGTGTGTCGGCCCGACATGCCGCCTGGCTGGACCTCGGCGAGTGCCTGGACCACTTCACGGCCCGGCGCGGACAGATCCGCCTGTTGCAGCACGGTGCGTTTGAAAGGAGCGTCCGCGGCTGGCGCCTGGGCCCGCATGCCGACCAGCGAGCCAGCGAACACCGCCGCTGTCAACCCGCCAGCGATCAGATTCTGTCGAACCATGTG
>Ga0111539_10010295_pt1 | contig 11774 bp, 11 predicted proteins | sample RhiMethybrSRZTD1_FD_79667 | JGI IMG/M metagenome (GOLD analysis project Ga0111539, IMG submission 79667) | Populus rhizosphere microbial communities from Tennessee, USA - Rhizosphere MetaG P. TD hybrid SRZTD1 (version 2) (version 2) | ecosystem: Host-associated > Plants > Roots > Rhizosphere >...
CCAACGAGGAGCTGGAGTACTACGAGCTGCTCGGGTTCTGCCCCGAGGGGGACGGCGAGCGCCTGGTCGAGACCGGCGCCACGGCGCTCGGCGGAACGATCCCGTTCAACACCGACGGCGGCCTCATCGCCCGGGGGCACCCGGGCGGCCCGACCGGCCTCGCCATGGTCCACGAGATCGTCCACCAGCTGCGGGGCGAGGCGGGCGACCGCCAGGTCGAAGGCGCCCGCACCGCCCTGGCCCACCTGGTGGGCGGCGGCAGCGTGTGCACGGTGAGCCTGTTCGAGGGGGTGGCGTGATGAGCGACGACGACCTGCTGGCCAAGGGTCGGGAGATCCAGGCCCAGCTGTGGCCGCAGATGGCCTCGGGCCCGACCGGGACCTTCCCGGCTGCGAGGCTCGCCCCGGACTTCTACCGCTACGTCGCCGAGACGGCGTTCGGGATGATCTGGTCGAGGCCCGGCCTCGCCATCCGGGACCGCAGCCTGGCGACGGTGGCCCAGCTCGCGGCGCTCGGCCGCTCGGACGAGCTGCGGGCGCACCTGCGCGGCGCGCTCAACGTCGGGCTCACGCGGGACGAGCTGGTGGAGGTCCTGATCCAGACGGCGGTCTACGCGGGGGTGCCCGCGGCCAACGAGGCCTTGAAGGTGGCCGCCGAAGTCCTCGACCCCGGCGATCAGTAGGTTTCCGGCATGGTCGACTCGCTCCGGCAGCACGTCGTCGCCGACAGCGACCTGCACGTGATGGAGCCGCCCGACCTGTGGCAGCGCTACATCGACCCGGCGTTCGCCCACGCCGCGCCGATCGGCCTGACCGAGCTGCCGCGGGACATGCGGGTCCGGGTGAAGAACCACTCGCTGCTCCGCCTGGGCCGGGTCCGTCCGCGGCCGGCGGCCGGCCGCAGGAGCGGCTGGCGGGAGGATCACGACCGGGTTTACGCCGACCCCGAGTCACGGGGCTGGGACGCGGCGTCGCAGGTCGACGCCATGGACGTCGAGGGCCTCGACCTCGCCGTCCTCTTCCCGTCGCGGGGTCTGTTCGTGCTGGGCCTCGACTCGGTGGACAGCATCGGGCCCGACGGGCTGGAGCCGGAGTACGCGACCGCCATCGCCCGGGCCTACAACGACTGGCTCGCCGACTTCTGCGCCCACGCGCCGGACCGCATGTTCGGCGCGGCCATGGTCGCTCCCCACGACGTGCCCGGCGCGGTGGCCGAGGCCCGCCGCTGCGTCGAGGAGCTCGGGTTCAAGGCGGTGTTCCTCGCGCCCGGGTGCGTGAACCGCCGCCCGTGGCACCATCCCGCCTACGACCCGCTGTGGGCCGAGGTCCAGCGCCTCGACGTGCCCATCGCCTTCCACGGCGGCGGCCAGACGTACCTGCGGCCGGACTTCTCCCTCGAAGTACTCGACCGGCTGATGCTGTGGCACACGTTCAACCAGCCGCTCGCCATCCAGTTCGTGACCGTCTGCCTGTGCGCCGGCGGCGTCCTCGAGCGCTTCCCCGACCTGCGCGTCGCCTTGCTGGAGGGCAATTGCTCCTGGGCGCCGTGGCTGCTGCACCGCCTCGACGAGCACTACGAGTGGACAGGCTGGTACGAGGCACCCGACCTCACGCTGAAGCCGTCCGAGTACTTCCGCCGCAGCTGCTTCCTGTCGGTCGAGGCCGACGAGGCGACCGCCCGCCAGTACGTCGACTGGTTCGGTGCCGACAACCTCGTGTTCTCGACCGACTACCCCCACGGCGACTCCGCCTACCCGCACGCGGTCGACGGCTTCGAGCAGCTCGACCTCCCCTTCGAGGCCAAGGTCCGGATCGTCGGCGAGAACTGGTCCCGCCTCTACAAGGTCCCGTTGGAGCGCAAGGCGCCGCGGTGATCACGTCGTCCGGGCACGGCGGCCCACCTCGACCTGGTACGACGACGCCGAGCCGAACGCCACCGACCAGCCCAGCAGCCGCCGGAGGTATCGGTGGGCGTCGTGCTCCCACGTGTAGCCGATGCCCCCGAGGACCTGGATGGCGATGTCACCGACGGTGGCGAGCCGGGCGGCGAAGGCCTTGAGGCGCAACGCCGCGAGGTGGCGCTCGCTCGGATCGCCGGCATCGGCCGCCCAGGCGGCGTAGAGCACGCCGGCCGCGAAGAGCTCGACCGTCTCGAGGGCGTCGACCAGGAGGTGCTGCACGGCCTGAAAGGCGCCGATCGGCTGCCCGAACTGGTGGCGCACCTTGGCGTGCTCGACGGCGAGCGCGAGGACCGCCCGGGCTGCGCCGACCGCGTCGGCCGCCCAGGCGACGAGGACGTCGTCGCGCACCGCGTCGAGCGCACCCTCTGGCAGGCTGCCCACCACCTCACCGTCCGCGCCATCGACGGACACGCTTCCCAGCGACGTGGTGGCGTCGAGGCCCGCCTCCGCGACAGCTTCCACGCCTTCGACCGCGACGAGCACGACCTCGCGGTCCCGCCTGGCCGGCAGCAGGAGCACGTGGGCGAGCGGGGCGCCTAGCACGTGCTCCTGGGACCCGTGGACGCGGCCGGTGGCGTCGAGGGTGAAGGCGGGAGCGTGTCCCGGCCAGGGCAGGGCCACCGCGGCCGTCCGCTCCCCGGGGACGAACGACGCGCCGGCCGCGCCGGCGGCCCGCACCGCGGCGACGGCGGTGGCCAGCCAGGGCCCGGCGTAGCGCGCCCGGCCCAGCTCCTCCGAGACGATCGCGGCCTCGACCATCGCGAGTCCGCTGCCGCCGCGGGACGTCGGCACGAGGACGTCGAGCGCACCGATGGCGGCGAGGCGCTCCCACGTCTGGTCCGGTGCCTCGGCCGCGAGGGCCCGCCGCACCGTGTCGCGCAGCGCGACCTGTTCGTCCGACAGCTCGAGGTTCACCGGCGTGGCAGCCCGAGCACCCGCTGGGCAGTGACGTTCTTGTTCACCTGGGTCGTCCCGCCTGCGATCGTCAGCGACCGGGTCGACAGCCGGGCGACGGACCACCGGCCGCCCGGGTCGTGGGCGCCGAGCAGCTCGTGGCCGAGGGCGGCCAGGTCCTGCTCGAGCTCGCCCCAGACCGTCTTGGCCAGGCTGGCCGAGCCGGACGCCGCGGCACCCGTGGCCGCGATCGACCGCTGGCAGAGCACCGCCAGGAAGGCGAGGCGGGTGTCGAGCTCGCCGAGCCGGGCGAGCACCAGGGGGTCGTCGCCGTCGACGAGGCCTTGCTGCTCGGCGTCCCGGAGATCCGCGACGAGATCGCGCAGACGCAGCCGGATCATGGCGTACAGGCGTGCCGCGCCCGCCCGCTCGTGGCTCAGCGTGCTCGTGGCCACGGCCCAGCCGCCGTCGAGCGGGCCGAGCAGCGCCGACGCCGGCACGCGGACGTCGTCGAAGAACACCTCGGCGAACTCGGCATCGCCCGTGAGGGTGCGCAGCGGGCGGGCCTCGATCCCCGGCGACCGCATGTCGACCACCAGGCAGGAGATGCCGCGGTGCTTGGGCACGTCGGGGTTGGTGCGGACGAAGAGCGCGCACCAGTCGGCGCGGTGGCCGTTCGACGTCCACGTCTTCTGGCCGGTCACGACGAAGTCGTCGCCGTCACGAACCGCCCGCGTCCGCAGCGAGGCGAGGTCGGAGCCGGCGTCCGGCTCGCTCATCCCCTGGCACCAGATGTCGTCGGCGCGCACCATCCGCGGCAGCAGCTCGCGCTTCTGCTGCTCGGTGCCGTACTCCATGATCGCCGGGGCGATGTTGTTGATGCCGATGACGTTGACCGGCGTCGGCGCACCCGCCGCGATCGTCTCCTCGGTGAACACGAGCTGCTCGAGCGCCGTGGCCCCGCGGCCGCCGTACTCCACCGGCCAGGAGATGGCGGCCCAGCCGGCCTCGGCCATCGTCCGGTCCCACGACCGCAGGACGGCGAGCCCAGCGTCGTCGTCACGTCCCCGGCGGCGGGCCGCGTCGCGGACCTCGTCGGTCAGGTTGCCCGCGAGCCACTCCCGCAGCTCGTCCCGGAACGCCTGGACGGCGGGCGGGAGACGGAAGTCGACGCCCACATGGTGACCGTAGCTGCGAACCGGGCGGGGTGGTGCGGGGAACAACGTCCGAACCGATCCCCGACGTACAGGAGCGCGCCGTGACGACCCACGCGCAGGACCAGATCACCAAGTTCTGGAGCATGGTGGCACCCGGCTACGAGGACCGGGGCAGCAACGTCGCCGAGCACGGAACCGACGAGTACCAGCGGTGGCTCGACGCCGTGGGCGCGGTCCTGCCCGATCAGCCCGCCGACGTGCTCGACCTGGCCACCGGCACCGGGTTCCTCGCGCTGGTCGCCGCCGAGCTGGGCCACCGCGTCACGGGCATCGACCTGTCGACCGAGATGCTGTCCCTCGCCGAACGCACAGCCCGCGAGCGGGGCCTCGCCGTGCACTTCGCCCCGGGCGACGCGGTCGCCCCCGACGTCGCACCACGCAGCGTGGACATCGTGACCAACCGTCACCTGCTCTGGACCCTGCGCGAGCCCGAGACGGCCATGGCCAACTGGCTGCGCATCCTGCGGCCCGGCGGCCTGGTCTTGTCGGTCGACGGGCACTGGTTCGCGAACGAGGGCTCGAAGGACCCCGCGAGCCCGAACGTGTTCGACCAGTACTACTCGCCCGCGACCAGGGCCGCCCTGCCGTTCATGCCGCTCGACGACACCGGGCCCATCGTCGAGGCGTTCGAGCGCGCCGGCTACTCCGACGTGCGGGCCGAGTACCTCCCGGCGCTCACCAACGGCCAGGCCGGCGCCACTCCGTATTTCATCGTCGCCCGCCCGTAGCCGGACGCGACGATGGCGCCGTGGAGCTCGAGATCGTCTCGGTCAACGTGGCGACGCCGAAGGTGCTGCTGGAGTGGCCGGGCGGAGATGTGATCAGCGCGATCGACAAGCAGCCCGTCGACGCCGCCGAGCTCGAGCTCGGCTCACTGAACCTCGACGGCGACGAACAGGCCGACACCAGGGCACTGCCCGGGGGTGGTGGGCAGGTCCACGGGGGGCAACACCAGGCGGTGTACGCCTTCCCGGTCGAGCACTATCCCCGCCTGGCCGAGATCCTGGGCACATCTCCCCGACCGGGCTTCATGGGGGAGAACGTGACCGTCCGCGGCGCGGTCGAGCACGACGTCTGCATCGGCGACATCTGGTCCTGGGGCAGCGCCCGGCTGCAGGTCTCCGCGCCGCGAGGCCCCTGCTACAAGCTCGGGATCCGGATGGGACGGCAGGCTCTGCGGACGCTCGTCCGCGAGGAGGGCCTCGTCGGCTGGTACCTACGAGTGCTCACCCCCGGCCGCGTCCCGACGAGCGGGCGGATCCTGCGAGAGGCACGCCACCCGGCCGGGGTGACCGTGGCGCAGGTCCAGGCCGCGCTCAATGACCGGGCCGCGGTCTATCGCGACCTTGCGTCGCTGGGGCCGCTCGCCCCGACTGTCCGGAGGGCGTTGCTGGTTCGCGACCGCGACCTGTCGGGTGGCGTGCCGGAGGCCGACTGAGGCTTGCCAACCCCGTTATACGTGATATATATAGTCAGTATGCTACTCGGTATAACGGACAGGACCCCGGGGCGGATCCGATGAGCGTGCGCCACGCGCTGCTGGCGCTGCTCAGCGAGGGCCCCAAGTACGGGCTCCAGCTACGGCAGGAGTTCGAAGCCCGTACCGGCGAGGTCTGGCCGCTGAACGTCGGCCAGGTGTACACGACGCTCCAGCGCCTGGAGCGGGACGGGCTGGTCGCGTCGGAGGGCAAGGGCGACGGGCCCGGGAAGGGCTACCGCATCACCTCCTCCGGCCGCGACGAGCTGGGCCAGTGGCTGCGCACTCCCCCGGAGGACGAGGGGCCGCCCCGCGACGAGCTGCTGATCAAGGTGCTCGTCGCGGCCCACGCCCCGGACGTCGACGTGCACGAAGTGATCCAGGCGCACCGGCACTGGCTCCTGGAGGTGATGCAGCGCTACACCGCGGTCAAGGCCGGCGCGAGCCCGGACGACGTGGCCATCGCGCTGGTGGTCGACGCCGAGCTGTTCCGGCTGGAAGGTGCGATCCGGTGGCTCGACAGCGCCGACGTGCGCCTGCGCCAGCACCGCCCGCAGGTCCCGGCCGTCGCTCCCCAGGGCGACCGGGACCGCAGCGTCGCGGGAGCCGAGCGATGACCGCGGCACTGGAGCTGCGGCTCGTCTCCAAGGTCTACGGCGAGGGCACCACTGCGGTGCACGCCTTGGACGAGGTCGACCTTGCCGTCGCGCGCGGCGAGCTGGTGGCGGTCATGGGCCCGAGCGGGTCGGGCAAGAGCACCCTGCTCACCATCGCCGGCACGCTGGAGGACGCCACCGCGGGCGACGTCTTCATCGACGACACGCCGGTGCGGACGATGGGCTCCCGGGACCGGGCCCAGCTGCGGCGGCGCTCCGTCGGCTTCGTCTTCCAGGACTTCAACCTGCTCGCCGGCCTCACCGCCGCCGAGAACGTCTCCATGCCGCTGGAGCTGGACGGCATGCGTGCCCGCGATGCCCGCGCCGCGGCGACGACCGCCCTGGCGCACCTCGGGGTGGAAGAGCTCGCCGACCGCTTCCCCGACGACCTCTCCGGCGGCGAACGGCAGCGGGTGGCCATCGCGCGGGCGGTCGTGGGCGAGCGGTCGCTGCTGCTGGCGGACGAGCCCACCGGGGCGCTCGACTCCGTGAACGGTGAGACGGTGATGCGCCTGCTGCGGGAGGCGTGCCACCGCGGCGCGGCCGGTGTCGTGGTGACGCACGAGGCCCACATGGCCTCGTGGGCCGACCGGGTCGTGTTCCTCCGCGACGGCCGGGTCATCGACCACACGACCCCGCCGGAGCGGCCCGAGTCGCTGCTCGGCTCGGTCCCGCAGCCATGAGCGTCGGACGGCCGGCCTCCCGGGCCGTGATGCGGTGGTCCCTGCGGCTGTTCCGCCGGGAGTGGCGCCAGCAGCTGCTGGTCCTGGCGCTGCTGACGGCGGCGGTAGCCGCCGCAGTGGCCCTGGCGACGGTGGCGATCAACAGCTCGTCGGCGGTGGCCCAGCCCTTCGGGGGCGCCGACGCCCGCATCACGATCGGCGGCGACGACCCCGCGGCCGCCGCCCGCTCCGTCGCCGCGGCGCGGGACCGGTACGGCAGCGACGACGTCACCGCCCACCAGACGGTGACCGTGCCGGGCACGGTCGACCGGCTCGACGTGCGCGACCAGGACCCCGAGGCGCGGTACAGCCGCAACGTCCTCGACCTCACCGCCGGCCGGTACCCGCGGGTGGCAGGCGAGGTGGCCCTCACCGACGAGGCCGCTGCCCTGCTCGCCGCCGGCCTCCACGACGAGGTGACGATCGCCGGGCGGCAGGAGACCGTGGTCGGGCTGGTCGAGAACTCCGCCGACCTGGGCGACGACTTCGTGCTGGTGGCGCCGGGCACCCTGGCCGACCCGGACAAGATCACCGTGCTGGTGGACACGAGCCAGGCACAGGGCAGCTCGAACGACGTCGGCTTCGCCATGGAGATCCTCGGCAGTGACAGCAACGAGGCCCAGATCGCCGTCGTGGTCCTGGCGGCGACGACCCTGGCCCTCGCCCTCGTCGGCATGCTGGCATCGGCGGCGTTCGTCGTCGTCGCCCAGCGGCGCCAGCGCCAGCTGGGCATGCTCGTGGCCCTGGGGGCCACCCAGCGCCACGTCCGGCTGGTGATGCTGGCCACGGGCGCCATCACCGGCGCGGTGGCCGCGGTCGTGGGCACCGTCCTCGGCGTGGCGGGCTGGCTGGTGTTCGCCCCCTCGGTCGAGACCGCCGCCAACCATCGCATCTCCCGCAGCGACCTCCCGTGGCCGGTCATCGCCGGGGTGGTGCTGCTGGCGGTGGCCGCCGCCAGCCTCGCGGCCTGGTGGCCGGCCCGGAGCCTGTCCCGGCTGCCGGTGATGACCGCGCTCGCGGGGCGACCGGCCGCCCCTCGCCCGGTCCGCCGGCCGCTGGCCCTCGCGGTCGTCCTGGTGGCGGCGGGCGCCGTAGCCATCGCCCTGTCGGAGCCCTTGAGCCGCCACATCCAAGGGGTGCTGTTCGTCGCCGGGCTGACGGCCGTGGTGATCGGCACCGTGATGATGACGCCTGCCGCGGTCCGGGCCGGCGGGCGGCTGGCGCCGCGGCTGCCGCTGGGCCCCCGCCTCGCGCTGCGCGACCTGGCCCGGTATCAGGCCCGGGCGGCCGCCGCCCTGGGGGCCATCACGCTCGGGCTCGCCCTCTCGATCGGGATCGTGGCCGTCGCGGCCGCGGCGGTGCCCCCCGCCGGCAGCGGTGACCTGTCCAGCTCCGAGCTGATGATCCTGAGCCCCCACGGTGACGGGGACGGCCCTGCACCGGCACCCGAGCGCACGCCGGCAGAGACCGCGGCCTTCGACCGTGACGCGCAGGCGGTCATCACCGCTCTCGGCAGCGATGTGGCCTCGGCGCCGCTCGACGTCGCGGTGAGCACCCGCCCGATGCCCGACGGGCTGCCCCGCGAGGCGATCTCGATCGGCGTGGCCCGGAGCGCGCGCATGATCGAGGGGAGCGGCATCCCCTACGTCGCCACGCCCGCGGTGCTGGCGCTCTACGGCATCGACCCGGGTTCCATCGAGCCGGACGCGGAGCTGCTGACCTCCCGCCACGAGCCGTTCATCCTCCTGGACATGACCGAGGAACGCCGCGACGACGCGAACCCGGCCGAGGCGAGGCTCCAGGACGTCGACCTGCCGACGTGGTCCGCCGCCCCCAGCGCGCTGATCCCCGAGGACACCCTGGCCGAGCGCGGTTGGGTGGCGGTCCGCTCCGGCTGGATGGTCGAGTCACCGGCGCCGCTCACCACTGAGCAGATCGCGGCCGCTCGCGCCGCCGCGGCGGACACCGGCCTGGCGGTCTCGACCCGCGAGAGCTACGACGGCCTGATGGCGCTGCGGAAGGGCGCCACGCTCGCCGGCGGGCTGCTGGCGGTGGCGATCGTGGCCATCGCCGTCGGGCTCATCCGCAACGAGGCCCGGCGCGACGTCCGCACGCTCACCGCCACCGGCGCCAAGCCCCGCACCCGCCGGGCGCTGACCTCGGCCACCGCCGCGGGGCTGGCGCTGCCCGGCGTCCTCCTCGGCCTCGGCGGCGCCTACCTCGCCCTCGTGGCGTCGTACCACGCCGACCTCGGCCGCCTGGTCCCGGTCCCGCTGGCGCAGCTTCTCCCCCTCGCCATCGGGACCCCCGTCCTCGCCGCCGCCGTCGGCTGGCTCCTCGCCGGCCGGGAGCCCCGCACCTTCGCCCGCCAGGAGCTGGAGTAGAGCTGCCAGGCTCATCGCCGGTCCGGCTACGAGGCGGGAACCAGCACCGTCAGGGTCGCGGCGCTCGACCTGACCGAGACCATCGCGAACCGTCCGCCGGCCACGGCGAAGCGCAGCGGTGACCGTTGGCCGACCTCGATGGCGGCTAGCCGGGGGCAGGTGGTGGACCCGCAGCCGTGGGCGCCGTACGCCGCCAGCCTGCCGGTGCCGTTGCCCGCGAGCAGGCCGACGTAGAGCACGTCGCCCCCGATCGTCAGCCCGCCGACCGGCTGGCCGTCGATGGCTGCGGACCACGCGGGAGCGCAGACGTCCTGCCCGCACCCCGCGGCGGCGAACACTTCGACGGCGCTGGACGGGTTGCCCTGCCGCTGGTCCGAGACGTAGAGCTGGTCGTGGGCGAACGCCAGGTACTGCCACCCCCGGCCCGGCCCCGGATGGAGATCCGTACGCCAGAGGTGGGCGCCGGTCTCGCCGTCGAAGGCTTCGACCAGGGTCTGGATGGAGTGGGTGAGGCCACCGACGTAGACCGTCCCGTCCGGGCCGATGACGGGTCGCTCGCCCGAGTCGATGACCTCCGCGCCGTCCACATCCAGGGACGAGGTCCAGAGGGGCGTGCAGGTCGCGGCGCCGCAGCCGGTGGCGCCGAACGCATACACCAGGTTGTCAGCGACCACGTAGATCTTGTCGTGGCTGATCGACGGCGGGGTCATGAGCGCACCGTCGGGGAACGCGAAGGTCCAGTTGGCCGCCGGGCTGACGAGGTCCCGCACGACCAGTTGCGGCCGGCGATCGGTGACGCATCCGTTCTGCACGGAGGCCACCGTCGAGCCGGAGGCCACGAACGCGCCGACGAGGGCGGGACCGGTGGTCTCGGTGGCGAGGACGTTCCCGGTCGCGGGATCGAGCTTGCTGAGCACGCCCGAGCAGCCGGTGCCGGAGCTCACCCAGAGGTCGCCGGCCACCATCACGACCGGGCCCGGAGCTCCTGAGCTCGCCGGCGTCGGCCGCTCCCAGACGACGGCGCCCGTGGTCACGTCGTAGGCCCGCACGACACCGCTCGCGCCCGACACGACGGTCGTGTAGAGCCGGTCACCCGACAGGAGCGGCTCGGAGAAGCTGCCGGTGACATCGGCCGACCATGCCCCGGACAGCGAAGCGACGTTGCTCGGTGTGATCGCGACCTCTTCGGGGTTGAAGCGGCCGGCGTCGGGCAGACGGCTCGCCTGCTCCCAGACGTCGCACGCCGACAGCGAGAGCACCATGCCCGCGACGAGCGCTATGACAGAACCGAGCCGTCTTCGGGGGCCCCGGGCCCGGGTGCGCGCCGCTGGGATCCGGGACAAGTGCTCGACCATTGCTTCCTCCTACAGGGTTGCGAGTGCCCTGTTCGATGGCCGAGCGGCCGAATAGGTTCCAAATCTCGCGGTCAGGCCGCGACTAACGCTGCATCACCTTGGTGAGGGTCTCGCCGAGGAGCTCGACGTTCTCGGGCTCGTGGCCGTTGGCGGCCAGGTTGCAGGTGAGCCCGTCGACGCCGAGGGCGAGCACCGAGGACATGTTCTCGCCCACCTCGTCGGGATCGCCGAACACGACCGCCGACTCGATCATCTGGCGGACACCGGGGTCGTCGAAGTCCAGGCCCCGCTCACCGACGAAGCGGGACATGGCCGCCTCGGCCTGCTCGTGCGTGGGCGCGATGCAGGTGGTCCGCTGGGCGCTCACGGTGATCTCGCTGCGGTCGCGGCCGAGGCGCTCGCAGTGGGCGGCCAGGGCGTCCAGCTTGCGCGGGATCTCGGCCGGCGGGCAGGTCAAGTTGGACTCGTCGGCGTACTGGGCGACGAGCCGCAGCGTCTTGCGCTCACCCGATCCGCCGATCATGACCGGGATGCGGCCGACGGGCGGTGGCTGGTTGACGGCGTCGTTGACGGTGTAGTGCTTGCCGGCGAGGCTCGGGCGCTCGTCCCGCAGCATCGGGAGGATGATCTGCAGCGCCTCCTCGAGCTTCTCGAAACGGTCGGTGAAGGTGCCGAACTCGAAGCCGAGGGCATCGTGCTCGACGCCGAACCACCCGGCGCCGATGCCGAGCTGCGCCCGGCCGGACGACACGATGTCGAGCGCGGTCACGACCTTGGCCAGCAGCGCCGGGTTGCGGTACGTGTTGCCGGTCACCAGCGCACCGAGCCGGACCGAGGACGTGCGCTGCGACAGCGCGGCGAGCATCGTGTAGCACTCGACCATGTAGTTCTCGGGCGGCCCGAGCATGGGCAGCTGGTAGAAGTGGTCCATCACCAGGACCGTGTCGAACCCGCCCCGCTCCGCGGCCTCGGCCTGGCGTGCCACCGCTTCGAACAGGCCGTCCGGACCGACACCCGGGTAGTTGAAGTTGGGGATCTGATAGCCGAGCCTCGTCACCGACCTACGCCTCCTCGATCACACGCCATCCGCCTGCCCCCGGGCACGCTAC
>Ga0111539_10010298_pt1 | contig 11770 bp, 10 predicted proteins | sample RhiMethybrSRZTD1_FD_79667 | JGI IMG/M metagenome (GOLD analysis project Ga0111539, IMG submission 79667) | Populus rhizosphere microbial communities from Tennessee, USA - Rhizosphere MetaG P. TD hybrid SRZTD1 (version 2) (version 2) | ecosystem: Host-associated > Plants > Roots > Rhizosphere >...
AGCCAGCGGAGGCTCTCGCGGAAGTTGGTGGTGGCGTTGCGCTCGAGCGACGAGGTCACCCGGAGGCGGCGCACGCGCAGCATCTCGATCAGGGTCCCCGCGACGGCGGCGAAATCGTTCAGGCGACACGCGGGGCGCGGCGCGCCGAGGAGCGCCGTGGCGCTGATCGAGGTGGCGCCGGCGACGGCGACGGCGTTGATCTCCCGCAGCACCTGGAAGCCGATGCGCTGGGTCGTGCGCCGCTTCTCCTCCTCGATGGCGGGCTCCGTGCCGCCCGCGCGGAAGCGCTCGCGCTGCTCGCCGAGCATGGCCGCGAGCGAGATCGGGTCGCCGAAGCTCACGTAGGACGTGCCGAAGCGCCGGGACAGGATGCTCCGCGCGCGCAGGAGCGAGAGCAGCGACTCCTTCTCCTTCTCCTCGCCCGAGACCTCCCGCCGGTACGCCTCCTCCTCCGGGATGCGCCCGTAGTGGATCGAGACGGGCACCAGATAGAGATCGCGCCGAACCCCCTGCACGAACGCGTTCACCATCATCGAGAGGAGCCCCAGCTTCGCCGGCAGCAGCTTCCCCGTGCGCGAGCGTCCGCCCTCGATGAAGAACTCCTGCGTGTACCCCTCGCGGATCAGGAAGGCGACGTACTTCCGGAACACCATCTTGTAGAGCTCGTTGTCGTCGAAGGTGCGGCGCAGGAAGTACGCGCCCGCGCCCCGGAAGATGGGGCCGAGCGGCCAGAAGCTCAGGTTGTTGCCGGCCGCGATGTGCGGCGGCGAGAGGTAGTTCTCGTGGAAGATGTAGCTGATGATCAGGTAGTCGAAGTGGCTGCGGTGGCAGGGCACGAGCACGACCGGGTGCTCGCCGACGCAGTCCGCCACCTTCTCGAGGCCGATGATCTCGAGGCCCGACGACACGCGCGGCCAGATGCGCTTGAAGACCGCCTCGATGATGCCGAAGTAGAAGCCGTTGTAGTTGGCCGCGATCTCGTCGAAGTAGCCGCGCGCCTCGCGCCAGATGCGGCCGCGCCGGACGGCACGTTCCGCCGACATGCGACGCACGAGCCGGGCGAGCTCGCCGTCGCGGAGGACGGTGCGGCGGACGAGCCGCCGGGGGAGGAGCGTCGGCCCCGAGACCACGCGCTCCTCGCGATAGAGGAAGATCGCCAGCGCGCGCGCCAGGCGGCGGACGAGCCGCTCCTCGCCCTCGCGCCGGTTGTCCTCGACGAAGCGGTCGAGCGCGATCTCGCGGCCGAGCGTAAGCTGCGTCTCCTCGGCATTCCAGAGATAGTTGAAGAGCCGCTTCGCCTCGCCCGGCGCCTCCTGGACGCTGTAGATGAGCGTCGCGAGCCGCGACTCGCGGCGCTGAAATCCCTTGCCGCGGAAGATCGCGAGCGGGATCAGGAACACCGGGCGCCCGCTCGCCTCCGTCGCGCGCACGGCGTCGCGGAGATATTGTGGCCCGAGCCGCGCCGCCGAGAGCGCGCGGCGGCGCCGCGCCGCGACGGTGCGGCTGCGCATGAAGAGCAGCACCGGCTCCCCGCGCGCCAGGAGGCCGCGGCAGGCGAGGTGGGGCGACATCGCCGGCCGGCCGCGGCGGGCGAGCCATCCGAGCGCGTCGCGCAGCGGCCGGAACCAGAGCGTCGAGACGCCGGGCGCGAAGCGTGCCAGCGGCAGCCCTTCCCGCAGCAGCACCGCGTTGGCGAGGAGGTAGTCGACGACGGAGCGGTAGCGCATGACGTAGATGAGCGTCCCCTGCTCCGCCAGCTGCCGGATGCGCTCGACCGCCTCGGGGCGCACGCGGACATGCTGGAAGAGGAGGCGCACGAGGAGGCGCGCCAGGATGCCGAAGCGCTCGAGCATCGCCGAGCGCTGATCGGGGACCGCCGCCGGCGGCGCCGGCGTCTGGTCCATGAGACGCGCGGAGCGCGACATCTACAGGTACCGCGCGAGCCCGCGGCGGCGGAGCTCGTCGACGACGAGGCGCACGTCCTGCGCGCGGTCCTTCCGGCAGACGAGCACGGCATCTCCCGCGTCCACCACCACCAGGTCCTCCACACCCACCAGTGCCACGAGACGCTCGGGGCTGTCGATCACGCAGCCGCGGCTGTCGATCGGGAGCGCGTGCCCGCGCACGGTGTTGAGCCCGTTCCGCGCGCCGCGCCAGAACGGCTCCACGGCCGCCCAGCTGCCGACGTCGCTCCACGGGAAGCGCGCGCGGACGACCATGACGCGCCGGCTGTGCTCCATGACGCCGTGGTCGATCGAGATGGACGGGATGCGGCGGTACGCCGCCGCGAGCGCGCGCTCCCCGCGGCCGAGCGCCGCCTCGATCGGGCCGACGACCGCGGGCACGTGCGTCCGGAGCTCGTCGAGCACGTCGGCGGCGCGCCAGGCGAAGATGCCCGCGTTCCACAGCACGCGGCCCTCCGCGACCAGCGCCTCGGCCCGCCGCCGATTGGGTTTCTCGATGAAGGCCGCGACGCGCGCGACGCGGCGGCGCGTGCCCGGGATCGCCGTGGCCGGGCGGATGTAGCCGTAGCCGGTCTCGGGATGCGTCGGCGGGAGGCCGAGCGTGACGAGCGCCCTGCTCTCCTCGGCCACCCGGAGCGCGAGCCGGAGATCCGCGCGAAAGACGCTGTGCGCCGCGATGGCATGATCCGCCGGCAGCACGATCATCGACGCGCCGGGCGTCCGCCGCTCGAGCACCAGCGCCGCGAGTGCGATCGCCGCCGCCGTGTTCCTGCCGAACGGCTCCGCGAGCAGGTTTCGCCGCGCCAGCCGCGGCATGTCCGCGCGCACCGCGCGCGCCTGCGAACGCCCCGCGACGACGAGCACGCGCGACGGCCCGACCAGCGGCGCCACGCGCGCGACCGTCTCTCGGAGCATGCTCTGCCGCCCGACGATGGGCAGGAACTGCTTCGGGGTACGCTGGCGGCTACGGGGCCAGAAGCGGGTGCCGGAGCCGCCCGCCATCACCACGGCATAGCGGGAGTGAGGTTGCACGAAGATCGCGGGGCGCGCCCGCGCGACCCGGTTTAGGCGGCGCGACCTGGAAAAGCAAGAATGCCCTTGACACGCGGCGCCGGAGGCGTTGTCCTCGTCGCGTGTCGTCGCTGGCGCGTGTCGTGGCGATCGTCCTCGCGGTCGGCGTCCTCGCGTGCGTGCTCTTCAACGTGCTCGCGTACCTCGGCGCCGCGCGCGATCGCCGCCGCCGGCCGCGGCGCCCGCCGGACGAGGACGAGCCGCCGGTGGCGGCGCGCGCCGGTGCGGCGCTGGGCGCGTTCGTGACCGAGTGCGGTGCGACGGTCGCGCTCATGCTGGCGACGCCATTCCGCGTCCGGAACGGCTCCCGCCGCGGCGTCGCCAGCGAGCGGCGGCCGGTCCTCCTCCTCCACGGTTACGCCCAGCACCCCGCCAACTTCCTGTGGCTCGCGCGCCGCCTGCGCCGCGACGGCTGGTCGCACGTCTACACGCTCCGCCATGCGCCCATGTTCGGCGACATCGAGCGCAGCGCCGCGCGGCTGGGTGCGACGATCGACCGCATCCGCGACGCCACCGGCGCGCCGGCCGTCGACGTCGTCGCTCACAGCATGGGCGGGCTCGTGGCGCGTGCCTACGTGTGCACGCGCGGTGCGGCGTGTGGCATCGCGCGGCTCGTCACGCTCGGCACGCCGCATCAGGGGACGCATGTCTTCCGCCGCCTGGGGCACGACCCGATGCTCATCCAGATGCGTCCCGACTCGCCGCTCCTCCGCCGTCTCGCGAGCGACGATCCGGTGCCGACGCTGGTCGAGTGCGTGGCCATCTACTCGACGGGCGACGCGGTCGTGGTCCCGCCGCACAACGGCTACTACAAGGGGGCGTTCAACATCGAGGTGGCGGGGACCGGCCACATGTCGATGCTCTTCTCGCGCCGCATCTACGACCTGGTGCGCGAGAACCTCGAGGCGCCGCTCGAAACGGCTCGCGCCGCGGCGAACGCCGCCACCTCGTGACCCGCACGCTCACGGTCGAGGCCGCGGATGCGCCGCGGCTCGACGCCTTCCTCGCGGAAGCGCTCGCGGGGCTCCCGCGCCGCCTCGTCCGCCGCGTCATCGCGGAGGGCGGCGTCCGCGTGAACGGCCGGCGGGCCGCCAAGGGTCTCCGGCTCCGGCCCGGCGACCGCGTGACGCTGCCGGATCTTCCGCTCGCGCTCGTACCCGAGCCGGCGCTGGCGCTGCCCGTGCTCTACGAGGACGCGAGCGTCGCCGTGCTCGACAAGCCCGGCGGCATGCGCGCGCATGCGCTCGACCCGCGCCAGCGCGGCACGGCGGCGGCGTTCGTGTTGGGGCGCTGGCCGGAGACCGCCGGCGTCGGCGATCCGCTGGCGCCCGGCCTCGTGCATCGCCTCGACGGCGGCACGTCGGGCGTGCTCGTCGTGGCGCGCACCGCCTCCGCCTTCGCGGCGCTCCGCGCCGCGCTGAAGGCGCGCACCATCGAGAAGCGCTACCTCGCCATCGTCGCCGGCACCGCTTCGGACGTCCGCGTCGACACGCCGCTCGCGCACGACACCCGCGACCGCCGCCGCATGGCCGCCGCGCGCCCGGGCGAGCGCGCCTGGCCCGCCGAGACGCTCGTCGGCGTCGTCACCGCCGGCCGCGAGCGCTCCCTCGTCGCCGTCACGATGCGCACCGGCGTGACGCACCAGGTCCGCGTCCACCTGGCGCTGGCGGGTCATCCCGTCCTCGGCGACGCCCTCTACGGCGGCCCCGAGTGCGGCCTCCCGTCCGGTCGCCACGCACTACACGCCGCGGCGATCAGCCTCCCGCATCCCGACACCGGCACGCGGCTCACGGTGGAGAGCCCACTCCCCAAAGACCTGCGTGAGCTCGCCATCGACTAGTTTGCAGCGCCGGGCTTCGCCCGGCGCTGCACGCCGCACGCAGGTGGTAGCGGCCACGCCAGGCAACACGCGGCCAGCTTGCCTCTGACAGAACTCCGGATCCGCAGCGCGACAAGGTTGCGCTGCGATCAAGCGGCGGCGGCTTTCCCTTTTCCGCCCCGCGGCTCTTTCTGCGTGGCGCAGGCCGTGCAGAGGTTGTTGATGTTGTTCGGGTCCTCGACCAGGCCGTCGTCGACGTTGTGACAGACGCGGCGGCACGAGGCGCAGATGAAGTAGATGCCTTCGATCGTCTTGTTGATGCGCTCGCGGTTCAGGATGCGGCCGCGGAGCTTCTCGACTCGGATGCCGAGCAGCTCCTCGTACTGGCGCTTGATCTTCCGCCGGCCGGCTTCGTCCTTGGGGAGCTCCTCCTGCTCGTCGTCGGCCTGGTGGTCCTCGCCCTCGAACAGTGCGAAGCCCTTGCCGCCCTTGGACGCCGTCTTGTCGCTCTTGCGCGCGCGTGCCATGCCTCGCGCTCCTCCGTCAGTCAGCGGGTTCGTTCGCGGTAGCCGCAGGCCTTGTCACAGAGCCAGTAGAAGCCGCGCGGCCCGAAGCCTGTGAACTGCACGACGCGCGCCTCGGCCCCACAGCTGGGGCACGCGCGCTTCTTCACGGCCTCCGACTTCTCTGCGGTCTTGGCTCTCTTCGCTTCGGCCATGGTTCCCTACGTGAGGGGTCGCGGGCTCGGTCCTCGATAGGGCCTGCTCCGGCGAACGTCCGGCCGGTTTACCGGGCGGGTTTGGCCCTGTCAAGATCGAAGGCATTCACCTTGAGGGGGTCCGGGGCGCATGGTAGCGTCCGGCGCTTCTCGATGCGTGTTCACCTGCACCCGCAACGCCGTACGGTCGACATCGAGGGCCGCCGGCGCGTGGGGCAGCTCCTGAGCGAGCTGGGGGTCCTCCCCGGGACGGCCATGGTCATTCGGGGCGACGTCCTCCTGACCGACGCCGAGATGGTCGAGGACGCCGAGGAGATCGAGGTCCGTGCCGTGATCTCGGGCGGGAGCGGCGCATGAAATGCACACGCTGCCGCGCGGCCGCCGAGGTGCAGCTCCGCGCGCACAACTCGGCGTTCTGTCGTCCGTGCTACCTCATCTTCTTCCGCCGCCAGGTGGAGCGCGCCATCGCCGCCGAGCGCATGTTCACCAAGGACGAACGGCTGCTCGTCGCCGTATCCGGCGGCAAGGACAGCCTGGCGCTGTGGGACGTGCTCGTCGATCTCGGATACGACACGACGGGTCTCTACCTCGGCCTCGGCATCGGCGCGTACTCCTCGCGCTCGCACGAGAAGGCGGCGCAGTTCGCCGCCGCGCGCGGGCTCCCGCTGCGCGTGGTCGAGCTGGCCGAGGAAGGACCGGGGCTCGCCGTACCCACCGTCGCCGGCCTCACGCGGCGCCCGCCGTGCTCGGCGTGCGGCACCATGAAGCGGCACTACTTCGATACGGTGGCGCTCGACGGCGGCTTCGACGTGCTCCTCACCGGCCACAATCTCGACGACGAGGCGGCGCGCCTCATGGGCAACGTGCTTCGCTGGCAGCGCGACCATCTCGCGCGGCAGCGGCCGGTGCTGCAGCCGACGCATCCGAAGTTCGTGCGGAAGGTGAAGCCGCTCTTCCTCTGCAGCGAGTACGAGACGGCGGTCTACGCCTTCATGCGCGGCATCGACTACATCGTCGAGGAGTGTCCGAACGCCGCCGGCGCATCGCAGCTCGTCTACAAGGAGGTCCTGAACCGGCTCGAGGTTGCGAGCCCCGGCACGAAGCACGCCTTCGTGAAGGAGTTCCTGCGCACCGGGCAGCCGGCGTTCGCCGTTGCCGACGAGCGCGACGCGGCGCGCGAGTGTGCCGGCTGCGGCATGCCGTCCTGGGGCGAGCTGTGCGCCTTCTGCGGCATGATGCGCGCGGTCCAGACGCGGGCCGCGGCGCGCGCGGCGGCCCCCTCGACGACGGACAGCGCTGCGCCCGCGTGAGCGCGGCGCCCGGCGTGGTCATGTCCGAGGACCGCTCGCGTCTCCGCGACGGCGAGGCGGTCATCTTCATCGACCGCAAGGAGCGCACGTATCTCCGCATCCTCCGCAGCGGGCGGAACGTGTCCCTCCGCGGGACCCCTTTCCCGTGCGACAGCCTGATCGGACTCGCCGAAGGCAGCACGATCGAGACGCCGCACGGCGAGCGCCTGCTGCTCCTGCGGCCGACCTACGCGCAGCTGATTCCGGCGCTGCCGCGGCGCGCCCAGCCGATCTATCCCAAGGACCTCGGCCCGATCCTCGCCTGGGGCGACATCGGCCCCGGGACGCTGGTCGTCGAGGTCGGCATCGGCGCCGGGGCGCTGACCATCGGCCTCCTCCGCGCCGTCGGGCCGACCGGCCGGCTCGTCTCGTACGAGCTGCGCGAGGACTTCGCGGCCGCGGCGCGCGAGAACGTCGCCCGCTTCCACGGCGAGGCGTCCAACTGGACGCTCCGCGTCGCGGACGCCCTCGCGGGCATCGAGGAGCGGCACGTCGATCGCATCGTGGTCGATCTGCCCGAGCCCTGGCACCTGCTCGACGCCGCCTTCACGGCCATGCGGCCCGGCGGCGTGATGACCGCCTTCGTGCCGACTGCGATCCAGGTGAAGAATCTCGTCGACGGGTTCCGGGCGCACGGCGGCTTCGGCGCGGTCGAGACCCTCGAGACCCTCCTCCGCAACTGGCACGTGCAGGATCGCAGCGTCCGGCCCGTCCACCGCATGGTCGCGCACACGGGGTTCCTCGTCTTCGCGCGCCGTCTGGCACCCGGCGATGTCGTCGTCGCGCCGTGACGCGCGCACGCGTCGTTCTTCGTTGACTCCCCAAAAACCCTATAGTAGCGTCCACGACGGTCGAACGACCCAACCGCCGGCATCGCGATGACGAAGTCGGAGATCCGCCAGAAGGTCTGGCTGACGATGCAGCGGGAAGGGGTTGCACGATTCCCCGGCACCGTCGGACGCATCCCGAACTTCTCCGGCGCCGAGCGGGCCGCGCAGCTGCTGCGCGAGATGGCCGTCTGGCGGCGCGCGCTGGTCGTCAAGGTCAATCCCGACGCTCCGCAGCTTCCCGTCCGCCGGCTCGCGCTCTCCGAGGGGAAGATCCTCTACATGGCCGTGCCGCGCCTCCGGAGCGAGAAGTGCTTCGTCGAGATCGACCCGCAGCGCCTGGGGAAGAAGGCCGTCCTGGCCGCGAGCATCGCCGGCGCTTGCAAGTACGGCCGCGCGGTGTCGCCGCGTGAGATGCGGCCGGTGGATCTGGTGGTGTGCGGCTCGGTCGCAGTCGGGCGCGACGGCGCTCGCCTGGGCAAGGGCGGCGGCTACTGCGACCTCGAGTACGGGCTCCTGCGCGAAGAGGGGAAGGTTCGGGAGTCGACGCCGATCCTCACGACCGTGCACGCGCTCCAGGTCGCGGCCGACCGCATCGCGATGCTGCCGCACGATCTCCCGGTGGACTTCTACGTGACGCCGCAGGAGGTCGTGGCGACCCGCCCGGCGCATCCACGGCCACGGGGGATATACTGGGATCTCCTGCGGCCGCTGAAGATCAACGCGATCCCGCTGCTGCGGAAGCGGATGCGGCGCGGGGGGGCGGGGACACCGTCGCCACGAAGGCTCTAATTCTCAGCGCGACCTTGTGGCGCTGAGACTCGGAGGTCTTGCGCGGCGCGGGACTGTCCGCAAAATCGCCAGCGTGGCCGCTACCCCATACGAGCGGCGTGGCGCGCCGGCAAAGCCGGACGCGCCAAAACGTGCCGGAGCGCAGCGCTATTTGGTGACTTGTATGCCCAGCTCTTTGAGCTGGGCCGGATCAACCGGCGTCGGCGCCTCCGTCATCAGGCACACCGCGCGCTGCGTCTTCGGAAACGCGATCACGTCGCGGATCGAATCGGCCCCCGCGAGCAGCATCACCAGGCGATCGAGGCCGAGCGCCAGGCCGCCATGCGGCGGCGCGCCGTACGCGAGCGCTTCGAGCAGGAAGCCGAAGCGCGCGTTCGCCTCGCTCTCGCTCATGCCCAGCAGCGCGAAGACCCGCTGCTGCACGTCCGGACGATGGATACGGATGCTGCCGCCGCCGAGCTCGATGCCGTTCAGCACGAGGTCGTACGCGAGCGAGCGCACGGCGAGCGGCTCGCGCTCGAGGCGATCGAGATCCGCGTCGAGCGGCGCGGTGAACGGATGGTGGACGGCGGCGAGGCGCCCGCTGTCGCTGTCCTTCTGGAGGAGTGGGAAATCGACGACCCAGAGGAACCGATCCTCGTCCTTCGCGAAGCGACCCATCCGCTCGCCGAGGCGCACGCGGAGCTGCGACAGCACCGTCGACGCCGTCGGCTCCGGCTCGGCGAGGAGCACGAGGAGGTCGCCGGTGCCGAGGCGCGCGCGCTCGGTGAGACGCGCGCGCTCCGCGTCGCCGAGGAACTTCACGGCCGGCGACTGCCAGCCCTCGGCCGTGACGCGGATCCAGGTGAGGCCGCGTGCCCCGGCCGCCGTCGCGAGGCCGACGAGGTCGTCGAGCTCGCGGCGCGACATCGCCGCGCCGGCGCCCGGAACGGCGAGCCCGCGGACCGCGACGCCGCCCGCCAGCGCCTCGGCAAAGACGCGGAACTGCGTGCCGGCGAAGCAGGACGAGAAGTCGTCCAGCTCGAGGTCGACGCGCAGGTCGGGGCGGTCGACACCCCAGCGCCGCATCACCTCGCCGTAGGGGACGATCGGGAACGGTCGGGCGGTCGGTCGGCCGCGTACCATCGTGAAGAGATCCGCGACCATCGGCTCGACGACGCCCATCACGTCGGCCGGCGTCACGAACGACATCTCGAGGTCGATCTGCGTGAACTCCGGCTGCCGGTCCGCGCGCAGGTCCTCGTCCCGGAAGCATCTGACGATCTGGTAGTAGCGATCGAAGCCGGAGACCATGAGGAGCTGCTTGAAGAGCTGCGGCGACTGCGGCAGCGCGTAGAACGCGCCCCGCTGGACACGGCTCGGCACAAGGTAGTCGCGCGCACCCTCGGGCGTCGAGCGCGTGAGCACCGGAGTCTCCACCTCGAGGAAGCCGGCGGCGTTCAGGTGCTGGCGCACGGCCTGCGTCACGCGGTGGCGGAGGACGAAGTTCGACTGCACGCGCGGGCGGCGCAGATCCAGGTAGCGGAAGCGGAGCCGGTTCTGCTCCGTGACGTCGGCCGCGTCGTCGATCGGATACGGCGTCGGGCGCGAGGTGTTGAGCACGCGGAGCTCCGCGACCGCCACCTCGACGCCGCCGGTCGGCAGCTCCGGGTTCACGGTGTCCGAAGGCCGCGCCCGGACGACACCGCTCACGGCGACGACGAACTCGAGCCGCACCTCGCCTGCACGCTCGTGGGCCTGCGGGTGCTGCGACGGATCGAAGACCAGCTGCACGATCCCCGAGCGGTCGCGGAGGTCGACGAAGCTCACGCCACCGTGGTCGCGGCGCGCGTGCACCCAGCCGCAGAGGATGACGGCCTGCCCGATGTCCTTCTCGCGCAGCGCGCCCGCGTAGTCGGTCCGCCGCCACTCGCCCAACGACTCGATCGCGAGACTCATGCCGGTGTCTCCAGGAAGGCGCGCACGAAGCGCGCGAGCTCGGGACCCGGCGCGTCGAGCGCGAGCGCGTGCCGGCGGTCCTCGTGACGAACGAGATCGCGGACGGTGGCGCGGCCCTGCGCGAGCTCGTCCTCGCCCACGATGATGGCGAGGCGCGCGCGGCGGCGATCCGCGACGCGCAGCAGGGCCTTGAGGCTCCGGCCGCTCGGCTCGAGGCCGATGGCGAGGCCCTGGTCGCGGAGGCGCGTCGCCAGACGGAGCCCGGGCGCCACGCCCGCGGGGTCGAGCGGCAGCACGACGGCCGCCGGCCCGGCGTCCTCCGCCACCAGCTCGCTCACGGACGCCAGCCGCTCGAGCCCGAGTGCGAACCCGACGCCCGCGATCGGGGGCCCACCGAGCGCGGCGACGAGCCCGTCGTAGCGCCCTCCCCCGCCGACCGCGTTCTGCGCGCCGAGCCCGTCGGCGACCAGCTCGAAGGCGGTGCGGACGTAGTAGTCGAGGCCGCGGACGAGGCGCGGGTTCATCACGTACTCGACGCCGGCGCCGTCGAGCAGCGCGCGCACGTCGTCGAGGTGCGCGCGGCACGGCGCGCAGAGCGCGTCCACGATCCGCGGCGCGTCGGCGATTACCGCGCGGCACGTCTCGATCTTGCAATCGAAGAGGCGCAGCGGATTGCGCTCCAGGCGGCGATGGCAATCCCCGCAGAGCTCGGCGAGATGCCTCCGGCCGAACTCGCGCAGTCGCTCGGTGTAGGCCGGCCGGCACGCGGCGTCACCCACGGAGTTGAGCTCGAGGCGCACGCCGCGCGCCGCGACCGCGGCCAGGATGCGCGTCAGCATGACGAGCAGCTCCGCGTCGGCGAGGGTGTCCTCCCGGCCGAGCACCTCGGCGCCGATCTGGTAGAACTGCCGGTAGCGGCCCTTTTGCGGCCGCTCGCGGCGAAACATCGGGCCGCGGTAGAAGAGCTGGGCCGTGGGGTCGCTCTGCGCGAGCCCGCTCTCGAGATACGCGCGGACGACGCTCGCCGTCGCCTCGGGGCGGAGCGTCACGGTCGTCTCGTCGCGGTCGACGAACGTGTACATCTCCTTCTCGACCACGTCGGTCGACTCGCCGAGCGAGCGCGCGAACAGCTCTGTCCGCTCCAGGACCGGCAGCCGGATCTCCCCGAATCCATGGCGGACGAAGGTCGCCGCGGCGGCCTCCTCGATGGCCTGCCAGCGCCGGCACTCCTCGGGCAGAACGTCGCGAAAGCCCTTCACGGCGCGAATGGCGGCAGGCTTCGTCATGGGTGG
>Ga0111539_10010302_pt1 | contig 11767 bp, 14 predicted proteins | sample RhiMethybrSRZTD1_FD_79667 | JGI IMG/M metagenome (GOLD analysis project Ga0111539, IMG submission 79667) | Populus rhizosphere microbial communities from Tennessee, USA - Rhizosphere MetaG P. TD hybrid SRZTD1 (version 2) (version 2) | ecosystem: Host-associated > Plants > Roots > Rhizosphere >...
AGATATTCTAAAGATGCTTGATTTTTGTAGTCGTCATGGCATAGAGCCAATTATAGAAGAGTTTCCCATATCCAGTGTGAACGAGGCGATGGCACATCTTGAATCAGGGAAAGCGCGTTATCGAATAGTCTTGCGGAATGATTTCAAGTAGTTTTACTAAGCATCGTACTAAGCATCATCAAGAGCTGTCTGATATTAGAGTTTGAAACTAGTCTAGGCGAGGGGTATGATTGAATACCTTGTCGGAAAAATATTAGAATTTCTAAAACTAGAATTAATTGATTTAAACATGATTTAAACAAGTAACGTTATTTTTGAGCCCGTCGGGAATCAAACTGTTAACAATTCAGATCCAAAAATGTGTCTGTGAGAGGACTCAAGTTATTTATATGGTAACAATTTAATTATTGGCCCAAGACTAGTTATTGCATCTTTTATAGGAAGCGTAGTAGAATAAATCAATAAGGTGTTAGGTCCACTGATATCCTTTTGAACGGACTTTGTCTCAAAATTGTGTTCTGAAAGAATCTGAAATCCTGTTTTGGAAAATTGCGATTTACATTCAGGCAGTTGATTGGTTGGACAGAAGAACCCACCAACTGTAAGGGCGCCAGTTGATTTTTCAGAAGTTACAACTATTTTTCCTTCCATTGGCGGACTATATTGTTCGTCTGAAATACTGTAAGGGGATCCAGATACACTTAGTGTCTTTGTATCGGAACCATCTGGGAATTCTACTGGAATAGTCTTCCATGTTGCAGTTCCATCTTTGTCTTTTACTATTCCTACATGTGTGTGACTCGGATCATCTTGAACAAAAGCCACTTCAGTTCCTTCTGGAATTTCCAGTGTATTTGGTAAGTAATTAGGATTTTTTGAGCTTATAGTCTTTTGATCTGTCGGTGGATGATGAGCTTCATCTGGAATAAATATGATCACACCGCCTACCGAGGGAGGTAATGTCATCATTCCACTTTCAAATACAGATTGTGCCGTTGGCACTGAATTAGGGCCAGGGACATTTGTTGATATATCGGTTTCACCAGTAGATAAATTTGATACTTTAGTCATTATGCTAGGTGAATTATTTTCAATGGTACTCAGTTGAGCGTAAATAATCCAGTCCTGATTACCAAACATTAGAACTGATGCCGAAAGTATAGAATATATAATAAATAGAATTCTCACATTCAAATTAAATGGTAGTTAAGCGCGTTGATAAATAAATGATATGGTACAAGTGTATAATATTGGGTAAACATTGCACTATCTGAAATTGCTTGTTTATGTAAATGTACAAAATAAAGAGATAAAGCAAAACAAAAAGGATGTTAAAATAGGAATAGTACCAGAGAATAATTATAATGTTGGATTTGGTACAGCGACAGTTAGTATGTAGAGAAATGATGGAAATAGAACCTCTATTATTTGAGAATGTCGATTTACATAAAATAAATCGACAGGTAATGAAAAGAAAATAGATTCAATATGGATTTGAAATCAGGGAAAAATGGCAAGCAGATTACAATATCAGATTATATTGAAAGTTGAAGCATTCGATTCGACATGTACTAGTGAATTACTAAAATCAAACCAATAATAAGACGTACTTTCAGTGCAAAAATGAAAGATTGCCCCATAATTTTTCGATACTACTTTAGACTCCAAGACACCTGCATTGTTAACGTAACTATTAATTTATAGCCTATTTCTGCATTTGATGAAAAAAATAATCTAGAACTTATCAAGAATTTCATTTCCCATGCCAATGAACCACCCAACAAAATGTTTAGAATTTTTGTCGTTAATTGGAAGATCTATAATCGTGATTCCATTTTCACCCGTAATGCATTTTAGACATTTATTTCCTTCCCAGCCGTCAGATTCTAAAGGATACATGCTGGATCCTGTGTCATGTGTTCCTGTACCAAAGACACCATACAATAAGCCACTAATGTTGAACCTTTGATAGTTATGGTTATGGGCTTGTAATACTCCATCAATTCCGCTCGCTCTGAATACAGGATCGTAACAATCGAACTGACCATTTGGTGGATGAGTACTTTTTACGGTCACAAATGGTTGATGAACGACCGCGAACTTGTACCATGCCTTGCTTGATTCAATTTGCGACTTCAAGATTTTGAACTGTGGGCTGGAACAATCAAATTTTATGTTTGCATCTATATTGAACAACGCAAGTTTATCCCCAAATAAACCAAATTGAATTAGGCCGAATGTCCTATTATTACCTAACCACGCTTGCACTTCTTTTCCCGAATCATGATTTCCAACAACAATGTCGGTATTTTCTTTCGTAAATCCATGAGATTGAAGATTAGATAATACTTCGTTTCCATCAGTATATTCAAAATCGCCCGCTATAACCAATACCTGGACGTTATAGTTGTTCGCAATTTCCAACTGAGTGATCAATCCTTGATTAGAGTCAATGTCACCAATAACTGCAATTCGTAGCGTTTTTGACTTGTTAAAATCAGTGGCCGGATTTCCTACTATGGAGGATCCAACTGATCCCAAAACAGTAGGTGAATGTGCAATAGTAACAGAAATAATATTAAGTAATAAAAGACAAATTATAATAATTAAAAACTCATTTCGTTTCAAAAGTAAGATCTATAATTTGAAGTTAATATATAAATTGTTTAGTACAAGTATCAAAGCTTAAATCAAGAACACCTCATTTAGACATTTGTATTACTAAACTTCAGAACGTTATTATTGAATAATCCAGTCACTTAGATGGTTGTATCATAATCATTTATAGAACGATCCAAAAGCACACTAGGTTTTTCTTCTAGTTGATTACTCTTAGTTGATTGTATCAGACTGCTTATGTAGGTATCCAAGTTAGATATTGATAATGCTGGGCAGCATGCTTTTTGTTCTCTTGCTATTTTGTTTTACATTTTCTTTATTCAGTATTGTACTTAGTATACCACCGAATCTAGGAGTCTTTCATAAGACCTCTGGCGAAAGTGATGTTCAACAAAATTATACATTTGTTAGAAAATGGGGTTCACACGGCAACGCCGATGGGCAATTCCAAAGAGTTCATGACGTTCATTTTGATCCTTCTGAAAGATATTTGTATACAACAGATAGAGATGGTAATCGTGTACAAGTATTCGATAAGAATGGAACTTTTCTCTTTAAATGGGGTTCAAAAGGAACAGGTAATGGTCAATTTACTGTACCGTATAGTATCGATGTCGATGCTGAAGGGAATGTTTGGGTTTGTGATAGAGGAAACCACCGAATTCAAAAATTTGATAAAGATGGTCATTTCCTATTCAAATTTGGTAACACAGATAGTCACCCGAGTAGTGACATAGGAAAATTTGATAACCCTAGACAAGCCGCTGTAGATAAAAATGTAAAATTTATATACGTAGCAGACTCCAAGAATAATCGAATTCAAAAGTTTTATACTAATGGTACTTTTGTGAAGAGTTGGGGCTCTAAAGGTACCCGTGATGGTCAATTTGACCTGCCGATTAGCCTTATTATTGATTCAAAGGGAAACATAATTGTAAACGACCTTGGGAATAGCCACATACAAAAATTTGATACGGATGGGAATTTTCTCATGAAATTTGGTTCGACTGGTACAGGTGATGGGCAGTTTTCGCAGATGGAGCATATGACGGTAGACAAATTTGATAACATATACGTTAATGACCCACAATCAGGTCCAAATGGTAGCGGTATACCACGAGTACAAAAATTTGATACTAATGGTCACTTCATTACAAAATGGGGATCATATGGAAAAGGAGATGGACAATTCGTTGATCCGGAACATCTTACTGTAGATTCTGAGGGCTATGTTTATGTTACTGACAGGCATAACAATAACATTCAGGTTTTTGCACCAATTTCCAATATTTCTGACTATAGGAATAATTCCTCTCTTACTGTTGATTGAAATTAATAAAAACCGTGATCAAGATTTCTTAGTCACCGCCATAAAGAAGAATACCATAATGCTCAGCCCAGTTGAAGGGATAATTATATCAGTAATGGGATTATCAATTAAAAGTAAATGCTCTAAATTTTCATATATCAAAAACGCCAAAAACAGAATGAAGGCTATCACGGCGTACTGCAATCTATTTAGACCGGTCTTTCGATACGCCGAAATAGAAAGTCCAATTAAAACCGCCGAGAGCACCGATCCTGCTATGTATAAAAATATCTCTATCATATCATAAAATGCCGACTGGGAAATCAATAATGTTATGATATGCATTTGTCCTTATCTTACTGATAAAATCAGAATCGTTTGAGTTTAAGGATTGTTATACAACTATCTAAGTTACGTCAGACCCATCGGGATACGATTGAATATTCAATTAGAATAATGACGAGTTTTTCGAGTTTGAGTGGTACCTTTACAGATTCGGATCAAACATCTATCTTGAATGATGTTTCAGCTACCACATAGTTTTATTTTAGTCAAATTAAAGTAATCATTACCCTCCAAAGTATATTATAAACACGATATTACACTCTCTATAATGAGAGTCAAAGTCAATGGCTAGTATAGATTACTATAGTCCAGATGCATCAATAGATTACTTAATTAACCCATTTTGCAACTAAAAAAAACTTTCAATTTTAATATTCACATTTGGTATTTTGTGTAAAGTTTAGAATATTATTCATCACAATAGAGTATCAGATTCATTTAGCTTATTGTACCTGAAATCTAATATAGTTTTGTATACCAATTATTTGTTGTAGGCTAATAGTTGATCAGGAAATGAATCTAAAGAAAAAAAGCAATAGAAAAACAAGGGATTATACTTTGCAAGAACCGTCGGTTGTATTTGGAGGAGGACAATTTAATGGATAAAATTAGGTTGCTGATTTTGGTAATGGGATTCATAGTTATAATTGTTTTTTCTATTTACTCATTCATAGAACCAACTTCTTCATCACAACCGGAAGGTACAAAGATTAATCCAATAGGACAAATAACTATAACACCATCACCTGATAAGAATCAGAATTCTTACTCTGTGAAGAATGTGACTACTTCACTTTTAAAATCTTATGAATGGGATACCGTATCCCTTTTATTGTTCGGTACTAATCCTTTAGGACAAGTGGCACACGGCACCAGTGGCCCTTCGTCATCCTCAACGGTCATGGATATATTTGCGAATAAGGATCTACCCGAAAACTACTATTCAATAGCGTTTCCTCAAAATGCGGCAGTAACACATGGGAAAAATCCTGGTAGCTTTGTTGCTAAATTTCAGAACGTTATATCCTCAGTAGAGCTTCAGGATATACCTGACGACACAAACGTTAATCTTTATGTGTTAACTGTTGCCAAGCCAAATCTCAAAATGCTACAGGATTACAAAGAGTTGAGCTCTAATCAGATAAAGATAGATGACAATAGAGCATACGACATCAAATATACTTGGAGCAATTCTACTGAACGATTAGAATCACTTAAGACATTTATAGAAGGACAGGATCAAGCTGCGATAGTTACTTTTTCAAGCCCTCTTCAAGATTTTAATAAAGTTAACTCAACTTTAGATTCTGTTCTCGATTCATTCAAATGGCTAGGAAAATAGGTGAATAGGAAATTGGGAGACAATAGAGATTGCAAATAAAGTATTTGATAATAGTATTTTTGGCAATTCTCATTTTCGGTGGACTATATTTTAAGTTTCTTTATGATGTCCCGGATGGTGAGGAGGTTATCAATAATTGGGTTAGTTGGTTGCTCGTGGTATCCGGAACTACTGGATTGATGATAACCGGCCTGTGGAAGATAAGAAATCCACTTGAAGAGTATCAACAGGATGAATATCTATCTAGTTCAATTGACTATGCGAATCTTAGTGGCGAAAACAAATCCTTTACAGAAAAAAAAGAATTTGAATATCAAGACAGGGGTGAAGATGAATAATTACTCTGGAGAATGGCATGTATGGAATATCTGCAATTGGTCTTGAAAAAACTTACGGTTCGTTTAGAGCAGTAGATTCCTTAACATTTAATGTAAAATCAGGTGATATATTCGGTTTGATAGGTCCTAATGGAGCTGGCAAAACAACAACTATGAGAATGCTTTGTGGTACTCTGACACCTACTGCGGGTAAATCTATTGTTGCAGGATTTGATATCGCCAAAGAAAGTATCAAGATAAAAACTATTATAGGATTTCTTCCTGAAAGCACGGGCTTTTATAATTGGATGAATGGTGAAGAATATTTGCATTACTTCGCTAGATTACATAATATAGAAGAACCGATTGCCCAGAAAAAGGTAACTGACCTATTGGATAGAGTTGGACTTGCGGCTAAGGCATTTGCTCCTATCGCTTATTATTCAAGAGGAATGAAACAGAGGTTAGCACTTGCTAGAGCCATGATTAATGATCCCAAGATATTGTTCTTAGACGAGCCAACTTTAGGAATGGATCCAAGAGGTCAACATGAGGTTCAAAAAATGCTACTTGATCTTAATCATGAAAAAGGTGTTACCATATTCCTTTCATCTCATGCACTTACGGACGTATCAACTTTTTGCAATCGAATTGGAATACTTAACCGAGGTAGATTAATTGCCTACGGTAGTCTTGATGATTTGAGAAATTTAGTAAGTGGTTCAACAAGAATACTTGTCAGAATACTAAACACTCAAGAAGCAATAGGTAGACTTTCTCGTTCTCCTTTCAAAATCACTATAGATAAAGTGACTGAAGAATCAGTAGACATTGTTATCTCGGATGGTAATATTGAACTTAATAATTTAATTGATTGGATTAGGAAAGAAAATCTCAAATTAACTGAATTAAGGCAAATAAAAATTAATTTAGATGAAATATTCCTCAGGCTTACAAGACCGACATATGACAAGCAATCAGGTCTAAGCAGAATTAAAAATTCGCCGTCACCCCAAGCAGGACAAACCCCGTCTCGCTAGTGGTTGATTTGATTATTTACAAATTAGAAACCTCAAGCAGCTTTTATTCTTGGCGAGGAGCAGCCTGGATAATTACGGCTGCATCAATCTTCAGTCTCGTAGCATACTTGCTACTCACTGACAAAGAGCTAAGCTTGTTAGATCAGGGAGAGATGTTATTTACATTTTCGGTAGTAATTTTAGTTTTAGGTTTACTAATGTCGGGGATTAATTCGTCCTCATCAATTTCCGCAGAGATCGAAGCCGGAACTTTTGAATGTCTACTCCTCACTCCCATAAAGCATATCCAGATAGCAATTCAGAAAATGCTTTCCACTGTAACGATCTGGATCGTTTTATATCTAATTTCGATCCCATATATCATCGTTCTTTCAAATGGAACTAATTTAGCAATTTCTGCTATTCTGTATGTTGGGTTATACGGGACTCTTCTTTCGATTGCTATATCGTCGATATCGATAGCATTATCGTGGATGCTGAAAACTTCTAAGAATAGTATAATGGTGGCTCTTATGATTATTTTACTACTTTCTGCCCCATCACTATTTTTTGCAACATCACTTCGGAAAACTGATTTTGGCAATATGTTAGAGAACATCAATCCATTTTCTCACTCTATAAACTCTCTCGATAGTGTACTAGTCGATAACCAACAGACAGTTTATGAGCAGTTCCCTCATATCTGGCCTGTTCTGGTGTTTACGATTATCTGTTCTATTATTTTTCTTACATTTACCAGAAAATTTGAGGTTAAAATGTTATGAAAATTATGAATAAAATAATCCTGTCAAAAAAATCGAAAGACAGTATAGTAAGTAAAAAGATAAACTGGAATTTTATATGTGTAGATCTGATGATACTAGCGATAGCACTGTCAATATTTTTATTTTGTTGTTCACTAATACCAACAGCCATTTCTCAATTGTCTTCGCCAGGTTTAAATTCATCCTCGGGTGAAAATTCACTAAGAATAAATATTTCCAATCCTTCTCAAATCATTCATGAACTGGTTGGTAAGTATATTACAGTTAATGCAAATCTCCACTATCTCAAGAATGATAACACCAGTACTAATAGTACTATAGGCGGAATTGCCTACATTTCAATCGTTGATGTTAAAGATAGAGTTCCGGTTGATCTGGAAGACTGGAGCGCAGAGAAAGGACTCTACATTCCATCAATTAGCTCAGGCCAATCGCTTCCATTAGAATGGAATGTAAGACTCGTCAAAGCAGGTTCATATACAATTTCTGTTCTCTTTAATGAAAACAACAATGCTTTTTCAACTCCCATCGTTAGTTCTAGAATCGATCTTGAAGTAGCACCAAAATTAAATCTCAATCCAGGTAATGTTCTTCCTGTTGCATTCGGAGTACCTGCGGTCTTGATCGGAATTTTCGGTACTTTAAATTATTTGCGTGGAAAGAAAACTGGGGTGTATAAATAACATGTATTATAGTTCCTCCTAAAAATGTAATTGGATTTCAATAAGAAATGGTTTAAATGATTAGAGTGATAAGAAATGCCCTTTGGTTCTCAATCAATTTGAGCTCAATAAATTTGAGGAAAAACAATTGGTTATAAAATAAATGATATACAAGTAGGGATATCTTGTTTACCAATTTTACTGTATAAGAGGGGTAAAACCGTTTAGTACACTAGTTTATAAAGCGCTGCTAATCGATTTGAGTTTTGATGAACCCTAGAAAGGGAAAAGGATTTGTATCGCTTTACTTTTTATTGTTTGGGCCATTACTCTTAACATATTACACATAATGGTAGCAATAGGTAACAAGTAGAGCGTTTATTTTTACCTAGGTCATATGATATAATGGTCCTGTCACTAAAATTTTCCTTTTTGCCTGTATCTTTTATAGTCATGGAAAATTATATTATCTCAGCGGCGTATCTTGAATATTTGGGGTTTAATCTCAATTGCAATATCAATTCTAATTTTTGTTTGCATAGTACAATTAAAAAGATGTCATCTATGTTTCTAATAGGAAATACAGATATTTCAAGTTATCCCATTTTCTCATTAAGGTTGTACTCTGATGATTGTGTTCCTAAGAGAATTTGTGTATCTAGATGACATCTGGGTAATAAGAAATATTTGGTAGACTTCATTCAAGAGTTAAGATTTGGTTGGATCTCTTATGATGGCCAAAAAGAATATAATCAAAATGGCGAGTGTTGAGGAGTGCACTACCAAATCAGTTATCGTATTGTCCAGTATTGGAACTACATCATCTAACAAATCCAAAAATTGTTGTATTGCAAAAAGGCCAAAAATGATTATTGCATATATTGTAAGTCTGATGCGTGTTTTTCTGTAGCCGGAAATTGAAACGACCAGTAACAAGACAGAAAATATCGCAATACTAGCGGAAATAATGAGCTCAATACTTTCAATTGTTTCCATTACAAAAATAGAGTATATACTCATAAAAATGGATATAAGGTCGGGCATCATTGTTCAATGTCACTCTGACGTGGTAATGATAGAAACATTTCTGCAATTCTGACGCTCCATTTGTCCCAAATACTAGGATAGTAATTCCTAATTAGTCTTATAATAAACTTAGGATCCGTTTCGTGCAATTGGTATTTCTTATATTTTCCTTCTTTGATTTCATCTAATATCTTAAGATCAATCAGCCGTTTGACATGCCAACTGACAGAGGCAGTAGAAATTTTCATCTCATTGACAATATCAATTTGACTAGGTTTTTTTTGTTCAATTATGAACATGAGAATTTTCCTTGCAGTTTCATGGGTCAAAATCTCTAGTATCTCTTTTTCTTTCTCCTTGAAGACTCCTACAGGAAAGTAATATTTGTACAAACCACGCCTAGTAGACGTTATTTTTCCAAATTTTTCCAACCTATCTAACTGATATTGGACTGTTCCCATTGAAACGCCCATTGCCCTCTTAATTCGACGTAAATGATAACCTGGATTATTTTGGATGAAAGATAATAATTTTGTAGCAGTGTCTTCACTCTCATCCAATTCCAATCAATCACTCCTAATACAGCGGTGGTATAGTAATTACCGGTATAATAATGTCCATTTAATGGATGCATTCTTTTTTGCCGTTCATTGTCGTACTAATAATACATTGTGGTACAAGCAAGCGGTTGATTGCATTATTTGCTTCATATTTTTGACATGTCACTAATAGAGATGTATCATATTTCTTATTAACTTTAGTTGATTACAAACTCTATGGTTGAAAAATCATCCATGGGCATACGAATGATAGCAGTTGGAATTGCAGCAACGCTGACAATACTGGCATTTGGTATTATTACCATAACTCATGCTCAAGAAACTCCTATTACAAGCTTACAAGACAACATGACTAACATACAGAATACTACTACGATGGCAAGTAATGGAGAAGAGGACGATAAAGGAATCCCAGAAGAAGGAACCGGTGAAGATGCTGACGAACCAGGCGACGTAGATGCCGGGGATAATGAAGACTAACACATCATCTTCAAAATCTAGCATATTGCCACATAACTAAATGTGAGTAACGAAAGACAATTTATCTTATTTTTTTGTTTTATTTCAAATATATAATTCATAGTTATTTTTTCTACTAAATCAGTCTACTATCAATTACTCCGTTGTCTACCACACTATAATACATTGTGGTACAAGCAAGCGGTTGATTGCATTATTTGCTTCATATTTTTGACATGTCACTAATAGAGATGTATCAAACTTCTTATTAATAATTGCAAATAGTGTTAATGAATGATGAAAATCGTAAGTAATTTAAGATTAGCGTCAATCTTTGCATTAGGACTGGTCCTTTTAATAGGGACAATTTTATGTTCACAGCAATTTACAGTAGCGTCTAACGGAAATACAAATGATAATGGAAAATCTGGATCAAATTCTACGGATGAAAAATGGACTGATTCATTCTCTTTGAATAACTGTACGTTCTCTTCTAATGGTAGCAACCAGTACTTTATTCTGAAGCCCGGATATCAAACTGTCTATGAAGGGGTAGATGAAGGTATAGACGTTAGCCAAACAATTACGGTTCTGAATGAAACAAAGATCATAAATGGGATTGATACTAGAATAATTGAAGAAAAATCAATGGATATTAAAAGTGGAATGGAATATGAGGTATCGAGGAATTATTTTGCATTATGCAAGGAAACTAATAGTATATTTTACTTCGGAGAGGACGTAAACTTTTATGACAATGGCAAACTGGCAAACCATAGTGGAACTTGGCACGACGGAGTTGATAATTCAAAAGCTGGTCTAATGATGCCTGGAATGCCGTTGGTAGGAGCAAGATACTACCAAGAATCGGCTCCTAAAGTTGCGATTGATAGGGCAGAGATTGTAAGTTTAAGTGAAACAGTAGATACACCTGCAGGTAAATTTGAAAATTGTTTAAAAGAAAAAGATACTGATGGACTTGACCCGGAAGAAGTAGCCTACAGGTACTATGCACCAGGAATAGGGCAGGTAAGAGATGATAAACTGAATCTAATTAGATATGGATATCTCAAATAATTTCGATATGGTACTCGTTACTGCAAATGTGGACCTAGACTGGGACAACTACATTAGTACACTTCGACCTGGTGGAAAGTTGCATATTGTTGGAGCAGCTTCACAAGTAAAGGCTGCCGTGTTTCCCTTGATTTCTGGCGAGAAATCCATAGGTGCTTCACCGGGAGGAGGTCCTGCAGATATTCTAAAGATGCTTGATTTTTGTAGCCGTCATGGCATAGAGCCAATTATAGAAGAGTATCCCCTA
>Ga0111539_10010303_pt1 | contig 11767 bp, 10 predicted proteins | sample RhiMethybrSRZTD1_FD_79667 | JGI IMG/M metagenome (GOLD analysis project Ga0111539, IMG submission 79667) | Populus rhizosphere microbial communities from Tennessee, USA - Rhizosphere MetaG P. TD hybrid SRZTD1 (version 2) (version 2) | ecosystem: Host-associated > Plants > Roots > Rhizosphere >...
GCCCTTCTGAATCAGGACCCAGACGCTGCTGAAGCCCTCGTAGTCGTAGCGCAACGCGTCGAGGCGTCCTTTCAGCTGCATCCGCTTGCCGCCGAACTTGTCGAGCAGCCACGCGTAGCCTTCATCGGGATTCGGATTGCGCAGGTGCACGTGATGCAGGCCGAGCAGCTCCGGATCCTGCACGACCTCGATGCGCGTGCCCCACGGATCCTCGATGAAGCCAAGCTTGAAGAGACCGGGCACGTCGCGCGCCGGCGTCGTGATCTTGATGCCGGCCGCCTCCCATTCCTTCATCTTCGCGTCGAGATCGGCGACGGAGAAGCCGATGTGATCGATGGCGCTGCCGGCGCTCGGCTTGGCCGTGGCGTTCCGCAGGAACATCAGGCGCGTGCTGCCGTACATGATGCGATCGGGCGCCTCGGTGATGCGGCGGCCGCCGGGGATGTTCTTTTCGTACCAGGCCGAGGCCGCGGCCGTGTCGGGCACGTTGAGGTGGATGTGATCGTACGGATAGGTCGGGGTCTGCGCGCTCGGCGTGCCGGCCACGAAAAACCCGAAGACCGCGAGTCCGAAGAGATATCGAGAGACGTTAATCATGGCGGCATATTGTATGCTGACCAATCTGTGATTGATCGGCGTTTAATCGGTGGCCGTTTGCTGGGGAGCCTGCTGCTCGTTGCCGTGAGCATTGTCACGCTCTCGGCGCAGACCAAGCGCACGTTCACAAATCCTCGGCCTGAGCCGTATTTCAAGGCGCTGTTCCCGAACGCCGGCGGGTTTTCGACGTTCGGCGGCGAGCCGCTGCATTACAAGGTCTACGGCGTCGATCCGAAAACCAATCCGAACGCGCCGCCGATCGGCTTCATCTTCTGGACCACCGACGTCTCACCGAAGGACTACGGCTATCACGGGCCGATCCACTTCCTGGTCGGCATGGACACGCACGGCATCATCCAGGGCGTGGTGATGGACTACAACTCGGAGCCGTACGGATATTTTTCGGTGGACCCGCCGAAGTTCGTCGAGCAGTTCAAGGGCAAGAGCATTCGCGATCCGTTCCAGATCGGCCGCGACATCGCCGCCGTCTCGCGCGCCTCGATCACCATGAACCACGCCGCGCGCGTGCTGCGTGACTCGACGCGGACGATGGCCAAGACGTTCCTCACGCCGGATTCGATCAAGCAGCAGTGATCCAGCAACCGGATCCGTGGGGCTTCGACGAGACGCCGGTCGAGACCTGGGCGGACATCCTCGGGCCGCAATATCTCGATCTCGCGCTGCTCGCGGCCTTCCTCGTCCTCGCGTTCATCAGCTTCAAGCGCAAGAGCGTGCCGCTGAAGTTCGTGACGTTCGCCTTCGCCATCGGCTACATGGGCTTCGCGAAGAGCTACCTGATCTCGATTACCAACATCTTCAGCGTGCTCGACTGGAACTGGCCGATCTTCAAGTACAGCCTCGCGTGGTACCTGTTCTTCGGCTTCACGGTGGTGTCGACGATCCTGTGGGGGCGCCTGTATTGCGGGCGCATCTGCGCCTACGGCGCGCTGACGCAGGTGCTCGATGCGGTCCTGCCGGCGAAGTGGCGCATCGAGGTGCCGCGGCCGATCGAGAAGCGCGCCGCGTGGATCAAGTTCGGCATCCTCGGCGGCGTGATCGCGTATTACCTGGTCACGCACAACCTGCTGATCTACCAGTACACCGAGCCGTTCTGGATGTTCAGTCTGCTGGGCACGTCGATCATGTGGACGCTGCTCGCGATCCTGCTCGGGGCGACGCTCGTCGTGCGCAACCTCTATTGCCGCTTCCTCTGTCCGGTCGGCGCCACGCTCGGCCTGATGTCGTACCTCACCGTGTTCCGCATCAAGCGCTGGTCGGAATGCAACACCTGCCGCATTTGCCAGAAGGCCTGCCAGTGGGGCGCGATCGAGGGACCGAAGATCCTGATGACCGAATGCGTCCGCTGCGACGATTGCGAGCGCCTCTATTACGACACTGCGAAGTGCCCGCACTGGCGGATCATCGAATACAACAACAAGAAGATCGCCGTCCTGCCGCTGCAGGTCGTGCGATAGAATCTCCCAGCCCATGACCACAGCCGTCAAGTCCAAACCACGAATTTCTCCGACGATGCAGATCATGATCGGCCTGGTGCTGGGCCTGATCTTCGGCTACTGGATCAGCACGCACGACCAGGCGACGCGCAACTGGTACGCGAGCGTCATCAATCCGTTCAGCCAGATCTTCATCCGCATGATCCGGATGATCATCGCGCCGCTGCTGTTCGGCACGCTGGTCGCCGGCATCGCCGGCGCCGGGCACTTCAAGGACGTCGGCCGCATGGGCCTGCGCGCGATCATCTACTTCGAGATCGTGACGACGCTGGCGCTGCTGATCGGACTCTTCACCGTCAACGTGATGCGGCCAGGGGACGGCATGGTGCTGCCGCAGCCGACCGGCGCGCCGCCGATCAGCGCCACGGCGCAGACGTGGCAGCAGATCCTGCTGCACATGGTGCCGACGTCGGTGATCGAGGCGATGGCGACCGGCGACGTATTGCAGATCGTCGTCTTCAGCATCGTCTTCGCGATCGGTCTCGGCATGGTCGGCGAAAAGGGCAAGCCGTTCATCGCCTGGGCCGAGTCGCTGACCGAAGCGATGTTCAAGGTCACCAACATCGTCATGCTGTATGCGCCGATCGGCGTCGGCGCGGCGATCGCCGTGACGATCGGCACGAGCGGCCTCGAGGTGCTGGCCAACCTCGCCAAGCTCGTCGGCACGCTCTATCTGGCGCTCGCCCTGTTCTATCTGTTCGTGCTGGTGCCGGTGATGCTGATGTTCCGCATCCCGATTCTCGGGTTCTTCAAGGCGATCAAGGAACCGGCGCTGATCGCGTTCTCGACCACGTCGAGCGAAGCGGCGCTGCCGCGCGCCATGGAATCCGTGGAGGCGTTCGGCGTGCCGCGCAAGATCGTCTCGTTCATCCTGCCACTCGGCTACAGCTTCAACCTTGATGGCAGCACGTTGTATCTCTCGCTGGCCGCGGTGTTCGTGGCGCAGGCCGCCGGCGTCGAGCTGACGGTGGGCCAGCAGGTCACGATGCTGCTGACGCTGATGCTGACCAGCAAGGGCGTGGCCGGCGTGCCGCGCGCGTCGCTCGTGATTCTGGCCGCGACATTGGCGAGCTACAACCTGCCGCTCGAAGGCATCACGCTGATTCTCGGTGTCGATGCGCTGATGGACATGGGCCGCACGATGACCAACGTGATCGGCAACTGCCTCGCGTCGGTCGTCGTTGCCAAGTGGGAAGGGGAGTTCAGGCCGGCTACGGTGAATCAGTCGGCGGCTTGAGCAGCTGGAGACGGTCCTTCAATCCGCTCGACACCAGCACCTGATTGCTCGACGTCACGATCACACCTTCGACGTCGGGCAATTTTTCTATCAGCGCCATGCCATCGTCCGGGCCCATGATGAACACGCCCGTCGAGAGCACGTCCGCCATCACCGCGCGGTTGGTGACGATCGTCACGCTGCGGCACCACATCGCCGGCTCACCGAAATCAGGATCGATCAGGTGGTGATAGCGCTTGCCGTCCTTCATGAAGAAGCGCTCGTAATCGCCTGACGTGCTGAACGTGCCGTCGCTGATCTGCAGCGTCGCGAACGGGTCGTGCGTGCCCCGCGGATCCGCGATCGCCAGCTTCCATGGCTGGCCGCCGTTGGTGCCGGCGGCGTAGAGATCGCCGCCCGCCTGGATCAGGAAGTCCGTGAAGCCGCGATCCTTGAGCAGCGCGATGCCGCGATCGATCGCGTAGCCCTTGCCGATGCCGCCGAGATGCACGCGCATGCCGGGCCGATCGATGAAGGCGGTGCCGGCGGTGGTGTCGATCTGCACCGCGCGGTAGTCGATGCGCTTCAGGCGCGCTTCGATCAGCGAGCGATCCGGGACGACGTTGTCCTGGTCGTGATCGAACCGCCAGATGTCGCTGAGCGCGCCGAACGTGATGTCGAACTTGCCGCGGGTGAGCTCGCCGGCCTGCCGCGCGATTGCCAGCACCTCGAGGGTCTCGCGGCTGACCTTCACCGGTGAAATGCCGGCGTTCTTGTTCATGCGGACGACGTCGCTGCCGTCTTTCCACACGCTGAGCAGCGCTTCGAGACGATCGAACTCCCGGAAGACGTGCTCGAAGGTATCGAGCCCGCGCGCTTCGTCGGTGGTCCACGCCGACAGCTTCAACTCCGATCCCATCGACACGCGCGAGCGCTCGATCAATCGCGGCTGTGCAGGTGCAGCGCCGCCGCACCCCGCGGCGAATACGCTGGCGATCAGCAGGGCGGCACGAACGTGAGCCATCGGTGTTAGAAGGCTACCGCGGGATGGTTCCTGGTCGCTGCGGCCAAGGCGATCTGCATCCGGCGCCTCCCAACCCCCGCGCGGCGTCACGGCAAATTCGTCGACAAAAGGCCGCTAACACCTTATTTCCGGCCATTTTGTGGGCTCGGCCGTTGGCGACGTTTAGGGACAACGGCGGGGACCGTTTTTGTTAGAATCCGGCGATCTATTCGGGAACCCTCTCTCGGGAAGGAGAGTTGTGATGCGCCGGATCGTCACGTCGTCCCTCGGACTGTTGGCTGTTCTTGCGGTGCCCGTTGCGGCCGCCGCGCAGTCGCCGACGTTCACCAAAGATATCGCCCCGATCTTCCAGAACAAGTGCGAAGCGTGTCACCGGCCCGATTCGATCGCGCCGATGTCGCTCGTCTCGTTCGAAGAGGCGAGGCCCTGGGCGCGGTCGATCAAGAACCGCGTGGCCGCGCGGCAGATGCCGCCCTGGCACATCGACAAGACGGTGGGCATCACCGAGTTCGAGAACGATCGCTCGCTCTCGGACAAGGAGATCGACACCATCGTGAAGTGGGTCGATGCCGGTTCCCCGAAGGGCGATCCGAAGGACATGCCGGCCGCGAAGGTGTGGCCGAACGAACAGGGTTGGAACTTCGCGAAGATGTTCGGGCAGAAAGAGCCCGACATGATCATCAAGTCGATCCCGTGGACGCAGAAGGCCGGCGCCAACGACGCGTGGTGGAAGCCCGTCGTCGAAACCAACCTCACCGAGCCGCGCTGGGTGCGCGCGCTGGAAATCCGTCCGAGCACGGTGAAGGGCCGCCGCATCACGCACCACGCCATCGCCCGTCTGCAGCAGCGTGAAACCGATCCGCTCGCGCAGAACGGCGACGATCAGAACGGCCAGCCGCTGCCCGGCACGTTCATGGAATGGGCCGTCGGCAAGCAGGGCGAAATCATGCGCCCGAACAGCGGCAAGCTGATGCTGCCCGGATCGAAGATCGTGTGGGACATCCATTACTCGAACGGCGGCGAAGACATCACCGACACGGTTGAACTCGGCATCTACTTCTATCCGAAAGGCCAGGAGCCGAAGTTCCGCCAGGTGCTGCACCTGATGGGCGGCACGAGCGGCACGGGCGTCAGCGCGCTCGGCACGGCGCTCGACCTGCCGCCGAACACCGTCAAGGCCACCGAAGGCTACTTCCTGCTGCGCGAGAACGGCCGCGTCGAGAGCTTCCAGCCGCACATGCATCTGCGCGGCAAGGCGATGACGATGGAAGCGATCCTGCCGAACGGCCAGACGCAGGTGCTGAGCCACGTTGCCGACTTCAACTTCAACTGGCACAACTCCTACGTCTACAAGGAGACCGCGGCGCCGCTGCTGCCGAAGGGCACGATCATCAAGGTGACGGCGTGGCACGACAACACCGCGGCGAACAAGTCGAATCCCGATCCCAACGTCTGGGTCGGCTACGGCGATCGCACCGTCGATGAAATGGCGCACGCGTGGGTCAACGTGACCTACATGAACGACGCCGACTACCGCGCCGCGATCGAAGAGCGCCGCAAGGCCGTCGGCTCGACGACCACGGCGTCACAGCAGCAGCAATAAGCTCACGCTCACAATGAACACACATCGTTTTGTCACGGTGACCATGGCGACGGCCATGGTCACCGCGAGTCTCGTACTCATTGGTGATGCCTTGTCCGCCGTAGCCTTGGCGGAGGCGGAGCAGACGGTCAAGACGCCGCCGGGCGGCGTACTGGCGGAGCCTCCCGGTAACGCGGGCGGCCCCATCTACGCCACGTTTGAAGGCTGGGGTCCGCTCAAGGACGGCAGCAACGCGCTGCTTCTCGGCTACTTCAACCGCAACAAGGTGCAGACCGTCGACATCCCGATCGGCCCCGAGAACAGCATCGAGCCTGGCGGTCCCGACTACGGACAGCCGACGCACTTTCTGACCGGCCGTCAGTACGGCATGTTCGCGATCGTCGTGCCGAAGGACTTCGGCACCAAGAAGCTGACATGGACGATCGTGGCCAACGGCCAGAAGACGAACGTGACGTTCTGGATGAACCCGCCGTACTGGATCAACTTCTTCAAGAACACCGCGAACGAAAACGAGCCGCCGCGCATCAAGTTCGCGATGAACGGTCCTGAATACATCGGCCCGCCGCGCGAGAAGACGGTGGCGACGTTGAGCGCGACCGTGGGGCAGCCGCTCGATCTCACGGCGTGGGCCGCCGATCAACCGCCGACGCGAGTGTTCGAAGCCACCCCGCCGGGCGGAGACACCGCGGCGCCTGCCGCCGGTGCGGGCGGCCGCGGCGGCGCTGGTGCGCGACCGAACAACGCCAACGATCCGCCGCCGGCATTCATCGGTGGACGCGTCGTGCCGATCACTCCGGCCGCCGGCGGCGGCGGCGGCGCAGCCGCGGAAGGCCGGCGTCCGCGCGGCGACATCCAGGTGTTATGGAGAAAGTATCGCGGGCCTGGTGAAGTGAAGATCGCCGAAGAGACGATCTCGCTCGAGAACGGCGGCGATGCGAAGAAGTTTCTCGAGGCGAAGACGACGGCGACGTTCAGCGCGCCCGGCACCTACTGGCTCCGCGCGCAGGTGAACGACAACTCAGGCAACGGCGGCGGCGGCGATCAGTGCTGCTGGACCTCAGCGCACATCATCGTCAACGTCAAATAACTAGCGTCCGAAGATTATTTTCTCGCGGTGCAGCAGTCCTGCCGTTCCTCGCAGGACTGCCACCGCGAGCGTCAGGTTAATCACCCCGACAATCACGAACACCACCGGGCTGATCGGCTTGTTGCCGAGCACGTCGGTGAGCAGCGTCTGCTGCCCGATCCACGGCACGTAATACATCCACGCCTTCGTCGACATGGTGTTCATCGTCGCCATCATGCCGGGCACCATCTGCGCCATCATCAGGAAGCTGAGATAACTCTGCGCTTCCTTGAACGACTTCGCGAACGTCGCCACGTACATCTGGATCGCGACGATCAGCGGGCAGAGCGGCAGCACGACGGAGAGCGTGCGAATCAGCTCCGGCGAGCCGAGCCGGAAGCGGATGCCGAGATCCTGGAGCGGCAGCTGCTTGAACATCGCGAACAGCAAGCCCGCGGTGATCAACACCGTGAGCATTCCGGTCATCGTGCCGGCAAGCCATTTGCCTGCGGCGATCGTGATGCGCGGCGCCGGATTGACGAGCAGCGCTTCGAACGAGCCGCGCTCGCGCTCGCCCGCGGTCGAATCGGTCGAGATCGCCATCGCGCCGGTGAACGCCGAGATCATCACGAACAACGGAATGAAGCCGAGGATCTGCGCTGCCCGCTGCTGCGAGCTCGAGACCTCGACGTCTTCGATCGTTACGGCCGACGCGACGGCGGGACTGATGCCGCGCGCGATGAGGCGCAGGCTGCCAATCTGCCCGTTGTAGGTCTGCAACAGGCTCCTCACCCGCTGCACCTTCGGCCGCGAATTCTGGCTCGAGCTGTCGGCGACGAGACGGATCTGCGCCGGCTTCGAGGCGCTGAAGTTTTTCACGAAATTCTGCGGAATGACGACGATCACATCTTCCCGGCGCGTGCGGACGGCTTCTTCAGGATCGGCGGGTCCGTCCGTGATCGTCACGCCGGCCTGTTGGCGCAGCCAGTCGACCAGGGCCGGAGCGTTGGCGGCGCCGACCACGGGGATGGTGACGTCTTCCACCGAGCGCTGGCGGTTCGCCATGCTGTTGAACAGGAAGAAGATCAGGCCTGGCGCGAGCAGCGAGCTGATCAGCACGGTGATGATCGAGCGACGATCGCGCGACCAGTCGCGCAGCTCCTTGCGAATGACAACGATCGCCTGGGACGTCGGCGTCGACCTTTTGCTCATGACGGTGTCCCTTCCGGCTCGAGGCCGCTGAGCGAGACGAACGCGTCCTCGAGGTTTTCATGGCCGGTCTGCCGCCGCAGATCGTCGGGCGATCCGGAGCCGACGATCTTGCCGCGGGCGATCACCACGATCGTGTCGCACAACACCGAGACCTCCTGCATGACGTGGCTGGAGAAGAGCACCGTGTGACCTTCCTCCTTGAGGCGGCGAATGATCTCGCGCACCGCGCGGGTGCTCATCACGTCGAGCCCGTTGGTCGGCTCGTCGAGCAGCACGTTCTTCGGATTGTGGACAATGGCGCGCGCCAGCGCCGTCTTGGTTCGCTCGCCGTGCGAGAAGCCGGCAACGCGGCGCTCCGCGATCGCCGTCATGTCGAGCATCTTCAACAGGTGATCGGTGCGGCTGCGCAGGTCGGCGCCGGTCACCCCCTGCAGCTCGCCGAAGTACTCGATGTGCTCGCGGGCGGTGAGGCGCGGGTAGAGGCCCGACTGATCGGGCAGCACGCCGAGCGCGAAACGGGCGCCCTGCGGATCGGCCACGGCATCGATGCCGTCGACGAGAATCCGTCCCTCGTCGGGCAGCATCAGCGTGTAGAGCATGCGCAGCGTCGTCGTTTTGCCCGCGCCGTTCGGTCCGAGGAGGCCGGTGACCTGCCCGTCCGCCGCGTCGAAGGTGACGCCGTCAACGGCGCGCACCTCGCCGAATCGCTTGTGGAGGTTCTCGATGCGGATCACTTCGCACCTCCACCGGTTCTGGTCGGATCGGGTCCGGCGGGCGAGAGGAAGAATGCGGGCCGCTTGACCTTGTCCACGCAGGACGTGTCGAGCGCGGCTGGCGATCCCTCTTCGATGAACTCGCGCATGAGGCGCTGCCCGCACCCGGTGCTGCCCGCGGTGTGGCCGGTGCCTGGCATGATCACGTGTTTGGCATTCGACAGCGTCGACGCCACCTGTTCGCCCCACGTCGGCGGCGTGATCGGATCGTCTTCGCCGGACAGCACCAGCGCCGGTATCGCGGACTTCACCGGTTCATAGAAGGAGGGATCGACTTTGCCTTTCGGCCAGAACGCGCAGGCGTCCTGTTGAATCGTCAACACGTACTTGCCGAAGAGCGTGCCCGCCGCTCCCTTTTTCATCTCATCGGGTGTGTAGCGACCCGAGTCTTCGGCGCAAATCACCGAGAGCTGCATGCCGATGCTCATGTTCGGTTCGTCGCCGCCGCCACCCAGGCCCGCGAGCGCGAGCATGCTCTGAAAATCGTTCTTCTCCGCTGCGGCGATGATCGCCGGCACCAGCGCCGCGGCCATCGGCGAGTACAGCGTCTGGACGATGATGTTCGCGACCAGGCGCGCCTCGACCTTGATGTCCTCGGCCGCACCGGTGCGCGGATGCGTGACGTGCGCGGCCGCCGGCTGCTTCTCGAGCCGCTCCATCAGCGCCTTCGCTCGCGCGCCGAGATCCGGATACGCCTTGCGGCATCCGTCGTCGCTCTCGCAATCCTTCACGAGCAGATCGAAGGCGCGCTGCGAGTCGCGCGGGAAGAACAGCGGCAGCCGCATGAACGTCGGCGCGACGCCGTCGAGAATCACCGCGCGGACGCGATCGCCATGCTGTTTCATGTAGACGAGCGCGGCGCGCGTGCCATACGAGCCGCCGTAGACGTTGATCTTGTCGTAACCCAGGAACTGCCGCACGTCGTCGAGATCGTCCATCGCGATCGTCGTGGTGTAAAGCGTGAGGTCGGCGTCGTACTTCGCCTGGCACGCCTTCACCTTCGCGAGCGATTGCTCCTGGGTCTCCGACAACGCCTTCAGTGTGTCGTCGTCATCGTCGTTGAGGCAGTTGAGCGGATTCGACTTGCCGGTGCCGCGCTGATCGACGAGCACGATGTCGCGATCGCTCTGCACGCGCCGGAAAATCTCGCGCACGCCCTTGGCGAGCTTGGTCGCCGCCTGGCCGGGGCCGCCGGCGAGGAAGAACAGCGGATCGGGCTGCGCGTCTGAGCGCAGCGCCGGCAGCACGACGATGTTCAGATCGATCTGGCGGCCCTGTCTGGTCGCGCGATTCTCGTAGACCTTGAGGGTGCCGCAGTAGGCGTCAACGGGCGTGTCGTACCCGGTGCACGGCTTGAGCTTGTCGATCGCTTGGGTGGTTTGGGACTGGTTGCAGCCGCAGATGATGAAAATAGCAGAAACTGCGACGAGCGTTCGGCTCAACATCGCAGGAGATTCTATCCGAGTAGCGGTTGGTGCCTGGCACCAACCAATAGCCTATCGATCGGTGCCTGGCACCAGCCGATAGCCCTAAGGTTTCCAATCCGGCAGACGGTCGTTGCCCGGGCCCGTCGTCACTTGACGGACGGGGCCGTTGCCGTCGGCGGGAGCGATCGCCAGGTCCCAGTCTTCGCCTTCGTGGTGCTGCGGGCTGATCGACAGCGCGATCCATTTCCCGTCGCTCGACCAGTCCGGATAGTAGGCCCATCGTTTCGGGTCGGCGGCGATCTCCCGCGCGCCGCTGCCGTCGCTGTTGCGGATCTGGATGGTCGACGGTTCTTTTGCCAGCAGTACGTTCGCGATGCGGCGTCCATCCGGCGACCAGCTCGGCCAGCAGGCGCCGCCGCTGTTGTCGAGCGCGCGCGTCTTGCCGCTGGCGAGATCGAGGACGTGAATTTGAAACTCCCAGAATTGCAGGCGTTGCAGCGTCTGTGCGGCGAACGCGACGAGCTTCCCGTCCGGCGACACGTTCGGCATGATGGCGCGGCCGACGAAGTGCTGCGTCAGCCGATCAACGCGCTGGTCCTTGAGCCAGACGCGATACAGATCGCTGCGGCTGTCGCGCTCCGAGCTGAAGATCAGGCTCTGGCCGTCGGGCATCCAGATCGGATCGAAATCGTTGGCAGGATGATCGGTGAGGCGCGTCACGTTCGTGCCGTCGGCATCCATCATGTACAGATCGAAATTGCCGCCGCGTGACGACACGAATGAGAGCCGCCGTCCGTCCGGCGACCACTTCGGATGTTGATCGTGATGATTGCGGCCCGAGGTCAGCTGCGAGACGCGCCCGGTCGCGAGATCGAGAGTGAAGATATGGTTGCGCCCGTCCGGATTGTCCGGTGCGCGCTTGTCGCTCATGAACGCGAGCGTCCCGCTCAGGCCGGAAGGAAACGGACTGACGGCGCCTGGCAGCGCCGGCGCCTGTATCAGGACGCCGGCGAATAGAAGAGCCGTCAGGATCCGCATACTTACAGATTAGACGTGCGCTTCGCTGGGGCTGGTCTTGCGGATGGCGAGATTCGCGAATCCGCCGATCACGCCGAGCGCGAGGGCGACCAAGACCACCTCGGCCGGCCAGGACAGGCCGAGCACCGCGTCGAGCGAGTAGGCGCCGTTGCCGACGAGCGCAATCGCCGCCGCCGTCACGCTGTAGACCAGCGGCAACTCATAGCCGCCGTTCTGACCGAACACGCCATGCTGCCAGTGCACCGTGGCGATCGCCACGATCATCACGGCGATGATCATCGCCGGTCCGAGCGGGCC
>Ga0111539_10010305_pt1 | contig 11766 bp, 10 predicted proteins | sample RhiMethybrSRZTD1_FD_79667 | JGI IMG/M metagenome (GOLD analysis project Ga0111539, IMG submission 79667) | Populus rhizosphere microbial communities from Tennessee, USA - Rhizosphere MetaG P. TD hybrid SRZTD1 (version 2) (version 2) | ecosystem: Host-associated > Plants > Roots > Rhizosphere >...
CCCGGCATTGACAGCGCCGGCCGCCCGCCGCATAAGTGCGCCATGACCTATTCGATCCGGCGCAACCGATGGCTCGACGCGCGCGCGTTAGCGCGGCTGCGATGACGAACCTTCGCCGGATCGTCAAACAGCGCCGCGCCTAAGCGCGGCCTTTTTCGTTTTCTGTCACGAGATAGGTCTCTGTCATGTCAAGCACCGCCCAACAGTCCAGCAAGCACAGCGCCAGCAAACCAGCCGCCGCGAGCTCGTCCCCCTCCGCGGCAGTGATGCCGACCTACGCCCGCCAGAACGTCGTGTTCGAGCGCGGCGAAGGGGCCTGGCTGATCTCCACCAGCGGCGAGCGCTATCTTGATTTTGCCAGCGGCGTGGCCGTGAACGCGTTGGGTCATGCCCACCCCAAGCTCGTTGCCGCGCTGACCGAGCAGGCCCACAAGCTCTGGCACTCGTCCAATCTCTATCGCGTCGCGGGTCAGGAACGGCTTGCCGAACGCCTGTGCGCGGCAACCTTTGCCGACAAGGTGTTCTTCTGCAACTCCGGGGCGGAAGCCTGCGAGGGTGCCATCAAGCTTGCTCGCCGCTATCACTTCGCCAATGGTGCGCCGGAGCGCTGGCGGATCGTCACCTTCAAGGGTGCCTTTCACGGGCGCACATTGGCCACCATTGCGGCCGCCGGCAACGAAAAGCATCTGGAAGGCTTCGGCCAGCCGGCCGACGGCTTCGATCTCATTGCGCTCGGCGACCTCGCCGCGGTTGAGACGGCGATCGGGCCGCACACGGCAGGCATCATGATCGAGCCGGTGCAAGGCGAAGGCGGCGCGCGCGTCGTCGACCCCAAGTTTTTGCAGGCGTTGCGGCAAGTGGCCGACAAGCATGGCCTGTTGCTGATCCTCGATGAGGTGCAGAGCGGCACGGGCCGCACCGGCAAATTGTTTGCCCACGAATGGGCCGGCATCACGCCCGACGTCATGGCCATCGCCAAGGGCATCGGCGGCGGTTTTCCGGTCGGAGCCTTTTTGGCGACCAACGAGGCCGCCAAGGGCATGGTGCCCGGGACGCATGGCTCAACCTTCGGCGGCAACCCGCTGGCGATGGCGGTCGGCAATGCGGTGCTCGATGCCGTCCTGGAGCCCGGCTTCCTGCAACACGTCGAGACGGTGTCACTGCGCTTCAAACAGGAACTCGCCCGCATCAAGGACGAGTTTCCGGAACTCGTCGAGGACGTGCGCGGCAGCGGACTACTTACCGGCATCAAGGTCAAGCCGCCCTATGGCGATGTGGTCAACGCCTGCACCGCGGAAAAGCTGTTGACGGTCGGCGCCGGCGACAATGTCGTTCGCCTCCTGCCGCCGCTCAACGTCACGGAGGCGGAGATCACGGAAGCCACGCGCCGGCTCGCCGCCGCACTGCGGCGCCTGGCCAAGCCAGCGGCTTAAGCCGGACCGTCCCTGAGAGACGCCGCCATGTCGATGGCACATCGGCACTTTCTGGATATCGATCGTATCGATGCCGGCACGCTGAGGCGCATCGTCGACATGGGGCACGCCATGAAGAAGACGGGCAAGCGCGTGCCGGCGAAACTCAGGCCCGCCGGCATTGCCGATGCCGTGCTGATGCTCATTTTCGAGAAGCCATCCACGCGCACGCGCGTTTCCTTCGACGTTGCCATGCGTCAGCTTGGCGGACAAACGATCGCGCTCAACCACACGGACTTGCAGGTCGGCCGCGGCGAGCCCATATCGGATACGGCCAAGGTCATTTCGCGCTACGTCGATGCGATTATGATTCGCGCCAACAAGCACGACACACTGAACGCATTTGCCGAGCACGCGACGGTACCCGTGATCAATGGCCTGACCGATCGCACGCATCCCTGTCAGATCATCGCCGACATTATGACGTTCGAAGAAGCGCGAGGACCCATCAGAGGCCGAAAGGTGGCCTGGACCGGCGACGGTAACAATGTCGCTGCGTCCTGGATCCAGGCGGCGGCGCGCTTCGACTTCAGGCTCGCGCTCGCCTGCCCTCCCCAACTCAACCCCGAAAGATCGGTGCTGGAATGGGCACGGCAGCACGGCGGCGACGTGCACGTGACGGAGGAGCCGCAGGCGGCCGTCGCCGGTGCGGATTGCGTGGTCACGGACACTTGGGTGTCGATGGGCCAGCAACACGAGGCGAGCCGGCGCAAGCAGCTGCTCGGGCCCTATGCCGTCGATGAGGCCCTGCTGCGCCAGGCCAATAAGGACGCAATCTTCATGCACTGCCTGCCGGCCTATCGCGGACTTGAGGTGGCCGCCAGCGTGATCGACGGCGCGCAGTCGGTGGTGTGGGAAGAGGCGGAGAACCGCCTGCACGCGCAGAAGGCAATCCTGGCCTGGTGCCTTGGGGTCGATTGATGCCCGAACCCGGCAGAACACCATCCATGTTGCCGGCCGACGATCTCGTGCTGCCATTTCGCACGGTCAAATCCGACGTGGTCGGACGCGTGGTGCGTCTCGGCACGGCCGTCGACACCGTGTTGTCGGGCCACAACTATCCCGAGCCGGTCAGCTATGCCCTGGGTGAGGCGCTGGTCCTCACCGCCATGCTCGGCAGCGCGCTCAAGAGCGAGGCCAAGTTCATTCTGCAAACCAAAACCGATGGCGCGCTCGATTTCCTGGTCGCCGATTACGTTTCGCCGGGCAAGGTGCGTGGCTACGCGAACTACGACAAGACGGACGCCGCGCTCGCCAAGGCGCAGGGTCGCGGCGACCAGGGCGCCTTGTTGGGCTCGGGTCATGTTGCCATGACGATCGACCCGACCGGAGACAAGAATACCTATCAGGGTATCGTCGCCATCGAACACGAACCGTTGGTGCAGGTGGCGCACACCTATTTTCGGCAGTCCGAGCAACTACCCACCTTCATCAGGTTAGCCGTTGCCCGCCACTATGGTTCCGCGGGACCAGACTTGCCGCCGGCCTGGCGCTGGCGCGCCGGCGGACTATTGATCCAGAAGCTGCCGCGTGCCGGCGGCAAGCCGAGCGAGGCGAGTGCGGAAGAGCGCGATGCCACGCTCGAAGGCGAGGATGACGAAGATTGGACGCGTACGCGCCATCTCGCCGCGACGGTTGAAGACCATGAAATGCTCGACCCGACGCTTTCGCCCGAGCGCTTGCTCTATCGCCTGTTTCATGAGGAGGGGGTGCGGGTAACGCCATCCACGCCGGTGGCCGCCGCCTGCCGCTGCTCGCGCGAGCGTATCAAGATGTTTTTGCAGCGTTTCGGGCCCGATGAGCTGGCGGACATGCGCGAAGCCGACGGCGGCATCACCGTGACCTGCGAGTTCTGTTCGCGCAAATACCGCTTTGTTACCGACGAGCTCGGCTAGTCCACGCCGCTGGCGCGCCTTTTGAGCGCTCCCCGGGCGCCCAGCCGGTACCCAGCTCAAAACGCCACCTTATCCCCGCCCTTCAGCTCCAGGATGTCGCGGGCCTCGTCGCTGCTCGCAATATCAAGTCCGAGGCCTTCGATGATTTGGCGCACCTTCTTCACCTGCTCGGCGTTGCTGCGGGCAAGCTGACCTGGGCCGATCCACAACGAATCTTCCATGCCGACGCGCACGTTGCCGCCCATCGCGAGCGACATGGCGGCAATCGGCATCTGATTGCGACCGGCACCCAGCACGCTCCAGCGATACTGATCGCCGAACAGGCGATCGGCCGTACGCTTCATATGCAGCACGTCATCGGGATGCGGGCCAATGCCGCCCAAAATGCCAAACACCGATTGGATGAAAAACGGCGGCTTGACCACGCCCCGGTCGGCAAAATGGCGCAAGGTATAGAGATGGCCGATGTCGTAGCACTCGATCTCGAAGCGCGAGCCGTTGTTGGCGCAGGTGGTGAGAATGTACTCGATATCGGCGAAGGTGTTTTTGAACATGCCCGCCCTGGAGGCCTCCAGATACGGCTTCTCCCATTCGTATTTGAACTCCTTCTGCCGTTGCAGCATAGGGAATAGACCGAAGTTCATGGTTCCCATGTTCAGGCTGGCAATCTCCGGCTTGAAGGTGGCCGCCGGCCGCACGCGCTCCTCGATGGTCATGGTGGGAGCGCCGCCCGTCGTGATGTTGATGACGCAGCCCGAGCGTTGCTTGATCACCTTCAAAAACGGCTGGAACGCCGCGGGGGATTGATCCGGGCGGCCATCCCTGGGATTGCGTGCGTGCAGGTGCACGACGGCAGCGCCGGCCTCGGCCGCGGCCACGGCGGCGTCGGCGATCTCCTCCGCGGTGATGGGCAGATGCGGAGACATGGAAGGGGTGTGAATGGAACCGGTAACGGCGCAGGTGATAATGACTTTACGGGATTTCGCCATCGCGGGGTCTCCTCTGCGCTACTCGTGGGTCGCACCCGACCGGGGCGACATGCTGAGCCGGAACCGATGCCGCGCGCAAGCTACTCGTGCACGCCTGCCGGCGGCGTTGGGTGGCTCGGCGCGGCGGCGCTGATGATCGCCACGAGCATGCTGAGCGCGTGGGTTTCCGACCTGCCACTGGTCATTAGTTCGGCGTTGGCTTTGGCATAAAGGGGTGTGCGGCTGTCCAGGATCGCCTTCAAATCTTCCATCGCCTGGGGTGCATCCGCCATCGGCCGCAAGTCCCCCTGCGCCAGCACCCGGCTCATGTGTTCATCGGGCGTGGCGCTGAGCCAGACGACAAAACAGGTCGAGAGCAAGAGGTCATAGGTGGCCGGCTCGGTCACCAGGCTGCCGCCGGTGGCGATCATCACCCGCTGGAAGCGTGCCACCACGGTTTCCAAACATTGGCGCTCCAGCCGGCGATACATGCTTTGGCCGTGCAGCGCAAAAATCTCGGACAACTCCATGCCGCTCGCCCGCTCCACTTCGCGGTCGAGCTCGACGAAGGGCATATTGAGTTCATCGGCCGCCCGGCGCCCAAGCGTGGTCTTGCCGGCGCCGCGCAGCCCCACCAGCGCAATGCGCCCGTCGCCGGTATTGCCGTTATCCTCGAAGCGCTGCTGGATCAGGTGTCGGGCTTCGGCAAGCTGCCCCGGCGTCAACCGCTCGAGTTGGTGCATGGCGAGCCGCAGCTCGAGGGGCAGCTCCGGGCGATCCCCGACAAGGCTTGCCATCTCCAGGCCGAGCGCCTCGGCGATCTGGCGCAGCACCAACAGGGAAGCATTGCCGGCGCCGCGCTCGAGTTCGGCCAGGTAGCGCTCCGACACCCCGGAGGCCTGGGACAGGCTCTTGCGCGACATGCCGCGCCGGGCCCGGCCGATCCGCACACGCTCGCCGACGTGCCTGAGATAGGCCTCCTCCGCCGGCGCCGTACCGCGCCGCCCTTCCGGGCCAATCTCGGGTGCTGTTGGCATCGTCTCGTCGGTCGCTGCGGCCCGCTTGGACCTCGTTCTGCAGTATACTACATCTTCGGTCGCCGACGGAGGGCAAGCAACCCCCTGCATCCCGGCCCGACTTTGCAGTATGATGCAGAAAACGACCGCCAACCCTGGCGGGCCAAAGTCGGGGCAGGCCAGGCGCCGACGGGGAGGAGCAATGAGCTATCCGCGTATTTACAACGCCGCCGTCGACATGGTTGACCGCAACGTCGCGGAGGGACGTGGCGACAAGACGGTCTTCATCGATCCCCTTGAGCGGGTGAGCTACGGCGAGCTCAAGGCGCGCACCAACCGGATGGCCAACCTGCTGGCCACCTACGGCGTGCCCCGGGAGTCGCGCGTTGCGCTGCTCTTGCTCGACACCGTCGACTTTCCCGTCGCCTTCTGGGGCGCCATCAAGGCGGGCGTCGTGCCGGTGGCGCTCAATACGCTGCTCACCACGGAACAATACGCCTACATTCTTGCCGACAGCCGCGTCAAAGCGCTGTTTGTTTCGGCGCCGCTGCTTGCCGCGGTGCAGCCAACACTGGGTCAGCTCCCCTTCCTCAAGCACATCTTCGTCTGCGGCGGCGAGCCGCCGCCCTATGCCCTCTCGTTCCGGGCCGAGCTCGATTTGCAGGCGGCCAGCTTCGAGGCGGCCGAGACCTGCTGTGATGAGACCGCCTTCTGGCTTTATTCCTCGGGTTCCACCGGCATGCCGAAGGGCGTTCGCCACGTGCACTCGAGCCCGATGGAGACTGCGCGCTTGTGCGGCCAGCAGTGCCTCGGCATGCGGGAGGACGACGTCGTCTACTCGGCCGCCAAGCTGTTCTTCGCCTATGGGCTGGGTAATGCCATGTCGTTCCCGATGTCAGTCGGCGCCAGCGCGGTGTTGTTGCCCGACCGGCCAACGCCCGAACTGGTGTTTCGTACGCTGAAGCAGCAGCAACCGACGTTCTTCTTCGGCGTGCCGACGCTTTATGCCGCCATGCTGGCCTATCCGGAGGGCACACCTGAGATGAGCTCAGGGCGCTTGCGCGTGTGCGTCTCGGCCGGCGAGGCCCTGCCCGCCGAGGTGGGACGGGCATTCCGCGCCAAGTTTGGCGTCGACGTTTATGACGGCGTCGGCTCCACCGAAATGTTGCACCAATATGTTTGCAACAGCGCGGCCAGCCTCAAGTACGGGACCTCCGGCAAGCCCGTCCCGGGTTATGAGATCCGCCTTGTCGACGAGCACGGCCAGGAGGTCGGCGAAAGCGTGGTGGGAGAAATGCTCGTACGCGGCGCCACCCATTCGGAGGGCTATTGGAACCAGCGCGAGAAAAGTCGCGCCACCTTCGAAGGCGGTTGGACGCGCACGGGCGACAAGTACACCCGCGACGGCGATGGTTTTTTCACCTATCAAGGGCGCACCGATGACATGTTCAAGGTTTCCGGGATCTGGGTGTCCCCCTTCGAGGTGGAAAGTGCGCTGATCGGCCATGCTGCGGTGATGGAAGCCGCCGTCGTGCCGAAGGCTGACAGCGATGGGCTGTTGAAGCCGAAGGCCTTCATCGTGTTGAAGCCCGGCAAGCCCGCGGGCAATGGCCTCGAGGAGGAGCTGAAGGAGCAGGTCAAGCAGAAGGCAGGTCCGTGGAAGTACCCGCGCTGGATTGAAGTCGTCGAGGCGCTGCCCAAGACCGCCACCGGAAAAATCCAGCGCTTCAAGCTGCGCGAGGCCTGAGGCTCTGGGATGCGGGCCGCGCCGGCGCGCCGCAGCCCCGTCGCACAAGGGGCCTGAACGCGCCTGCGGCTGCCCCCGCCAGCGGCTACGGCCGATGCGCTTAGCGCCCCGGCTGGTAGAGGCAGAGCAGCTGGTAAATGCCGAGCGCGATCTCCCCGGTGACGCCGAGCGCCGCCGGGGGATGCCGCAAGACGCCCATGATCCGGTCTGCATCGGTGCGGCGTACACACTCGACCAGCACCACACCGGCGGCAAGCCGATCCTTGCCGCGGCTCTTCATCTCTGCCGTGTCGGGGTTGGTCTGCTGTGCCGCCTGGGTCCAGAGCTCAACACGCGCGATGCCCGCCTCGTCTGCCAACGTCTTGACCCAGGCATGGGCTGCCGACGTCGGCGCCATCGCCCCGTCGGCGCGCAGTACGACGGCGTAGGCGCCGATCAGGTCGCCCGCCGCTGCCGTTACGTCGCAAACCGTGCGCACCATGTTACGGAATAGTGGCATGGCCGCTTGCGTCCAAGGCGTCGGCTCGTTGAGCCGGCCGATATAGGACGGCGAATTGAGAACGGCCGCCGTGTCCACCTCGTAAAACGCACAGAATTGCCGGTCGCCGCCGGTGACCAGCTCGTAGCGCCGGCCGCAACGAAAGCCTGGAACGGCAACGCGCTCCTGTAGGTGCTCGCGGTTGTACCAGGTCTCAAAGTGTTGATACCCCTCGGGCGCGCAATCGTTAAAGACGGCGAGAATGCCAGGCATCGACCAACTCTTCAGATCGCATGTTTCAGGAGGGTTAGCCTCAGGGTGGCAGCGGCAAGAAGTCGCCCGTTCAGGCGGCGTCGCGGCCGGCATCCTTTGCCAGCAGGCCGGCCTCGATCAAGCCCTGGCGGATACGGGCGATCTCGGGCCGCTGAATTTTCACCAACGGCGGCCGCACGTAGGCGCGCGGGATGCGGCCGAGCAGCACCAGCGCCTCCTTCATGCGGTTGTGCATGTCGACGAACGGGTCGGCATAAAAGACGCGCATCAGCGGCTCGATGCGGTCGTTCAGTCGCTTGGCCTTCGCCAGATCGTTGTCCTTGACGGCCTTGAACAAGGCACTCTGCAGGTCGGGGATGACGCTGCCGCTGCCCGAGAGCAGGCCGTTGCAGCCGAGCACAAGCGAAGCGAACAGCCAGGCACTGTGTGTGGACAGCACGTTCACGGGCCGGGCCAAGTTTTGCAGGGTGCGAACGTGCCATTCATGCGCGGCAACGTTGCCGATCCAATCCTTGATGGCTCGGATCGAAGGCACCTCTTCGCACATTTTTAAGAGGGTATCGGGCGGATAGCCCTGACCGGTGGCGAGGGGGTATTGGAAGGCAATGAGCGGCAGCTCGGTCGCCTCGGCAATGCGCTTGAAATGCGCGATCGCCATGGCGGGCGACTGGCCGAGCGTGAACGGGGCCGGCGGAAATACCAATAGGGCGGAGGCCCCACCCGCCTCCGCCATGCGGGCAAGCCGGGCGGCCTCGAGACTGCCGTCGGCCCAGATGCCGTTGATCAGCGCCAGCCGGTCGCCGATTTCGTCCTGCGCGATCTCCAGCACGCGACGCTGTTCGTCGAATGTGCAGGAAGCAACCTCGGTTGAATGCGCATTAATGGTGATGCCGGTAATGCCGGGGGTGGCGGCCACGTCGCGCAGATGCTTGCGGAAACTCACCTCGTCGATGGCGAGCTCGGCATCGAACGGCAGCAACACCGCTGGGATCACGCCATGCGGAAGGTAGGATTGATGGCGGGGCATGTTCCGTCTCCACAGTTTGGCGCCACTGTGCGGGCGCCGCCGGCTTGGGTCAAGGGACGGGAGAGCGTCAATGCCGCATCCCCGCGGCCCCGTCGACGTAAATCGTTTCGCCGGTCAGATAGGCGATGTCAGCGCTGAAGAGCAGGGCCACGAGCTTGGCGATTTCCGCGGGCGTGCCGGCCCGGCCAACCGGAATTTGCTGTTTGATCCAGCGCTGCGTGGCCTCCCGGGCGCGGAATTTGGCGTTGAGTTCGGTGCCGATATAGCCGGGGGCCACGTCGATGACGCGGATATTGTCGGGTGCCCATTCCACGGCCAGACACCGGGTGATGGCGCCGACCGCGGCCTTGGAGGCGCAGTAGGCCACGGTGTTGGCGACGCCGAGCTTGTCATAGTAGGAGCCGATATTGACGATCAGCCCACCGCCCGCGCGCTTTAGGTGCGGATAAACCTGGCGTGCCGCCACCACCACCGCGGTGGCATTGACGCGCATGATGCGTTCGAAGTCGGTGGCCGCCAGCTCGGCACTCACGTGGGCTTCATAGAGACCGGCATTGTTGACGAGGCCGGCAATGGGACCGTGCGCGGCCACCGCGGCGACGGCCTGTGCAATCGAGCTCTCCTCGCTCACGTCGCACACGAAACCATCGCCCGCGGCCGAACGACCGCTGCGTGTCAACCCCGCCACGCGCCGGCCGGCGGCGGCAAGTTCCGCGGCAATGGCAGCACCGATGCCGCGATTGGCCCCGGTGACGAGAACCGCTCCTTCAGGCATCGACAAACCTCGCCTTGCGCTTCTGCGTGAAGGCGGCGGCGCCTTCGTCGGCATCCCGGGTCTGGAATGAAAGGGTGGACAGATCCGCTTCTACCTTCAGACCTTCGTGGATCGGCAGGTCGAGCGCGCGCTGCACGGCCGCACGTGCGAGTGCCAGCACGGGCAAGCTATAGCCGGTGAACTCGCGGGCGAAGGCGAGCCCGGCTTCGACCGCGTCACCCTCGACGATGCGATTGACGAGCCCGATGCGCTCTGCTTCCGCAGCCTCCACTGTGCGCCCGGTCAAAATCAGCTCCAAGGCGCGCGCCTCGCCGATCAGCCGCGGCAGGCGCTGCGTGCCACCATAGCCGGGGATGGTGCCGAGCTTGATTTCGGGCTGCCCCAGCTTGGCATTGGGCAGCGCCAGCCGGAAGGTCGAGGCGAGCGCCAGCTCGAGACCGCCGCCGAAGGCATAACCATTGATCACCGCGATCGAAGCGATCGGCAATCGATCCAGCTTGGCGAAAGTGGCTTGCCCGAGCTCCGTGCGCGCCTTGCTGTCCAGCATGGCCTGCTGGCGGAACTCCTTGATGTCGGCGCCCGCGCAGAATGCCTTGTTGCCCGCCCCGGTGATGATGAGCGCCCGCGCCCTCGATTTTGCTACCGTCTCCAACGCCTCGTCGATTTGGCGCAAAACCGCCACGGAGAGCGCGTTGAGCGCTTCGGGTCGATTGAGCATCAGCACGGCGCAGGTCTCGCGCGTTGTCAGCTCGACAGACATCGGTCGTTCCCCTTTCTCGGCTAGGGTCAACGGACGGGCTCGGGCAAAAGCTCCCCGCGCTTGACCATTTCGACCAGCTCACGCTTGAGAATCTTGCCGCTGGCGGTCAACGGGAATTCGCTGAGCCGGAGGAAATACTCGGGCATGTCGTACTTCGAGAGCCCCTGCCGGCCAAGATGCTCGATGAGATCCTGCGCCGCGGCGCTGCCCGAGACGGCAATACACACCCGCTCGCCGAGCCGAGTGTCGGCGACCGGAAAGCAGGCGACACGGCCGGCCTCGGGATGGCGCAGGGCGAGTGCCTCGATCTGCGCGGGATAGATATTATGGCCGCCGCGAATAATTACGTCCTTGAGACGGCCCTCGATTTTCAGGTTGCCGTCCGCATCCATGCGGCCGAGATCGCCCGACATGAACCATCCATGACGATTAAAACTGGCCTCGGTGGCGCCCTGGTTGTCAAAATAGCCGAGCATAAGTGCGGGTCCACGGCCGCCGATCTCACCCATTTCGCCAGGCTTGGCGGGCGCATCCCTATTGGCGGGGTCGAACAACTTCACCGTGTAGCCGGCGCCGCCGCGGCCGCACGTGGAAACGATGGTGTCGGCGGCGTCGGCGGGATGCGTATACTGATGCGAGGAGTTCTCGGTCATGCCGTAGACGTTCTGCGGCGTGATGCCCTGGGCCACGAAGGCGCTCGCCAGGGACGGCGGAATTGGTGCCCCCGCCATGTAGAAAACCGACACTCGCCCGAGCCGCGCCAGGCCCTGTCGCTGCTGCTCGGCCAGGATATCCATCGCATGCGTGGGCACGCCCATGACGTAGGTGGCGCCGGTCGCGAGCAGCCAAGCAAGGGTGGACCCGCCCGCCGGCGGGTCATTGCAGACGAATTGGCACCCCGCGATCAGCCATTGCGCCACCCCGACCCAGGCAATGTGATGCGACAGGGGCGACAGGCTGAGCAGCACGGTCTCCGGTCCGTGACCCCAGTCGGCCACCAAATCGCGAGCATTGCTGAGTAAGGTGTTGTGCGAATGCATGACGCACTTGGGCGTGCCCGTCGTGCCCGACGTGAAGGCGAGATAGAGGACGCGATCGGGGTCGGTGCTGGGCGCAGTGCTGCTGCTGCCCTCGCTCGGCAGGTGCTCCGGCGTGTAGAGGAGCTTGAGGGAGGGAAGGTTCGCCAGGTTAGCCTCCGGCGCGGCGGGTGCGGATCCCCAGCCCGGCTCCGCGATCAGGGCGCGTGCGCGCAAGCGGCCAACAAGCTGGCCGATCTGATCCCACGTGTAGCTCCGGTGCAGCGACGGGTTGCAGGCTAGTCCCTCACGCGCGCAGGCAAGAAAGGCGACGATCGC
>Ga0111539_10010306_pt1 | contig 11766 bp, 8 predicted proteins | sample RhiMethybrSRZTD1_FD_79667 | JGI IMG/M metagenome (GOLD analysis project Ga0111539, IMG submission 79667) | Populus rhizosphere microbial communities from Tennessee, USA - Rhizosphere MetaG P. TD hybrid SRZTD1 (version 2) (version 2) | ecosystem: Host-associated > Plants > Roots > Rhizosphere >...
CGTTTCGGGCAAATCCGCTGCCAGCGCTGGCTCGACGGACGACGTGCGGACGGCTCCTACGGCGTGCTGTGGCTGACGCCGGCGGCCGAGGAGATGAAGGAAGCGGACTGGACTTTTCCGGATGGCCGCTTCCTCGCCTACGTGCTGGGGCCGATGGAACAAGGACAGGCGCCGATCTTTATCGTGTTGAATGCCGCGCCCGAAGAGATCGGTTTCAGATTGCCGCAGATGTCCGAATACGCCAACTGGCAGCAGGTGTTGAACACAGGGCAAACCGTGCAGACCCCCGCCGACTTCGTCTCGGGCGCCGAGACCAAGGCGCCGCCGCGTACGGTGCTGGCCTTTGCAGGCTCGGCATGAACGACCGGCAGTTCGGCCCGAGGCTGACCAGTGGCGGCGCGCAGTTTCGGCTGTGGGCGCCAACGGCAAAACGTGTCGACGTGCTGCTGGAAAAGCCGCACGCGCTGACGCGCGTCAAGGATGGCTGGTTCAGCGCCGACATCGCGGGCGCCAGGCCCGGCACGCGATACAGGTTTCGCATCGACGATGAGATCGACGTTCCCGATCCGGCATCAGACTTTCAGCCCGAGGACGTGTTTGGCCCGAGCGAGCTGATCGATCACGCGGCCTTTGCGTGGCAAGCCACAGACTGGCGCGGGCGGCCGTGGCAGGAAGCGGTCATCGTTGAAGCCCATGTCGGCACCTTCACGGCGCAAGGTACTTATCGCGCCATGATCGACAGGCTGGATGATCTCGTGGAAACCGGCATTACCACGCTGGAGCTGATGCCGCTGGCGGATTTCGCCGGATCGCGCAACTGGGGCTATGACGGCGTGCTGTGGTATGCGCCCGACAGCGCCTATGGCCGGCCTGAGGATCTCAAGACGCTGATCGACGAGGCGCATCGGCGCGGACTGATGGTCATGCTCGACGTGGTCTATAATCATTTCGGGCCCGAGGGGAATTATCTCGGCCGCTATGCGCCTGAATTCTTTACGGAAGCGCAGACGCCCTGGGGCAGCGCGATCGATTATCGCGTGAGCAAAGTGCGTGCGTTTGCGATCGAGAATGCGCTGCACTGGCTGCGTGACTATCGCTTCGACGGCCTGCGGCTCGATGCGGTGAACAGCATCATCGAGCCCGGCGGGCTCTCTCTGCTGCACGATCTCAGCGCCGCTGCGGGCCGGCTTGCGGCGGAAACCGGCCGCCATATTCATCTGGTGCTGGAAAATGGCGACAACCGCGCGAGCATTCTGGACGCCGCCCAGGATCCGCCGCAGGGCAAATACCGCGCGCAATGGAACGACGATTATCATCACGCCTGGCGCGTGCTGATGACCGGCGAGAGCCAAGGCTATTATTGCGACTACCAGCGCTCGCCGATGTCAGACATCGCCCGCGCGCTGTCTTCCGGCTTCGTCTATCAAGGCGAAGTATCGGCGTTTCGCGGCGGGAAGCGTGGCGAACCGAGCGGCCATCTCGCGCCATCGGCCTTCATCAATTTCCTGCAGAACCACGACCAGATCGGCAATCGCGCGCTGGGTGACCGCCTCGAAGGCATTGCGGACGCGCGAGCGATCGAGGCGGCGCTGACAGTGCTGCTGATAGCGCCCGGCATTCCCATGCTGTTCATGGGGGAGGAATGGGGCTCAACAGCGCCCTTCCCGTTCTTCTGCGATTTCGGCGGCGAACTCGCCGACGCCGTCCGCAAGGGCCGCCGCAGCGAATACGCCTGGGCCTATGCGGAGTATGGCGACGACGTCCCCGACGCGCTTGCGTCGTCGACGCGGGACTCCGCGGTACTCGACTGGAAAGAACGCGACGCACCAGCGGCGCGGAAACGCCTGACGCTGGTGAAAGACCTTTTGAAAATTCGACGGCAGCAGATCGTTCCTCGCCTGGCGGGCGCCGCTTTCGGGGAGGCCCACCCAGCCAGCAATGGCTTGCTGACGGCCAACTGGCGCATGGGCGACGGCGCCATGCTTCGGCTCGCCGCCAATCTGTCGGATCAGGCCATCAGCCAGCCATCGGACGGAGCCGGGGGAACCCTGATCTGGGGCAGCGAGTTGAGTGACAGCGCCCCGCCATGGTCGGTGCGCTGGCACATCGGATAACAATATGCCTCCGGCGATCCCGATCGCGACCTACCGCCTGCAACTCACCGCCGATTTCAACTTCGAAGCCGCCGCCAATGTCGTGCCCTATCTGAAAGCGCTCGGCATCACGCATCTCTACGCCTCGCCCTTCCTGAAGGCGCGCAAGGGATCGACCCACGGCTACGACATCGTCGACCACACAAAGTTCAATCCCGAGCTTGGCGGCGAAGCCGGATTTGAGCGGCTGAGCAAGGCACTACGAGAGCACGATCTCGGGCTGATTCTGGATTTCGTGCCCAATCATGTCGGCGTGCATTTTGCCGATAACCCCTGGTGGCTTGACGTGCTTGAATGGGGTCCCGCCTCGCCGCACGCGGCCTCGTTCGATATCGACTGGGAGCAGCTGCCGCATCGCAGCCGCGGCGGCGTACTGCTGCCGATCCTCGGCTCGTCCTACGGTCAGGCGCTGGAACGCGGCCAGATCGAGCTGCGCTATGACGCCGATGAAGGCAGCTTCTCGGCCTGGTATTTCGAACATCGGCTGCCGATCGCGCCCGAACGCTACGGCGAAATCCTCCGCATGGCCATCAAGGAAGCCGACGCCGAACAGAGCACCCCCGGCAAGGACATGCTTGCCCTGGCCTCGCGCTACGCCGGGTTGCGCCGCCCCAACCGCAAGGAAGCGCCGGACTTCAAGGCCCAGTTGAACAGCATCTCCGGCAGCGCCGAAATTATCGCGCGCGGACTCGACGCCTATCGCGCCGGACCGGATCGGCCCGCGCCGACATTGGCGCTGCACCATTTGCTGGAACGCCAGCACTACCGGCTCGGCCACTGGCGGCTCGCCTCCAGCGATATCAACTACCGCCGCTTCTTCGATATCAACACGCTTGCGGGGTTGCGCGTCGAGGACGCCGGTACGTTCGAGGCGATCCATCGCCTGGTCAGGCGGCTGATCGGTGAAGAAAAGCTGCAGGGGCTGCGGCTCGACCACATCGACGGTTTGCGCGATCCCGTCCAATACTTCCAACGCCTTCGCCGGCTGGTCCGCGAGGCGCAGGGCGACCGCGCCGCGCCGTTCTACGTGGTGATCGAGAAAATTCTCGGCGAGCAGGAAAAATTGCCCGCGTTCAGCGGCGTCCATGGCACGACGGGATATGAGTGGATGAACGCCATCACGCAGGCATTGATCGACCGTCGCGGCCAGGAACCACTGGACGAGATCTGGCGGCAGATCAGCAACCGTTCTCCGCAGCTCGAGCCGATTCTGAAGGAGGCCAAGCGGCGCGTGCTCGAAACGCTGCTGGCCAGCGAATTCACGGTGCTGACGCGCGCGCTGGCGCGCATCGCCAACGGGCACTACACCACCCGCGACTATTCCGCCGACAGCCTGCGGCAGGCGCTCGAACTCTACGTGCTGCACTTCCCGGTCTATCGCACCTACCTGACTTCATCCGGCCCGACGCCTCATGATCGCAAGCTGATCTCGGAGACGATCGAACGGGCACGCGCCGACTGGTTTGCAGCCGATGACGGCATCTTCGACTTCCTGCGCGACACCTTGACGCTGGATCTGGTCGATCCCGGACGTGCCGCCCACAGCACGCCGCGCGTGCGCCGGTTTGCACTGAAAGTACAGCAGTTCACCGGACCGATGATGGCAAAGTCGCTCGAGGACACGGCGTTCTACCGCTACCACCGCCTGCTCGCGCTCAACGAGGTCGGCGGCGATCCGGCGGCAAAGGCGCTCTCCGTGGAGGCCTTTCACGGGATGATGCGGACCCGCGCCAAAGAGTGGCCGCACGGCATGACGGCGACCGCGACCCACGACACCAAGCGCGGCGAGGATGCCCGCGCGCGGATCATGGCGCTGGCGGAAATTCCCGGCGAATGGACCAGCGCCGTGGCGCGGTGGAAGCTGCTCAACGCACCGCATGTGCTGGCAGATGGCAATTTTCGCGCGCCGTCGGCGACGTTCGAATACATGCTATATCAGGCGCTGTTGGGGGCATGGCAGCCGGACGATGTTTCGTTTGCGGAACGGATGCAGGAATACGCGCTCAAGGCCGCGCGCGAGGGCAAGCAGGAGACGAGCTGGCTCAACCCGCACGAACCTTACGAGGCGGGCGTCGAGGCCTTCATCGCCAAAATTCTCGATCCCGCGCTCTCCGGCGAATTTTTGGCGTCGCTGCAGACGCTGGCGCAACGCCTGTCGCTATTGGGCGCGCTGAATTCGCTCAGTCAGATCACGTTGAAAGCGACCATGCCGGGCGTGCCGGACTTCTACCAGGGCACGGAGCTTTGGGATTTCTCGCTGGTCGATCCCGACAACCGGCGGCCGGTCGATTTTGCCGCGCGCGCCCGCCTGCTGGAGACGCTGGAGGAGCCGGACTGGAATCGGCTGGTGCGGGAATGGCCGAGCGGCCATTTGAAGTTGGCCTGGACCCGGCAACTCCTGAAACTGCGCAGCGAACTGGCCGCTGCATTCACGGACGGCGACTACGCGCCGCTGGAAGTGACAGGGCAGCATCGCGATCATTTCATCGCGTTCGCGCGGCGGCAAGGCCGCGAGGCTGCAATCGTCGTAGTCCCACGATGCTTTGCTGATTTCACCGACCAAGGCCGAAACTGGCCGGGTTCGGCGATCTATGACGCGACGTTGAATGTCAGCGGCTACGCCGTGGAAGGCTTTGCCGATGCCGACGCCACCCAATTGCGCCTGTCCGACCTGCTGGCGCACCTGCCGGTCGCCGTGCTGAAAGCGAGGTTCAACGACGCGGTAAAGCCGGCACGCAAGCGCGGCCGGCAATCAGCTTTTCTTGGTCAGTAGCAGCTTGCCGCGGTTCTGGATCGCGGCTTGCGCGACTTCGGCGAAGCGCTGCAGCAGCCATGGCAGCACGACTTCCACCTGCACATGATCCTCGGCGACGTCGACATGGCCGGCCGCCGCCTGCCCGAGCGCGCGAACCCGGAAGATCATGCGGTTGTCTTCCCATCGCTCCTCGTCGACGCTGAGCACCGGCACACTGGTCGCTGCGCGCGAGAGCCCCGTCTTCAGGCGGCGCATGGCCTCTTCGCGTCCCAGACTGTGAGGAATGGAAACCACAAGCGGCTTGGTCATCGCTGAATCCTCTCTTGCTGCCAACTGCATGTAATCGCATGCGGTTCAAAAAGAAGAGGTCCGCGCATTATCGCGGCAAAAATGGAACTTTCATTGTTCCGATGTGTTGTTCCGCCGCAGGCAGAGCAAACAAAACGGCCCAGCGGGCTGAGGAGAGATTCATGTCACTCGGGACCATCATTCTTATTATTCTCATCATCGCCTTGCTCGGCGGTTTCAGCGGCATTGGCGGCGGGCCGTTTTATGGCACCGGCTATTACGGCGGCGGCGGCCTCGGGCTGATCATCGTCATCCTGCTGATCCTCTTGCTGCTCGGGAAGCTATAAGACGCGTGCTGAGATTCGTAAGGTGGGCAAAGGCGCACTTGCGCCATGCCCACCTTTCTTTTTGCCATAGAGATGGTGGGCACGCTGTCGCTTCGCCCATCCTACATTCCCTACGAAGACTGTCATCACCGGCGAAGGCGGGTGATCCAGCAATCCAGAGACGGCACTGATCGGGCCGATAAGCCGCGGCGTACTGGATACTCCGCTTTCGCGGAGTATGACGAGTTACAGTGCGGCCAGCTTCTTCATCGCCGCCTTGATCGACGCTGCCGCGTCATCATAGCCTTCCCATGCCTTGGTCTTTGCCAGCAGCGCAGGCACCGTACGCACCGTATATTTCTTCGGATCGAGATCGCCGCGCACCTGCGCCCAGGTGAGCGGCATCGAAACCGTCGCACCCGCGCGCGCGCGCGGGGACAGCACGGCGACTGCGGTCGACATACGGTCGTTGCGCAGGTAGTCGAGGAAGATCTTTCCCTTGCGCTGCTTCTTCGACATGTTGAGCAGGTAGCGCTCGGGCTCATCGTTCGCCATCCACTGGCAAACCGCCTGCGCAAACGCCTTGGCTTCCTTCCAGCTTACCTTGTCCCTTGCGCCATGGAGCAGCGGCGTCACGACGTGCAGGCCCTTGCCGCCGGTGGTCTTGCAGAAACTCTCGAGACCCACCGCGGTCAGGCGCTCGCGCATATCCTTCGCGGCCTCGATCACTTCCGAAAATTCAACCTCCGGCGCGGGATCGAGATCGAACACCAGCCGCCCCGGCGTGTCGTAGGCATCCGGCGCGCAGTTCCAGGGATGCAGCTCCAGGCCGCCGCTCTGCGCCACCGCCGCCAGCCCTTCGATCCGATCGATCTGCAAATAGGGTTTGCGATCGCCCGCGACCTTGGCGAGCTTCAGCAGGTCCGAACCACCCGGCATGCCGTGGCGCTGAAAGAAGGTCTCACCCTTGATGCCGTCCGGCGCGCGCACCACGGAGCACGGCCGCCCCTTGATGTAGCCGATCATCCAGTCGCCTACGGCTTCGAAATACCGGGCAAGATCGAGCTTGGTGACGGCCTTCCCATCACCGCCGTCGGGCCACAGCGCCTTGTCGGGTTTTGAGATGACGACGCCCATCACCTCGGCGGATTTGTTCGCCGACGACTTTCCGGACCTGATCAGCGGCTTGGCAATCGTGGTCATCACAGGCACCTCCGCCTTAACCTCGTCCGCCGGCTTGTCCTGCCGCAGCCCCTTGAATGCGGCCTGGCGGATGTTGCCACCATCCGTCCAACCGGCGAATTCGATCTCGGCGACCAATTCGGGCTTCAGCCAATGCACGTCGCGGGTCTTCTTCGGCGCATCCTTGCCGCCGAACGGGCTCTTGCTGGTTTCGGCCGCCTTCAATGCCGGCATGATGCGGCGGACGGTATCCTGCCCGAAGCCGGTACCGACCATGCCGACGAAGGCCAGATGGTCGCCGCGATAGACGCCCGCCATCAGCGAACGGAATTTCCCGTTGGTGGTTTTCCAGCCGCCCAGCACGACCTCCTGCCCGCCGCGGACCTTGGCCTTGGTCCAGCTTTCCGAACGACCGGAGCGATAGGGCGCATCGAGTTTCTTGGAGATGATGCCCTCGAGCTGCAGCTTTTTGGCCGACTCCAGCACAGTATCGCCGCGATCTTCGAAATGCTCAACGTAACGGATCAGCTTGCCGCTGCCTTTGCGCCGTTCAAGGAGATCCTTCAACCGCGCCTTGCGCTCGCGCAACGGAAGTGAACGAAGATCCTCTCCGCCGGAAAACAGCAGGTCGAACGCGAAGAAGATGAGGTTACTGGTCTTGCCGTCGGACAATGCCGCCTGCAGCGCCGAGAAATCCGGGACACCGTTTTCATCGAGCGCAGCAATCTCGCCGTCGATCAAGAGATCGGGAAGTGATTTCGCTTCCCTGGCGATGGCGTCGAACTTTTCGGTCCAGTTCAGTCCCTTGCGGGTGTTCAACGCGACACCACCGTCCTCGACCCGCAATTGTACGCGATAACCGTCGAACTTGACCTCGTGGCACCAGCCATCGCTGTTGGGCGGCTGTTCGACGGAGGCGCAAAGCTGCGGCGTGACGAAATCGGGCATCGCTGCAACCTTTTTCGGCTTGACCGACTGCGCCGGGGCACGCGTCCTGGTTTCGGGAACGGCTCGCAAAGCCGCCGTCTTCCGCTTGCCGCGTGCCTCTGCGGCATCGCCGCGGTTCGATTGCCAGACCGCGTCGGCTTTTGTTTTGCCCTTGGCCAGCATGAACGGCTTTGGCGCCTTGCCCTTGCCTTCCGCAATCTGCGCCATCGCTCGCCCCGAGGCCACCGAGCGATCCTCGTCGAGGATGTCGTTGGCCTCGCCTTCCTTGGCGAATTCGTCGCGGTGTTTGATCAGCAGCCAATTGGTGCGTTTGCCGCCGTAGCGGTCGCCCTTCATCCGCACCAGCACCCAACTGCCGTGCAGCTTGTCGCCATGCAGGGTGAATTTCAGGTCGCCCTTCTTGAAGCCGCGCTCGGGGTCATCCGATTCCCAGAAGCCGCGATCCCAAAGCATCACGGTGCCGCCGCCATACTGGTCGTCCGGGATGGTGCCTTCGAAGTCGCCGTAATCCAGCGGGTGATCCTCGACCTCGACCGCCAGCCGCTTGTCGCGGGGATCGAGCGACGGCCCCCTGGTGACCGCCCAGGACTTGAAGACGCCGTCGAATTCCAGCCTCAGATCGTAGTGCAGCCTGGTCGCGTCGTGCTTCTGGATCACGAACCGCCGCTGTTTGGCGGGCGCAACCTTGACGTCGCCCGAGGGCTCACCGGTCTTGTCGAAATCGCGCTTCTTCCGGTAGGTGCTCAGGCTTTTCAACGACACGGCCAAACCTCAAACAATCCCGCGCCACCCGCGCGCCAGCAACCACCGGAACGAAAACCCATACTAACCGTTGAAGTTCCCAAACCCAACCGTGCCGGAGATTGTAATGGCCCCCCGCGCCTACTGGAAAGGCTCGCTGAAACTCTCCCTGGTGTCATGCCCGGTGGTGCTGTATCCGGCCTCGACATCGGTCGAAAAGACCCGCTTCCACATGATCAACAAGGAGACCGGCAACCGGCTGAAGCAACAGATGGTCGACGCCGAGACCGGCGATGTCGTCGAGAGCGACCAGAAAGGCCGCGGCTACGAGTTCAAGAAGGGACAGTATGTCGAGGTCGAGAAGGACGAACTGGAAGCCGTCCAGATCGAGAGCAACCACACCATCGAGATCGACAGCTTTGTGCCACGGGATGAGATCGACAAGCGCTATTACAATAATCCCTACTACATCGCGCCCGACGGCAAGGCCGCGGTCGACACCTTCGCCGTGATCCGCGACGCCATGAAGGACCAGGACCGGGTCGCGCTGGCCCGCATCGTGCTGACCAACCGCGAGCATGTCTTGGCGATCGAGCCGCTCGGCAAGGGTATGCTCGGCACCACGCTGCGATACCCATACGAACTGCGCGACGAAAGCGATTATTTCGACGACATCAAGAGCCCGAAGATATCAAAAGACATGATAGAACTGGCAAGCCATATCCTCGATACCAAGGCGGCGCATTTTGACCCGTCGAAATTCAAGGACGAATACGAAAACGCCCTGAAAGCGCTGGTGCGGCGCAAGGCTTCCGGCAAGCCGATAAAGGTCGGCGAGCGTGAGGAGAAGCCGGACAACGTCATCAACCTGATGGATGCGCTGAAGGCCAGCCTGAAGGGCAAGTCAACGGCGAAGCGGCGCGCCGCGGCACCGCGCCGGGCACCGGCGCGACGGGCGGCAAAGAAGGCGCATAGGTCAGCGGCGCGGCAGCGCAAGGCGGGTTGAGGTTTTCTCAACCGTCATGGCCGGGCTTGACCCGGCCATCCACGACTTGATTCCTTAATCGCGCAAAGAACGTGGAAGCCCGGGACAAGCCCGGGCATGACGGATTGGGGGGAGCGTGCGGCGTCTAACGTTTCGCCTTCCGCTTCGATTTCTTCGCCGTCTTGCGCTTCTTCGACGCTTTCTTCGGCACCTTTCTGCCCTTGGCCCTCGCCTCGGACAGGCCGATCGCAATCGCCTGCTTGCGGCTCTTGACCTTGCGGCCCGAGCGGCCGCTCTTCAAGGTACCGGCCTTGCGCTTTTTCATTGCGCGCTCGACGTCGGCGGATGCTTTTCTCGAGTATTTTCGTGCCATGGCTTTCCTCCGTTACACAAAGTCAATTCCCTTCACAAAGCGGGGTTCCGGATCTGCTTGCATTGACCGCAGACGGTAGGCATTGACTCCTGGGGGATAGCTGAAACGCCGGCGGCAGGAACGGCGCCTTTCCCTGCGCGCGCAAGACCGGGGAGGATTTGATGGCATTGATGCAATCGCACATCGCAGGACCGACCACGCCAGCGGTACGGGAGATGACCTTCGGCGATCTCTTGCGCAAGGCGACTGAGGCGGCGCCGGATCGCCTTGCCCTGATTGCGGGCGTTCCCGATCCGAAGCTGCGGCGTCAATGGACCTACGCACAGTTCTACCGGGAGGCCCGGCGCACCGCCCGGGCGCTGTTGTCCCGCTTCAGGCCGGGCGAGCGCATCGCGGTCTGGGCGCAAAACATCCCGGAATGGATGATGCTCGAGTTCGGCGCCGGCATGGCGGGCATGGTGCTCGTCACCGTGAACCCGGCCTTTCGCGCCAGGGAAGTGGAGTATGTGCTGAAGCAATCGCGCTCCGCCGGTGTGTTCGTCGTCAGCGGCTTCCGCGGCAATCCGATGCTGGAGACGGTGCAGGCGGTGGCGCCGAACTGCACAGAACTGCGCGAGATCATCTGCTTCGACGACTGGAATTCGTTTATCGCCGCAGGCGACGACGAGAGCGTCACGCTGCCCGTCGTCAGTCCCGACGACCCCGTCATGATCCAGTACACGTCAGGCACGACCGGCTTTCCGAAGGGAGCCCTGCTCCGTCATCGCGGGCTTCTCAACAACGGCGCCGACACCGCGGAGCGGATGGGCGTCGATTCCGGCGATGTCTTCATCACCACCATGCCGCTGTTTCACACCGGCGGCTGCGTCTGCTGCGTGATCGGCTCGGTCTCGAAGGCAGCGACCCAGGTTCTGATCGAGGCCTTCGACCCGGCAACCGTGCTCGAAATGTTCGGGACCTATCGCGGCAACGCGATGGTCGGCGTTCCCACCATGCTGGTCGCCATGCTGGAGCATCCGGCATTTTCGACCACCGATCTGTCGTCCGTCAAAGCTGTCTGCGCCGGCGGCTCCACGGTGCCGGCCCCGCTGGTGAAACGGTTCGAGGAAAAGCTCGGCGCTCCCTTTACCATCGTGTTCGGCCAGACCGAATGCTCCCCGGTCGCAGCGCAAACTTTCACCTACGACAGCGTCGAGGACAAGGCCAACACGATCGGCCTGCCGCTGCCCAACATGGAAACCAAGATCATCGACCCCAACACCGGCGAGACCGTTCCGATCGGCACGGTCGGCGAATTCTGCACCCGCGGCTATCATGTGATGCTCGGGTACTTCGAAATGCCGGAAGCGACATCGGCGGCCATCGACGCCGACGGCTGGCTGCATACCGGCGATCTCTGCGCGATGGACGCGCGCGGATATTGCACCGTGGAAGGCCGCCTCAAGGACATGATCATCCGCGGTGGCGAGAACATCTATCCCCGCGAGCTGGAAGAGCTGCTGTTCCGGCATCCCAAGGTCGGCGAAGTCGCCGTCATCGGCGTTCCCAACGAGAAGTGGGGCGAAGAGGTCGCGGCCTTTATCCGCCCGGCGCCCGGCGCCGTCATCGACAGGGAAGAACTGATCGACTACATGCGCGCCTCGCTCGCACCGCACAAGACGCCAAAGCACTGGTTCGTGGTCGAAGCGTTCCCGCTGACGGGCTCGGGCAAGATCCAGAAATTCAAGCTGCGCGAAGCCTGGACCAAAGGCGAGATGACGGCGATGTAGGGCGACAACCCACAGGCCATGCGCCATCTGCACATCGAACCTTTACACGAACACGACCCGCAGCGGCCCCAGCTGTATGTCTCTGTTTCACCACACTCCAAATGTTCCGTGGCCGGAACTCTTCTTTTGACTCCACATCAAGAAAAGCCTAACTCAATCTTTGAAGAACCGGGGCTGGCGGATCGAACGTTTTCAAACCTATCTATTTTGAGCCCGGTGGACCGCGGCGCGAAAATGCCTGCGGTC
>Ga0111539_10010307_pt1 | contig 11766 bp, 10 predicted proteins | sample RhiMethybrSRZTD1_FD_79667 | JGI IMG/M metagenome (GOLD analysis project Ga0111539, IMG submission 79667) | Populus rhizosphere microbial communities from Tennessee, USA - Rhizosphere MetaG P. TD hybrid SRZTD1 (version 2) (version 2) | ecosystem: Host-associated > Plants > Roots > Rhizosphere >...
CAGGCGGTAGGCGCCCGCGACGAGCGTGGCCATCTTGGCCGTCAGGCGCTTGCTCATGCGCAGGTTCGCGGCGGCGTGCTCGGCCGGCTCGTCGAGCGTGACGAGGATGTCCTTGTCCCAGGCCGACAGGGCCGAGACGCCGGTGCGCACGAGGTCCATGAGCGACTGCTTGCCGGCGATGGGCTTGAGCACGTCCCACACCCCGGAGGGCAGCGGGCGGTTCTCGATCAGCTCCTTGCTGAAGTCGGCGAGCTGCTTCTTGTTCGGCAGCGCGTCGTACCAGAGCAGGTACACGCACTCCTCGAAGCTGCCCTTCTCGGACAGCTCCTCGATGGGGATGCCGCGGTAGCCGAGGCGCCCGGCCGCGCCGTCGATCGCGCTCAGCGCGGAGTTGCCCGCGACGATGCCCTCGAGGCCGGCGATCGGCACGGTCGAGGACGGCGGGGGCGGGCCGGCGGGCGTTGAGGGCGTGGGCTTGGGGGGGTTGCTGGCTTGCGTGGTCACGGTCGTGCGCTCTCGATGCGGGCGAAAGTGGGGCCGGGCGGAGAACCCGACAGTCTAGGTATTTCGAGCGTGTCGCGACAGACCTGGAGTCGAACTAGCGGACCGGCCGCAAGCCATGGTTCAGGAACCACACGAGCACGCCACTGACCGATACCCATAGCCACACCGGGAGGGTCCAGCGGGCCCAAAGCTTGTGGCGGTCGAACCGGCCGCGGATCGCGAGCACGAAGGTCACCAGGATCGGGGGCAGCATGAGCGCGGCCGCGACCGTGTGCGGGATGAGCACGGCCAGGTACAGAGCCTTCAGCCAGCCCGTCCCCCAGAAGGGCACCGACCCGACCCGGGCGTGGTACTCGAGGTAGCTGCCCAGGAACACGGTCGAGACCGCGAAGGCCAGCGCCATGAGCCGCTGGTGCGCCTCGATCGACCGGCCGCGCCGCCAGGGCCCCGCGCCGCGGATCGCCGTCCAGCCCAGGATCAGCAGCACGGCCGCGGTGAAGTTGAGCGCGGCGTGGAAGGCCGGGCGGCTCAGCGGTCGGCCAGCCGCGCGATGTCCTTGCGGAGCTGCGCCAGCGAGAGGTCATCGGTCGAGTCGTAGTAGCCGCGCACGCGGCCCTGCCCGTCGAGCAGCGCGAACTTCTGGCTGTGGAAGAGCTCGGGCAGGCCGTCGGGCGTCGACGCCTCGCGCCCGGCCGGCAGCTTGAAGGCCTGGTTGGCCAGCGCGAGCACGTCCTCGCGGCTGCCGACCGCCAGCGTCCAGCGGCCCGCCTCGCCCTTCCACTTCTCCCGGTAGCCCGCCAGCTTCTCCGGCGTGTCGCGCTCGGGGTCGACCGAGATCGACAGGTAGGAGACGCCGAGCTCCTCCTGCTGCAGGTCGGTCATGTGGCTGGTCATCGGGACGCAGGCGCCGGCGCAGCTCGTGAAGATGAAGTCGACGACCCAGGTGCGTCCGAGCAGGTCGGCGCGATGCAACGGCCGGCCGTCCTGGTCGACGAGCGCGAACTCCGGCAGCTCGGAGAAGGTGGGCAGGCCGGCCGCGCCGGCGGCGCCCTCCGCGCCGGGCTGGGCCGAGGCGCTCGCCCCGCCCGACGCGCCCGCCCCCGAGCCGCGGCCGATGCAGGCCACGTCGACGACGAGCGCCCCGAGCACGAGCGGCAGGTAGGCCACCGAGGTGAGCACGACGCCGCGCGCGCGGCCGCGGTCGGGCTGCCGCCGGAAGCGCCAGGCCGACCACAGGAACGCGCCGCCCAGGAGCAGCGCGCAGATCGCGTAGGCGCCGCCCGCCGGCCCGGCGAGCACCGGCCCCACCGAGAGCAGCACCACCGACATGACCAGGACCGGCAGCTGCCAGCGCAGCAGCGCGTCGCCCGGATCGTCGCCCGACAGCATCCGCAGCCCGCCCGCGCGGTACTGCTCGCGGTAGATCGAGGCGATCGCGAAGAAGTGCGGCAGCTGCCAGAGGAAGATGAGGCCGAAGAGCAGCAGCGAGAGCTGCGTCACGCCGCCCACCGCGGCCACGCCGCCCGCCAGTAGCGGCAGCGCGCCGGGGATCGCGCCGATCCAGGTGTTGGTCGAGGTGCGCCGCTTGAGCGGCGTGTAGACGCCCAGGTAGACGAGCGCGGCGAAGGCCTGCAGCGCGGCCACCAGCCAGCCGCAGCCCGCGACGAGCAGCGCCAGCCCGGCGAGCAGCGCGACGACGCCGCCGGCGAGCACGGTGGCCGGCGACAGCGCGCCGCTGACCAGCGGGCGGATGCGCGTGCGCTCCATGCGCGCGTCGGTGTCGCGCTCGAGATAGTGGTTGAGCGCGCAGCCCGCCGCCGAGCAGAGCAGCGTCCCGAGCAGCAGCCAGGGCAGGGCCGCCTGGCTCGCCGGCCGCTCGACGAGGAAGCCCGCCGCGGCCTCGGCCAGCACGAGCACCTGGATCCGCGGGCGGATCAGCGAGGAGAAGCCCGTCAGGTCGAGGCGCGGTGTCTCCGATCCGGCCGTCCCTCCCGCGCCGAGCCGGCGGGTGCGCAGGGCCAGCAGCCAGACCAGGGCCAGCAGCGAGGCGCCCGTCGCGACGTGCAGCGACGCGGGGATCGGCGAGACGACGGGCTGGCCGCTCCCCGAAGGGTCGGTGCGCGCCGTCCAGATGATGCTCGCGCCGAGGGCCACCTGTCCCAGGACGAGCAGCGCGACGAGCGCTGCGTGGCCGCGCAGGCGCGGCACCGCGCGCCAGGCCGCGGTCCCGGCCGCGAGCACGGCGGCCAGCACGACGACCGCGAAGCCGCGATGCACCATGTGGATCGCCACCTGGGGCGTCATGCTCGCCGGCCACAGGGCACCGCGCTCGTCGACGGGGAAGAAGCGCACGGCGAGCCCCGACTCGGTGTGGCGCATGAGCGCGCCGAGGAGCAGCTGCACGAAGACCGCGCTCGTCGCCCAGCCGCACAGGCGAGCCGCCGAGCCGCGTCGCGGGAGCGCGGCGCCAGCGGCGGCCCGGCCCGTCGTCGCGCCCCACTCGCGCGAGGTCAGGTAGGCCAGCGCCACCGTCAGGCACAGGAAGGTCTGCGCCAACAGGGCGTGCGCGATCGAGACCGGCGGGGGCAGCAACCACTTCACCGTCAGGCCGCCCAGCAGCCCCTGTGCGATCACCGCGCCGAGGCAGCACCAGGCCAGGCGCCGCACGCTCGCGCGCGACTCGGCGCGCCAGGTCCACAACGCCATCAGCAGGGTCAGGAAGCCGACCGTCGCGGCGATGACACGATGGCCGTGCTCGTAGAACACGTTGCCGACCATCGGCGGCCACCACATGTCGAACGACTTGGGCCAGTCGGGCACCGACAACCCCGCCTGGTGGCTCTTGACCTGCGCGCCCGCGAAGATCAGGAACACCGTCGCGACGGCGAGCGCGGCACCGAATCGCCGGCGCGCCGGGCTCACGTGGGCCGTCGGCGCGTCCTGGGGAAACACCATCGCCCCGGGAATCCCCGGGGCGATGGGTTCGACCGTGCTCATGGGGTCAGGTGCGCGCCGCGCGCCGGACGTCCGGCCGTCTCAGCCGCGCGCGACCCGGCTCACTTCTTGAAGGAGAGGTCGAAGGTGCCGTTGCCGTCCTTCACCGTCACCTTGCCGGTCTGCTCGCCGAGCGTCTCGTGCCAGGCCTTGATGCCGTACTCGCCGTCCGGCAGGTCGGACGGGATCGAGAAGGCGCCGTCGTCGCCGGTGACCGCGAAGTACGGGTGCTCCATGACGAAGCACCAGGCCGACATCCACGGGTGCACATCGCACTTGATGTGGATCGCCTCCTCGGCCTTCTTGAACTCCTGGTCGCGCGAATCGTCCTTGTTCGGCATGGCCAGGTTGAACTCCTTGTTCGACTTCGGCTGCGAGTGGATGTTGTGCAGCGTCGAGTCGCTGTTGAGGATCTTGATCGTCTGCTTCTTCATCACGCCGAAGACGTGCGGCTTGTAGGTGCAGCCGTGCTGGTCGAGGACGACGGGCTCGCTGGGCGTCTCGCGCTTGGTCTCGGGCACGCCCGTGAGCTGGACGAAGACGTCCTTCAGGCCGCCGTTCGCGCCGCGGACGATGCCGCCGGGCGTCTCCATGCCCTCGGCGCCGTGGTTCTCCTTGCAGTAGGCGTCGGGGCTGAGGTCGACCTTCTCCTTGGCGGGGACGTCGCCCTCGAACTTGATCGTGCCCTTGATCGCGCCGGCCATGGCCGGGGCGGCGGGAGCGTTGCTGGCGGGCTGGCCGGCCGCGGCCGGGGCGGCGGCGGGAGCCGCGGCCTTCGCGGGCGGCGCGGTGTCGGTGTCGTCACCGCAGCCGGCGAAGCACGAGCTGGCGGCGAGGCCCAGGATCATCGTGGAGAAGAACACGTGACGAATGGACATCGGGTACCTCGGAGTAGGGTCGTTGCGGGGGTGGGACAGTCGCGCTCTTACGGTAGCAAATCGCGGCGCGGTGGGCAGCGGCCGAGGCGCGGATGGGGATCGGTGAGTGCCACCGCGCCGCTGCCCGTTGCAGCGGACGGGCCGCGGGCCCGCCGCTGAACGGGCAGGGTAACCGCACTGGCCCGAAGGGGAATCACGACGCGCTTCCACTCGGGCCCGCCTTCGTTCAGCAGCCGGACCGGCTCGAATCGGCCGCGAGCCCGTTCGGCCGCCGGGTGCCGGTCAGCAGCCAACCTCTACGAGCTCCCGACCGCGCCCCTCTCCCCCACCTGTTGTCTCCCCGAGTTGAGCGGCGGGACCTTCGGTCCCGTCCGCTCGACACACGGTGAGCCGCCCTTAGCCCGTTCAGCGGCGGGGCCGTCTCGGCCCCGACCGCTGCAACGGGCCGCGCCCCTCAAGACTCCCTAGTACATGTCGTCCATGCCGCCACCCGGGGGCATCGCACCGGCCTTCTTCTTCTCCGGGATCTCCGCGACGAGCGCATCGGTCGTCAGCAGCAGGCTCGCGATCGACGCCGCGTTCTGCAGCGCCGAACGCGTGACCTTCGCCGGGTCGATGATGCCGGCCTTGAGCATGTCGACCAGCTCGCCCTTGGCCGCGTCGAAGCCGACGTTCTGCTCCTTCGCCTCGAGCACCTGGTTGAGGATGATCGAGGCGTCGTTGCCGGCGTTGGCCGCGATCTGGCGGAGCGGCACCTTGAGCGCCTGCCGGACGATGTCGATGCCGAGCTTCTCGTCGCCGTCGGCCGACAGCTTGTCGAGCGCCTTGAGCGAGCGGATGTAGGCCGTGCCGCCGCCGGGGAGGATGCCCTCCTCGACCGCCGCACGCGTGGCGTGGAGCGCGTCCTCGACGCGCGCCTTCTTCTCCTTCATCTCGACCTCGGTGGCCGCGCCGACCTGGATCTGCGCCACGCCGCCGGCCAGCTTGGCCAGCCGCTCCTGGAGCTTCTCCTTGTCGTAGTCGGAGGTGGCCTTCTCGAGCTCGGCCTTGATCTGGGCCACGCGGCCCTGGATGTCGGACTTCTTGCCTGCGCCCTCGATGACCGTCGTGTCGTCCTTGGTGACGATCACGCGCTTGGCCTGGCCCAGGATCTTGAGCTCGGCGTTCTCGACGTTGATGCCGAGGTCCTCCATGATCGCCGTACCGCCGGTCAGGACCGCGATGTCCTGCAGCATGGCCTTGCGGCGATCGCCGAAGCCGGGCGCCTTCACGGCGCAGGCGTTGAACACGCCGCGCAGCTTGTTGACCACGAGCGTGGCCAGCGCCTCGCCCTCGATCTCCTCGGCGATGACGAGCAGCGGGCGGCTGCTGCGCGCGACCTGCTCGAGCAGCGGCAGGAGCTCCTTGATCGACGAGATCTTCTTCTCGTGGACGAGGATGTAGGGGTCCTCGAGGACCACCTCCATCTTCTCGACGTTGGTCACGAAGTGCGGGGACACGTAGCCCTTGTCGAACTGCATGCCCTCGACCCACTTGATCTCGGTGGCCAGGCTCTTGCCCTCCTCCACCGTGATCACGCCGTCCTTGCCGACCTTCTCCATCGCGTCGGCGATGCGCTCGCCGATCTCGTCGTCGGAGTTCGCGGCGATCGTCGCGACCTGCTTGATCTCGGCGCGGCCCTTGACCGGCACCGACATCTTCTCGATCGAGGCGACCACCGAGGCCACGGCCTTCTCGATGCCGCGCTTGAGCTGCAGCGGGTTGGCGCCGGCGGTGACGACCTTGAGCCCCTGCTCGAAGATCGCCTCGGCCAGCACGGTCGCGGTGGTGGTGCCGTCGCCGGCGATGTCGGAGGTCTTGCTCGCGACCTCCTTGACCATCTGCGCGCCCATGTTCTCGTAGGGATCCTCGAGCTCGATCTCCTTCGCGACCGTGACGCCGTCCTTGGTCACCGTCGGCGAGCCGAACGAGCGCTGCAGCACCACGTTGCGGCCTCGCGGCCCCAGCGTGATCTTGACGGCGCGCGCGAGCTTGTTGACGCCCGCGCGGATCAGGTCGCGGGCCTCGATGTCGTATGCGATCTTCTTGGCAGCCATGTCGTTGTGCGTGTCCTTTCGCTTCGTTCGGTTACTTCACGACCGCGAGGATCTCGTCCTCGCGCACGATGAGGTAGTCCTCGCCGCCGTACTTGACCTCGGTGCCGGCGTAGGACGAGAAGATGATGCGGTCCTTGGGCTTGACCTGGACGGCGATGCGCTGGCCGTCCTCGGTGAGCCGGCCCTCGCCGACCGCGATCACGATGCCCTCCTTGGGCTTCTCCTTCGCGGTGTCGGGCAGCACGATGCCGCCCTTGGTCGTCGACTGCGCCTCGATGCGCTCGACGATGACGTGGTCGTTCAGCGGGGTGAGCTTGCCGGCGGTCTTGCTGGGTGCCTTGGTGGCCATGTCCGTCGTGTTCCTTTCCTGAGTGTCCTGTGGATTCGGGTGGGGGTTCAGATGCGGGGTCGGTGGGGTCAGGCCGCGCGTCCCGAGAGCACCGCGTCGATCGCGGCTCGCATGTCGTCGGGGTCGAAGGGCTTGCCGAGCAGGGGCTTGCCGGTGCGCTCGCACCAGCTGCGCACGTCCGGCGTGGCGTCGGCCGACATGAAGATCGCGTCGAGCCGCCGCTCGGCGGGCGGCGCCGGCGCGCGGTCGCTGGCCGCGATGAAGGGCCCGCGCACGAAGCGCTCGAAGACCTCGATGCCCGTCATGTCGGGCATGTGGACGTCGAGGATCGTGAGGTCGACGCGGCGGCTCAGCAGCAGGCTGAGCGACTCGGCCCCGGTCGAGGCGAGCAGGACCTGGAAGCCCCGGTTCACCACGATCTCGGCGACGCACTCGCGGACGCACGAGTCGTCGTCCCCGATGAGCAGCGTGATCTGGGGTGGAAAGCGGTTCGGCACGGGACTCTGGCAGGTGGAGCAGGGACGCCGGTGGATCGCCCGAGGACCGGCGGGCCCGGCGCTGCCCCGGGGGCGGAGCGCCGAGCGCGCTTCGATTCGCAAACTCGGTGCCAAAGCCGGATGCGCGCCGTCCGGCCGGGACGCACGCTCGCCGATCGGCCCCGCGCTGCTTGCTTTGGGCATCGCAGGCCGTCGCCGTCGCGAAAGTCCGCGTCCGAGTGCGGACGGTCGTGCGGCCGGCGCGCCAGATCGCGCGCCCGCGCCTCTGCCAACTTGGCGCGAGAGCGCTGGGATGTCGCGCACGTGTCGCGTGCCTAAATGACAGCGGTCCCGAGCCGAGCCGAGCGCCTGGCCGCATCGCCGCTCTACCTCGTGGCGACTTTGCCCGAGACTCCGGGCGCCGGCATCGAGGCGGGCGGCGCGCCGACCGACGTGCTGCGCCGCATCGCCGAGGCCGCCTCCGCCGGCGCGCGACTCGTGCAGCTCCGCGCCAAGGACGCGTCGACCGCCGCGCGTCGCGAGCTGCTCGCGCAGCTCCGCTCGCGGCTTCCCGCCGACGCGCTGCTGCTCGTCAACGACGATCTCGAGGCCGTGCTCGACCCCGCCGGCCGGCCGCTCGCCGACGGCGTGCACCTCGGTCGCGAGGACGCCGCCGCGCTGGCGCCGGCCGCCGCGCCCGGCCCGGCGCGCATCGCCGCCGGCCTGCGCCGCGCGCGCCAGCGCCTGGGTGGCGAGCTGCTGATCGGCACGAGCGCCCGCACGCAGGCGGAAGTCGCCGCGGCGCTCGAGGCCGGCGCCGACTACGTCGGCTTCGGCGCCATGGCCGACAGCCGCAGCAAGCGCGACACCGTCCGCGCCGATCCCGCCGAGCTGCGCCGCTGCGTCGCGGCGTTCCCGACCTTCCCGATCTTCCCCATCGGCGGGTTGCGCCCCGAGACGCTCGACCTCGTGCGCGCGGCCGGCTGCCGACGCGCCGCGCTCGGGAGCGCGATCCTCGAGGCGCCCGACCCGGCGGCCGCCGTGCGCGAGTGCCTGCGCCGTCTGCGGTCCTGACCGGGGGCCCGTTGTGGGCGCCGCCCGCTTGGTGCACGCTGGTGACAGGCAGCACCCGCGGGCCGTGACGGCTCGCGGCCGACATCTCTCATGGAGGAGACCGACATGACGTCTTCGATCCGGACTTTCGCAGTCCCGCTGGCCGTCGTCGTCGCGCTCGTCGCGGGCTTCGGCTTCACCCGGCCCGCCCAGGACAAGATCGACACCGCCACCCCGCCCGCGCTCGTCGCCAGCTACAACTCGCTCGCCGACGCGATCCTCGCGGTGAAGGCCACCGAGGCCAACCTCGTGCGCGCCATGCTCGACGGCGGGCATGCGCACGCCAAGGCGCTGCTGGCGCAGGCCCAGGCGGCCATCGACGCCGGCAAGAAGGACGAGGCCAAGCTGCGCATCGAGTCGCTGGCCGCGCTCGTGGCCCAGCTCGGCGCCGAGGGCGACAACGCGGTCGCCGGCGTGCGCAAGCGCCTGCTCGACGGCGGCCATCACCACAACGCCGAGGGCGAGAAGCAGGGCCTCTACGAGCCCGGCTACGTGATCGTCACCAAGACCGCCAAGGCCAACCTGCTCGCAGCCAGCAAGGCCATCGCGCAGGTCGCGTCCGCTCCCGACAAGGCCGCCCTCGACAAGGCCTGGGCCTCGGTGGACTCCGCCTGGGCCGAGATCAGCAAGGCGCGTTGAGACGCACGCTCGGCGCGAGCCTGCTGGTCATCGCGTTCGCGGGCTGCGGCGAGGAGGCGCCGCGGCCCGCGACCGTCAGCGGCGCTCGCGCGACGACGCCGGCGACCGAGGCGTCGCCCTTCGACTTCGTCGACGTCGCCGCCGAGGCCGGGCTCGAGCGCGTGACCTGGGCCGGCCGCCCGGGCAAGGACCACCTGCTCGACTCGGCCGGCACCGGCGTGGCCTTCCTCGATTTCGACCGCGACGGGACGCTCGACGTCTTCGTGGTCAACGGGTGGCGCCTCGACGGCAGCACGCTCGTCGAGCGCGGCCGCCACGCGCTCTACCGTGGCGAGGGCGGCGGCCGCTTCCGCGACGTGACCGACGCGGCCGGCGTCGGCGGCAACGGGAGCTGGGGCGCCGCGGTCGCGGTGGCCGACCAGGACGGCGACGGCTGGCCCGACCTGCTCGTCACGGCTTTCGGCGGGCTGCAGCTCTTCCGCAACCGCGGCGACGGCACGTTCGCCGACGTCGCGCCGCAGATCGGCCTCGTCGCGCCGGGCTGGAACACGGGCGCGGCCTTCCTCGACGCGGACCGTGACGGCGACCTCGACCTCTACGTCGCCGCCTACATCGCGTGCAGCGAGGCCGACGTGCTCGCCGCGCAGCGCACGCTCGACTGGAAGGGCCAGGAGCGGGTCGCCTTCGGACCCTTCGGCCTGGTCGGCGCGCCCGACCACTTCTTCAAGCTCGATGCCGGCGGCCGCTACGTCGACGAGACCGAGCCGGCCGGCCTGCGCGACCAGGCGCTGGGCTTCGGCTTCGGTGCGCGCGCCCTCGACTACGACCGCGACGGCGACACCGATCTCTTCGTGGCCAACGACTCCGACGCCAACTACCTCTACCGCAACGACGGAGCGGGCCACTTCGAGGAGGTCGGCCTGTGGTCGGGCGTGGCCTTCGACAGCAGCGGCGCGAGCCAGGCCTGCATGGGCATCGCGGCCGGCGACGCGACCGGCGACGGGCTCGACGATCTGTTCGTGTCGAACTTCTCCGAGGACCACTGCACGCTCTATCGCGCCGAGCCCGGCGGCCTGTTCGAGGACGTCAGCGCTGCGGTCGGCATCAGCGGGCCCACGTACCTGCCGCTCTCGTGGGGCTCGGCCCTGGCCGATCTCGACTGCGACGGCGACCTCGACCTCGTCATCGTGAACGGGCACATCTACCCGCAGGTCGACGCGCATCCCGAGCACGGGATGAGCTACCGGCAGACGCCGCTGCTGCTCGAGAACCGCGGCGGGCGCTTTGCGGACGTCAGCGCGCAGGCCGGTCCGGGCTTCACGACGGCGCGCGCCGGGCGCGGGCTCGCCGTGGGCGACTACGACGACGACGGCGACCTCGACCTGCTCATGAGCCAGCTCGACGGCCCGCCCGTGCTGCTGCGCAATGACAGCCGCGGCGGCGCGTGGCTCGTCGTGGCCTGCGAGGTACCGCCCGGCGGCGGGCCGCTCCTCGGCACGCGCGTCACGGTCGCCGTGGGCGGCCGGGTCCAGTCGCGCGACGTCGCGTCGGGCGACAGCTACGCGAGCAGCCACGATCCGCGCGCGCACTTCGGCTTCGGCGAGCTGCCGGGCGGGACGGTCGACGAGGTCCGCGTGAGCTGGCCCGACGGCACCGAGAGCGTGCTGCGCGACGTGCCCGCGCGGCAGATCCTGCGCGTCGTCAAGGGGAGTCGCTGAGGCGGGCCAGCGCGGCGGGCGGCTAGTGGCCCGTTCACATGCGGAACATGTGCGCCAGCAGGATCGCGTGTCCGGCCGCGAGCAGCGCGACGCCGCCCAGCGTCCACCCGCGCGCGCGCGGCCAGCGGCGCACGGCCCAGACCAGCGCCAGCGTGAGCGCGAGCGTCGTGCAGGCCGTCGCGATCGGAAGGTAGGGCTGCTCCGGCAGGTGGAGCTGGAACATGACCGGCATCGCCAGCATGAAGCCCGGCAGCACCGCGAAGTACTTCAGCCACGCTCCGGTGCAGTGGTCGCACTCCGTGAACCACGACTGCGTGAACGGCAGCAGGTGCGGCACCCACAGCACGCCGAGCGCCAGGCCGAAGGCGCGGGCGCGGCTCATCGCGCCGCGCGGGCCCCCGCGCCGGCGCCGGCGCCGGCGGGCTGCCCTCGCACCCACGCGGTCAGCTCACGCCCGATGCCCGCGAAGCTGCGGCCGTTGAGCGGCAGCTCGAGGTAGACGTGCAGGTAGCTCAGCCCGAAGAGCACGGCGAGCCCGAGCGCGTAGTCGTAGGCGTAGAGCGCGACCGACAGCGCCCACAGGCCGAGGTTCGCGCAGGTCCACGCGAGCGGGATCTTGTGCCACTGGATGATCGACGTCTTGCTGAACCAATTCAGGTAGTGGTAGGTGTAGGCGAAGGCGATGAAGCGCACGATGCCGCGCCCGGGCGGCGACGTGAGCAGCTCCTGCAGGCCCGAGGCCTTCCGGCCGTTCATCCAGCCGAAGACGATCTCGTTGACGCCCGTGATCGAGGTATAGGCCCCGCGCACCTGCACGGGCCACTCGCCGGGCTGGATCACGAAGCAGGCCGCGCTGCAGGCCACGAAGACCGCCAGCGAGGCCAGGCCCGTCGGGCTGCGGCCGCGCAGCGCGCCGAGCAGCACGAAGGCGCCGGTGAAGACCCACACGTGGATGAGCGTGGGCAGCAGGACGCGCAGCAGGTCGTGCACGGCGCTGCG
>Ga0111539_10010310_pt1 | contig 11764 bp, 7 predicted proteins | sample RhiMethybrSRZTD1_FD_79667 | JGI IMG/M metagenome (GOLD analysis project Ga0111539, IMG submission 79667) | Populus rhizosphere microbial communities from Tennessee, USA - Rhizosphere MetaG P. TD hybrid SRZTD1 (version 2) (version 2) | ecosystem: Host-associated > Plants > Roots > Rhizosphere >...
CAACACCAAGGGTCTGGTGCGCGCGTTCGACGTGCGGACCGGCAAGCTCCTGTGGACGTTCAAGACCATCCCGCTGCCCGGCGAGTTCGGCAACGAGACGTGGGAGCGCGACTCGTGGGCGGTCAACGGCAACACCGGCGTGTGGACGCAGATCACCGTCGACGAGGAACTGGGCCTCGTCTACCTGCCGGTGGAAACGCCGACCTCCGATTTCTACGGCGGCCACCGGCCGGGGAACAACCTCTTCGCCGAAAGCATCGTCTGCGTCGACCTGAGAACGGGGCAGCGCAAGTGGCACTTCCAGATCGTGCACCACCCGATCTGGAACTACGACATGTCGTCGGCGGCCATCCTCGTCGACATCACCGTCAACGGGCGCGCGATCAAGGCCGTCGCCGTTCCGGGCAAGCAGGCATTTCTGTTCGTGTTCGATCGCGTGACCGGCCAGCCGGTGTGGCCGATCGAGGAGCGGCCTGTGCCGCAGTCGGATGTGCCGGGCGAGAAGACCAGCCCGACGCAGCCGTTCCCGACCAAACCGCCGGCGTACGCGCGCCAGTCGCTCAAGGTGCCTGACGATCTCGTCGACTTCACGCCGGAGCTGCGGGCGCAGGCGCTGAAGCAGATCAAGCGCGACAAGGTCGGGCCGTGGATGTACAACCCGGCGGTGCTCGGCGACGTCAACGGCATCCTCGGCGCGATCAACATGAACAACGCTGTCGGGGGCACGAACTGGCCGGGCGTCGCCTACGACCCGGAGACGCACAACATCATCGCCAACGCGAACAACGCCGGGATCACCGCGACGTCGCTGGTGACGCCGCCGGCCGGCTTCTCGGATATCCGGTATGTCTCGGGCGTCGCCGGACGGCCGTTCCAGGAAGTGATCGGACCGGGCGACTGCTGCGCCGCCGATTCGCCGCGCGCGATCGCCCAGGCGCAGGCGCAGGCGGCGGCTGCCGCGGCGGCCGCAGGCGGTCGGGGTGGCGCGGCGCCCGCTCCGGCGCCGGCTGCCGGCGGCGGCGGCGGCGGTGGTGGACTGCTGGTCGAGGGGCTCTCGATCCTCAAGCCGCCGTACGGGACGATCTCCGCGATCAACCTCGATCGCGGCGAGATCCTCTGGCAGGTGCCGCACGGCGACACGCCCGACAACGTCCGCAATCATCCGATGCTCAAGGGACTCAACATCCCGAAGACCGGGCAGGCCGGCACCTCCGGCGTCGGGCTGATGGTGACCAAGACACTCGTGGTGATGGGCGATCCGCAGATCACGACGACGCCCGATCATCCGCGCGGCGCGATGCTGCGGGCCTACGAGAAGACGAAAGGCGAGCAGGTCGGCGCGGTCTGGATGGTGGCGCCGCAGAGCGGCTCGCCGATGACCTATCTGGCGGACGGCAAGCAGTACATCGCCGTCGCCATCGGCGGCGGCAACTATTCTGGCGAGTACGTCGCGTTCACGCTGCCGGGTAGATAACGTCTCACGCTCGTCGTTCGGGGGGCTTCGCGTGTCGTTCGACGTCTGTCGCTCGTCGTTCGGGGGGCTTCGATGTCGTTCGACGTCTGTCGCTTCACGTTCGGCGTTCTTCGTTCGACGACGCTCCGATTCGGGGTGCGCGTCGTTGGAACGTTCCATCCAAGGGATCACATGAACCGATTGTTTGCCACGTCCGCGCTGCTCATCGCAACGGTCACGCTGCCGGCTGCGCAATCGGGACGCGTGCGCGCCCGCGATCTGAACGTCGTCGTCGGCACGCTGCCGACCGGGCGGTTGAACGCGATCACCGATGTGGCCGGCGTGCTCGTCGGCCACGCGACGATCGTCAAGGGCGAGGGCGCGCTGAAGGTCGGGCAGGGGCCGGTGCGAACCGGCGTCACGGCGGTGCTGCCGCGGCGCGACATCTGGTTCAACGGCGTCTACGCCGCCACGCACACGCTGAACGGCGACGGCGAGATGACCGGCACGCACTGGATCCGCGACCGCGAGACGCTGATGCATCCGGTGCTCATCACCAACACCGGCAGCGTCGGCACGGTGCACGAAGCCGAGATCGCGTTCATGAACGAGCGCCATCCGTCGCGCGACTGGGCGTTCCTGCCGGTCGTGGCCGAGACGTGGGACGGCACGCTGAACGACATCCGCGGGCAGCACGTCAGGAAGGAGCACGTGTTCGCGGCGATCGACGCCGCGAAGGACGGCGCCGTCATGGAAGGGAACGTCGGCGGCGGCACCGGGATGATCTGCTACGGCTTCAAGGGCGGCATCGGCACCTCGTCGCGGCGCGTGCCCGAGAGCGCGGGCAGCTACACGGTCGGCGTGCTGGTGCAGGCGAACTTCGGCCGCCGCCCCGAGCTGACCGTCGCCGGCGTTCCGGTCGGCCGCGAGATTCCCGACCTGACGCCCGACATCAAGCGCGAGGGGGGCGACGCCGCGGACATCAACGTCGACCATGAGGGCTCGGTGATTGTCGTCGTCGCCACCGATGCGCCGCTGTCGTCGCGGCAGCTCGAGCGCCTGGCGGCGCGGGCCTCGCTCGGTCTGGCGCGAACCGGATCGACCTCCGGCAACACCAGCGGCGACATCTTCATCGCCTTCTCGACCGGGAACACCGTGCCGCAGTCGGCGAGCTCGCGCACGCTGTCGGCCACCTTCGTCTCGCCGGAATCGACGGCGGCGCTCAACCCGCTGTTCCAGGCGGTGGTGGAAGCGACCGAGGAATCGGTGCTCAACGCGTTGATGAAGGCCGAGACGATGACCGGCATCAACGGCAACACGGTGCACGCGCTGCCGTACGACCGGCTGAAGGCGGCGATGGCGAAGTACGGGCGCTGACTGGACGTGCCGTCGCAGCGCAGCCCTTCAGCGCTGCCTCGGCAAACGCTCCGCCGGGATGCCGAGCGCGCTGGCGATCGCACGCAGCGACTGCTGAACGGTGGCCGCGTTTCTCGGGCCCATGCGCAGCAGCTGCTTCTGCGCGGCGCTCAGGTTCTCGAGCGCCGGATCGGCGAACTCGTAGCCGATGCCGCGGCCCGCGGGCCGCAGCCTCACGTCGCCGCGCGGCAGCGGCGTGTCGACCAGGGACACGATCGCGCGTTCGAGCGTGCGATCGAATGAGCCCGCGATCCCCAGCTCGCGCGATGCGTCCTCGATGCGCGGCTTGAGGGTCGTGTAAAGGCGCGCGGCGCCCGCCGGATCGACCGATGCCACAGCCGCTGCAAGCGTCTCGTACCGCTGGTAGCTCGCCGGATCGATGTAGAACGAGCCGCCGCGCTCAGTGACGCGAAATGGCGCCGCCGGCCGCAGCACGCCGAGCTGTCGCGCGGGCGCGACCCCTTCGGCGACGTTGGCAACCGATACGGTGAAATTCCTGACCAGCCCGCTGGTCGCCAGCCACGCGGCGACGCGCGGATGCGATGTCAGCTGCCGCACCAGCTCGCGCACGACCGGATCGGTTTCGTCGAGCGGCGGCAGGTTGATTGGCGCGGCCGCGCCGCCCAGCGGCTGCGCGTCGGGTCTCGGCGCTTCGGCCTGCGCAGCCGGCGCCACCGCCGGCGCCCGGATCTGGCGCATGCCGAACGCGATGTAGGCCGCGATCGCGATCGCGACCGCGAGGCCGGCAATCGCAATCCACAAGCCGATCGGGCGCCTCGGCGGCGGTTCGTCGTGATCCGGCTCCGGCGTCTTCTGCAGGTCGAGATCCAGCACGGCTCAATAGTACCGCGCGGCGGCGACTGAACCGTTGGGAGGCGCCGGTTTTCGCCGGCCGTGACGCGCCAAAAGCCGCTATAATCCGCGGCGATCAGCGAAAGGCGGCTCTTCATGAAGCGTGCTGCGCTCGTTGCCTTCCTCGCCTCTGGATTCGTCAGCGTGGCGGTTTCGCGCGCCGGCGCCGGCCCGGCTGCCGCGGCGCCCACCTTCACCAAAGACATCGCGCCGATCCTCTACAACAGCTGCGTCAGCTGCCATCGCGCCGGAGAGGTGGCGCCGATGTCGCTGATGTCGTACGAAGAGGTGCGGCCCTGGGCGAAGTCGGTGCGGCTGCGAGTCGCCAATCGCGAGATGCCGCCGTGGGGCGCCGATTCGCGCTACGGCACGTTCAAGGACGATCGCAGCCTCACGCCGGAACAGATCGACACCATCGTCCACTGGGTCGACGCCGGCGCGCCGAAGGGGAACGATGCCGACCTGCCGCCGGCGCCGACCTTCGCGAGCGGCTGGTCGCGCGGCGAGCCGGACGTGGTGATCGAGATGCCGGTCGAGTTCGAGATTCCCGCGGAAGGGCAGGTGCCGGTGATCGATTTCTTCACCCGGGCGCCGTTCACGCAGGACGTCTACATCAAGGCGCTCGAAATTCGTCCGGGCACGCCCGGCGTCGTGCATCACGCCGGCGTCTACGTCGTCGACCAGCTGCCCGAGGGTGCGAAGCTGGTGAACGGCCAGATCATCCGCGCCGACGGCAAGCCGATGTCGAGGAACGAGGTGTCGCGCGCCAACGGCGGGTCGAGCACGCAGGAGATCCAGAAGCTGCTGTCGTTCGTGCCGGGCCGCGGCTACGAGGAGTACCAGGGCGACGCCGGTCAGCTGATCAAGGCCGGGTCATATCTCGACTTCTACATGCACTACACGCCGGCCGGCACGCCGCAGAAGGATCGGACGAGGGTCGGCCTCTATTTCGCGAAGCCGGGGCAGTCGGTCGGCCACCAGATCTTCCACAGCTTCAGCGCCGCCGGCCCGACCACCTACATCGTCGAGGGCCAGGAGTACACGCCGCGGTGGCGTTCGGATCAGACGCGCGACGAAGGCGGCGTCAACCTGCCCAACATCCCGCCGTACGCCGAGAACTGGAAAGTCGTCAGCGTGCACACGATCCTCGAGCCGATCACCCTCTACGGGCTGACGCCGCACCTGCACCTGCGCGGCAAGAGCATGAAATACCTGCTCACCGAACCCGACGGCCGCGAGGAGGTTCTGCTCGACGTGCCCAGGTACGACTTCAACTGGCAGCTGTATTACGAGCTGGCGACGCCGCGCAGGATTCCCGCCGGCAGCAAGGTCACGGTGGTCAGCCTGTTCGACAACTCCACCAGCAACCGCTACAACCCGGCGCCGGAAAAGGAAGTCTTCTGGTCCGAACAGAGCTGGGACGAGATGTACGCGCCGCAAGCGAGGATCACCGTCGACAGCCGCACGCTGAGCAAGACGGCCACGACTGCTCCTCAGCAGAGATAATCAGCCGTTCGCCGGGCCGGCCGGCGTTTGGCTACTCTATGAGCCGGATGCCCGATCGCCGTGACGCGGCTTCGTCCGCAGCTGACGCGGTTCTTTCGAGCGGCCTCGTGGCCAGGCTGCTCGCCGGCTCGACCGCCGCCCTCGTCGTCCTTGGCACGATCGTTCTCGTCCCGAAGTACCTGTTCGGCCACGACTATGTCTTCGGGTTCGTGCCGAAGTTCGACCTCGACGGCGAAATCAACGTCCCGACCTGGTTTTCCTCGACGCTCCTGCTGCTCGCTGGATTGCTGCTGCTCTACATCGCCGCCGCGAGCCGTCGCGATCGCGACAGGTGGGCGCGGCACTGGCTGTTCCTCGGCTGGGTGTTCCTGCTCCTTTCAGCCGACGAGACCAGCGGCCTTCACGGGCTGCTGAGCGGGCCGCTGCGTTCCGCGCTTCGGCTCAGCGGCGCCCTGTATCACGCCTGGGTGCTCCCCGTCGGCGCAGCGGTCGCCATGATGGGGTTCGCATATCTGCGCTTCGTCTCGAGTCTGCCCGAACCGACCCGCCGCCTGTTCATCGTCTCGGGCGTCGTCTACATCGTCGGCGCGATTGGCTTCGAGCTGCCGGAAGGCATGTACCGCACCGCCGTCGGCGAGAACGTGACGATCGCTTACGGCTTCCTCACGGTTCTGGAAGAGACGTTCGAGATGGCGGGCGTCGTGCTCTTCATCTACGCGCTCCTGCGCTTCATCGAACGGCGATGGGGTGGGATTCGAATTACGCTGAATCCCTCCTGAGAACCCCGCGGCACTCCTACCTCGACGACGTCGAACTCGACGACGCCGATGAGCTAGACGACCGAACTATTTGAGCTCATCAGGCCGGTCGGCGGCGCCCATGGTACGGCTCTCGCTTTTCGATTCAGCGAGAGGAGAGCCACCCCATGCATGCTCGGCTGATCGCTTCCGCCGCGGTGCTCGTCGTCGCGGCCGCGCTCGCCGCCGACGCGCAGCCTCACGGCCGCGCCCGCGGGCAGGCGCGCAGGAACGTGCCGATTCGCTTCCAGGAGATGGACAAGAACAACGACGGCGTGATTGCCCGCAGCGAGTGGCAGGGCAGCGACGCGTCGTTCCGCGTGCACGACTGGGACGGCGATGGCATCCTGTCCGGCGACGAGGTCAGGCTGGGCGCCGAGCGCAACCAGGGCCGCGCCGACGACCAGGATTTCGACGCGCCCGACCGCGAGTACCGCTTCGACGACTGGACGGCGCGCGGCTTCGCCGCGCTCGATCACGATCGCAGCGGGTTCGTGGAGCGCCGCGAATGGCACTTCGATCGCGAATCGTTCCGCCGCGCCGACCACAACAACGACGGCGTGTTGTCGCGCTCCGAGTTCCTCACCACCGACATGCTCGACGACGATCGCGGCGAGCGCTTCGTCGATCTCGATAGCGATCGCGACGGCCGGCTGACGCGATCGGAGTGGCACGGCAGCCCGCGGCTGTTCGACGCGCTCGATACCAACCGCGACGGCCTGGTGACGCGCGCCGAGATGGTCGGCGCCGAGCTGCCGCCGGAGCTGTTCTCGAGCGTCGACGTCAACGGCGACGGCGCGATCGCGAAGAACGAATGGCACTGGTCGCAGCCGTCTTTCGACCGGCGTGATCTGAACCACGACGGCCGGATCACGCGCGAAGAATTCGGCGGCGCCGCACCGGTCGGCACGGCGGGCTCGCACTCCTCGGCCTACGACGCGGGCTACGAGCGCGGTCTGCAGGAAGCGCGCGCGCAGGCGCGCGAGGATCGGGTTCGCAACCAGGGCTACGACGCCGAAGGGCAGCGTGAGCTCGAGACCGCCGATTCCGGGTACGACCAGCGGTTCGGCCCCAAGCCGGACTATCAGGCCGGCTATCGCGCCGGATGGCGGCGCGGCTACCCTGAAGGCTGGCGGCAGCCGTAGCCGAATAATCCAGGCAGCAGCGGCCGCGGCCTGAGACGCGGCCGTTGCAACCCGCCGCGCGTTCCGTGAGAATCCCTCCATCCACCGCCGTTCATCGAGGGAGGAATCATGGCAGACGCGCGACGGTTCGCCTGCGTGCTCTCTCCGGCTGCCGCGCTGTCGGCAGCCTGCGTGCTCGTCGTCCTGTCCGGCGCTGACGCGGCGCTCTCCGGCCAGGTGCTCCCCAACCCCTATCGCATCGTCGACGGCTGGGCGCAGCTTCCCAGCGGGAAGCCGCTCGGCGCGGTCGGCAAGGCAGCGATCGATCGCGACGGCCGCCATGTGTGGGCGATCGTGCGCTGCGAGGCGCTGGCCGATCCGGCCCGCTTCGGCGACGAGTGCCGCGACTCGAAGATGGACTCGGTCTACAAGTTCAGCCCCGAGGGCAAGGTCGTGGCCAGCTTCGGCGGCGGCATGTTCATCTGGCCGCACGGCCTGGCGATCGATCCGGACGGCGGCGTCTGGGTGACCGACGCGGTCGCCGCCAACCGCACGCCGCGCGGCGACATGCGCGGCCAGCAGGTGGTGAAGTTCAGCGCCGACGGCAAGGTGCTGATCAAGCTCGGCACGCCCGGCGCGGCCGGCGGCGGTCCGGATCATTTCAACTCGCCGAGCGACGTCGTCGTGGCGCCGAACGGCGACGTGTTCGTCGCCGACGGCCACAACGAGAACGGCAACAATCGCGTCGTCAAGTTCTCGAAGGACGGCAAGTACGTCAAGGAGTGGGGCAAAACCGGCTATGCGCCGGGCGAGTTCCGCGCCATCCACGCCATCGCGATGGATTCGCGCGGCCGGATCTTCGTCGGCGACCGCTCGAACAACCGGCTGCAGCTGTTCGATCAGGAGGGCAAGTTCCTGACTCAATGGACGCAGTTCGGGCGGCCCAGCGGCATCTTCTTCGACAGCCGCGACCGCATCTTCGTTGCCGACTCCGAGTCCGACGATGTGCAGAACCCGGGATGGGAGATGGGGATCCGCATCGGCGATGCGAAGAGCGGCTGGGTGACGGAGTTCATCCAGTTCCAGTGGGGCGATCCGCGCGAGACGGCGGGCAACGGCGCCGAGTTCGTCGCCGTCGATCGCGACGGCAACGTCTACGGCGGCGAGCCGCGGCCGAAGCAGCTGCGCAAGTACGTGCGGGTCAGACCGTAGACGCCGCGTGTTCGTGAAGGAGTTCGACCATGGCTACGCGAAAATCTGCCCGCGTGACGCTGTTGGCGCTCGTCTTCTCAATCGGCAGCACCGGATATGCCGCCGGCCAGATCGCAACCGGAACGCTGACGGGGATGGTGCGTGACGAGACCGGCGCCGCGCTTCCCGGCGCCATGCTGACCGCGAAGAGCGCCGCGACCGGCGCGACGCGCAGCGCGACCAGCGACGGCGGCGGCCGCTATCGGATTTCGACGCTCGATCCCGGCGAGTACGAGCTTCGTGCCGAGCTCGCCAACTTCAAGACCGTGGTTCGCACCGGCGTCGTGGTCACGGTGGGCGGCACGACCGAGGCGGAGGTGAGGATGAGTCTCGGCCCGTTGGCCGAGCAAGTGACGGTGGTGACCGATGCGCCGCTCGTCGAGCCCTCGAAGACCGAATTGAGCCGCGTCGTCAGCGCACAGGAAATCGAGCTGCTGCCGATCAGCGGTCGCAATTTCGTCGACTTCGTCAAGCTGTCGAGCGGCGTTGCCGGCGGGCGCGAGAACATCGGCGGCGGCGCGTTCAAGGAGCCCGACGTCGGCGTCGGCTCGGCGGCCGCGCCGCGGCTGTCGTTCGGCGGTCAGCCGGAGCTGAATACGCTCATCCAGGTGGACGGCGCCGACAACGTGCAGACGTTCACCGGACTGCCGCGCGCGACCCCCTCGCAGGAGGCCGCGAGGGAATTCCGCGTCCTGAACACGACTTACCTGGCGGAGTACGGACGGGCGCTTGGCGGCTTCGTCAACATCGTCACCAAGTCGGGGACCAACCGCACCAACGGGTCGGTCTACTACTTCGGAATGCACGACAAGCTGAACGCACGCTCGATTCTCAACACGCCGGACGCCGACGTGCTGCACCAGAACCAGTTCGGTGCGACGCTCGGCGCGCCGATCGCCGCCGATCGAACCTTCTTTTTCGGCAACTACGAGGGGCAGGTCCGCGAGCAGTCGAACCGGTTCTCGCGGGTCGTGCAGGACAACCTCGCGGTGCTGAACGCGGTGCGCGCGCAGTTCGGCCTGGCGCGGGAAACGCTGAACCAGCTCCAGACCAATCACTACAACTCGTTGATGCTCAAAGTCGATCACCATCCATCGACCAGCCACACCGTGTCGGCCCGCTACAACTTCCTCGACTCGAACACCGACAACTTCCTCGGCGGCGGCGGGCGCGCGTCGCCGACATCGAGCACGGCGCGCGACAACGTGACCCGCGATCAGGCGGGCGTCGCCAGCGTCGTCTCCATCCTGTCGCCGCAGCTGGTCAGCGAAGCGCGGGTGCAGGTGGCGCGGCGGACGTTCGACTTTCCCTCCGTCCTCAAGGAGCCGGCGCTCGAGCTCTCCAACTTCATCATCATGGGCAAGAGCACCTCGGACGTCGATTCCTACGTCGAGACGCGAATCCAGTACGCGCACAGCGCAACCTGGACGACCGGCGCGCACCAGGTGAAGAGCGGCATCGATCTCAACCACCTGCGCGACCGATCGCAATGGCATCTCTTCTTCCCGGCGCGCATCATCTTTCCGACGCTGGCTGCGTTCGAGACGTTCACGCCGGCGGTGTTCTGGTGGCCCTATCTCGTCAGCGCCACGACCTATCCCGGCGTCAACCCCGCATGGACCGACGATGTGCCGCCATCGTGGCTGCCATCGACTGAATTCGCGCTCAACCACACGTCGTTCGGTTACTACGCGCAGGACCACTGGCAGGCGTCGCCGCGGCTGTCGGTGACTTACGGCGCGCGGTGGGACGTCGAGCTCTACCCGAGCGCGTACATCACCAGCAAAGACTTCAACAACATCCAGCCGCGCGTCGGCGCGGCTTACGCGTACAGCGAGCGCGGCGTCGTCCGCGCCGGCTACGGCATCTTCACCGATCGGCTCGCCAGCAGCGTCGGGCAGCTGTTCAACGCCACGCAGTGGTCGAGCGCCGGGTCGCTGCCGAACGCGCAGCGGCTGTTTCCAACCATCGCGCCGATTCAGGGGATCTTCCAGCAGCGCACCGTCGGCGGCGCCGCGGCGCCGGTTGCAGCGCGCACCTTTCTGACTACCGGGCAGGTGCCGGCGACGAGCAGCCTGGGCCTTGCCGACACGCTCGACGGCGCGATCCAGACGCCCTACAGCCACCAGGCGAGCGCGCAGATCTCACAGGAGATCGGCCGCGGCATCGCCGTGTCGGCCGGCTATCTGTTCCTGGGCGCGCGCCAGATCCCCGGGCACACCGGCAACCTCAACGCGGTGCAGAACGGCACGCTCCCGGGCGGGAAGCCAACCTTCGGCGCGCGCAGCTTCCCGGAGGTCGGCGATCTCTTCGTGCAGACCAACACCGGCCGGTCCGATTACCACGGCGCGACCTTCGAGGCGGAGAAGCGATTTGGCGGCGGCGTCGGCTTCCACGGCAGCTACACGCTGTCGCGGGTGCGCAACAACGTCGATTCGCTCGCCAACCTCGCCGATCTGCCGGAGGGGCAGGACATCGAGGGCGAGACGGCGCTGTCGCGCCAGGACGTGCGTCACCGCTTCACGCTCACCGCGCTGACCGAGATGCCGGCGAGCGTTCCCGCGGTGCGCGGGCTCAAGGTGGCCGGCCTGGTCTCGCTCGAGAGCGGCCGCCGCTTCAACATCTTCGCCGGCCGCGATTTCAATCTCGACGGCAACCCCAACTCGGACCGGCCGGCGCGCATCGGCCGCAACGCCTATCTCGGGCCCGCCTATGCGACCGTCGACCTGCGGGTCAGCCGCGAGTTCGCGGTCAACGCCCGCGCGCGGCTCGAGGCGATGCTCGACGTGTTCAACCTGTTCGACCGGGTGAACGTCAAGGACATCAACACGGTCTGGGGCGGCATCGACTATCCGAACACGCCGCCGCCGGCCAACCTCGGCTTCGGCACGGCGCGCGACGTCTTCAACCCGCGCCAGGTGCAGTTCGCCGCGAAGCTGAAGTTCTAGCGTGACTCGACGACTGCGCGCCGGGGTGCTGCTCGCCATGCTGTCGGTGGTTCCGTCGCGAGCGCGACGGCTACCTGTGGCTCGCCACCTTCGGCGGCCTCGTCCGCTTCGACGGCGTCAGGTTCGTCGTCTTCGATACCAGTACCGACGGTATCGGCAGCGTGCGCGCAGCGCGGCTACTGGATCGGCGTTGCCGACGCCGGGAAGACGTTGGTAAAGGTGACGCCTGTGGGCTCCTGGAAGACCGTGCCGCGCTGATCGAGCCCGAACGACCGCTGGCCGGTCGAGCCGACCGAGGTCGGATGCGCTTCCCCGAAGTATGACGCCAGCGCATCGTCCGACGCGCCGTTGCAGGTGTTCGCGCTCGCGAGGATGACGGTTGCCGTCACCCCCGACCCGACGTTGAGGACGTAGCCG
>Ga0111539_10010313_pt1 | contig 11762 bp, 10 predicted proteins | sample RhiMethybrSRZTD1_FD_79667 | JGI IMG/M metagenome (GOLD analysis project Ga0111539, IMG submission 79667) | Populus rhizosphere microbial communities from Tennessee, USA - Rhizosphere MetaG P. TD hybrid SRZTD1 (version 2) (version 2) | ecosystem: Host-associated > Plants > Roots > Rhizosphere >...
CGAGAAGCTCGTCGGCGAGCCTCTTGCTCTTCCCGCAAAAGGGACCGTTACAATAGAGAACAAGTGCATTCGCTTTGTTTCCATTGAGCAATCGACCGATCTCCGCAACATCGGAGACGTAGGACGACATGGGGACTCCGGGTTTCGCCGCGACATTGACGGCGCCGGGGATGTGACTGATCGCGAATTCTCGAAAGGGCCGCGCGTCGAGGACGACGGCGCTCTTGTCCGCAAGAATGCCCCGGAGCTGCTCGGTGGAAATCTCAGCGGTACGTTGCCCGGATTCGCCCGACGTTGCCTGAACAATGTTCCCGGGCGTTTGTGCGGATACGCTGGCCGCCGAACCGAGCAACACGACTGTCCACAGAATCGCCATGCGGTTCATCAGCGTCCCCTCCCATCCACTCCTATTGCCTATTGCGTGCCAATAGTGCGCCTTGCCCAGATTGGATGTGACTGAGGTGTGGCTGGGGCACGCTGGACTGTGGGATGGCAGGCGCTGCAAGTAGTTGATTTACAAAAGTCCCTAAGTCTCCAAATCGTCCTACGAACCAGGGGGTCGGGAGTTCGAATCTCTCCGGTCGTGCCAATTTAACTTCGAAGCAGGCGTTTGATCGGTGGCCAGCTATTCTGACAAGCTCCGCCAGTACGATCGCCAGCCTGCGCACGATCGCGGTTAGGTTTGCCGGGCCAGGCTCGCCGGCCTCTTGAGTGGCTCCACACGCGTAGCTTGAGTCCGATTACATCTTTCGGCTTGCGCCGTGCAAATCGGTAGTGGCGTAAGCCTCTAAGAATCGATTGATGCGGTGTATTGGCGTGCAGTAACCGCTTTGCGCTGCTTGAGATATCGACTGCGCTTGCGATCCCCAGCGCAAAAAGACGTCTTGCGCCGTACCTCCGATTCACGCTGCAGGAAGAGGCAGTAGCGTTGCTCCGCAAAATCCCAGTCGAGCCTGCGATCAATGAGGGCATCCAAGTACTCGCGACGCCGGTTCTGGTGATCGAGGTAGTAGGCGTGCTCCCACAGATCGATCGCCAGCAAGCAAGTGTGTCCATGGGCCTCCGGGCAATCCGCGCCTGAGGTCGTCAGGATTCTCACCTGCTTGCGGCTGTTCGTTGTCAGCCAAAGCCACCCGCTGCCCAAGTGCGTCGCACCTGCCAAGGCGAACTTGTCGGCGAAGTTCGAGAAGTCACCGAACATGCGGTCGAGCGCCTTGCCGAGCTCCCTACCCGGTCGCTTCTTCCCCGGCGTCAGGCACTGCCAGTAGAAGGAATGGTTCCAGGCCTCCGAAGCCATCGAAAGAAGCTCCGTATCACGCGCGTGCTCACATGCCCAGCGCATAATTTCGAGAGAATTCTTGCCTGCCAGTTCTTTATGATCCCGCGCGAGCCGATTGGCCGATTCGACACATTGGGCGTGGTAAGAGCCGTGAAGCATCATGGCTCTCGCGGAAATGACAGGCGAAAGTGCGCCCAGGACCCACGGCATCGGTTGGAGCACGAACGGCGTATCCTGCGAATTCGTTGTCAGCTCATCGGTTTGTGACCTCGAACGGTCCGCAAGAATCGGCCGTAGAGCGCCTTCGATCAGCGCAAGCTTGGATTTCGCCGTCTCCATCGCGCTTTCCAGGCGCAACTGCGCGCCTACTTCCCATGTAGAGCTACAAACTCCTCCTGCATCGCTTTCGATTGCTCCAGCCGAAGTCTTGATCTCGGTAGACCGAGATCTGGCAGCATTCAAGGGTTGCCATCTGCATTTGAGGCTTGACCACGGACTCTCCAAGGACTGCGCTTTTCGTCCGGCGGCCACTTGCAGCCCACTCCACCCGTTGCTCACGTGCTTCGCGCCTGCCAACGCTGCGATGCTGGCGAACCTCCAGACCTTCAACGCCGCGGCACGGAGTTCCACCTGACGCGCGCGCTTGCATGACCAGCGCACGACCTGCCGGATGCGCGTGGAAACGGCTGGTTCCAAAACTCCAGTGACCCATTTCACTACTCTCATAGCCGACGGGACAGTCGGCACAACTGTCATTGACGCATCGAATTCCGCCGCAGTGACGGCGGCTCCATTGCCTGGTGACACGTCGCTGGTCAGCCGGCTTGAAATTCTGTCGTCGGCCAGCTCGGAGCGGACGGTCTCCCACGCGCTTTCGAGACGTTTCCATGCGCTTGAGCGGGGCCCATCCCGGCCGTCGTGAAGTTGCGCAAGATTGATCTTGAGGATCTCGATGTCATGGTCAACGATTCGGCTCAGGTCGTCGATTCGTTGCGCAGGGTGAAAAGCAATCGCCTTTTGGGCACCGTTTCGAGCGCGTTGCGTGGTCTCGGCCGAGAGTATCGTTGCCATGGTCAATTCCCCATTCAAATCAATGCGTACCGCTTGGCACCGCATTCCTTGCGGGCAGTACTAATGTGAACCGCAAATGCGAATGCATACGCAGCGGACCAGCCGCCACGGCACATTGAACTGCGATATCAGCGCAAGGGAAGCCGGCCAACTCGCCTTAGGGTTGTAAGCCAAGGCTTCGGCGGGAGCCCGCTACGGACTATCGGCCGGGCGTGGTCATATGCGAGCCGTTTTGTGGGCTCTTTCGAAGTCGCCCACCGGCGGGCGCGCGAGGTTAAGTATTTCGAGAAGCCACTTCAGCGCGACGAGATTTACGACCTGGTCGTCGTAATTCGTCTACAAATTCAGCGGGTTCCGGCCCGAACCTCAGCACCGCCTGCAAATTTCCGCGTCGGAGGGAGGTCGGTGTGGAGCGAATCCTTAGCCGCTCGCTTCCATGCTTGGCGACCGGCGCTACGCCGTGTTCGGATCGCTTTTCTGGTCGCTATTGTCTTGACCGCTTCCAAACACTTCGTGCCGTGTACCTCGCGTGAGATCTGGTCATGCGACGACGAAAAGATGGCTACGATCTTGGAATCAAGCGCGCGAACCGATTGCCGCGGCGTGCCGTGAATGCGTCCAGCTGAAATTGGCTGTGCCCGCTAAGACAGCCTACGAACCAGGGGGTCGGGAGTTCAAATCTCTCCGGGCGCGCCAACTACCTGCCAGCGATCAGTTCGTGTGCTCGTCTAAGAAGGCGAATACATCGGGCTCCCATGTCGCAATCTGCATGTGCACAAACTGGTGCCCATCTTCTGCGGTGAGACCGCATGGTGGGTACACGTTGAAGCGATTTGACTTACCTAAGCGGGCCAGTTCGGCGCTCAGTGCCTTTGGCGCTCCGAGCGAATAGTCGTTGCTGGCGTTGAGAAAGAAGACCGCTGCGGCCATGTTGTCAACGGCGCCCATTAGGCGCGCGCGCAGCTGCGGCGAGCGGTCCCAGCTGTAGCCGGCCGCGGAAAACACCACGACTGCCCGAATCGTACTTTCACGCTCGGCTAACAGTAGGCTGAGTGAACCGCCAAACGAGTGACCTACGACCGCGATGCGGTGTGCATCGACTTCTGGCATTGAGCGAACAAAGGCGAGCCCAGCAAGCGCATCGCCGATCTCATCTTCGAGTGATTGCAGTTGCACCCGATCGCGCGCTTCCTGGCCGCCTGATAGGAATGCTCGATCCATCAGGTCGGCGCTCGGCGTTCCCTGCCCGGCGGACAGTCCGTCCCCCCGTCGGAACAGGTAGAGAAAGACGTAGCCGTGTCTGGCAAACACCGGTCCAAGCGCTTCCGGGTGGCGCTGATCACGCCGTCCAGATGCATCTACGCCTGTCGCATGTCCGCTGCCATGATTGAATAGAACAGCTGGAAATTGACCGCGACCTTCAGGTCGCCACAGAAGTCCACTGAGCCGAAGTTCTCCACTTCGTACCACGATCGTATCGGGTTCGGCTGCCGATGATATGGCGCCGACAACACACGAAAGGACCAGGAGGAGCGCGAATCGATAAGCGTTCATGGGTGCAATGAAATTGCAGCGGCCTAACATCCGCTTTGAGCAGACTGCGCAGCTCGCACTCCGTAACATTGATTAATTATGCGCCACCAACGGCCGCCCAATTGTACGTTGGTCTACGCATGGCCACGTCTGGCCAAAGCCGCAAAATAGATGGCTGGTCAGCTGGACGACTTCGTATTGATTACTTGTAAGCAGACACGACGGCGACGTAGAGTCCAATCGGAGCGACACGTAGCTTGGCGAGTCTCAGCGAGAAGTATGACGAGGGCGGGCCACCTAACTTTTTGATTCAGAAAGATCTACAGATCCTCTGACGCCCCACGAACCAGGGGGTCGGGAGTTCGAATCTCTCCGGGCGCGCCAACTACCGCAAAGAGTTAGCTGAGCTCACACGTTGAGAACTTCCGACGTGTACCAGATTTGTGCCATGAGCTCAGCTTTTGCTGCGAGGCTGCGCAGGGCCGCTGGCTACGAAGCGCACTAGTAGTACTGGGAGGCGTCGCATGTCGTACAACTTGGTGATACGGCGCGGTACGTTCGCGGGCCTTATGACCCTCCCGCCTGTGAGGTTTCAAGAATCAGTTCGTTTCGCCAGCCGACTCTTCGCGCCCAGCCTACGCCCTGAGGTGCTGGGCGCTACGCTTCGCTTTTTTGGCGTTCGGGGAGGGGGACGATGAGCCATGCAGGCGTTTTCGTTGCTCTCACTTGCGTAGCTGGACTGTCGGCCTGCAGGGGCGCGATCGGGGATGAATATCACTGTCGCGTGACGAGCGTCTATGACGAGACAGTCGACAAGAGCTTCAAGTCGGCAATTCCCGAGTTCGTTTTTACGGTCGCGGACGAAACGGACACTACCGTCGCGGGTCAAGCGCCCAGTGTCGGGGTGAACCGGATGGGTGTCCCTCCTTACATTGTCATTTCGAAACTCGACGGCGAGTTCAGAGGTATGCAGGTTCAGAGGGGCGACCACTCCACCTACTACAAGGGTTTCTGTAAACAGCGCAGTTAGCGCGCACCGTAGCCTCTGTGCAACTGGCTCGATGTTCAATTCAGTAACCGCTGCGAGGCGGGACTCAACGAGAAGTGCGGTTGTTTGGGGGAATCAATGGGCACGATTTGCGAGGGATCATACCGCGTCGTCTGGGATCTCTCATATCCGGCCTCGCGAGCCGGGTTGCGGGGGAGCGTTGCGGTGGGTGTTGGGCGGGTGGCCAATTCGCAACTCGCCCCGACTCCCGCACAACCGACACCGCGGCTTGTAGCGAGCATTGAGAATTCAACCGTTGCGGTTCGTCTTGGCGAAGCCCCCTTCCAGGATCCACGCGAGGGCAAGACCTCCGAAGCCTGGCAGCATCGCAAGCGCCGTATTTCCGGCGAGCCTCAGCGGCTCGTTGGCCAAGTCCCAATGCATCACAGCGACCAAAACGCATCCGGCGAGCCAAAGGAACGACAGGATTTTGATGGCGGCGATTAGCCGACGAATGCTCTTCCTCATATTTCAGAGTTTAACTCCGCCCGTACCAGGAGTACCCGTCGAACATTGGCGCGGGAGGCTGCAGCTGCCAGTCCCCCGCGAGAGTCGCAAAGGCGACAGCATGGTTTGCAGCGCGAGCTGTCGCGATTGCCGAGACCATTCCTGACGAGCATCTTTAGGTCGCAGGCAGCCCAGCGCTGGCAGACAGGACACCAACAATCCAGTATGTAACCTCCCCCGAGGCGGGTTGGGCCTTCATCGCTGAACTCAGGCGCTAGCCGCACGACATCAGACCTTCGCAGCCCTTACCTTCGAGCAGTCCGAGTGGACGCGAACGTGTCTTGATTGACCCCAATACAAACTGGCTGTGACACGATTGTGCCTTGGATAGGCTGGGTTCGAGCAAGGCAAGCGCCGCAAGTTGTTGATTGAAAAAGCTCTAAAATCAGTCGAATCTGCCTACGAACCAGGGGGTCGGGAGTTCGAATCTCTCCGGGCGCGCCAACTACCTCGAGAAAGAATGCGGCATCGGTGAGCAGCTGAGTTGCCCTACACCGAGTACAGCCCTTCCATGACTTCAACGGCATGGCCGCCAACGCGGACGTTGAGAATGCGATCGCCTTGCTTATCCGCGCGGGCAAAGATCTGACTTGGCCGTTTGATCTCTACGCCCTGTTCGATATGAATAGTTTGGCCCGACTTGGCCACCTCATTGCGAACCATCCAGGCCGCAACGCAACCCGAGGCCGACCCGGTCGCAGGATCTTCGCCGCCGCCAAACAGTCCGCGTGCGCGAAGATCGATTGTCGGGTCCTGCGTGTCTCGCGTGATGTAGAAGAAATCATTTAATCCAGGCCGGTCGCCGATGTAGGCGGCAATCTTCTTGAAGTCTGGACTCAAAGTCTGGAGCGTCCGCCGGGTTCTCAGCGGCACGATTGCGAATGGAAGTCCTGTAGAAACAGTTTGGATCGCCCCGTCGTCGCTGATCTCCGAGGGACTGATGCCCAACATCGCGGCGACTGTCTCGCGCTCGTGGATTTCGCCGAATACCGGCTGAACCTGCCGCATTTCTCCAAACACCGCCTCGGATGCGTCGGTCTTGAATTCAACAGGAACTTTGCCGACTTTCAAATCCAGAACCATCTGAGCGACAGAGTCGGTCGTTCTATCTCCCACCCGGCGATTGCGCAGTGCCACTGCGGTACCGAGGGTGGGATGTCCAGCAAAAGGTAGTTCCTCCTCGCGCGTGAAGATCCGGACCTTTACCCCGTTTTCGCGTTCGACGGAGGATTCGCGAGGAATGACAAAAGTCGTTTCCTCAAGTCGGGTCTCGCGTGCCAGGGCTTGCATCTCATTGTCGCTAAGTTCTCGAGCATCCAAAAAAACTGCCAGGGGATTGCCTTGCAGCTTCTTTGCCGAGAAGACATCGATCTGCACAAACCGGAGCTGCCGGAGGCTGCTCTCAGCGACTTTTTTCTGCGCTAATGAGTTATGCCCCAAAGCAAGAGCCGTGGTGGAGGCACCCAATAAGAGAAACGAACGCCGTGTGGATTTCACGAGAGGAATTCCTGGCTGACTGACACGCCTGAGTCACCGTCATCGAATGAGTTGTCGTCGCGCCAAGAGTCTACCGTGTGCCGGGATTGCGCCTTTCCCAGATTCGGTGTGACTGAGGTGTGACTGGGATAGGCTGGATTCGTGAATGGCAAGCGCTGCAAGCCGTTGATTTACAAAAGTCCCCACACTCTCAAATCGCCCTACGAACCAGGGGGTCGGAAGTTCGAATCTCTCCGGGCGCGCCAGCTTCGAAAAAGGGTTAGCTCAGCCAACCCTTTTTCGTTTGGCGGCGCGCCGCGGCGACTTGCCACCATGCGAATCGCAATTCATCGTGCCGAGTCACGTTGGGTACGAGGCGAGGTTAGGACCGAGCAATTGTAGAGGACGGTTCTGAAGCTCTAGCATGTTGAATTGCTGCGGAAGAGTGTGAGGCGACTCGCGGAGGTTTTATGGGAAAACCGAAAGGAGCATGGAATTCGCCTAGCGTCACTGCCGCGACGTCGGTCGATCTGGGAGCATATTTGGAAGGTAATTCGCGCGGAGCGATATCAGTCCGAATGGAAAATTCGAGCAAATCCAGTGATCGTCGCCTTCTTAGCGCAACGACCTACGGCGATCCCAAGTCAGACCAAGTGGCATGGTGTTCTGCTTTCGTTAACTGGAGTCTGAAGAGGGCCGGAATGCAGCTAACCGGTTCGGCGGTGGCACAGAGCTTCATCTGCTATAGCACGGCTACTAGCGAGGGGATGGCGGGGGATATAGCCGTGTTTCGAAAAACAGGAGGAACTGGCACACGCGACGAAACGGGCGGACATGTGGGGTTCCACATCACCCAGGATGCATCGAGAGTGACCATGCTCGGTGGCAATCAAGGTCCGGATGGCAAAGGCAGTGTGACTGAGGAAACTCGTCCGAAGAGTGGTTCAGCCCAGACATTTCACTCGATATGTCGAGTCATATAGTGCCGTTCAGAGATAGGCTAGGGTCAGCAAACTCGGTGGAACAGCGATACGACTGAACCGTTCTTATCACGACGATCTGGGGACGGATATGGAAGACATTGGCACGATAGTTCTCGCTACAGGTGCGCTTGGCACGGCCGCCTTTGGAATTGTCGAAGCTCTGAAATGGACCTGGCTGGGATATGCCGGTTTCGGTGTCATCAAGCGATTGTTGGGACCAATTCTCAACACCTATGACATCGCCTATGGCCCAGATTGGGAACGGCTGTTGCGAGCACAGTACCGCGGAGATCGGGCCGAATTGACGAGGGTGCTGCGCCAAGGGGCCCGTATTGGTCTTACTGAAAAAAACGCGCCAGCTCTGGCTCAGTTTGTGGGAACCGTGTCGGGGACGGAGTTAACTCGGGCCGTAAAGGAGGCACATGCATTGGCGCAAGCTGCGAACGACGAAGAGCTGGACGTCAATTCTCGTCATGCCTTAGGACGCTTCGAACTTGCCGTGGATGCACGGATCGACGCAGCGTGCGCACTTGCCCAACAGCGGTACGCCGATACGGCGCGAGTGGCCGCGTTGGTGATCGCGCTGGGAATCGCGATTGCCGTTGGCATCATTATCGATAGATTGTTCCACGCCGTACTCGTAGGCATCGCTGCAGTGCCGCTGGCACCGGTTGCCAAGGACCTGGTGACGGCGCTTCAATCTGCGAGCGTCGCGCTGCGAGGTAAATAGTGCTTTTTATCCTCGACCTGCGCACGTCGAATGTCGGCGGAGCGGTATTACCGGCGAAGCTTGTTCGCGGAACCGAAATTGAATTGCGGGAGCACTCGGGCGTCATCTTTCTGTTACACGGCTATAACGTGAACCGAAGGGAAGGATCGGCATCGCTATCGCGACTTGCATCAAGGCTACCGTCAGTCACTGACCGGGCGCTCGTAGCCGTGCTGTGGCCGGGCGACCACTGGACTGGGGCGGCGAGCTATCCGTTCGAAGGAAACGATGCAGATGATTCGGCGAAGGAACTGGTGCGTTTCGTGGACCGCGTCCTTAGGCCTGGTACTACTCTGTCATTTGCGTCCCACAGTCTTGGCGCGCGAGTCGTTTTGCAAACCATCGAAGGCCTGCGCGGCGATCGGTATTCCATCGACCAGGTTTGTCTGATGGCTCCGGCCGTCGATGATTTCTGCCTTGCACATCCGAGGGTCTATTCCGCTGCGGTTGCCGCGAGCGCGCGCGTTACCGTGCTTGCCTCCCGAAAGGATAAGGTACTCAGATGGGCCTACCCGTTGGGCGATCTCCTGCAGTCGTTCATATTTTATCGCGAGGAGATGAATGGGCTGGCGCTTGGCTATCACGGACCGAGGCCGTTCAAGAGCTCGCGAGTAGCCGCGAATGTGCTCCACGAACAGATATCCAATGGTCGAAACGTGGGACACGGTGACTACGTGCCAGCAGAACCTGCGAATACAGGGCAAGTGTCAGCTGCTGCATACGCGGACCTGGCACTGAGCGGGGCAACACCGAGGTATCAATAGTCGGCCTGATCGATCGCTCGGGCTTGGAGGGCGTCATCAATCCCCGTACGTTCGGTTGTGCGGCGTTGTGCGCGGTCGGGCTGACGGCCGTCCTGGTCGCAAACGCCCAGGACGCGCAGCCGCTCCCCGAACTAGTCGTCCAGACCGGCCACCAGCAGCAAGTGAATGTCGTCGCGTTCAGCGCCGACAGCCGCATGTTGGCAAGCGGCGATATCCGCGGCTCGATCAGAATCTGGGAGACCGCCGCTGGCAGGCAGTTGTGGGCATTGCCCGGCCATCGAGGCTCTGTATCGCAGCTGAGCTTCAGCCGCGATGGACGGTTTCTTGCTTCCGCAGGGAGCGATGCGGGTGACAACGGCACCGTCAAAATTTGGGAAGTCACCTCGGGGCGAGAGCTGCGTTCGTTTGAATTGCCCGGCTTCAAGCTGACGGATCTGGAAGTCAGCGCCGACGGCAGCCTCGTCGCCGCTGCGGGCGACAGCGTGCGCATCTGGAGCATCACCACCGGCGAGCAAGTTGGCGAAATTCCGACCGACAACTACCGCGCTACCCTGGCGTTCGATCCACGCAGCCAGCTGCTCGCCGTGCGCGACCCTTCTCGAGTCCGATTCTGGTCACCGAGCGGGCTCGAGGCGGACACGATCAAGCTGCAAAACGTGCACGGCGAGCGCGACATTGTGTTCTTGCCGGACGGGCAACGGCTTGCGGTGCCCGACTCGGATCGAGTCGACATTGTCGACGTGCCGAAGCGAAAGATTGCGGGGAAACTCGTGTTGAGTGAGTCGCAGTCTTCCGAGTTGCCGCGTGTCTTCCTGCTGCCGGACTCCAACGACGAGATCGTCTTGAGCATCCGGGATCGGTACGAGGTGTGGGATCTGGTCACGCGCAAGAAGGTACGCGATATAGCGCGCCGCACAGACGCAGCATCTGAGATGCCGAGCCCCTCTTGGGGCTTAATGGCTACCTGGTCGCCTCTGCGAATCGAGGAGTTGGCAGGAGGTCGTGAGGCAATCGTGCTCGGTGGCCACACGGCCGCTGCGGGGGCGGTCGCGTTTTCGCGGGATGGGTCGATGCTCGCGACCAAGACCGGCCGCCGATTCTGGGTATGGGATCTCAAGAGCGGGGAGCCGAGACTCTTCGACGGTCACCGGGCGCTTGGCGAAGGCGGCTTCGAGATCGACTCCCTGTCCTTCGCCGGCGGCGGCGCGGGCCTGATCTCCTCCGATCCGTTATCGGGCCTCGTCGAATGGAACGTTGCGGCGGGCGAAATTACCAATGAGATTGCCGTTCCGCGCGACGAGCAGAGCGCGCTCGTTAACGCCTGCAGCGCGGATGGCCACTGGTGTGTTTCCGGTGACCGCAATCGGATCGAGATCCGCGACGTCGCGACCTGGCGCATCGACAGAACATTCGACGCCGGCGCCGGCCGTGGAGTCGCCATCAGCGATGACGGCAACTGGATTGCGACGCCCGTTGAATCCAAGGTCCGCATTTGGGACCGCCGGAACGGTAGGGCTCGCGTGTTCGAAGGCCACGAAGAAGTTACCAGCCGTGTCGCGTTCTCGCCGGGCGGCCGGCTTCTCGCGTCTGCGGATTTCTCGGGCGTCGTCAAGATATGGGACGTGGAATCCGGGCGCCAACAGCTCAGCTTTCAGACGGGGCACACGGGCGTCACGAGCCTCGCGTTTAGCCCGGACAGTCGCACGCTTGCAACGGGCGGGTCTGATCCGACGATCCGCCTCTGGAATGCGAGCTCCGGAGAGCTTCGCCATACGCTCGAAGGGCACGCAGATTGGATTGTGGACCTCGACTTCAATCCGACGGGCCGATTGCTCGCTTCGGGCAGTGCCGACGGGACCGTCCGAATCTGGGACGTCGAGAGCGGTGCGGCCGCGGCTCTATTGACCGCGTCAAGGGACTCGCCGGACTGGCTGGTGGTGGCGCCGGACGGCTATTTCGACGGCTCAGCGGGCGCCGAGGACCTCGTCGCCTGGCGCGTCGGTACGTCGGCCTATCCGCCAGAGCGGTACTTCAAAAACTTCTTTCGGCCCGGCCTGCTGGCGAATGTCGTGGCGGGTGGAGCGCCGGCCGCCCGAGTCGAGCGCGACAAGATAACAGTCCCGCCGGTGATACGCGTCCTCGAAAGTGGCGGTCAAGTCGTGGCCAAGCCCAAGCTCTCGGTGCGGATGCGCGTCGAGGGAGACGTCAAAGAGGTCAGCCTGTATCAAAACGGCGCGCGGATCGCGAGCCAGAGCAGCGCTGCGGACGCGAAATCCGAATACGCATTCGATGTCGAGCTCATTCCAGGCGAGAACGAATTGCGCGGCGTAGC
>Ga0111539_10010314_pt1 | contig 11762 bp, 10 predicted proteins | sample RhiMethybrSRZTD1_FD_79667 | JGI IMG/M metagenome (GOLD analysis project Ga0111539, IMG submission 79667) | Populus rhizosphere microbial communities from Tennessee, USA - Rhizosphere MetaG P. TD hybrid SRZTD1 (version 2) (version 2) | ecosystem: Host-associated > Plants > Roots > Rhizosphere >...
AATCCAGCTTCGACCAGTCCCATCAGCGTCTTCACCGCCGCGGAACGACAAGGGGACTTTTCTCAGCTCCTCACTGAGAGAGGTATCCAGCTTTACAACCCTTTCCTGCGGGATGCCAGCGGAAACCGCGTGCCTCTTCCCAACAATCAGATTCCTGCGGAATTGATCGACCCCGTGGCCCGGTCGTTGTTTGCCTCCAATCTGTATCCTTTGCCGGTCAACAGCAATCTTCAGAATAACCAGTTCAACACCAGCAGCAGCAAAACCGTCGGCGACCAATTCGACGCCAAGATCGACGCCAACCTTTCAACGGTGGACCACGTTTTCGTGCGCTACTCCCAGAGCCGGCAGCACAATCCCTCCACGAATTCGTTCCCGCTCTTCTTTGACAGTTTCTTTGACGCGCCCACGCACAATGGGGTCGGCAACTGGACTCGAACCCTGAGTCCGCATCTGGTCAATGAGGTTCGGATTGGTGTCAATCGAGTCCTCGTCAACAACGGAGGAGTCGACAAAGGACTGGGAAACGTGGCTGAGCAACTCGGGATTCAAAGCGGGAACGAACGCGGTCCTGGGCTTCTGGGCCTGAACTTCGGCGCTGCGCTGGTCAACAATATAGGAAGCGCGAACATCGGAACGCAGCAGCTTTTTGCCGACACCGTCTACCAGTATGAAGATGCTTTGATTCTGACTCGCGGGCGGCATGTGGTCCACGCCGGATTTCAGTATTGGCGGCAACAGCTCAATACGTTCTATGCGGGCAACAACGGTCGCACTGGATTCATGTCATACACTGGAAAATTCACGGCAGGTCCCGGTTCTCTGGCTGTCGCAGGTGGTGGAACCGGTGCCGGTGAGGCAGATTTTCTGCTAGGCCTTCCCGATCAACTTGGACGAGGTGTTGACACGGGAACCTGGGGACACCGAGCCAACGTGTTCGCTGGTTATGTACAGGACAACTGGCGGTTCACCGACTCGCTGACTTTGAATCTGGGTTTACGCTATGAGACCCACACTCCGTGGGTGGAAGTCAAGGATCGTCAGACGAACTTCGCGCCGTTTAGCGGCGAGATCGAGACGGCCGGACAGAGCACCCTCTACAACAACAACCGCGCGCTCTACAATTCTTACAACGCGGGCCTAAACTTTCAGCCTCGCTTTGGCTTTGCCTGGACGCCCGGTGTCCTGGGAAAGAAAACCGTCATACGCGGCGCGTACACCATCTCGTCTTATCTCGAAGGCACCGGCACCAACCTGCGGCTGCCGCTCAATCCTCCGTTTAACCAGGAATTTGCGACACTCTATGACACGCTCGCTCTTCCAGCTTCGAGAACAGGCGACGGACTCACGGTTCTGTCTTCGCCTACCGATCCATTCGCAGGCGCCACCATCCGACTTTGGGATCCGAATCTGAGGCCGGCGGCTGTCCAGCAGTGGAACTTCGGCGTCGAGCGCCAGTTCTTCAAGGACACGACCTTGACGGTTGGTTATGTCGGGCAGCATGGCACACATCTGATGGTGCCACGGCCTTATTTTCAGCGCCAATTGCTGCCGGATGGTACGACTACTCCAAGTCCCTATCTCGCTGGCAATCCAGCGCTGGCAAATATCGCACAGATCTCAGGGACCGAGTCGAACGGGAACCAACGCTATGATGCCTTGCAGGCCACCTTGCAGAAACGCTTCAGCCAGGGGCTTCAATATCAGATCGCATACACCTATTCGAAGTGTATGACGGACTCGATCGGATACTACGGATCCGGAGGTCAGGCCGTTCCCACCTCGGCCTACTGGCAGAACCTGTACGACAAGGGAGCAGAATGGGGCCCCTGCTATTTTGACGTCAAGAGTGCACTCGGGAGCTTTGCAACCTATGAGTTGCCCTTCGGCCGTGGCAAGAAATTTGGCGATGGCTCGAACCGTTGGGTCAAAGGCACACTGGGGAACTGGCAGGTGAGTAGCATTGTCTCTCTGCACACGGGCTACCCGCTCACGGTTTCTGCTGGTGACGCCTCAGGGACGAACTCTCGCGGGTCACGAGCTGATTGCATTGCTCCGGCAAACGTTTTTGGCCGCATGGACTCTCTGAGTGGGGGCTACCAGTGGTTTGATCCCAGCGCCTATGGGCCGCCGGCGCCCGGGGCCTTTGGAAGTTGCGGCGTCGGCACCGTCCGCGGTCCTGGTTTGGCCAACCTCGATCTCGGCCTTCAAAAGGAATTCTTCGTCAGTGAAGGGAAGCATTTCGAGTTCCGGACGGAATTCCTGAACCTCACCAACACTCCCATTCTCAACGCTCCCAATACGGGTCTTGGTGCAGGACTGGGCCAACTTCGAACCTCGCAGGGACCGCGCAATATCCAGTTTGGCTTGAAGTTCTACTTTTAGCAGGGCCCCCGTCAGACAGGGCGCAGAGAGAGGGCCCTGCCTGGCGGTTGGGTTACTGATGGCGATGCCGGCGCATCGCCATCAGTCCATAACCGGGGAAACCCCGGTCTGGCACCAGGAACACGGTGCACGGAGCTCTCCAGAATGAGTCATCCTCCTTTGGTACTCGATGGAGCTGTCGCCGTGGCCATTCTGACCGCAGTCAGGACGATCAGGTGCGTGAAGACACCTCAAGCCTTGCTTTGTCTGATGGTGTTGCTGCTGTCAATAGCGCTGATCTTCTTGATACTCGGAGAGTCTTTTGCTGTGGCCTTCGAGGTATCCACCTACAGTGGAGCGGGCATGCTCCTGATCTTGAGTTTTGTTCTGACACTGAATGTGCTGTCGGGGAATACGAAGCGAGCGAACCAATGGCTGGATCTGAAGACTTGGGCCGGCCCCACAGTTTTGACGACTCTCCTATCTTGCCAACTGATGCTCTGGGTCGGCCAGGACTCCCTCCCAACACGTGGCTTGCAAAGCTTCGACCTTAGACCCACCGATACAAGCCTGCCACGGCCATGCCTGCTGGTTTTGGAAATGAATCTGATGCTTTCGTTGTCAGCTCTGGTCATAGCCCGTCAACTTGGCTACTCCAAGAAACCCGCTCAGGAGCCTGGTTTCAGTCCCTCCCTTGTTAAGACCATGGATGTAGCTGAGACTCGGGCGCCTGTGGCGACGCTCGGAGAGATTCGCAGCTGATCGGAGTTTTGGGCTGCAACTTTGCGCCAGAGCTGGTAGCGCAATCGTTTCGCGAGCTGCGAGTGTTAAATTTGCTTGGGCAACAAATCTGCCTGACCGCCAACCTTGGGATTTCACGCAGGTCCCATCCTTCAATTCCTGAATCGTTGCTTTCGGCTCTCATCGAGCTTCGCTGGTCGTGATTCACTCAATCCTGCCTTTGGCCTTTTGAATAGCTTTCGGAACACAAAGCCGAAACCAACCTGCAGCCAGTGGAACCTCCCTGTAACCGCTGCTCGGAAAGGACCAGTCTCCGTTTATCTGAATGGTCACGGATCGGTGGTGGCATTCAACACAGTAACTGCAAAAAGCCGCGTTGACGGTCAGTTGATCCGAATTGCATTTCAAGAAGGCCAGTTTGTTCAAAGGAGACTTGATGACTGAGGCAAAAGTGCGCTTGGTGCAAATCTGCCTCGCCCGCAGGAGGCACCCTGGTACTGAAATGGCCAATGCAGTAGGCCTATGCCACAGAATGTGCGGGAATGCCGACTTGGCAGGCGCAACTGGAGCGGCACTTGCTTCTCGGAAGTTGCGATGAGACGGCTTGTAGCATTGACCATAATTCTTGCCACAACGACTGCCGTCGTGTGTGTCTACCTGAGAGAGACCCGCAACCGCGACTGGCCTCCGATTGTGTCGCCTACGCCGGCCACGGTAACCCCTGTTGAAGGAACGACACGCCATGGATTGATTGCACATGTAGATACCAGGAACAGGAGCCTCGAAATTGAGGTGAATGGCCACCAGGAAAGAATTTTCTGGGACGACCACACTCTCATCACGGTTGCTAAACATCGCGCGAAAATGTCGGTCTTGGCTCCAGGGTCTACCGTCTTTGTGGATGTTCAGCAGAGAGAGGATCGACTACAAGCCAGCTTGATCGCGGTATCGCCACCGAACCGGTCGTGGTGAGCTTTGGATGCCCGGGGCGACGCAGCGACTGTCTATCGTTGCTCTGTAAATGACATCAGCTAGCCTTGTCGCCCCGTCTGCTTTCCCGGATAATGGAGCCATGCCTCCGCTTTTCCATCTGGATCTTCGAAAATGGGCTGCTCGTCGGTCGCTTCAGACGCGGTTTCTTTCGTTCAGCCTTTTGCTGACCTTCCTGATTCTTGTTGTTACTCACTGGCTGACAACCTTGAGCTCGTTGCGGGCAGTGGATGCGACCGTTGGGGCTGAGACGGCGAGGGCGGCGGCTCGCCTCGGCGGTTATCTGGAGCAGACTTCGCCCTCTATGCCGGCGACGGAGTTCAGGAGACAGGCGTTGGAGATTCTGGAACTGGTTCCCCACGTCGCACGAATCGATCTCTATGCGAAGTTGAATAGCGAACTAAAGTTGTTGGATTCCACTTCCAGTCGCGGCGACCGGTTGCTCGAAGGTAAGGAAGCAGCGGCGTTTTACTCGAGCCGGCCGGATACTTTTCTGGGCAGCGAGAAGGGATCGCACGAAATCTTCTCTGTTCAGCCGGTTCGCTTTGCCAACGGCCAGGGTGGATTTGTCACTGTCGTGAGCTCGGTTGAAGCCGAACAGGAGATGCTGCATTCACACTATCGGATTCTGCTGGTCGCTTTGATTGTGGCAACCGCACTGCTCGGCGCAGCAACCACCTGGCTTTTCCGCACGACCGTTGTTGACAGTATCCGACAGTTGGTCGAGACCATGGAGAGATTTAGGCGCGGTGAGCGCCGGGTGCGCGTGAAGTCTGGATTGAAAGGAGAATTCAACGGCCTTGGCAAAGATCTGAATTACCTGTTGGAAGAGATTGAGGAGTTTAATCAAGACCTTGAGAGAAAAGTGCAAAGCGCCACACAGGAACTGACGAGCCGCAACCTTGAGCTCCATCAGCTCAATGCGCAGCTCTACGAAACTCAGAAGCAGCTCAGCCACGCAGAACGCCTGGCGTTGGCTGGGCAGCTCGCCGCAACCTTTGCTCATGAAGTCGGATCTCCATTGAGCGCGATCTCCACACAGATGCAGATGCTATTGGAAGACCCCGCCCTTGAGCAGCCGGTGCGAAAGCGGCTGCAATTCACCAACGAGCAGATTGAACGGATCTGCCAGATTGTCGAAGGACAGCTCAGCATGGTCCGACGTTCCCCCGAACGATTACTGCTTAACCTCGATGAGATTCTCAAGAAGGTGGCTTATCTCCTTGGTCCCACGTTTGAGTCTCGCAAAATCGATTGTCAGATTAGGAACGACGGGTCGGCGTGCCAGGTTGAAGGCGATCCGGCTCTGCTTCAACAGCTCTTTCTGAATCTCATCAACAACTCGGTCGATGCGATCTCGAAGGCTGGCTCTATTGAGGTTGTGTTGGAGCGGAAGGAATCTACCCTCGGCGCGCCTGCAATGATCGAGGTGAATCTCTCCGACACCGGCATTGGGATTCCTTCTGACCAGATAGCGCAGGTGTTTGAACCGTTCTTCACCACAAAAGCTGCCAGCAAAGGATCGGGACTGGGTTTAGTGGTGTGTCGCGAAATTGTCAAGCTGCATCGCGGCGAGATTCGAGTGACCCGGTCGTCACATTTCGGAACTTGCTTTCAGATACTTTTACCGGAAGCGCCCGCCCTCACAGAAGTCCGGGACTCAAGCCACCGCCAGGAGGTGAAATCGGCATGAGCGGAGAATCACGCGCGCGAATCCTGGTGGTTGATGATGACCAGTCCGCCTTGGAGTCATTGAGTGAGTTCCTGGAGAAGGAAGGGCATGAAGTGTTCCGTGCGCCAGGTGGTGCTCAAGCACTGGAACTTTTGAACGCGGATGCGGCCATTTTTGACTTGGTTCTTACAGACCTGAGGATGCGCCATTGCGACGGAATGAAGGTTTTGGAAGCAGTTGGCGCCAACCGAAGGGAAACGCCCGTCATTGTCATGACCGGATTTGCTTCCATGGAGACAGCGATTGACGCCATTCGCCATGGGGCCTATGACTACCTAAGCAAGCCTTTCAAACTCGATCATGTGAGGATGCTGGTTCGCAGGGCTTTGGAGCAAGCGGTTCTTCGCAGCGAAAACCGCAAACTGAAAACGGCGGTCGCAAGCCAGGAGTCTGACTCGGAGATCGTCGGGCGCAGCCCCGAAATGGTTGAAGTCTACAAGCTCATTGCCCGCGTAGCGCCTCTTCAGACGACGGTACTGATCCAGGGCGAGAGTGGCACAGGGAAGGAACGCGTGGCGCGGCTGATTCATAAAACCAGCAGCCGTAGTTCCGGGCCTTTCCGCGCCGTGAATTGCGGAGCGCTGACTGAAACATTGCTGGAGAGCGAACTGTTCGGCTACGTCAAAGGTGCATTTACGGGTGCGGCTAACAACAAGGTGGGACTCTTCGAAGCGGCGGCCGGGGGGACTTGCTTCCTGGACGAGATCTCCAACACCACGCCAGCGCTGCAGATGAAACTGCTGCGCGTGCTGGAAGAACGCGAGGTTTTGCGTGTTGGCGCCACGGAGACGACCCATGTGGACGTCAGGATCATTGCAGCAACCAATCGACGTTTAGAGGAATTGGTTCGCACGCAGGCTTTCCGCGAAGACCTCTACTATCGGCTCAAGGTGGTGACCCTTGATCTTCCCGCGCTCCGCAATCGCCGCGGCGATATCCCGTTGCTTCTCGATCACTTCGTCCGCCGATATTCGGTTTCAGCCGGAAAGACAGTCGGCGTGCAGGAGCGGGTGTACTCCATGCTGAGCCGCTATTCCTGGCCAGGCAATGTGCGTGAGCTGGAGAATGCGGTGGAACGTGCCATTGCTTTAAATTCCAGCGGCGTTTTGACTCCCGATGATTTTCCCCAGGAAGTCCAGCAGCCCCGAACCGCCTTGGCCACTGAACCCTCTTCCCCGGTTTCGTGGGTGACCCTGGCTGAGAAAGAGAAAGAGTACGTCCTCGAAGTCTTGACAGCTGCCGGCGACAACGTTTCCCGTGCAGCTGAGATTCTCGATATCGACCGCCGAACCCTTTATCGAATTCTGGAGCGTCACGGAATCGAGAGAGGCAGCGAGAGTTCTGCCAAGCTCCCCACTTCTCGGGACGTCTGAATGCTGAGACGCAACTGGCGGCCAGACTTGCCACGGCCCACTTCGGTCATCGTCGCAAGCGTGAGGCGTCCTTCTAGCCTGCCTGAACCCGTAAAACAATCCAACAAGATCGGTCCATTGACAAAAGTCTCAGGCTCGTGAACTCCGAGACCCTGTAGGGTGCGTCGCGCGTTTCGACGCATCACGCGGGGACTAGTGCGTTCCAGACAACGGAACTGACCCTGGGTTCTGCACTAAGAAATTGAGTGACTTCGTCAACCCGCTGAAGTCCCGTTCTCCAAAGTGGGGCGGAGGCCGTCCTTGGTCTCTGTGACGAAAGTGAGGCGGTTTTGAGAAAAGACACAAATCTGCCACAGGAAAGCAGGTTCCCTCTGAGCTTAGTCCCTTGTGGATTCAAAGCTGCCCAGTCACTTGAGTTCCTTCGACCGCTGGCACCGAATTTGCTTAGGGAGAGGAGGCTTACCCGAGTTCGCCCTGAAAACAGAACGAATCTCTGATCTCTCCGAGATGGACTGGAAACCCGTCGAAAGGACTTCGTGTGCGCATCGTTCTAGCGGATCTGGCAGCAACCCATGGACTGGTAAGCAAAGATACAGTGGCTGGTGGTTACGGGTCCCGCATGAAGCCGTTTTCGCGATGCACTCGTCTCTATTGCCACTTCAAGAAACGGTTTCATTCACATCGAAGCATCCAGATGGCATATCTGGCAGCCATCTGTGCTGAGGCTGGGCACGACGTCCAATGGACGGATGAAAGTATCCTGGATGGTGATGTCGCAGTGGTTCTTTCCTCACTTGTGGACTATCGGAGAGAGACTCAATGGGCGGATGGAGCCCGACAGCGGGGCTTGAAGGTGGGATTCGTGGGTCTGGCTGCCTCAAAGATGCCGCAGTTGTTTGAGGCGCACGCAGACTTTGTCGTCAACGGGGAACCTGAGCGGGCGATTCAGCGTCTGGTTGGTGGTGAGAACCTGTCCGGCAACTGTCCCAGCCCGACGATCGGTGATTTGGACTCGGTTCCCTTTCCACGCTGGGATCTGCTATCCCAGAGTCAAAAAGCCGGACACTGGCGTGGAGTTCGGCCGCCGGGTGGGGGTATTCCTGTGCTGTCAAGCCGGAGCTGCCCGGAGTCTTGTACCTATTGCCCTCATCGAATCTTGTCCGCATATCGAGTCCGGTCTGTGCGAAGCGTCGTCGAAGAACTGAGCTACCTTTGCAATCTGTTTCACCGACCGTATGTGGTTTTTCGCGATCCGCTGTTTACGCACCAAAGGGATCGATGTCTGGAACTCTGCGATGCCATTCAAGCCAAGGGGTTGAATCTAAAGTTTGAATGTGAAACCCGACTGGATCGTTTGGATGATGTCCTCCTTGGTTGCATGCAGGCGGCTGGGTTGAGAACGATCACCTTCGGGGTCGAAGCTGTATCGGAAGAGACATTGAAGAGAGTGGGGCGACGCCCCATCCCGGAATCGCACCAGCGGGAAGTCATGGAGAGTTGCCAACGCCGGGGCATCGTGACCGTCGCCTACTATGTGTTTGGCTTCTTGCAGGACACATGGGAAACGATTTCGGCCACGATTGATTATGCGATCTCTCTGCGGACAACCTTCGCGCAGTTCAAGCTGCTCACTCCCTATCCTGCCACCCCGCTTTGGAAACAATTGCGACCCCTGATCTACGAAGAGGACTGGGAACGCTTCGACGGCTATACCCCAACTTTCAATCATCCCTACCTCAGCGCTGATCAGTTGACCTTTCTGCTTGGGGCAGCGTATGCCCGCTTTTATTGCCGGCCCTCCTGGCTCGGCAACTATCTCCGCATTCACGAAGAACCCTGGCGCCGCTGGATTCATCTTTTGGACAACAAAGTGGTCTCGGTTCATGAACGAAAGGAACTGCTTCGGATGTCAAGGACTGTCACATGCTAGAAGCCATCTCCCGTTACGGACCAAGGGTTCTGCCCAACACCCAGCAGATCATCAGTCAATGCCGTAGCCGGGGTGAACTCGTTCGTGGCCCTCAGATCCAGGAATTTGAGGACCGATTCTCGCAGTGGATGGGTGGCGGCTATTCGATCTCGGCGTCCTACGGCCGGATGGCGTTCTACTATATCCTCAAGGCGTTGGAACTGCCGGCGAGATCCGAAATCATTTTCCCGGCGCTGACGTTTTGGGTTGTTCCGGAAATTGCCCGCACGCTCGGGTTGAAGCCGGTGTTTGTGGACATCGATCCCGACACCTTCAATATGGACGCGTCTTTATTGGAGACTGTAGTCTCGCCAGCAACTCGGGCAATCGTGCCAACCCACTTGTACGGGTTGCCCTGCGACATGGATCCCATTCTGTCAGTGGCGCGGCGCCACAACCTACGGGTGATTGAAGATTGTGCCCACGCACTGGGAGCGACCTACCAAGGGCGGCCTGTTGGAACCTTTGGCGACGCCAGTTTGTTCAGCTTTCAAACGCTGAAGCCGCTAAATACCTACGGCGGTGGCATGGCGTGGGTCCGCAATCGTAATCTCGCAGGGCGTGTGACGACATTGGCGACGGCAGAACGTTGGCCGGATGAACGGCGAGTGATGCATCGCCTTCGCGTTGGCCGGCTGCAAAGGATCTTTACTCGACCTCGGGTCTTCAGCTGGTCCGCCTTTCCCGTTCTGTGGGCTGCCTCATTCTTCAAGGCGAGACCCGATGTGTATCTATGGGAATCGATTCGCCCGCTGAATCCCCTGCCTGCCAGTTACACGGAGAGGTATTCCAATGTTCAAGCTGTTATGGGACTGGTCGGATTGGGCCGACTGAACCAAGACACCCAGACCAATCAGACCCATGCCCGCATTATGGAAGAGACGCTGGGAAATTTACCGGTGGTCCGTGTTCCCAAGGTTCCGGCGGGTTGCACCCATGTTTACTATCAGCAGTGTATCTATGTGCCGGATCGGGATGAATTGGTTAGGCGTTGCATCCGTGCTGGGATCGACGTCGAAACGCTGCATGTTGACCACTGTCCGAAAATCCACGCACTGTTTGGCCAGCCTCAGAGCGCATTTCCTCGCGCGGAACGTGCCGGTCAAACCATCCAGATTCCCATCTACGCCGGTCTTTCGGATCTCCAAGTGAGGCGCATTGCTACCAAGGTCAGGCAAATCCTTCAGGCCCTGCATCCGCAGCCATCTGCTGCTCAGGAACTCTCACCCAGTGACACTCCTACTTGAATCCTCACCAGAACTTGTCGCGTATCTGGTGGTCTTTGTCGCTGCCGCGTTGGAAGGCGAAGTGATTTTTGTGAGCTCGTGCGTTCTTGTGTCACAGGGAAAACTGAGTGCTATGGGTGTGCTCCTGGCGGCGGCTCTTGGAGGTTCGCTGGGCGACCAAGCCTACTTCTACATACTGCGCGGGCGGCTCAGCAACTGGCTTGGAGGAATCCGAATGGTGGCGAAAAATCGAGAGAGGTTGGTCAGTCACATCAGGTGCCACTCCACGAGAATGATCCTGGCCTCGCGCTTTCTTCCGGGATTACGCATAGCGATTCCGTCGGCGTGTGCCTATGCGGCTGTCCCTTCGCTCAAGTTTACGCTCTTGAGTCTGTGCAGCGGATTTGCGTGGGCGACCAGCCTGACAGTACTTGTAGGATTCCTCGGGCCACAAGCTCTTGCTCGGCTGGGATTTGGAGGCTGGGGAAGATCGTTCATACCTGTCGCATTGGTGCTGGGGTATGTATTTTGGATGACACGTCGTTTCAACCGTGGATTCCTAAAGGATGCTCCACAGTTCAGATGATCGCGGCATTGCAGGACCAGTCGTTCCAAAGCCAACGGGTGCGGAAAGGATATGCCTGCGTGATGAAGCGATTTCTTCTCTTGCTGATAGCAACTTCAGCCAGTTCGCTGTCGTGTGTGGAGCAGGGAGATGGGACATCTCGGCTGCGAAGATGTCAAATTGGCTCACAGAGGAGGGATCCGAATTCATGAATGCCGTGAGCAGTAGATGTGCCGCTTTCGTGGCATCGCGTCGTGAATTCGCGTGGAGGATAGTATGGGATCGATAGGTGCTCCAGAACTAATCATTATCTTCGTCGTAGCTCTCATCGTTTTTGGGCCCAAAAAGCTTCCGGAGCTGGGCAAGTCTCTGGGCAAGGGACTGGCTGAATTCCGCAAAGCTTCCAATGAATTGAAGTCGACGATTGAGCGGGAAGTCCGAAACGTTGAATCAGCTCCATCGGCGACGATTCAGAGCGAGGAAGAGACCAGAGTTCAAAAGTCCCAGGGTGCAACACACTTGGATTGAGAGGACTCAATGAGAACGCCGTCTTGGGTCAAGGGCTGAATGGCTTTTTAGAATTCCTCCACAACTGCAGCTTCGCTGGTCCGATGCCTCCCATTCGGACCTGAATTCCGTATCCTCTACATTTCAGTGCAACGGTCCGTCACTCCGTAGGTCTCACGTTTTCCTGTCAAGTTTGGTCCTCACAAAATTGGACAAGTCGCCGAAAGGGCAAAGTCGGCAAGTAAGGTGCCACGTGACCACACGCTTTACGCCGGGCTTGTCCAAGGGTTCCGTG
>Ga0111539_10010315_pt1 | contig 11762 bp, 6 predicted proteins | sample RhiMethybrSRZTD1_FD_79667 | JGI IMG/M metagenome (GOLD analysis project Ga0111539, IMG submission 79667) | Populus rhizosphere microbial communities from Tennessee, USA - Rhizosphere MetaG P. TD hybrid SRZTD1 (version 2) (version 2) | ecosystem: Host-associated > Plants > Roots > Rhizosphere >...
AAGGCAAAAGGGAGAAGTGGTTTGATATCCTCAGATATGCGAATTCTCAGATATTCCGCGCTCGCCCTCGCCCTGGTCGCACCGGTGGCCGCGCAGACTGCCAAGAAAGCACAGCCTGCGGCGCAGCCGATCGTCGTCTACAAGACGGCGACCTGCGGGTGCTGCACCAAGTGGGTGGACCACCTCAAGGCGGCCGGCTTTGCGCCAACCGTGCACACGCTTCAGACAATGGACGAGGCGCCGGTCCGAAAACAGATTCCGGCCCAGCTGCGGTCGTGCCACACTGCGACGCTCGAGGGATACCTCGTCGAAGGACACGTCCCCGCGGACGTGGTCCGCAAGCTGCTCAAAGAGAAACCGCGTGTGCAGGGAATCGCCGTGCCGGGCATGCCGGCTGGCTCGCCGGGCATGGAATCGAATCAACCCGAACCGTACGACGTCGTCGCCTTCGATGCGAACGGCAAGACGTCGGTGTTTGCGAAGCGGTAGGTCTCTGCAGGTCGGGCGGGTCTGAAGACCCGCCCCTACATGTGACTACTGACGACTACGAAGACTGCATCTTCCTGTAGTTGTCGAGACAGCGCTTCGCCATCGCAACCTCGCCGTCGGGCCCGGCGTGCTCCTGCTCGATCAGGTAGTACTCGACTCCGCCGGTCGATTCCGCGGCCTGGAAAATGCTCTTCCACGGCACGTCCCCTTCGCCGAACGCCACCGTGTAGGCGCGGCCCTCGCCCTTTCCCCAGTCCTTCAGGTGGATGCTCTTGATCCGCCCCGGGTTCGCCTTGATCCAGGCGACGGTATCGACGCCCATTTCGATCGCGGTGCCTGCATCGAGCTGGAGGACGAAGTCCTTCGGCGTGTTCTTCGCGAGGATATCCATCGCCCGCTCGCCGGCCTCGAAAGGTTTCCATTCTGTCTGGTGATTGTGGAAGCCGGTCGCCATCTTGTGCGGCCGCAGCTTCTCGCTCGCCGCGCTCATCGAATCGGCGAATGCCTTCCAGCCGTCGGCCCCCACCACCTTGCCCGCGCTCGCGACGATGATGTACTTACTGCCGATGATTTGATTGAGCTCGATCGTCTTGTTCACGTTGTCGCCGGTCACTGCCTGTGCGCCGTTATGCGTGGACAGGCACTTGATCCCGAGCTCGTCGAGCAGCTTCCGCACGTCCTTCGCCTGGTCGGTCGTCCAGTTCAGGTATGGCGAGTAGAACTCGACGACCTGATACCCGAGCTTGGCAACGGCGCGGACCGTGCCCGACAGGTCCTTCACCAGCTCTCCGCGCACCGAGTACAACTCGATGCCGATGGGAACCGTCTTCGACTGAGCCAGCGCGGCCGACGCCGCAAGGGGCGCCGCGGCCGCCACCGCCAGGAAATCACGACGAGAGAGGTTCGTGTTCATGGACGGGGACAGTACCACGAAAGTCCATAATCTCTAATCGCCCCTCCGCGGGAGCACTGGATGCGCATCCTCAAATTGTTCGCGCTTTCTCTCGTCGTCGCGGCTTCGTCCGGCGCCCAGACGGCCACCTACGACATCGTGATTTACGGCGGAACGTCGGCCGGGATCATTGCGGCGGTGCAGGCGAAGCGGATGGGCAAGTCAGTGGTCGTCGTGGCTCCCGAGAAGCACCTCGGAGGACTGTCGGCCGGCGGGCTCGGGTTCACCGATACAGGAGACAAGTCGGTGATTGGGGGGCTCTCGCGGGAGTTCTATCAGCGGGTCTGGTCGCACTACGACCGGCCCGAAGCGTGGAAGTGGCAGAAGCGCGAGGAGTACGGCAACAAGGGACAGGGCACGTCGGCGATGGACAGCGTGCTCCGAACGATGTGGATCTTCGAGCCGCATGTGGCCGAGAAGGTGTTCGAGGCCTTTGTCACCGAGTACAAGATCCCGGTTCATCGCAACGAGTGGTTGAACCGCGCTACCGGTGTTTCCAAGCACGCCGGCCGCATCGTCACCCTCACGACGCTGAGCGGGCGCACCTACACCGGGCGCATGTTCATCGACGCGACCTACGAAGGCGATCTGATGGCGGCTGCCGGCGTGAAGTATCACGTAGGACGGGAGTCGCGCGCGCAGTATGGTGAGCAGTGGAATGGGGTTCAGACGGGCGTTCTTCATCACCGCCATCACTTCGGCGTTCTGAAGCGACCGATCAGTCCGTACGTGACCCCGGACGATCCGCAGAGTGGCCTGTTGCCCCGCATCAGCTCCGCGCCGCCTGGCGAGTTCGGGCAGGCGGACAACCGCATCCAGGCGTACTGCTACCGGATGTGCCTGACCGATCATCCCGAGAACCGGATCCCGTTCGAGCAGCCCGAAGGCTACGACCCGCGGCAATACGAACTGCTGCTCCGTGTGTTCGGGGCAGGTTGGCGCGAGACGTTCCAGAAGTTCGATGCCATCCCGAACCGGAAGACCGACACCAACAATCATGGTCCGTTCAGCACGGACAACATCGGGATGAACTACGATTACCCGGACGCGTCATACGAGCGTCGCCGCGCGATCCTGCAGGAGCACGAGCGCTATCAGAGGGGCTGGTTGTATTTCATCGCCAACGACCCGCGCGTGCCCGCCGAGGTTCGTGAAGAGATGCGGAAATGGGGGCTGGCGAAGGACGAGTTCACCGACACCGCGGGATGGCCGCACCAGATCTACGTTCGCGAGTCGCGGCGCATGCTGGGGATGTTCGTGATGACCGAGAACGAGCTCCTGAAGACCAGGCCGACACCGGACCCGGTCGGGATGGGGTCGTACACGATTGATTCCCACAACGTGCAGCGCTACGTCACGCCCGAGGGCGCCGTGCAGAACGAGGGGGACATCGGGGTGTCGACCAACGGGCCGTACTCGATCGCCTATGGCGCGCTCGCGCCCCGCCGCGGACAGGCGGACAACCTGCTCGTGCCGGTGTGCGTCTCGAGCTCACACATCGCCTTCGGCTCGATCCGGATGGAGCCCGTGTTCATGGTGCTGGGCCAGTCCGCCGCCACAGCCGCCGCGCTGGCGATCGACGGCGGCGTCGCGGTTCAGGACGTGCCTTACGCGCAGCTGCGGGAGAGGCTGCTGAAGGACGGGCAGATTCTGGAAAAGTGACGCGGGCCGCGAGTCAGTTACTTCTTCTTAGCAGCCTCGAGCCAGGTATCGATCAACGCCATCGAAGGCCCGCCGCGCGCGCGATACGCGTCGGCGAGCGTGTGCATTCTTTCCCGATCCTTGTCTTCGGTCTCGATTGGCTTGCCGCCGCGGAAGGCGTCGTAGAGCACCAGCAGTCCCGCCGCGAGCGTCGGCTCGTCTTCCGCCTTGCGCGCCACGAGGTCGTCGAGCGTCAGGAGGCCGTCGGCATATTCGCCGGCGAGGAACGCCGCCAGGACGAACCGGCGCTTGAGGCCGTCGTCGGCGGGCCAGCGGGACCGTGCCTTGTCGAGCGTTTCCAGCGCCATCTCGCCGTTGTCCTGGCGCAGGAAGGCGTCGGCGAGCAGCGTATGAAGCGGCAGCGCGTCACCTTCCTTGATGAGCGCGGTGCGCCAGGCGCCGGCGGCTTCCTTGTCCTTTCCGCCGGCCGCGTAGCAGGCACCGAGGTACACCATCGCGGGATAGAAATCGGCCGACGCCCGCATTGCGGCGCGGAACGAGTTGGCCGCGAGCTCCAGCTTGTTCTGGGAAAGCAGCGATACGCCCTTCAGAAACGCCGCGACCGGCGACTGCGCGGCGAGCACCTCTGACACGTACAGCTGGCCGATGTTCGTGCGCGCGTCGCGTACGAGGTCGCGGATCATCGGCGATGCCGCTTCCGGCCGCGCCGCTACGCGATCGAGGAATGCGCCGAGGACCTGCGGCGACGTGACCTGGTCGATGGCGAACGGGGGAACGGCAGCAACTACCCGGGCCGCCGTCCGGCGCGGCATCAGGACTCCCGAGACATCCGCGGTTTTTCCGCCCGCGACGATGGTGGCTGGAGCGAGGGGCGCTTCGGACAGCGTGAACGGACGGTGAATTTCACCGAGGACGGCGGTTCCCGACTTTATCTTGACGCGCGCGATGTAGCTTCCCGGCGGCAGCACGCGCATGTCGGATACGCCCTGCGCCAGCAGCGCGCCGGGACGGAGCTTTTGGAGCGTCGCGGGCGCATGGACCAGTGGCGGCCCGGCCGCATCCCTCGCGATCTCGAAATCGACCTCGGCATTCTGGATTTGCGTCGGCTCGCCATCGAGGTCGATCTGCACGGCCAGCCGCTCGTCCTGCCTGACCGTGTCGACCGCCAGGCGGGGCTCACCTTGCCCGGGGACCGGGAGGCGGAGCAGCACGGGACCGGTGGCTGTCACCCCTCCCAGCGGCATCCGCCGTGCGTCCACACGATGATCGACCGAACCAACACGCCCGGCGCCGTCGATGACCGCCAGGCGCAGGACGTAGCCTCCAGGCGCGATCGGCACGTTCGCGGTGAAGCTGAGTCCATCGCCCCGCGGCTCGCCGATGGGCTGTTCGCCGGCGAGAAGTTTCTTGCCGTCGAGATCGCGGACGAGGAGCTGCACGGTCGCCTCGCCGGGATCGAGCCGGGACGCCTCGCCTGACAGAATGATCTTCAGGCGGGTCGGATCGTCCGGATCGGCGGTGAGATAACTGGTGACACGCAAGGCGACGGCCGTTGCCGGAATCGGCGCCTCGAGCGCGGACGAGAGCCGCGCGGCCCAGTCGCGATCTTCGTAGGTGCGCACGTCGAAGACGTCGCGGGCGCGTATGTTCACGCCACTCCGCGCGACCTGCACCTTCATCTTCCGACCCTTGCCGTCGGCATCGGCGGCATCCTTCTCGACGCCGAGGCGGTAAAACCCGGATAGCTCGCGGCTGAGGCGCTCGAACACCGCGTCGGCACCGACCTCCGCACGATACGAGTTGCCCCCGGTCATGCTCGACACGGTGTCGAGCGGTGCCGACAACAGGTAGGTATCGTTTGCCGGCGTCGAGCTCATCATGCGCCGGCTGGCCGAGCCCGCCGTACCGGGCACGAAGAGCGTGTAGAACGTCGTGCGCGCGGCGGCCGCCTCACTGGCCAGCGTCGACATGAGCGTGTGCTGCTCTCGTTCGTCGAGGGGCCAGCCGCCCGAGATCAGAATCAGCGTTTTGTCGCCGCGGACGCGTTCGAGCGCCCCCAGCAGTTGTCGCAGCGAGTTGATGCTCGTCTGCGACGTCATCAATGCGCCACGCCACGCCCATTCCGCGCGCATCTGGAGATCTCGAGTACAGCTGTCGCCGAGTCCGCTGCCCGAGCGTGTTCCCCCGCCGCCGCCCCCGCCGCCCCCGCCGCCGCCCCCTCCACCGCCACCGCCGCCGCCACCCTGTGTGCCGCCGCCCGCACCTGTGCCACCGCCTCCTCCCTGCGTGCCGCCACCCCCACCGCCTCCCTGCGTCCCGCCACCCCCCCCGCCTCCCTGTGTCGGAGTACTGACAATCGGGCCACCTCCGGACGAGCCGCCGAAGGGATCCGACATCGCCCGGCCGCATTCACGCTGGCCCACGGTGCGCAGCGCAAGCAGGCTCCGATTCGCGATGTCGCGGGCTTCAGTCAGGCTGCCGAACTCCCACGTCGAATCGTTGGCACTTTGTCCGATGACCCTGCCGAGCGCATCGCGCACGCGATCGTGGGCCCAGGTAAAGTTCACGTTGGGGCCCGCCGGCAGGAGCATCAACGCCGATCGATCGACGAACGTGAGGTTGTTGAAGAACCGCGACGCCGATCGCGCGATGTGGCGAACGTTACCGGGCTCGAGCGTGCCCTGATCCACGACGAACACGAACAGCCGGCCGAGTCCTGCCGTGTCGTTGGTACTGATGACGCCAGGTTCTCCCGACGCCTCCTTCCTGCCGCTCGTGTCGACGTAATCGGCGCTGACGACCTTGCGCGGCACGCCCGCAACGGTGACGGTGAAGTCCGTTGGCGTGAGGCCGCGCATCGGCAGCCCCTGCCGGTCGACCACGCCGACATCGACGGTAACCAGCTCGACCCCCGTTCTGAACGTCGGGATCGGCAGTTGCTGCGATGCCGGCTGTTGAGCCCAGAGGGCCGCGCCCCCGAGCGCCAGGACCACGCCCACTGCTGCCTGCCGCACTGTCCGTCCCCTTCCGGTGATTCTCATGGCTTACCTTTCCGCCTGCTGTGGGCTGCCTGCGAGGTATCCCTGGCGCGCGCGGATGTCGTAGCTGCCTTTCCGCACGCGGACCTTGATGCTTCGCCACTTACCGTCCTGCTTGGCGTTGAGCGGGGAATACGACAGGACGTATTGGTTGGAGAGCTCCGACACGATTTCGTCGAACACCGCATCGAGCTCGCCAGTGTGCTTCGGAAAGAAGGGTTTGCCGCCGGTCGATCGCGCGTAGGTCTCGAGGCTGGCGCGAAGCTGTGGAACCGTCGCGCCGCCGCCGAAGCCGATCGTGTAGAGCATGGCGTCGCTGGCCTGCACGCGGGCCATGGCGGTTTCGCGCCGCGTCAGGCTGTTGCGATCGTCGCCGTCGGAGAAGATCACGATTCCCTTGCGCCCGGTCTCACGGCTGACCAGTTCGAGCGTGCGCACGGTGGCGTCGTAAAGCGCGGTTCCACCCCAGGAAGTCAGCAAATCGACGGCATCCTCGCGGGTGCGACGATCCTTCTCGCGTTCCGCCGCGACGAACATCGTGTCGTTGAAGCCGACCAGCGTCGCTGCGTCGCCAGGCCGAAGCCTCGACAGCAGCTGTTTGACCGCGGGCTTCACGTCCACCAGCGCGCGCTCCATGCTGCCGCTGACATCGATCGCCAGGACGAGATCCAGGGGCGCATCATCGGTGACCAGGCTGTCGATCGGTTGACGGATGCCGTCCTCGTAAACCTCGAAGTCCTGCTGCTTGAGCCCTTTCACGAACATGCCGCCGTTGGTCACGATCAGCGGCACGAGCACGGCCGACGTGCGGATTTTCTCGGCGTAGCCGATTTCCTTGGTGCGGAGGTTGTCGACCAGCCGGCGGCCGTCCTTCAGCGTCGCCACCACGCGGATGTGATGCCCGCGGACGACATCGCCGGGCTCGAACCAGCAGGTCGTGAACGGCGGCCGCTCCAGCATGCAGGCGAGCCGGCCGTTGACGGAGAAGGTGACCGTCTTGATATTCGCGATTTCCGAAGCAGGCTCGAGTGCCACTTCGATTCGCGTGTTGCCGCTCACGATCACGTCAGGTCCCGGCGCCGTGATGCGGAGCGCCGGCCCCTGTTTCGCCAGTGTGGTTGCGGTCAACAGGGCGACGGCGACGAGCGCGGTGAGGCTCGCCGCATTCGATCGGTTTCGAGACAGCTTTGGCTTCAACACCTATCGGGCTCCATCACCGTGCCGCGACCCGCTGCCATCGAGCATCGGCACCAGCGGGCCATCGGTCGTCAACAAGGCCAGGTACAACTCGACGCGGTCTCCGGTGAGAGCGTCGACGTAATCAACGAGGGCCTGACGATCGTCGTAATCACGCGAACGCACGTTGACGACGAAATCCCAGGTGGCGGCGGCGAGGACCGAGGGCAGGAGCGTGCCCGGCATCCCGAGATCATCCAGGAGTTCGGCCAGCCTGAGATTGAGATCGGGAAAGCCGGTGGCAAGTGCGCCGGTATGCCAGCGTCCGGTGGAGAGGTCTGCCTGACGCCACGCCGGCATTTGAAGGCAGAGACAGCCGATACGCGGCTCGCCGGGGACGCCCCAGGCATCGAGGGAACCAGCCTTCGCGCCCGGTTCCAGTCCCAGCACGAGCAACTCAGAGGGAGACAGCTGCAGACCCGCGGGCTGGCGCTGTACCGCCCAGGTGAGCAGCGTGGTCCGTGCAGGCGCGAGGTTGAGCAGACCGGCGACCGCCTCGACGTCGCGGGCCGTTCGAACTGCGGCGGCCCGCTCCCGTCCGCGTTTGATGCCCGCCACCAGTGTCTTGTGATCGGCGGGTTTGAGATCTGCCGGGTTCATCAACGGGACGGTCTCGATGAACAGCCGGCGATCTTCGTCGTTGAGAGTTGGCCGGCTGGACGGCGGCCGGGTCGAGAGCCGGACGATGCTGAAGGGCGCCAGCGCGACGTCCAGTCCGAGGATGGACCCGGTGACGTGCCAGTCCCGCACGCGATCCGCGCCCGCAGCCGGCCGGCGCCACACCCCGAGCCGGCCAAAACCGGGAAGATCGAAGCCGAACTCGTGGCGGCTCGCGGCATCGGCCGCAAGGATCGTCGTGCCGTCGGGCTGTCCCAGTGCCACCGCGTAGGTGAGCTCGAGCAACCCGCGCGCGAGAAAGCCGTCGGCGAGCAACCGGAGCCGGGGTGTCAGGCGGCTCGCGTTCTTCGTGTCTCCCGATTTCGCAGCCCGCGCCAACAGGCCGAGCAGCTCGCGGCAGCGGGCGATCAGATCTTCGGCGTGCCACCGATCGACACTGTTGCAGGAAGCGGCTTGCAGCGCCGCCTCGATCGCGTCGGCCTGAGCGGCGAGGGTGCTCCGTGTGAGCCCGGGAGTCTCGAGCATCTGGGCTCCGGTGACCAGCGATGCTGCCGCCGAGAACGACAGCGCCGGCGAATCACCCAGCAGCCGGTGCAGCCGCGAGGCTTCGCCGCTGCCCGGGTCCACGCGGTACCGCGTGCCCTCCCACTCGACGACATCGGTGCGCGGAGCGTGAGGGCCCGCGACGAGCGCGAGGACATCGTCGTCGAGCGAGCTCGTTGACGCGTCGCCATTACCGTTGGTGATCTGAGGTCCAGCCCGCGGCCGCTGCGCCATCGCGACTGCGCCGATCACCCACTCGACGATCTGCCCGCCGTAGTCGCCGCGGATGTCCGTCTCAATCGCCGAGAGCGCCGAGACGAGCTCGGCGGCCTGCCGATCGTCGATGCTGCCTCGCGCCCGCGCCCTTGACACCAGCACGAGCGCCCCCTGGAATTGCGCCAGCGTCACCGCCGCGCGATGTTCGTCGTCGATTCCCCCAATCGCCGCTGCCCGGCGCGCCGCCGCCGCGAATACCGGAATGGAGGTGATCCGCGCGCGCTCGAGGGCGGCGCTGAGCGCGGCATATTTCACCACCGCGCGGGTGGCGATGACCGCATCCACGACGTTGTCCGGTGTGAGGCGATCGATGCGTCGAGAAGCGAACAGGACCTGTTGATACGGTCCACGGACGACGGCCTGGCCGCCGGTAAAGATCTGCTCGCAGAGCCATGCGAAATCGACGCGGGGACCTTCGGCCGCTGCGCGGCGATCGCGATCCGGGTCCCCCTCGCCAAGCGCCAGCGCCCAGAAAGCGGCAGTCCCTGGTATCCGCGGCGTGCCGGCGCCGTCGACCGCCAGGTCCGACACCAGCAGGGACGGATCGAGAGAGGGACGCCAGAACGGGCGTTCCTGGGCGTCCCAGCCGAGCGCGGCCCGCTCGAACACGCCGAGCAGCTTCCGGGCGGCGCTGGTCTGCGCTCCGGTATCCCCGCCGTCGAGCGAGAGCAGGAATCGTTGCTGAACCGGCGTCAGCAGCGCGACCGATCCATAGAACCAGGCCAGTGATCCCTCAGCGCCGATCAGGGCGCGCACGAAATCGGCCGGTTCGGTGACCGCGCGTCCGACCAGCGCGTTCCAGAGGGGCGCGGCAGCGCTGCCGGCAGGCACGCGGACTGTGCCGCCGCTGATTCGAATTCCTGGCGCGGCGAGCAGAAACGCCGCAGCCTGACGCTCGGTCAGGTTCGTCACCAGCGCAGGGCTGGACGCGACCCATTCGCGCGTTCCCGGATCCATGGCCAGGAGCGCGCAGTACACGAGCGATGCGACCGGAGACCGGAGCAGATCGCGTAGAAGCGTTTCAGGAGTGGACCGGCCGCCGAGCACAGTGGCGGTCCAGAACGCCGGAGTCAGTGGCAGCGGGACAACGTCGGAGGTCTGGGCCTGGGCGGAGGATTTCAGCACCCGATCGAAATGATCGAGCAACGGGCGGAGAACCGCGTCGCGCCGCAGGCCTTTCGTCCCGACCGGCGTCTGGAACGAGCGCCGGATCAGGTCCTGGAGCAGGTTTGCGGCGTCCGCGGTCTCGCTCTCGCCGAGCGCGGCGCGGGCCGCCGCCAGGCCTCCCGGCACCGGCACAGCCGACATCGTCCGGTCGATCTCGGCGCTGTCCTGTGCCTGCATCGGTCCAGGCGCCAGGACGACGACGAACGACACGATGAATAGAGCGCGAGTACGAAGTGGCTGACGCATGACAGCCGCGCGAAGTGGAGTGATGGGCCGGCGTGCGGACCTGCAGCGCTGGGACTCGTCCCCCTGAGGCCGGTATTCTGCACCCCGCCCGGAAAATTACAAGTTCTATCTCCGGCTCATCCGCCCGGGTAAGGGGACAGCCACGATTTCCCGTGGTACGGAAATCGCGGCAGTCCCCTTACAGCGTCGCGAGGAACGCCTGGGTCCAGCGGATGCTCGATTCGACGTTCGCCAGGTTGCGCGCTGCCGGGGTACTCGAGGGATCCGGCGGCGGTTCCGGCGTGGGCTTGCCCTTTTCCGCCAGCGCCAGGAACCGTGCGAATTCCCAGGCTGGTTGGTTGCGATAGAGCGCCCAGGCATCGGGGTTCGCGTAATGGAACATCCGTGGCTGTGCGCTCACGATCACCTCGAGCGACACGGCCTTGCCAGGACACTTCTGGAGATAGGTCCGGAGGTAGTCCTCCATTCCCATGTTGCCCTCGCCCATGCGGGTCCACCGCACGGCGATGCCTTCAGGAGTTTTCCACAGCGCGCTGTCGCGCATGTGACTCGTCAGCACATACGGAGCCAGCGTGTCGAGCGTGAGATGCGGGTCTTCGACGGTCCAGACCGGGTTCCCCGAATCGAGGCAGACGCCGACGATGTCGCTGCCGGCGGCCTCGATGAGTCCCTTGAGCTCCCGGGCCTGCATGTCGCCGGCGTGGTTTTCGATTGCCACTTTGATGCCGGCATCGAGAATGCGCGAGCGCATGGTCTTGAGGACGCCGACCAGCGACTCGATGTGCCTCTCGATGCCTCCCTTCCGATCCGCCGCGCTGCCCAGTACTGCCCGTACGATCGGCGAGCGAACGATCCGCGCCGCGTCGAGCATCCTGCCAAGCTGCTCTTCGGCGGAGCCCGCCGCCTTGTCGAACATCGCCGAGGTTGGACAGATCGACCGCATGCCGATTTCGAGGTCGATCGCAAGCTCGTCCGCTCGGGCCCGCACCTTTTTCAGGTTGTCCGGTTCCAGGTTGCCGAGAAATCGAATCTCGCTGAAGTGAACGACCTTCACGTTCCACTTCGCCGCGAAGTCCAGCTGCTGAAACGGGGTCCAGTTCTGTGCGCCCAGGCTGAACATGTCGACGCCGAACCGGACCGGTGACGGTCCCTGCGCCAGGACCGGCGTGCCCAGGGCCACGGCGGCCGCGCCAAGCGTCTTCACGAAGGCTCGACGATCGGGTGAGGGAAGATCCACTACTCGCAACCTCATTCAGGTTCTTCAGTCTGGGAAGCCGTGATTATCGCCGCGGCTGTCGTGAAGTCAAAAGATACCTGCGTGCCGATGATCAGCGAAGGGTGTCTTTACCTAAAACGAGAGCGGTTTCGATCTCCGTCGGTCCGCATTGATTGAGAGTCCTCGCAACTGCTGAAAAGTCCCGCATTCATCGGATCACCATGGCTGCGCTCGTCGGCGGCGTTCTTGCTCCAATGCCGAGGTTCCCGCGGTCATGACGATGGCGACGCGCAGCCACGTGACAGCGGCAGCCCGTACG
>Ga0111539_10010323_pt1 | contig 11758 bp, 12 predicted proteins | sample RhiMethybrSRZTD1_FD_79667 | JGI IMG/M metagenome (GOLD analysis project Ga0111539, IMG submission 79667) | Populus rhizosphere microbial communities from Tennessee, USA - Rhizosphere MetaG P. TD hybrid SRZTD1 (version 2) (version 2) | ecosystem: Host-associated > Plants > Roots > Rhizosphere >...
GTCGAGACGCTCAGCGAGCTCGCCGGAGTCATCCGTAAGCTGCTCGATCCACCCGAACACCGCCCCAATTCCTGCCTTCTCGTGTTTTTCGATCGCCAGAAGATCAAGCGTCGAGAGCACACCGGACTTGTAATCGGTATTCTGATTCTCGGTTGAAAACTGAACTCCCCACACTGTTGTGATCTCGATCTTGTTGTCCGGAGTGTATTTCGTGTAGGCAAGGCTGGGCACGAACGTCCATACATTCAAGCCGGGATTGGCGAGCTTGCCGGCCTCGTAGTCGCCGCTGGGCGTCCAGACGGTGAACGACAAGCTCAAGTGCTCGGCCTTGCTCAGGTGTTTGCCGGCAATGAGCGGAATTACCGGAATGTCGTACATCGAGGAAGCGTCGTCGCTCACGTCGATTCTCTGTGCGCCGATGTCGAGCGCGGCATCGATCTCCATGGAGACGTAGGGAACCGCAACCCCCGACGCGAGGCTCCAACCCCCAGGGCTCACGTGCCAGACATAGAGCGCCTGAGCCATCGCCATCCAAAACGAAGCCTCGACGCCGAGCGCGACTTGCCCGCCGATCGGAGTCGATCGTTCCGCTTCTACCTTGCCGGAATACTGCATCCAAATGAGGGACACGATCGGTCCCGAGATCGGAGGAACGCTCCCCATTCCTGGGCTTGCGCCGGTGCCGGTGATCGGCCGGCCGATCCCACCTTCCGTACACCATGCGTTGGGAGCAAACGCGAAGACGAGCAGCGCCGCGATCAAGAAGCGAGACGTCGTCATTCAATCTCCGGTGAATGTCCCACGAAGGCGCGCCGGATGGCGTCGTGGGCTGCGAACGTTGGAGGCAGAAACGCAGCGTACTTCGATCAAACTGAGCAAGCGAGAAGATTTGGGGTTACCACGCGAGGGATGGTTGACATGATTGACCCGTGCTAGACTGCGCGGCTGTTATGGTCCGTTGGATGGCCCCATTCATTCGAGGAAGGAATCATGAAGAAGATTCTCGTTGTGCTGGCGGTCCTCGCGATCGTTGGCGATGCGAATGCGCAGTCGCCGCTCAAAGAGCCAAGCAGCCGCACTCGCACTTGGGAAATGGCTCTTCAGACTCGCTACCAGTTTGAAAAGGATCTCAATTACCGGGGCGGCAGCTCTGTCAGCCTCGATGATGATTTCGCGTGGGGCTTCGCCGCCAACTACAATGTGAACGAGAAGATCAATCTCGGAACGGAATTCGGCTGGAACCTCATCAATTACACCGCCAGCGTGACCGGTGACCCAGACGGCATTTTCGGCAACGGCGACGAAGACATCAGCCTCTTGAGTGGCACAGCAGAAACGAGCACCTGGTTGTTCAATGCTACGTGGAACGTGCTGCCGACGAAGGTCACTCCCTTCGCGATTGGAAGCGTGGGCTGGGGTGCATTCGATAGCGAAATCTCGACCGGAAACTTGGTGGGTACCTGCTGGTGGGATCCCTGGTACGGCTACATTTGCGGCTACTACCCCGAAACCTACGGCGACGACGCGATCGTCTATCGAGCGGGAGGTGGCTTGCGCTTCGATTCGGCCGGATCGTTCTTCATGAAGGCGATGTACACCGCCCAGTGGAACGATTTCGGCAACAGCGACGATTATCCTGCGTATCATCAGATCCGATTTGAATTCGGCTCGATGTTCCAATAGTCCGCGCTGCGGAGAAGCCGGGTTCTCAACCATGCCGGAGAAGCTCGTCTCGACGGGAGCCTCTCCGGCATTTGCATGGATGAAGTAGAGCGATGACCAACCCCCTTGCATTTTTTCGCGATCGAGTGCTCGGCGGATTCCTTTTCATCTTGCCGTTACTCGCTTTTCTGATCATTGGGCGCGAACTTCTTGGATTCGTCGCCAAGATCATCCATCCGCTCGCAGTGCGGCTGCCCACTGCCGGATTGACTGGACCTGTCGTCGATTCCTTCGTGGCGGGTCTGTTGCTCTTGACGCTCGCGTTCGTGATGGGATCGCTCGCCTCGCTGAATTGGGCCCGCGGTTTCACCGAGGGAATCGAGAATTTCGCGATGGTCTGGATTCCCGGCTTCGCTCTTCTGCAGAGTTGGTTTCAGACGCCGGACACCAGCAGGGTCAAGGTGCTCTTTGTGACGCTCGACGAAGCCTGGCTTTTCGGCTTCTTGATCGAAGAGCTCCCGGACGGCATTCTGGCCGTGTTCATTCCGGGGGTTCCTTCCCCAGCGTCAGGCTCACTGTATTTCTTCACTGAGAGCCAAGTGAGGCGCACCGACATCTCCGTTCGCCACGCGGTGCGATGTTTGACTCGCATGGGAATCGGGTCCGCGCGTTTGGTAACCGGCCGCCTCCCTGTCGACGTTTGATCTCCACGGTGAAGATCTACGGCTTCCTCGCAATTCTGTTGGCTATTCCGAGCTTCGCGCGCGCGCAGGACGTCATCGTGCCGGCGGACAGCGTTTCGTTGCCCGGTTCCGAAGTTCCCCGGCGCGACGTCATGGACATTCTTCATGGCCTATTGGGCCGTGAAATCAAAGAGGAACCGATCGAGCTGCGTCCCGGTCTTGGGTTCAGCTTTCTTCCATCCATCGGTTACAACCCGGCCTATGGGACGTATGCGGGCATGTCTGTCGCGATTGGCGGGTGGCTGGGGGATCCCAAGACCACAACGATCTCGTCCGGTTCGGCCGGCGCCACGTATTCCACAAGCGAGCAGCTCAGCGTGCAATTCAAGTCGGACTTCTTTACCCCGGGAAACAAGTACGACTTCAAGAGCGATTGGCGCTATCTGGACACGAGCCAACCGACTTACGGGTTGGGTCCGGTTGATGCCGGCATCTCCGAGTACCCCATGGATTTCGTCATGCTGCGGTTCTACGAGACGGCGTACCGCCGCGTCCACCAGACATCTTTCTATGCCGGTCTCGGCTATCACTTCAGCCGTTACCAAGACATCGTGGACCAGCGAGCGGACGCCGGCGAGATCACGCCCTTCGTCGTCTATGAGCTTGGCGATCCTGAAAAGACCACGTCTTCGGGCTTCTCCGCCAATCTGCTCTACGAATCCCGCGACAACCCGATCAACGCAACCAAAGGCCTGTATTGGAACGCGAGCCTGCGGATATTTGATAAGGGCTTGGGCAGCGACGACAACTACCAGCAATTGTGGAGCGATCTGCGGGTCTACCCTCATTTCCCCAAGGGGAGCCGCAATGTCCTCGGCTACTGGAGCTACATGTGGCTCACATTCGGCCATGCGCCGTACCTGGATTTGCCGGCAGTGGGTTGGGACACCTATGGCCGCGGCGGTCGCGGCTTCGTCCAAGGACGCATTCGCGGCGAAAGCCAGATTTACAACGAAGTCGAGTATCGCGTGCCGCTGACCAAGGACGAATTGCTGGGAGCAGTCGGCTTCTTGAGCTTCATGGTGACGACTGCCGAAGGCGGCAGCGCCTTCAGCCGTGCAGATCCGGCCGGTGGAGTCGGCCTACGCTTGAAGTTCAACAAGCGAACCGCGACGAACCTCACCATGGATGTGGGCTGGGGAGTTGATCAACAGGCACATGTGTTCCTCGGCATGCAAGAGGCATTCTGACTCTTTGATCTCTTTCCAAAGCTGCTCTAGAATCCCCGCTCGTTTTTCTCTGACCGCCCAAAGGAGGTTTCTCATGAAAAAGCTGCTGGCCCTGCTGCTGTTGATCGCCATTCCATCCATCGCCTCCGCCGATAGCATGGAGAAGTACATCGAGCTCTTGCGGTCCGATCTGCGCACGACGAAGACCCAGATCTATACCGAAGCAATGGAACTGCCCGATGCGGAGATGCAAGCGTTCTGGCCGATTCAGCGTGAATACGAGGCCGAGCGAGCGAAGCTCGGCGACGAACGGCTTCAACTGATCAAGGATTACGCCGACAACTACTCGAGCCTCACCCCCGAGATGTCCAAGAAGCTCGTGGATCGAGCCTTCAAGCAGGAATCGCAGAGGCTCTCGCTCTTCAAGAAGTACACCGACAAGATCTCGAAGAAGGTCTCTCCGGTGGCCGGGGCGCGCTTTGCACAAATCGAATCGGTTATGAATGCGCTGGTCGATCTGCAGATTCGCGCCAATCTGCCGATCATGCCGGCGACGAGCACGCCCGCAGAAGGCGGCGACAAGGATTAGAAAACGTACGAGACGGCGTAGGAGAGACTGAACACTCGAATCGTCGATTTCGAAACCGCCGGCGAGCCATCGGCGAGCGTGCCCACCTGCACGTCGCCGGTGTCGCCGAAGGAGAACGCGAGCCCAAGCGATCCCGAGAGGTGCTCCCCGGAAAGCGTTGCGCCGCCGGTCAGTCCCAAAATGTCCGCCTTGCGGAAGATCGTTTCTCCTTCATTCTCGACGGGAGATGAATCGGTATAGAAGCCGGCATGCCCCGTCCAGTTCTTCGTGAACATGTAGCGTCCGCCGGCCGCAAAATTCCAAACCTCTTGAGTTTGATTGATCACGTCGGCAAACGCGACCGGCTGGACGAGCGGCGGATCGCCGGGGTTGTTCACCACTCGCTGTCCCTGAACCGAGCTCGAGTACATGCTGTAAGGGTCCTGCGACGCGTGGTAGCGGACATTCGCCTCGAGGGAAGCGCGGTCGGAAAAGTTGTGGCTCAAGCCGGCCGCAACACGCAGCGGATGCTTGTATTCGAAGTCCGCTTCCTCATCTCGAAAATACAGGTCGGCAGCACCTTCGTTTCCAGCCGCGGAAGCTTCGTAAATGATGAGGCTCTTCCCGCGCACGCGCACGCCGGGCGATGACAAGAGAGCGCCAAGCGTCCAGTTGGACATGAAGTCCCATTGAACCCCGCCGGAAAAGAGCATCTCCGAGGCGGTGCCCGACGCGTGAAAGCCCCGGACGCGGGCGAGCGAAGAGTCCGCAGCAACGAATCGACCTCCAACATCTTGGCTCTCCTCTAAGCTGGTTCGAGCAAGCGAGGCGGTGGCACCCAGCCGAAGTCCGGGATTCACCTCAAAGCCTGCTGAAACAGCGGGCCAAAAGCTCGAAAAAGAGACATCGGTCAAATACGAGAAGCGCTCTGCGCCGCCGCCGCCGGGATTCTCGAATTCACTTTCGATCGTCCCGGGCTGCCAGTACTCCGGAGTGGTTGCGGAGAAACCCAAACGCCAGCGGTCGGAAGAGATGATCGGAGCGCCCAACACTCCGGCCACCAAAGTGGAAACGCTGTTGAAACGAGACCTCGTCGTCTTTTCTCCCAACCCTTCGATGCTCAGCGTCGTCCACTCGTAGGCGACCGCGCTCGCATTGATGGCGCTCTTCTCGCTGAGGACCAGACCCGCCGGGTTGTACCAGTTCGCGGCCGCGTCTCCGGTGCGGGCAACGAACGCCCCGGCTTCCAATCCTTCACGCTGGCCGATGAGAATGCGATCGTAGTTGGGAATCAGAACGGTCGGCGGAATGGAGATCTCGACCGGCGGCAGCTGCGCGGCGCATTTCGTGGGGCGGTTCGCGAGGAGACATGCGATTCCTGCAGTCGCAATCACCCATCGCACGCGCGCGCGAGTCCGTGCGGCGCGGCCTTCCGGATGAATCCTCGCAGCCTGTATCATGATGATCCTACGACTTCAACTTCGGAGGCATCAGCTTCTTCTTTTCCATCTCGGTCATGAGCAGCGTGATGAGAGGCTTGACCTCGGTCTCGGGCGCATTTCCGCTGCTCAGCGTGGTCTCCGTGAGGCCAGACCAGGCGAGCTTGTCGGTCCCGACGTCATACAGATTTGTTTCAATCTTGTAGATGTGATCTTCAGCCACGTATCCCGGCGAGCTCATGTAGGTATATCCAACCGAATAGTAGTTGTACCAACCTCCGTAGTACGAACCGGGCGCCGCGACGCTCGAATATGTCGGCGGGTAGTACGTCTCCACCGATTCCTTGTCGATGAGACGCGTCACGATGACGCCATCCACACCGGCTTCCTTCAGTTTTACAGAGGCGACTTCCTTGTCGATCGGCTGCTCTTCCCCGATGACCGTATAGCTGGAGATTCCCTCGATTCCGCGGCTCTTGAGCTCGGCGACGAACGTATCCTCGTACATCCGGCGAATCGTCGTGACCGGCGTGACGCCCACGACCACGACCTTCCTGTAAGTGTGATTTGCAAATTGAGGATCGGCCCAGCTCGAGGTGAGCTGAGTCATAGGACCGCACGACGGAAGCATGGCGAGAAGAAGTGCTGCAATGCCGAGCCGCGCGCATACGGAGAGCTTCATGTAATTGGTTCCTTTCCTGGTCAGATCGCGTACGCAAGCCTGGCCAGGATCTCAGGCAGAGCGTCGAAAAAAGTGGACGCATTCTAACAGTGGGTTTGCAAGCCAGCAACCCGACCTGCTCGAAGCGGAGGACGTGAACGCGGGCACTCCTCGTTCATCGTGTTTCTTGCCGAGGCCCTTGCGTTGCGGACCACATGGAACTATACTGAACCATATGGCTCAGTATTCTGTACGCATCGACCGAACTTTTGCCGCGGTGTCCGATCCGACCCGCCGCGGAATTCTGCAGCGGCTCGGCCGAAAGGACGTCTCCATCAGTGATTTGGCGGCTGCCTTCGACATGACGCTGACCGGAATCAAAAAGCACGTTCAGGTTCTGGAGGACGCGGGCCTCGTCACGACGCAGAAGATTGGCCGCGTGCGGACCTGCCGGGCGGGACCACGGCGACTGGAGGAAGAGGCGGCCTGGATCGTGAAGTACCAAGAAATGCTCGAAGGCCGCATGACCCGGCTCGGGGAATTCCTCGAGCGAACGAAAGGAAGCTCAACATGAAAGCGACCGGTGTGCCCATGCAAGTTAGCACTCCCGCCGAGCGGGAGATTCGCATCGAGCGCATCTTCGATGCGCCGCGCGAGAAAGTCTGGCGCGCATTTACCGATCCTTCGTTGGTGGCGCAATGGTGGGGTCGTGGCAACAAGCTCGTGGTCGAGCGCATGGAAGTCGAGCGCGGCGGGCATTGGCGATTCGTCGAGCACTCACCCGAAGGGGTTCACGGCTTTGAAGGGCGCTATCGGGAAGTCCGCAAACCCGAGCGGATCGTGCAGACGTTCGAATGGGATGGGATGCCGGGGCACGTCATCGTCGAGACGGTGACCTTCGAAGATTTGGGCGACGGCCGCACGAAGGTCATCAACCTCTCGCTCTTCCACACGACCGAAGAGCGCGATGGAATGCTGCACTCCGGAATGGAGCAGGGTCTCGCGGAAAGCTACGCGGCACTCGACGTGCTGCTCGCGAAAGTGTCGTAGAGAATCACAGGATCGCAAGAGGCGCATCGCGCCTCTTGCGCGTCGTTCTGGCCACCTCCTCAACCGGCATCGATTCTGGATTCTTCATACCGCTCCGGTGCATAGCGCGCAGCGAGCAATCCGGTCGCGGCGTCGAGGTTGATTTTCTGGACCAGCACACCTTCCTGGCCATACGGAAGGTAGGCCTGGCATTCGCCAGAGGGTGCAATGAGGCTCGTTGCTGCCTCTTGGAAGCGCAGCGCGTAATTGACGCTCGCAAAGTAAATCGTGTTCTCCCGGCTGCGCATCATCATCGCTTTCTCGTAATAGGGAGCATCCGGCGAGCCCCACTTCGACAGTCGAACTCCCTGCCGATCGCTTCCGGTATGCTGTGGATGGAAGACAATCTTGGCGCCGCGCACTGCCGCCCATCGCACCGTCTCCGGATAGCGCCAGCCTTCATGGCAAATCGCCACTCCAAACTTGACGCCGTTGATCTCGAAAAGTTGCCGGGTATTTCCAGGAACATAAAACGCATCCTCACTCGGATCGATCTGGTTCTTGGTTTGGCATCCCTGAACGCGGCCTTGACCATCGATGACGTATGCCGCGATTTGCCGGCCCGCCGGCGTGAGTCGCTCCGTCCCATGGATCACCGCAACTCGATACTTACGCGCCCACCCGGCGATGATCTCGAGAGTTTCCTCATACTGCGATGGATCGAAGGAAACCACGTCGATATCCACGCTCCGCAAGCCCGGTAAGTACGCTTCCGGAAAACAGACGATCTCTGCGCCCTCAGCGGATGCTTCCAACAGAAGCCGATTGATTCTTTCCAATCCGTCCTCGACGGATCTGGCGATGCCAGGGGTCGCCAAGCCGATGATCATCGAATCCCTTCGAAAATCAAGCCAGCCAGCACTCTACTCGAAGTCCAGGGTTGAGGGAGTTCTGTATCAGAAGCCAAGCCGGCCGCACATTTTCGGTGGCTTGATTCACCATTTGAGCGGGAACTACAATTCAGTGTTCTTCGGGAGCTGAGCCCTTCTACGCCAGAATTGCGAGGTACTCGATGAGTCCCGTCCCCCACTTGTACGTCTGGTCGTGCCTTCGAGCTGCCGCAGCAATCGCTCTGGTTTTGTCCGCCGCTTCCTCGACGCAAGCAGCTTGGGAACATGTTCCGTTGCCGCGCTTGATTGCCGATGCGACTGCTCTTTCGATTGCGCCAACAAACCCTTCTCGACTCTATATGGGTCTATACCGTTCGGGAATCGTTCGGACGGACAACCGAGGGACAACCTGGATCGTCGCCTCGGGAGGGCTTCCTCTCGGAGCGAGCGTCGAAACGATCGAGACTTCTCCAGTGAATGCGGATCGTGCCTGGGCTGGAATCGAAACCGTGTGGCGTACCACGAACGCCGGCGCATCATGGATACCCGCAAACGGAATTCCCACGAATGGCGGCGCTTCGATCCGCGATATCCTCGTCCATTCAGGAAATCCGTCGATTCTTCATGCCGCAACCAGTTTGTCCCCGATTTCCTGGCAACTCGTCCGAAGCACGGATGGCGGAGCAAACTGGTCGCCCACTGGCGTCAACCTCAATGCAGAAGTTTTCGAGGTCGAAGCAAGCTCGGCGAATCCGGATCTCATCCTGGCCGCGACGTCGAACGGCGTTGCACGAAGCACGGATGCTGGCGTGACTTGGACACCCGGCAATGGTCTTGTCTTGACCGCCATCGAAATCGCGGAGTCCGATGGAAATCGCGTGTATGCGCGGCGAGACCTGCCCTATGACACCTTTTATCGGAGCACCAACGGCGGAATTGCGTTTACTTCCATGGGCGAGGTCTGGGTCAACGGAGGAGATGTCCTTCGCGTCGCAGTACATCCCACGAATAAAGATATGGTCGCAATCGCAACGACCAACGATGGCGGCCTTCCTGAGCAGGATCCGCAAGTGAAAAGCTCTACGGATGGTGGCGACACGTGGAATGGCCCCGCTCAGTACTATACAAACAGTGGCCTGCCCACTGGGCTTCTCTACGATCCGACCAACGCAAGCCATCTCTACTTGGCGATGTCCGGAGCAACTTTCGGTCACGGATTCCTCCACTCTTCAAACGCTGGCGCCAACTGGACCGTCAAGATCGAGGGAATCCACAATTACTCGATCTCCCCGCTGCGCGGCACGCCCGCGGGATGGAATATTGCGGAAATTCGGACCTACAGCGGCCTATTTGGGTTGTTTCGATCGCCCAGCGATCTCGACGTCTGGGAAGGGGGACCAGCGTCTGGATACTGGCCTGGAGGGGGTATGCTTGAAGTGACCGAGACCCCTGGCCTCCTGTGGTCGACAGGTCAGATCGAGGGCATGGATCACTACGAGGAATTCGTCATTCGAAGCACGAATTCCGGAAGCAACTGGTGGCCGACGGCTACGAATCTTCCGCCAGGCCTTGCCGGCGGGCATGACTTCCATCCCAGCCGAATGGTTGCAAACCATGGAGATGGAAGCACAGCGTATATCTCCGGGTACGGAGGTGTGTATCGAAGCACGAATGTAGGCGAATCCTGGAACCTCGTGAATGCTAGCGCGAGCTTTCTCGATGGAGTTGTCGACCCGAATGATGCTGATCGACTGTTCGTCACGGGCATCGACCCTCCCGTCCAATTGAGCACGGATGGTGCAGTTTCGTTCACACCCCGTTCGAGCGGGCTTCCTGCCGGGACCGAGCAGAATCATGTTGATTGGATCTTCATGCGACGCGCCGATCCCGACTATTTGGAAGTCGTCTACTCCGTCGGCCAGGTTTGGGAAACGTTTGATGCGGGTCTCTCGTGGTCGCTACGGTCCTCACTCGATGTCCAAGACAGAAAGATCAATGATGTGACCTGGGATGAAGCGACCGGAGAGATCTTCGCTGCTGTGAATGGCCTCGAGGGCGTCGTGGATCCGATTGTTTCAACGCATCCGCTTTTCGAACCGAGCGGCCTGCCCGCGATCATCGGCACAGCGGTTCATTGGGACGCGGCCAAGTCCACTCTTCTTGCAGGCGCGGGCCAGACGGGACTGTGGCAGCAAACGATTGCGTCTGCAGTCGACGCACCGCTCATCGAGAGCGCTGCGGGGCTCGAGCTTCTCATCTCGCCGAATCCGAGCAGCAACGCGTCTTCAGTGCGCTTCCAGGTGCCTCATGACGGCGCCGCCGTTCGCGCGGAAGTGTTCGACACCGCCGGCCGTCGCATTCGACGCTTGGTTGATGCGAATCTTCCAGGAGGCGTGCGCGAGCTGATCTGGGACGGGAAGTCCGAGAGCGGGGCGACCACTTCCTCCGGCGTTTACTTCGTACGCGTTCGCATGGGTGGAAGCGAAGGGAGCGCGAGGATCGTACGCATTCCGTAGAAGGGCGCTTCGACATCTTCCATTGATGGTCACGATGCCGCGGTGCATCGTGACCATCCTTTTTTAGGATACCCGCGCAAGGCTTGACAATCCATAACCCATGGGTTATGGATCATCCATGCCCAGGACGGCGAACGAGCTCTTCATCACTCTGGCGGACCCGACCCGCCGGGCCATCTACGAGCGGCTGGCTCGCGACGGCGAGCAGACCGTGCGTGCTCTGACCGATCGGGCCGGGGTTTCGCAGCCCGCCGTGTCGAAGCATCTCGCGGTATTGAAGGACGCGGGCTTGGTGCGCGACCGGCGCAATGGCCGGCAGACGCATTACCGGGCGGAGCCGAAAGCACTGAAGCCCTTGGTCAACTGGATGAGTCTCTACGGCGCCTTCTGGCGCGAACGATTCGATCGCCTCGAAACCCTCTTGAATAGGATGGATAAATGATCATGCCCGACGCCGCAACGCGTTCCATTGTCATCGAGCGGGAGATGCCGCACCCCGCGGAAAAAGTCTGGCGAGCTCTCACGGAAAGCAGGCTGATCGAGCAGTGGCTGATGAAGAACGACTTTAAGCCGCTCGTCGGTCACAAATTCAATTTTCGTTCGACGCCGATGCCTCAGTGGAACGGCATCACCGATTGCGAGGTTCTCATCGTCGAGCCTCACAAGAAGCTTTCCTACACCTGGGCTGCTTCCGGCGATGAAGCTGCAAAAGGTTGGAAAACCGTCGTCACATGGAAGCTGACTCCCACCAAAGGCGGGGTTCATGTGCGCATGGAGCAATCCGGTTTCCGTCCCGAGGACGAGGGAAGCTTCAAGGGCGCGAGCTACGGCTGGCAGAAGTTCGTGGGTACCTTGGAATATGTGGCGGGTGAGCTGGTCTGATCGTGGAAGAGAACGCCGGCACTGCGGCACACGACGTCTTTTCGCTTCGCGCGATTGGATTCATTCGATCGGCGCTTCGCACCACGAGCGAAGCGCCGAAGCAAGGTTCGGAAGGCGCACCGGACGCATGGCTCGAAGTGGATCCCACATTCGCGCAAGCGCTCTCCGCGACCGCCGCGGGCGATGAAGTCATCGTCAC
>Ga0111539_10010324_pt1 | contig 11758 bp, 9 predicted proteins | sample RhiMethybrSRZTD1_FD_79667 | JGI IMG/M metagenome (GOLD analysis project Ga0111539, IMG submission 79667) | Populus rhizosphere microbial communities from Tennessee, USA - Rhizosphere MetaG P. TD hybrid SRZTD1 (version 2) (version 2) | ecosystem: Host-associated > Plants > Roots > Rhizosphere >...
CGCGGCCACTGCCACCACACCGACGACGACGCTCACCTTGACGGGCGTCCGTCTCACCGGCTCAGATACCGCCGTCGCCGTCGTCCGGACCGCCGTTGTTGTCGGAGTCCTGGTCACCGCCATTGTTCTGGGGGATCCCATTGCCCGACGTCTTGGGTGCGGGCTTCGGCGCCGCCGGCTTGGGTGCGGGCTTGGCCGCGCGTCCGGTACGGGACGCCTTCGCCGCGTGGCTGGACACCTGAGTGCCGGAAGGGGACACCACGAACCACGCGCCGCCGAACGCCACCAGGCCCTGACCGTTCGTATCGCTGAGGGTGTGGTCGCCCTGGAAGCGATAGAGCGGGTGGCCGTGGTAGGTCACCTGCGTCTTCCCGTCCGACCGCTTCGTGGTACCGACCAGTGAGGCACTCGCGCCGGTGCCGGCCGCCGGCTTGCCACTCACCGTGACCGGAGGCCAGGCCTGGGCGCACGCACCGTTGCACGTGCTCTTCGTGCCCTTGTCCTTCTTGAAGAGGTACACGGTGCGGCCGTGCGCGTCGACGAGGATCCTGCCTAGGCTGCTGTTTGCGACGCGGACGGTCGGCGCGCTGCTTGCGGCGCTGTTGGCAGTCGGGGGCGCCGCCGGGGGGGTCACGGCCGCGCTCGGAGCGCTGCTGCCGCCACCACAGCCCGCGACGATCACCGCCGCGAGCGGCAACACCGCTGCGCCGGCGAGCAGTTTGCGGGGTCTGACGAGAGTCATTCGAGGTCCTTTGGTCTGGGGACCTCAAACCGTGACCGCGGGAACAGCCCTTGTCGTCGGCCGCTGGGGGACTCTGTCCACTACGACTCCCGCGGTGCAGCGACGCGCCGTCTGCCCCAGCTGCGGTACGGCCCATCCCAGCGCCTTGACCCGAAACCCTGGTGAACAAGTGCTTCGGGTTGCAAGCGTCGCGACCGCGAAGATCCGCGGGCGCGGCACGCGAAACCCTCGTGGCGTCGAAGCGCGCCCAAGAGGCTTCGAATCTCTGCTTGGAGGTCGCCCCAAGCGCCCTTGGTTTCTCATCCGGCGAGACCGGTCGGACGCTAATCAGTACAGGCCGGTCTCCTGGTTCTCCCATGGGCTACGGGCAGGGAAGGCCGTGCTGCGGACATGCTTCGCCGCGGAGCCGGTCGCGCGCACGTTTGGCTCGATCCGTGCTCCACGGCGCCGGGTACGAGATGAACTGCCGACGGATCACACGCGTCGCGGAGTCTGAACGGCTGGAATGATTCGCACGTCTCCACCGAGTTGGAAGACGAGGTTGTGAAGGTCGGCTGACGCCATCGCGCGGAGGGTTGGAAGCTCGGTGGCCGCCTGCGCGTGATCGAAAACGTTGAGCGGCCAGTCGCCTATGGTGCCGCTCTGGAGGTGTGGGTGCAGGAATCGGGTGCCGAAGTAGGCGCGCAGGATGATCGGCTGGATGCCTGCAGCTCGCTGCTCCGACCATGACAGTGTCCACTCGGCTTGGAGAGCTCGGGCGGCGGATCGTTGAACGCCGGTGCCATCGACGTTCCCGGTGCCGAGCAGGAGTTCCCTGTTGATTTCACCGAGAGCGGTGCGCGCGTACGGATCGAGTAGGTTCACGGCCTCGGCGAAGAGGCGTTCCTTCTCGCGACGTGAGCGGGCGCCGCCGTGAGTGCCGTCGCGCAGGTCTTCGAAGTGCCGGAGCAGCGGCGCCGTGTGTTCGGCGACGGTGGCTGGCGTGTCCTGCGGTCCCATTGCGGACAAGAGGTTCATGACGAGCTCCGAGCGCCACCTTGTGCCTCGAGTTGGACGCGGAGCATCAATTGCTGCTCGAGTGCGCGCACGATCTCGATGAGGACGTCCTGCGAGGCGGCGTCGAGCTCGCCGAGCCGCGTCATCCGCGTCCGGACGCGGTCCCCGACCCCGGCGATCCGCTGTGCGAGCTCGCACAGCAGTATCGCGTGGTGTGCGTTCGCGTCGGCGAACGCCAAAGCGGCGGGCTCGAGCACGACCACCAAGTCGACCACCAAGTCGGTGACGGTGAGCACGAGCGGCGCTCACGCGGTCAAGCTCTCGGCCGACCCCAGCGGGCGCTGAAATTCAACACCAAGACGCTGAGCGCCAAGGCGGGCACGCATCACCGTGAACAACCCGGCCCCGCTCGAGCACGGCATCGCGGTCGAAGGAAACGGCGTCAACAAGGACGGCAAGATCGTCGGCCAGGGCAGCACGTCCGTCCTCGCACTCCAGCTCAAGGCCGGCGCGTACACGTTCTTCTGCCCCGTTCCCGGCCACAGACAGGCGGGCATGCAAGGCACCCTGACCCTCAGCTGAGCGCCGGCGCCGGCGAGGCCCGCGGCCATACTGCGGCCCGCACGGAAGGTCGGGCTCCGAGTGCGAGTCCCGGTCGCCGGGACGTGACGTGGGGTCGGTTCGTCAGGGTGTGACGGTGATGGTGCGGTCATGTTGGCGGGGTGATATGCCCAGAGGTATTGGTAGACGCCGGTCTTGCGAGCGTGGCCTTGTAGGTGCCGCCTTGGGTGATCGCCACGTTGTGCAGAAGAGCGGGTCGAGGCAAAAGGATGGGTACGGCGGCACGGGCAGGCGGCTGCCGGTGCTCGGCCTGCTTGAGCCGACGCGCAGACGGCCTCGCCCTGCTGTTACTACACATGCCACTGATAACGACCCGTTCGGCGTTCGCTCGCAGCTACGTGCGCGCGCCCGGGACCGTGTCGGTGGTGACGATGTTCGTCAGCAGATCGGGCAGAGGCTGAAGGAGCTCAAGCGCTGGTCGACGGATATCACCAGTCCGAAGCATCGAGTCTTCATCGCTCCGGCCCGGTTCGGTGCCGCACGCCGGAAAATCAGATTGGGCTAGGCGATCTGTGCGACGAACGCGTCGTCGTGCCGGTGGTGGCCTACTGCCAGTGCCGCATCACTTCCAAGCGGCCTTCCCGAGCGCCAGGCGGGCGACGCGCAGCTCGTGCGGATCGACGGCGAACAGCCGGAAACCAAGACCGTGGAGGCGCGCGGCGACGGCGTCGGACACGCGGCCGCGGACCCGCATCCCGATCCGGCAGCCGGGCCGGCCCTTGCGGACCTCGGCCACGGCTTCCAGGAGCTCGTAGGTGACGGAGTCGATGTCGCTCTGGGAATCGACGGCCAGCATGCCACGGCGCAGGTAGCCGTCGAGTGGTTCGGAAGTTAGGAGCTGGCTGGTGGGGATGCCGAACATCGCCTCCTGCACCGCCCGCACGTCGATCCACATCACCTCACTCTCTTCCGCGAGGTCCGCGGCGCGTATCACGGCTCGGGGGCTCGTGAGGTAGCTGCCGACCGCGAGGCGTCGCCCTTCGGCGAGCTCCTCACCCAGCCGGCGGATGGTTCGGGCCTCGATCGGGTCGCTGACGTGACGCACCACCAGTCGCGGCGTCGAGCCGTAGCCGCTCCGCTCAGCCGCGAGGGCGAGCCCGCCCATCTCCGCTCGCAGCATGTCCGGATCGCCCATGGGAAGTAACAGCTGGGGTGCGTCGTCGAGCAGCGCCTGGGGGACCAGCCCCCCGGATTCGTCTGACCGGGCGTCGATTGCTCCCACGTCGATGTCGACGCCGTTCAGCGCTGTCAGCAGGGGCGTGAACGCCTCTGCCACGGCTTCGTGCATCTCGGTCAGCGCCCCGTCGCCGCTCCCACGCCGCACCGCCGCCTCGAGGAGGTTCACCAGCTGCCCTGTGGTGGCCAGCACGTCGTCGATGCTGGTCAGGACTCCTGCCGCTCCACGCTCGAGTGCGGTCCTCGCCTGTGCCGGCGTCGTCACGCGCGCGAGCACGGTGCACCCCGAGGCTGCGTCGGAACGATCCATCAACAGGGAGAGGTCTGCGCCCCCGGCGCCGACGCGACTCAGTCTCACGGACCCGACGAGGAGTTCGCCGGCGCCGCCGTCGATCGAAACGGCATCCCCTTCTTGTAGGACGCGCTCGCCGGCGCTCAGGGTCCGTCGCTTCTCGTCGATCGACATGTCGCGGCAGCCGACGACGCACGGCTTCGCGAGTGCACGGGCGACGACGGCGGCATGTGTCGTGGCGCCGCCGCGAGCCGTTACGATGGCAGCGGCGGCGATGAGTCCGTGCAGGTCCCGCGGGCTGGTCGTAGGGCGGGCCAAGATGAGCTCCCTGCCGGCCTTCGCTCGCTCGACCGCCCGCTCGGCGTCGAGGACGAGGCTGCCGGCGACCTGCCCGGGCGAGGCGCCGATGCCGGCGGCGACGACCGCACCGTCGGCTCGCGCCTTCTCGAGGTCGGCCTGGTCGAACCGCGGCCGCTCGACCCAGCGCACGTGGTCGGCGGACACCCCGGCGACGGCGGCTGAGGGCCGGAGCCGCCCGTCCCGGAGCATGTCGGCGGCGATCCTGATCGCGGCCTCCGGAGTCCGCTTGGCGCTGCGCACCTGCAGCACGTACAGCTTGCCGCGTTCCACGGTGTACTCGATGTCCAGCGCGTCGCCGTAAGCGAGCTCGAGGTTCTTAGCGATCCGGGCGAGCTCACCGAAGATCTCCGGGGTGCGCTCGGCGGCCGCGGCGATCGTCTCCGGGTCCGCAACGCCGGCGACCACGTCCTCCCCCTGCCCGTGCTCGAGGAACTCGCCGTAGAGGGCGCGCTCGCCGGTCACGGGATTGCGGGTGAAGGCGACACCGGCCCCGGACGGCGAGCCGAGGTTGCCGAAGACCATGGTCTGGACGACGACGGCCGTGCCCATGTCATGGGAGATGTGGTGATGCTCACGGTAGGTGATCGCGCGCTGACTGTTCCAAGAGCGAAGAACCGCCATGACAGCCACCCGCAGCTGCGCCCATGGGTCCGCCGGTACCGCCGCGCCGACGTCGTCCTCCACGGCCTGCCGGCAGCGCGCCCAATAGCGGTCGAACATTTCGGCGAACGGCGCGCCGCCGGCGGGCAGGGCAAAGTTGGCCACGGCCCCGTCGACGACGTCAGGATCGGAGCCGAGGACCACCTCGGAGAACCCCTTCTGCAGTCGCCGCGTCACGTCCAGGACGAACTCCGGCTCGCCCGTCGCCCCGGCGAGGGCTACGGCTGCGTCGTGGCCGATGCCGAGGTTGAGGATCGTCTCCATCATGCCGGGCATTGAGACGGGGGCCCCCGAACGCACCGAGACGAGCAGGGGTAGGGGGCCGCCGCCGAAGGTTCGCCCTGTCTTCTGCTCGAGGGTGGCGACCTGCGCGCGCACCGCCTCGGTGACACCGGCTGGAAGCTTTCCGGTCGCGACGTACTCGGCGCAGGCCCGTGTGGTGATGATGAAGCCGGGCGGGACTGGCAGTCCGGCCCTGCTCATGCGCGAGAGCCCGGCACCCTTGCCGCCGAGCAACGCGACGTCGTCGGGGTCGGCGTCCTCGAAGCTGTACACCCATCGCGTCGTCGCGGGTGAGTCGTGATCGACCGAGCTCATCGGTTCACTCCGTGCGCGCCTTGCCGAGCGACCGCAGGAGGTCCTCATGGAACTCGAACCAGATGTCGTGGACCGACTCAAGACCGGGCGACGAGAGGTACTCCCGCTCGCCTCGGTCGACCCGGTCGAGGGCCGCGTCGAAGCGCTCGCCGTAGCGGAGGAAGCGCGGGTCGTGGTCGCCGAGCGCGCCAGTGATCCGCTTCAACCGCTCGACGAGCTTCGCGGCCCTCGTGATGATCTTCTCGTCGTAATTGCGGTCGGAGTGGTCGTTCGCCACCTTGTGACCTCCGACATCGATCTGCTGCCACGCCGCTATCGCGTGGAGGAGCTGGGCATTGATCTTCTCGAAGCGCTCGTGCAGCCTGTCCGACTCGGCGTCGCACCGGAGGTCCCCGTACGCCGCGGCGGCGAAGGCGACGAGGGCGGGCTCGGCCGCGTCGGTCGGCACCAGGAGTTCGCCGACGCGGCCGATCAGGTCGCCCCGCTCGAGGGTGGCGACGGTCTCCTCGACCGCCGACTCGGGGAGCGCGAGCACTTCGGCTACCGCCCGCGTTCGGCACATCCCCTTGAGGACTATGACGTTGAGCACCTCGAACTCGGTGCGAGTCACGGCTACAGCCAGCGGTACTTTGAGCGTCGGAGATCCGCCTTCTCGGAGAAGGGGAGGTAACCCTTGCCTGAGAAGATCTTCGTCGGAACGACCTCGTGCGCGAACTTGCGCTTCGTGATCTCGTAGTAATAGTTCGAGACCCGCTGGTCGATCTCCCAGAGGTCGTAGTCCCGGCAGGCCTTCTCGTACGTGCCCGCCAGGCGCAGGTGCGGCAGGATCATGTCGATGAAGTAGACCCAGTGGCCGTTGGTGATGAGCTCTCGCCGGGGCATGCGGGCCAGCTTGCCGTATAGCTTCAGCGTGGCCTGTTGCAGCTTCTCGAGCTCGGCACCCAGTTCGTCCAGCGCCACGGGACGAACCTCGCCCATCGGCGTGTTCCACTTCTCGCGGACGAAGACCGCCCCGCCGGTGATGTACGGTACGTAGTTCTTCGGCCGCGTGAAGGAGGTCGAGATGTCGTTGACGCGGATCTCCGCGAGGCCCATCGCCCCGGCGTCGATCACCACGGCGGCCGTATAGCAGTGGGGCACGTCCTCGTGGTCGCAGACGTCGCTCCAGTGGAACTCCTCTTCATTGGTGAAAAGGTCGCGGACGATCAGCATTCGCCCGTCGGGCAGCAGGTAGGGCCCTGTGTCGCCGAGTCCCAGCCGGCTGTCGAAGTGGTCGAGGAAGGCAAGCAGCGTTGCAGCGGCGTTGAAGCGAGTGAAGGCGTCGTGCTTCGGCTCGTCGGGCTCGAAGTCCTCGAGCTCGCCGAGCAGCTGATCGAGGATCTCCTGCTCGTGCACGCGGCAGCGGTAGCGGTCCTGCGAGTTGAGGATGTAGCCGTCCTGGCGCTTGCCCCAGAGCACGCGCTGCATGAACTTGAGGATGTCGTTGCTCTCCTCGACGTAGTCGTCGGGTTGGATCGCCTCGAGCGCGAGCAGGCCGCAGCGCCCCATGCCGAACCCGGCCGCGCCGATGCACCAGTCGTGCACGCAGTTGACCTTGGTGCCGATCTCGCGCCGCGCCGTGGCTCCGATGTCCATCACGCCCTGCGGGCCGGCCTCGTCCGTGGTCATGCGCAGGATCTCCGGCCAGCGGTAGAACTCGTGCATGAAGGCGAGGATCTCGTATTCCTGCCGCGGGATCATCCCGGAGACCCCTTCGGTCGCCCTCATAACGAGGACGTCCCAGATGTTCCACGCGAGGTAGTTGTTGAGGTCGTTGAGCTCGTCGAGCGTGAACTGCTCGCGCAGGACCTCGTCCTTCGAGACCCTATCGAGGACGCCGGTCTTGGCCCGCCGGCGCATCATCTTGTCGCCGAGGATTCCGTCGGGCACCGGCTCGAGCCCGACGAAGTTGCCCTCGTAGGTCAGATCCTGGAAGCGCAGGCCGTCGTCGTCTGACTCGTAGCGCAGCTTGTAGGTCGCGGTCTTGCTGGCGGTGGTCATGCGCCGTGCTCGGCGAGGTACACGCGGCCGACGCTGTCGTCCTCGCAGTCGAGCCGGACGCGCTTGCCGTCAAGCCGTTGCACGATCGCGTCGAAGTGCGCGTCGTCAGGGTTTCCGGCCTCGTATCGCGAATCGCTGTCCGTCAGACCGATCGTCATGAGGCACGGCGTCTGGAACTCGCGCGAGAGGATCCCCAGGTGCGATTCAGGCGCGCCGGACATGGTCAGGATGCCTGTCGCACCCATGCTGAGCACCGGGGCCAGGAAGGTCGTCGTGCCACCGCGGACGAGGAGGATGTGGTCCTTCAGCGTTCCCGACCGAATCAGCGCGAGCACGTCGCTCGGCGTCTCGAGGTACTTGACGACCCCGGTGGGAGCCTTCTCGGTCTCGAAGGCGTTGTAGCCCTCGGCGATGATGCTGCTCATTCGCGTCTAGGTTCCCACACCGGTGTGGGGAGCCGTTCCCGCGGGCTAGCCGGTCGGGAGCGGCAGCGTGGCGACCAGGAGTGTGCCGCCGCCGGGCGGGCTCTCGATTTCCAGCCGCCCACCAAGCGCGGTCGCGCGGTCGCCCAGCCCCACCAGACCGTGCCCATCGGGATCGGCGCCTCCGATCCCGTCGTCACGAACCTGGACATGGAGCAGTCCGTTCTGCACGGACACGGTGACCTGGGCATGCTCGGCGTGGGCGTGCTTGACGACGTTGGTGAGCGCCTCGGCCACGATGAAGTAGGCGCTCGCCTCGATCTCCGCCGGAACTCGCTCGGCCGGAACATCAAGCCTGACCGGTAGGTCGAGCCGTCCTACGAACGCGTCGACGCCAGCCCGGAGGCCGCCGCGTTCGAGCACGGCTGGAAGAATCCCGTGCGCAAGCTCGCGCAGCTCTCTGTTGCTCTGCTCGGCCTGCTCGAGCGCGTCACCCACGAGCTGCCGCGCCTCGCCGACGTGCGTTCCAAGTGCTCGCTTGGCGAGCTTCAGCGTCACGATCGTGTTCACCAACCGCTGCTGGGCGCCGTCGTGCAGGTCCCGCACCAAGCGGCGGCGGGCCTCGTCCGCCGCGGTGACAAGCCGCCCCCGCGACGCGTCAAGTTGGCCGCGGCTGTCGGCGTTGGCGATGGCGGTCTCGAGCAGTCCGGCGAACTGAGCCATCCGCTCCTCGGTGTCGATCGGCGGCGACTCCTCGCCAACCCAGCTCGCTCCGATCACGCCCCAAACCCGACCGTCGACGACGACAGGCACCGCGACGATCCCGCGGACGCCCATGGTGCGCTGCACCTCAGCGATGGGGCCGTGCGCTTCCTCGAAGTTGTCCATCCGGACGGGCCGCTCCGTGCGCCCTACCATCTCCTGGACGTTGTTGCCCTCGAGGCTCAGCCGCGAGCCTTTCGGCACCAGCTCCGCGCGTGACCCGCGATGGGCGAGCACCGTGATCTCCGCCCCGGGCTCGTAGCGACTCAGCGAGACGCGGTCGGCGCCGAGCAGCCCCTCCATCTCCGCGGCCACGGCGTCGAAGACCGCTGTGCGCGGCGCACCTTCCGCCACCAGCGTTGCCACCCGCCGCAGCGCGGCCTGCTCGGCGGCGAGCCGCTCCACCTCCGCGCGCGTCTCGGCGTTGGCGATGGCGGTGGCGACCAGGTCGGCGAACTGCGCGATGCGGCTCTCGGTCTCGGGCGGGCACGGCTCCGCGCCGAACCTCGCCGCGACGATGGCGCCCCAGATGCCTCCGCCGACCATGATCGGATGACCGACCGCCGAGCCGATCCCGTGGGCGCGGGCCCCCTCGGCTGTGGTTTCGCCGACGGCGGAGTAATCGTCGATCCGGCGCGGCCGTCCTTCATGAAGCACGAACGCAAGGACACCATCGCCGTCCGCCGGCACGCGCGTGCCGACCGGGAACTGGGCCGACATCCCGGCGCCCCAAGCAGCGACTCTGCTCGCGGTCCCGTCGCCCTCGTCCCGGAGCAGTGCGCACTCGACCTCTGCGAGCAGGTTCGCCGCCTCTTCAGCGACCTTGGCGAAGACTTCCCCTGGCGAGGCTGTCTTCGCGACCAACGTCGCGACTCGCCGCAGCGCGGCCTGCGCCTCCCCGAGCCGGTCCGCCCTCCCGCGCGACTCCGCGTTGGCGATCGCGGTGCCGACCAGGTCGGTGAACTGCGCAATACGCGACTCGGTGTCTGGCGGCAGAGGCTGGCTCTGCTTGAAGTGGACGGCCAGCGCGCCCCACAAACGGCCCTCCACCACGATCGGGGAACCGACCGACGAGCTCACGCCGAGCACGTTGCGGATGACCGCCGCTATCGATCCTGGAACGGTCGTCCAATCGTCCACGCGCGCGGCCTCGCGCGTGGCCGCGACGATCGTCGCCGGATCGCCGGGCTCCATGACCCAGCGAGCGGGAACGGGCGGGTGCTCGCCCATTGCGGCCCAGGTCGCCATCGTCGTGACTGACGCGTCGTCCTCGTAGCGGATCATTCCGGAGAAATCGGCGCCGAAAAGCGCGCCGACCTCTCGCGCGACCGCGCCTAACAGCTCACTCGACGGGACGTCTTGAGTAACGAGCGTCGCGACCCGCCGCAGCGCCGCCTGCTCCTCCGCGTGAACGCGCAGCTCGTCGCGACTTGCCTCGAGCAAATGCTGCGCCTCGCGTAACTCGGCCTCGACGCGCCGGCGCTCGGTCGTGTCCCGTCCGACGCTGTACACGACGCCCCGCTCGGGCATCGACAGCGTGTTCCACTCGAGCCACCGCACTGAGCCGTCGGCGCAGATGACGCGGGCCTCGAACCCAACCAGATCGTGACCCTCCGCGACCTGCGCCAGCGCCTCGCGCGCCGGCTCTACGTCATCCGGATGGAGGATCTCGAGAGCGGATCGTGAGAAGAGCTCCGGCTTCGTATACCCCAAGAGGCACAGGAACGACGCGTTCACGCGCCTGAACTCGCCGTCGAAGCCGATGATGGACAGCGGATCGATCGAGAGGTCGAAGAACTCCTCCAGCTCGGTCTCGGGCTGCGGCACATGTGGTGGCCCGGCCACGTCGATGCGCTCCTTTCGTTCCCGCGATTATCCCTCAGGATCAGGTGCTGACGGTGCCGCACCGGACCGGTACTGATCCCGAGCGCGGACCTGCCCGCGCCGGCGCGGATCCTGCTGGTGAGGCCGTCAACCGCCTCCCCACCGGGGGTCCCCGCGTCGCTGTTCGGAAGGTGGAGCGTTCGCTGTGCAGCCTCGGCGTGACCGCGGTGCTTACTAACTCCAGCAGACCAAGGGCTACTCCTCCCCTAGAGCACCGGACTCGCGTACCTCCCACTCACCGCCGTGCTCGTGATCTCCGCCGGCGTCGCCAACGCTCGGCCACTCCCCGCACCGGCCCCCGCCTGCTCATCGCGCTGGGGATGGCGCTCTCAGCGCTCTCGTTTCCGCTGTTCGACCAGCTGGACGTGCGCTCCAGCTGCGTCGAGCACATCCCCGCCGAGCACGGCCGCATCGACGTCGTGGTCAACAACGCCGGCTACGGCTCCTACGGCGCGCTGGAGGATGTCCCCTGTCCGAGGCCCGCTACCAGTTCGAGGTCGACGTCTTCGGCGCGCCAGGCTCACCCAGCTCGTCCTGCCATACATGCGTGAACAGGGCAGCGGGACGATCCTCAACATCACGTCGATGGGCGGCAAGATCTACTCGCCGCTCGGCGCCTGGTACCACGACCACCAGGTTCGCCCTCGAAGCCCTCAGCGAGTCCCTCCGCATGGAGGTCAGGCCGTTCGGGATCAATGTCGTGGTCATCGAGCCGGGCGGCATCAATAATAAACTACCTGCAAACCAAGCACATTCAGGTAACAGCCGCCCTGGATCGCACCCAGGAGGTCGGGGTTCGAGTCCCCCTAGCTCCACTCCGAGAACCCCTGCAATGGTGGCGGTTCCCGCCTTTGAGCGGAGTCGGTTCCTCACGCCGTTGCTGACTTGCCGCGCCGCGTTGCCCGTTAGTCCGCCGAGAAGCGAGAACCGGGGGCGCGGCTAATGGCGTTTCGGCGTGGGGATGTTTTTGCCTGGTTCGTTCTTGCCGCCGGTGGCTACGAATGCGACGCAGTCGCCCTGGCTGGCAAAGCCGTGGTCCCGCCAGCCGCCGTGGCGACAGTCGGCCTTGCTTATCGGCGGCGGCTCCCCAAGACCGCCGTTGACGAACTGGATGCACTGGCGCTGGTTTTCGAAGCCGTAGTTTTGCCAGCCGCCGTGCCGGCAGTCGGCGTTGCTCGTCGGCGCCACCGCCACCGCCGCAGTCGC
>Ga0111539_10010326_pt1 | contig 11757 bp, 10 predicted proteins | sample RhiMethybrSRZTD1_FD_79667 | JGI IMG/M metagenome (GOLD analysis project Ga0111539, IMG submission 79667) | Populus rhizosphere microbial communities from Tennessee, USA - Rhizosphere MetaG P. TD hybrid SRZTD1 (version 2) (version 2) | ecosystem: Host-associated > Plants > Roots > Rhizosphere >...
GGAGAGGCCGAGCTTCTCGGCCACGGCGTCGGTCTGCATGCCGTCGGCGAGCATCTGGAGGATCTCGCGCTGGCGGGCGCTGAGCGTCCGGTCGCCCTCGTCGAGCACGATCGTCGACGACAGGCCGGGGTCGACGTAGAACTCGCCGTCGCGGGCCGCCTCGATGGCCCGCACGAGGTCCTCGGAGGGCGAGTCCTTGCGCACGTAGCCCTTGACGCCCGCCTTGAGCGCCTCGCTGAGAAGCCGCGCGCCGCCGTCCGAGGTGAACACCACGATCGGCGCCTTCACCTGGGCGCGCAGCCGGCTGACGATCTCGGCGACGTCCACGCCGGCGCGCCACGGGTCGATGATCACGACGTCCGGGGCATCCCCGTTCTTCATATCGGCGATCTGCTCGATCGACTCCGACTCGGAGATGTCCACGCTGTCGAAAGCCTGCTCGAGCACCGCCCGCACGCCCGCGCGCACAACAGGGTGGTCATCGACGATCAGGCATCGAGGCGTGTGCTTGGGGCCAGACGCCACGGGGCCAGCATACCTCGAAACCACCGCATATCCCCAGCGCGGAGGACGAGGCCGTCCTTATGGCGGTGACAGCTACGGGCGGGGGAGCCGCTTGAAGAGCTCGCGTCCGACCGCGCCGGCGACCTTGACACCGGCGACAGTGATCCCCGCCGCGGTACGAACGGCAGCACCGACGGGGTCCTCCGAAGCGGGGGGCGGAACGGGATCGTGTCGTACTTTGCCGCGCATATCGCGGTCAACTACGACACCATCCCCGGGAGCACCGCCCTTCACCGCTGTCGTGCGCCGGGCGGGCGGGGCCTTCCGAGGACTGGCCTTCGCCGCCGGCTTGCCGCCGGCCTCCGCCTTCTCGGCCGCCTTCGCCGCGCTCTTCGCCGGCCTTCCGGCGCCCGCTTCGCGCTTCGCGCTGCGCTTCCCGGGCCGCGAGTTGGGCAGGTTTCCGAGCACGCCTCCGTCGTCCGTCATGGACGGTGATTCTATTAGTGCCCGTTCTGGGTACACCGGACCCGAGGTACCCGTCGATAGAGTCGGGAGAGGTATCAACTGTTTGACTGGCTAGTCAGCGGAAATTCCGCTTCGGACCGCTTGACTTCACTATCTGTAGCGTTATGTTGGAAAACATCTGTTTGACTGGGCCCGGCGCCCTCGCGCTGGGCCCTGCGCGCCGCTGAGGAATGAGATGTCTGTAGCCGATTTGCAAGAGCTCGAGGAGGTGAAGCTCCTCGTCGTCAAGGGCCAAGCCACGGGAGTCCTGACGTATGCCGAGGTGGCAACCGCGCTTGCCGAGGTGGAGCTCGACGAGGGCGATATCGAGGAGCTGCACGGGTACTTCGAGAAGTCCGAGATCGAGCTCGTCGAGGACGATCCGACCCATTCCGCGCCCGAGGTGGAGCGCGCCGTCGATCGCCGCAGCCGGCGCAAGAAGGCCGCGATCGACCTGAAGCCGGACATGACCACCGACTCCCTTCAGCTGTTCCTGAAGGACATCGGGAAGGTCCGGCTCCTCACCGCGCAGGAGGAGGTCGACCTCGCCAAGCGCATCGAGCGCGGCGACCTCGACGCCAAGCAGAAGATGGTCGAGTCGAACCTCCGGCTCGTCGTCTCGATCGCCAAGAACTACCGCAACCAGGGCCTGCCCTTCCTCGACCTGATCCAGGAGGGAACGCTCGGCCTCGTCCGCGCCGCGGAGAAGTTCGACTACCGCAAGGGCTTCAAGTTCTCGACCTACGCCACCTGGTGGATCCGCCAAGCGATCGCCCGCGCGCTCGCCGACAAGGCGCGCACGATCCGCATCCCGGTGCACGTCGTCGAGAAGCTGAACAAGATCGGCCGCGCGGAGCGGAAGCTCGTAACCGAGCTCGGCCGCGAGCCGACCCCCGAGGAGATCGCCGAGCACACCGGCATCGAGCCCGAGGAGGTCGAGTCGATCAAGCGCTCGGCGCAGGCGCCGGTCTCACTCGAGAAGCCGGTCGGCGACGAGGAGGAGTCCGAGTTCGGCCAGTTCATCGCCGACGAGCGGGCCGAGTCGCCCTACGAGAGGGCCGCCGAGATCCTCACCAAGGAGGCCCTCCGCGAGGCGCTTGAGAACCTCTCGTACCGCGAACGCCGCGTGCTCGAGCTTCGCTACGGGCTGGGCGGCGAGCACCCGCGCACGCTCGACGAGGTGGGCCGCACGTTCAACGTCACGCGCGAGCGCATCCGCCAGATCGAGAATCAGTCGCTGAAGAAGCTTCAGTCGCTGGCGGAAGCGCAAAAGCTGCGCGACGTGGCGTAGCGTCCAGCAGAGCGTTCAAGCCTCAAGACCTGGGCTGGAAAGCCGATGGACGAACTATGTTCGACGTCGACGCTGCCCTCATGACCGTTATCGAGACGGAGGCCTCCGACCTCCATCTCAAGGTGCCCGCTCCGCCCATCGTCCGCCAGCACGGAAAGCTCGTGCCGATCGAAGGCATGGAGCCCCTCCGTCCCGAGGACACCGAGGCCACCCTCTTCCACATGCTCACGGACGAGGCGAAGCTCGAGGCATTCCGCAACGAGCGCGAGGTGGACTTCTCGTACTCGGTCCCGGGCGTCGCCCGCTTCCGTGTGAACGCGTTCGTGCAGCGCGGCGCCGTGTCGCTCGTCTGCCGCGCGATTCCGTTCGAGATCAAGACGGCGGAGGAGCTCATGCTGCCGCCGGTGATCGACGAGATCGCCGACGAGGAGCGCGGGCTGATCCTCCTGACCGGAACGACCGGCTCGGGTAAGTCCACGACGCTCGCGGCGATGATCGACCACATCAACACGAGCTACGCGAAGCACATCGTCACGATCGAGGACCCGGTCGAGTTCCTCCACCGCGACAAGAACTCCATCATCAACCAGCGCGAGGTCGGCGAGGACACCGCCTCCTTCGCCCGCGCGCTCCGGCGCGTCCTGCGCCAGGACCCGGATTGCATCCTGGTCGGCGAGATGCGAGACGAGGAGACGGTCCGCACGGCGCTGTCCGCGGCCGAGACCGGCCACCTCGTCCTGTCGACGATCCACACCGTGGACGCCGCCGAGTCCGTCAACCGCATCATCGACTTCTTCCCGCAGGCCGAGCAGCGCCAGGCGCGCGCGATGCTCGCGGGAACGCTGAAGGCCGTGATCTCCCAGCGGCTCGTCCGCACCCCGGACGGGAACGGCCGTGTGGCCACCTGCGAGATCCTGCGGATGACCGGCCGCGTGCGCGACATGATCATGAACCCGGACGAGACCGGCAAGCTGCCGGAGGTCATCTCCGAGGGCGCGTACTACGGGATGCAGACCTTCGACCAGGCGCTGCTCAGCCACGTGCAGGCCGGCCGGGTGTCGATGGAGGTCGCGCTCAAGGCCGCGACCCACCCGCACGACTTCAAGCTGCTCGTGTCGTCCGACGGCCTGCGGAGCACCTCCGTCGAGTCCGTCATGGAGACGCCCCAGGAGCCGGCGGAAACGGTCGCCGCGACCGCGCCGGCGAACGGCGGCGCGCCGGACGTCAGTGGCGGCGCGGCGTAACCCGCACGCGAAGCCGCACGCGACCCTGGTAGCTCACGTCGCCTGAGCGGCGGACGAGCCGCGACGGACGGCGATCGAAGCGCGCGTAGATCCCGGGCACGCGCCGGAGCGCGTGGATGCGCCGCGCGAGCTGGCGGACCGTCCGCGGCTCGGATCCGGCGCCGCCACCGCCGCCGAGCTCGTCGTCCAGCACCGCGATCAGCTCCTCGACGAGCGCCTGCTCGGAGAAGCCGCCGCCACCACCGCTGATCGTGAGCCGGTGGGCCCTGCCCCGGCGGAGCGAGCGCGGCACGCGCACACGCACGCTCATGCGATGGCGGACGCCGTGCCTGCGCTGGAGGGTGAGCCGCACGGGAATGCGCGAGCCCTTGCGCGCCCTGCGTGGCGCGCGGGCCCGCAGGATGACGTCCTCCTGGACGCCGCGGCGCACCTGCGCACCGATCGAGATGCGCTCCACGTGGAGCGGCGCGAAGTCGAAGAAGTCCACGAGGTCGCCGGCCTGCGCCACGTCGTTGACCGCGTCGTCCACCGAGAAGTACGGGTTGCAGAACCCCATCGGCTTCCGAAGCTCGCGCACGCTTATGCGCAGGCACATGCGAACCGTGGACGGCCCGAAGTCGCGCATCAGCCGCCCCACCGCCTGCGTGAGCCCGAGCGGCCCGACGAAGGAGATGCCGGCGCCCCAGCCGAGGTCGCGCTCGTCGGAGAGCAGCGAGTCCTGGGTGACCGTCTCCCCGGCGCCGTTGCGGGCAACGACATGGAGCGGGATCGACGGCGGCTCCGCGCCCACCTTCCCGGCGATCGCATCCGCCTTGTCGCTCGTGATCGCGCCCTGCACGTGGCCGTCAGCCGATGCGAGCTTGTACGTGATCGCGCCGAAGTCCTGGATGCCGAGCGGGTTCTGGATGACCGTGTAGACGTAGGCGTCCTGCAGGAACAGCGCACGCTTTCCGAGCCCCTCGAAGGGATGCCCGAACGCCCAGATGTCCTCGCCGTCGCGGTAGGTGACCGTGCCGATCGCGCCGAGCGCGAGATCCCCGGTCGAGATCGCGGCGCCGACCGACGCACCCGGGCGCAGCTCGACTGGCGCATAGCCGCCGACCGGGCCGGCGGGCGCCACGAACAGCGGCTGGCGGGCGCGGCGCGCAGCCTCCCTGACGAGGGCCGCCGCGCGGCCGGTGAGGCCGGTCACGCTGAGCGGCGTGCCGAGCGGGCGCGCGGCCCGCAGGAGCGCCGGGTCGCGGCGGGCGCTGGACGGCGGCGCGGGCGGCCGGTCGCGGATCATCGCCTCGATCGGCGTGGCGAGCGCCACCTCGTTGCCGTACTCGCCAAGGCCCTCGGAGATCGCGCCGGCGTTACGGCCGTCGCAGTACACCGGGGAGCCCGAGAAGCCGGGGCCGATCCCCGTATCGTCCACGGCCGGGCCGGACACCCGGATCAAGATGCGCGGGCCGCTGAGACCCGTCTCCGGTGCGATCACGTCCACGATGTCGACGTTGAAGGACGAGATCTCCGTGCCCCTGATGACGGACAGCCCGGTGCACCGCATGCCCGGCTTGACTTCGGACAGCGGCATGATGGGATCGGCTGCGCGGGCCGCCGGAGCGGCCACGAGCATCGTGAGCAAACAAACCAGCGACCACCGGCGCAAGAGGATCACAGTAGCTTGAACCAGCAATTTCGACCAATTAGGAGGACAGGTGCAGAGCACCCTCGGTGAGTTCCAGGAAACCAAGTCTGAGCAGCCTTTTGCGCTTCAGAACTCGAAGCTGTTGAAGGTCAGCCTCGACCAGGTGACCATCCAGGCCCGGGCGGGCTCGATGGTCGCGTACCAGGGCGACGTGGCGTTCGAGCACGCCGGCAGCGGCGGTCTCAGCCGGATGGTGAAGAAGGCCATGACCGGCGAGGGCACCCCGCTGATGAAGATGAGCGGAACCGGCGAGGTATTCCTGGCGCACACCGCCCAGGAGATCCACCTGCTGTATCTCGAGAACGACGCGATCACGGTGAACGGCGAGAACCTGCTCGCGTTCGACGCCGGGATCGACTGGGACATCAGGCGTGTCGAGGGCGTGTCCGGAATGATGGGCGGCGGGCTGTTCAACATGGCGCTCACCGGCACCGGCTGGGTGTCGATCGTCTCCGATGGGCCGCCCGTGCTGCTCAACACCGCCGAGGCCCCGACGTTCGCGGACCCGCAGGCCGCCATCACCTGGGCGTCGAGCGTGCAGACCGGGATCAAGACCGACATCAAGCTGAAGAACTTCATCGGCCGCGGCTCCGGTGAGTCCGTGCAGATGTCGTTTGCCGGCCCCGGATGGGTGCTCGTGCAGCCGAGCGAGGGCCGCGTGGCGCAGGGGACGCCGTCGGGCGGCGGCGGGGGAGGTCTCCTGGGGAACCTGACCGGCTGACGTGGGGGCGGGCGGCGGTCGCCGCCCGCCACACTTCATTTCCTGAAGTCTTGCTCTAAAATCGAACATGTGAGCGATCCGACCTGCCCCGTCTGCGCCACCGCGGACATCATCTGCGGCAAGTGGACAATCCTGGTCATCCGCGACCTCGCCGAGGGTCGCAGCCGCTTCTGCGAGCTGGAGCGCTCGCTGTCGGGCATCAGCCCACGGACGCTGTCGCTGCGTCTCAGGGCGCTCGAGGAGCAGGGGATCGTCGCCCGGCACACCTATCCGGAGGTGCCGCCGCGGGTCGAGTACTCGCTCACCGAGAAGGGTGAGGCGCTCGTGCCGCTGATCGAGGACATGCGCCGCTACGGGCGCGAGTACCTCGGCGTGGACGATTGCGCTGTCACGCCGGTCGCACCGGTCGCCGCCTAACCCTTCCCACGGCAGGACACTCCGGTGCGGCGCCGAAATCGCGTCGCATGCGCAATCGAGCTCTCCACGACGCGCTGCGGAACTTCGCGCTGGAGGCCGCCGCGCTCCTGACGGACGATCTGAAGGACGGCGCCGAGGTCGAGTTCGACGTCGTCGACGAGGGTGGAGGCCGCGGGCCCGCCCTCTACCGCTACGAGCCCCGCACCGGCTCGTTCATCGAGGAGCGCTGGCAGCGTCTGCGGGAGCTGCCCTCGCGCGAGCCCGCATGCCGCGAGCTGGGCGCCGGCGCCTCCGCGTGGCTGCGCGTGAACGGCCTGCGTGGGGAGCAGGCGGAGCCGGCGCTGCGGGCGATGCTCGAACGGCTGTACGAGGACGCGACGAGCTTCGGCTTCCCGGAGGAGCGCTTCGAGCGCGTGTACGGGGAGGTGGAGCTGACGCTGTACCGCGACGCGGTTCGCGCGCGCGTGATCGCGCCGCTGCCCGGCGCGTGGATGCACGCTGAGCGCGTGGAGCTGGGCGACGGTCTCTCGCTGGCGCGCGGCGACGCGATGGAGGGCCCCCACGACCGCACCTCGCTTCTGTGCGTGCTCGAGCGCGACGTGCCCGCCGACGACCCGATTCCGGCCGACGAGGCGGCCGAGCGCTTCGCCTCGGTCGTGACCGCGATGCGGCTGTGGGCGCCCGGGAGCGTGTCGCTCGTCGCACCCGGCTGGCGCCAGTCGGACCAGGCGCGCTGGCAGCCCGTCCCGATCGGCTCGAGCACACGGCCGCGCGGCGGCGAGTGGATGCTGCCGGCCGGCGACGAGCAGGCATTCCGCGAGTTCTTTACCGCCATCAGCGTCTCGGAGCGACCGCCACACGTGGCGTGGGCGCTCGACCGGTTCGAGATGGGCGCCGCGCAGGAGACGGACGCCGAGGCGCTCACGGACCACCTGCTGGGGCTCCGCGCGCTGCTCGACGCGACCACCGACACCGGCCAGGCGAGCTTCGGGCTGCGCCTGGCGGCGCTATGCGCCGAGGAGGGCACCCGCGGCGAGCTGCAGGAGCGAATGGAGACGGCGACCCGCCTGGAGCGGTACGTGATGGGTCACTCGAGCGGGGCGAGCATCGATACGGAGTCCCCGCGCGAGCTGGTGGCCGAGGTCGAGGGCCACCTGCGGGCGCTGCTGCGGGACGTGCTCTGCGGCTATCTCGAGGCCGACCTGAAGTCCGTGGCGGACGACATCCTGATCGAGTCCCACGGCGAGCCCCTGGGCGAGATCGAGGCGCACGACATGCGCGAGGAGCCCGCGCCGCAGCCCGCGCCGGAGCCGCCGGCCGAGCACGCGCCGCGCTTCCACCGGGAGGAGGTGCCGACCTTCGAGAACCCGCTGACCTTCGAGCCCGACCTCGAGTGGGAGGCGGAGCCCGACTACGAGCCCGAGTACGAGGCGGAATCCGACGAGGAGTACGACGCGGACTACGACGACGAGCCGGACACCGCCGAGATCGAGCCGGTCGCGGTCACCGCCCACCAGCCGGTCCAGCACCAGCCCGACGGAGTCACCGAGTCCGCCGACTGGGGCTGGGACGACCCGGAGGACTTCTCAGCGCCCGTCTAGCGGCCGAAGAGGAACTCGTCCATCCGGGCGAGGCCCGCCAGGTCGTGCACATCGTCGTCGAGGTGGGGCACCTCGATCATGGGCTTTCGGCCCAGGCGCTTCTTCAGGTCGGCCAGGTTGCGGCGGTCCTGGGCGGCCAGGCGGCGCTCGTCCTCGAACGTCCTCATCACCTTGCGCGCCAGGCCCGGGTCGCCCAGCAGCTCGTCCAGCTCGGCCGACGGGTCGCCCCTCGGCGCGGGCGGCCGCACGCGGTTCGCCACCACGCCTGCGAACGGCAGACCGGCGTCCAGCAGGCGGTGGTGGAACCAGCCCGCCTCCTCCACGGCGTCGGCTCGCGGCGAGGTGACCAGCACGAACGCGCTGCGGCTGTCGGCCAGCAGGGCGTTCACGAGCTCCGCCCGCTCGCGGAAGCCCTCGGTCATGCTCCCGAAGCTCGCGAAGAACGTGGACAGGTCCTCGAGCAGGTCGATGCCGGTCGTGCGCTTCAGCACCGAGAACACCATCCCGGAGCTGCGGCCGAGCACCTTCAGGCCGAGCACGCCCGGCGCCGTGAAGGCCTGGAGCGTGCGCGAGTCGATGAAGGCGGCCAGCTTCTTCGGTGCGTCGATGAAGTCGAGCGCGTTGCGGGTCGGTGGCGTGTCCAGCACCAGCAGGTCGTAGCGGCCCTCCTGGTGGAGCTCGTGGAGCTTCTCCATGGCCATGTACTCCTGCGAGCCCGCCACGGCGTTCGAGAGCTCCTGGTAGATCCGGTTGGAGAGCACGGCGTCGCGGGTGCGCTCGTCGGGCGCGTGCCACTCCACGATCTCGTCGAAGGTGCGCTTCGGGTCGAGCATCATCGCCCACAGCTCACCCTTCACGTCCGCCTTCACGAGCCGCTCCTCGTTCCCGAGCTCCGGCAGCCCGAGGGAGTTGGCCAGCCGCTTGGCCGGGTCGATTGTCAGGACGGCGACCTTCTTCCCGCGCGCGGCCATGCCGAGCGCGATCGCCGCGGAGGTCGTGGTCTTGCCGACTCCCCCGGAGCCGCAGCAGATGCACACCTCCTTGCGGGCGAGCCAGTCGCCGATCACAGTCGCCGCTCCAGCTCGGCTGACAACCGCTCGATCTCGTCCCGGCCGAGCTCCGGCTCGAAGATCCGCGGGAGGGTGGTCACGGGGCCGGAGGCCGCGCGCCGCAGCCTGCGTACCTGCGCGTGCTCGGCGCGGGCCCGGGTGTGCTCCGACAGAGCCGCGTTCAGCGCGGCGCGTGTCACGGGCTTCTCACCGGCGGCGCCGCGGATGCGCTCGATGTCCCGCGGCCGGAAGCGAATCGGGTGCACCGCGTTCACGAGGATCGCGTCGACCGCCATGCCGAGCTCGCGGTCGAGCGCCCGCTCGAACTCGACCGTCTCGTTCACCGGCATCTCCTCGGGCAGCGCGACGGCGAGCACGCCGGTCTGGCGCCTATCGCGCAGGAACGAGTCGATCGTCTCGGCGTGCCGGCCGACCGGCCCGACCCGCGCGATGGTCGCGTAGGTGCTCGGCGCCCGCAGCATCGCCAGCCCGTGCCCGGTGGCGGGCGCGTCGACGATCGCCAGGTCGAACGTCTGCCCGCCCGCGCGCGGCTCGAGCTGCGCGAGGTCCCAGACCTTTCCGATCGTCACGAGCTCAGTGAGCCCGGGCGCCGCGGCGGTGAGGTACTGGAACAGGCTGCTGCCGCCCAGCACGCCGGCGAGCGTCCGCGACTTCAGCTGGTAGCGGAGCCATTCGCGCTTCGCCTCCTCGGGATCCACGGACACGGTGGTGAGCTCCGGCACCAGCCGCGACATGCGGTCGCTGCCGGCCACCTCGCACAGCACCACGCGCTTGCCGTGACGCGCGGCCGCGAGGCCGAGCGCGACCGCCAGGGTCGTCTTCCCGGCCCCTCCCTTGCCGGTCACGACGAGGAGCCGCTTGTCGAGTAGCGCAGTCACCGGACGGGAAGGGTGAAGGATTCCGCCCAGCCCGTGCGAATACCGCTTGCGTAATGGATGCCAAGGCGCAGGTCATCGCGTTCACAAATCAGAAGGGCGGCGTCGCCAAGACGACCACCACGCTCAATCTCGCGGCGGCGTTCGTCGAGCGAGGCCATCGCGTGCTGTGCGTCGACCTCGATCCGCAGGGCAACCTCACAATGAGCCAGGGCATCGACCCTGACCAGCTCGACGCCTCGATGTATGACGTGCTCGTGCACCAGCTCTCGATCCGCGAGGTGATCCGCAAGCGAGAGGTGGACGTGGCGTGCTCGTCGATCGACCTCGCCGGAGCCGAGATCGCGATGTCCACGATGATCGGCCGCGAGCGCTCCCTCAAGAAGGGTCTCGAGCCCGTTCGCGACGACTATGACTTCATCTTCATCGACACTCCACCAAGCCTCGGGCTGCTCACGATCAACGCCCTGACGGCCTCCCAGAAGGTGATCGTCCCCGTGCAATGCGAGTATCTATCCATGCGCGGGCTGATCCAGCTCCAGAACACGCTGTCCATGGTGCGTGAGGAGCTGAACCCGGAGATCGAAATCGAGGGCATCCTGCCGACGCTCGTGGACAATCGCACCGTGCACGCGAAGGAAGCCATCGAGATCCTGGAGGAGAACTTCGGCGACCGCGTCTTCGCGTCGCGCATCAACAAGACCGTTCGATTCGCCGAGGCCCCCGTGAAGGGCATGTCGGTGCTGAAGTACGACCCTGACGGTAAGGCGGCCTACGCCTACCGGCGGCTAGCGGAGGAGGTCCTGGCGAATGGCAAGCGGTAAGAGGGCGAGCATGCGCGAGGGCCCCCTGGCGCAGCTCTTCCGCAAGACGGAGGAGGACGACGCTCGTCCGAAGGACAAGCCGCGCCAGGAGGAGCCGCCTCGTCAGGAGGACGCTCCGCGCCACGACGAGGAGCCCAAGCTCGGGCGCCCGCTCCCGGAGGGTGGGCCGGCGCCGCAGGTCACGAGGCATGTTCCCGAGCCCCAGGGTCAGACGGAGAGGATGACCGAGGCCGCCAAGCGTGCCGAGGAGCGCGAGGCGCGCCGAGTGCAGCGTGAGGGCCGGTACGGCCAGCACGAGGGCATCCCCACGCCCGAGGAGCGGCTGAAGGCCGTCTTCTCGCACGACATCCCCGAGAACATCCTCGAACGCGAGCCGGTCCCGGCTCAGCGCGAGCCCATGCCGGAGTCGGAGCCGTTCATCCGCGTGGCGCCCGACCGCCCGACCGAGCCCGTCCTGCGGGTGGTCGGCGTGGGCGGCGCGGGTGTGAACGCCGTCAACCGGATGATCGAGGCCGAGGTCGAGGGCGTGGAGTTCATCGCGGTGAACACCGACGTCCAGTCGCTCGAGGGCTCGTCCGCGTCCACCCGTCTCCACATCGGGAACGCCGCCACGCGCGGTCTCGGCTCCGGCTCGAACCCTGATCTGGGCCGGGCCGCGGCCGTCGAGGACTACGACGAGATCAAGAGCCACCTGAAGGGCTCGGACATGGTGTTCATCGCGGCCGGCTCCGGCGGCGGCACCGGCACCGGTGCGGCGCCCGTGGTCGCGCGGATCGCCCGCGAGGTGGGCGCGCTCACGGTCGGCATCGTCACGAAGCCGTTCTCGTTCGAGGGCGCGCGCCGCGGCGACCAGGCCGACCGCGGCGTCGAGGACCTCGCACGCGAGGTGGACACGCTGATCGTGATCCCGAACGCGCGTCTCCTGTCCGTGCTCGACAAGTCCACGTCGATGGTCGAGGCGTTCCGAGTGGCGGACGACGTGCTCCGCCAGGGCGTGCAGGGCATCTCCGACCTGA
>Ga0111539_10010328_pt1 | contig 11755 bp, 11 predicted proteins | sample RhiMethybrSRZTD1_FD_79667 | JGI IMG/M metagenome (GOLD analysis project Ga0111539, IMG submission 79667) | Populus rhizosphere microbial communities from Tennessee, USA - Rhizosphere MetaG P. TD hybrid SRZTD1 (version 2) (version 2) | ecosystem: Host-associated > Plants > Roots > Rhizosphere >...
AACCCATATCTCCCATGCTTCCTGCTTTGTGTCCTTTGTAGATGGCCCCATGGGCTTGTGCCGCATCTTCAATCACCCAGAGCCCTCGCTTTCTAGCGAGATCCATTATTGGATCCATATCTGCGCATTGACCATACAGATGGACCGGGAGAATCGCTCGGGTCTTAGAAGTAATGGCCCGTGCCAATTGCAGGGGATCCATCGTATACGTCTCGGGATCGATATCGACAAAGACAGGCCGCGCCCCCGTCCACGTAATGGCAAGCGCTGTCGCGATAAAGGTATGGGAGACGGTAATGACCTCATCCCCGGGTCCAATGCCGCATGCCTTCAGCGCCAGGTGAAGCGCTTCTGTTCCTGAACCAACACCGATGCAATGTTGTACGGTGCAGTACGAGGCAAATTCCTCCTCAAACCTTTGCAATTCTTGCCCAAGGATGTACCAACCTGAATCTAGTACGCGACGCAATGCTCCATGTAATGCCGGTTGAATGTCTCGGGCAGATCCTTGTAAATCATTGAAGACGACATTCATGGTCGATTTTACATCCATCTCACACCAATGGAATTATCGATGATGAGCTAGATTCTCGCGGGAATGTGCAGATTGAGACGACCCGCCATGTCCGAATTACTGTCACCGAGGTTACGATGTCCTCGGCGCCGGGCTCCCGCAGCCCTCAGCCGTGACTTCGATGGTGCGAGCCCCAATTTCTTGCGTCGAGTGCAAGTCAGGTTCAGTATCCCTAACCCATGCGAGAGTATGGTCACATATCTGTTCTCGCACCGCGCTGGCCTTATTATTCGTCACCTCGGGGAAGTAGCCTAGAAGGTCCGGCCGTCCTAACCGCTCGCGCTCGGCTTGCAACACCTCTTCAGATCTCCAGCCATTGCACAACACCGAGCAAGACGCAGTCGAGTTCTAACTAAGACCTAGATTCAATATCTCGTCTCCAGATCGCATCGGCTGATGGACTCAGTTCATCCCTCAGGCCAGCTCTCCGCAACACTTGAACCAGACTCAACCCACTTCATCGAAGGGACCAATAATCGCATTGCATGGATGGATCCAAACGGAATCTTTCGCTCAATCGCAAATAAACAATGGAGAGTTTTGGACTGTATCGATAATCGTCCCGTCAAGTACGATTGTGGGGGCTGTCCTCCGCATGTCTACCATCAGGCTGTTGCAATTACATAGACTTCAGCCGCGATATCAGGATACCGTTCTCCAAGTTGCATAAAAGCTTCGAGCATGTCTGGTGTCCACGAGGCCTCGATCTGCGCATTGGAGAGCGGCTTAAGCCAATATCCCCCAAATATCTTGATCGCCAACCCTGCAGTCAAGAACTCGGCTCGAAACGATTCCGGATCATAGACTCGCCGATGGCCATGATGGTGGTCCGTTTCATTCAGACTGTGTTCAGTGGGAAGTGTCCTCATCAGGACTGCCGCCTGCCTGTGAATACTCCGGGCATTTGGAACGGCAGCATAGACGGCCCCCTGAGGAGACAGCCACGTACGCACTGACTGTAGCAAGGCATTGGGGAATGCCACGTGCTCAAGAACGTGGCTGAGAACAATTGTGTCGAATTGTTGCTTCGGCTTGAACTCTTCGAAGAGGGAGCACTGAACGGTGGCCTTGGGAAAGCGTTGCCGAAGGCTTTGACAAAACTGCTCGGAGCCGTCTACCACCGTCAGATCTGAAAATGTGCCGCTGAGAATTTCTGTCATCAGGCCTTCAGCAGGTCCAAGCTCCAGACAACGCCCGGGACGCCAGTGTCTATCAAATAGCTTGGCTGAATAGCGAATCGTCGCGGCATTCGCCCCTCTGGAGTACCAACTGTCCGATGCTATTGTGTCCAATCTGGCTCGCTCGGCCTGTTCGTTTACAGACATGACCATATCTCCCCAGGTACTTCTGAGCGCTGAATGTGGCAGTCTACAGAGTGAAATGTTTTTGACCAATATCGGAATGTGTTTGGAATCATCAGCTCGCGGCACGTATAAAAACATTGAAGAACGGAGAGCCGGCAATGAAATTCCGAGGACAGGTATCACTGCTAATGACCCGGCCTCGACAAATATCTTGATGGCGCAAAGTTTTGAGGACTGAAAGTGCCGGTGTTGCTTCGACACCCGTTATCAAAACCGTCATTTCGACCATAGTTGACCCAGATGGCATTTAATACTTGAGCGGTACCTAGTAACATCGTCCCTTATACGCGGGTATCCGATAATGGTCCTCGCTTCTGTAGTCGCTCGCCTATCACCGTGTAGGGAGTTCGCTGACTATCGACCGAACAGCAATATCGGCGATTGCTCCTGTTCCACTGTTGGAACAGCGGCGCCGGGGGGCAGAGAAATTTGCGTACAAGGAATCCGAGGATCTGCAGCATTGGCACCATTATTGGGACACATAGTTTGTGCCACACCTAGTGCCGGAGTAGACGTTCTAGGTATGTTGCGCAACCTGGACAATTGAAGACGTACGAAAAGTCCTAACCGCGTACTATCGCCATCTCGACAACATATGCTAACGCTACGATCGAAAAATCTTAATCGCGAAAAAGGGCGAAGTGTTCTTCTGGTAGGGCATGCCAATCCATGGTGGAGAAGCAATTGCGAATCCCGCCCTAACACGTCGTTCCTATATCTGCCTCCACATCCCCCGCGTGCTTTCAATAAAGAGTCGCAAGTCGAAGGCCCATTCAATTGTAAAAACTGCCCTTAAGGTTTTCGGTCATCGACTTTCGACGTTGAAGTGCTTCAATCATTGGCACTGACAAAATCGATCAACGTTTGATGCCCTTGGAGTTGTCCATTCTCCTGTAATTTGTCTTTTTCGTCGGTACTCATGCATTCCTAATTGGGTCTGTAACTCTGATTGATTCAATGAATTCCAGCATCAGACCATTGCGAAACATGACAAAGCTGATGTGCCGACCGCTGAACGCCACCGCAGGCACTGGCGCAACGGTTACCCGCGCTCGTTGGGTTCTGGCCCACTGGAGGGCTCCATCTAGGTCATCGACCTGATAGGCGAAATGATATATCTTGATTCCGGCGTTGAGCCAGGGCGTCAGCATCTCCCCGCCAGGCAAGTTTTCAAGGAGCTCGATTCGAGGCCCCGGGCCGGTAAGAAAACAACCAGCCACGCCCTGGAGTGGATCGGAGAAGCTATGCCCCTCTTGGCGATAACCGAGAAAAGCGAAGAAATTTCGCTCCCGAGCCAGAGATGTAGTGGCGTACCCAATATGGTGAAAGTCGTAGCCCCCTGGTAAGACAGGCAAATCACAGACGACATCAGCCACGTCTCAGCCTCTGAGATGTAAGTTTGGCGAGCTTTTCAAGACGGGGGCCTATTTGCGCCCAACTCTGACGGTCCATGAGATGCTCCACTGCATCTAGCCGACGCCCCCCTAGGTCAAAGTGTCCCGGCAGCAAGCGGCGCTGTGGGATCCCGCAAGAATCGTGGAAAGACACCACTGGCCGGTTGTCTGCTACCGTGCGGCAGTACACTTGGGCCAATTCCAATTGTTCGAAGCTACACCGGTAAACGAGCCAAGCGCTTTCCACTGCCGCTAGGGAACCGGGCCTGAGGATCCAACGTCCCCATTCACCGCTGCCAGTATCGAAATTTATGTCGTACACCGAGATGACTCCTTCGGGGGTCCCCGTCTCAAGTCGCTCTACCACGAAGTAGTAGTCCTCGGGGCGTTCATAGTAGTCGGCCAGCCAGGCCAGCTGATCTTCAACACCACTTGATGTGGCGTGGAGAAAACGATTCAAATATGGGTTACAGCGAAGTTCAAGGAGCAAGTGAGCATCAGCATCGCCTATGGGGCGCAAACGAAAGGCTGGCCCTGCCAGGATTAAGTTATGTCGCATAGCGGATCAGGGCTCTATCAACTATGTTCCCTACGCTGTCTAGGTTAGCCAGATCCTCTTCGGAAAACTGCAAACCTAACTCATCTTCTAACGCAAAAACGACCTCGATGTGCTTAAGAGAATCCCATTGGGGCGTATTCTTACGAGAAGTCTCCGCACTCACTTCGCATTTAAGTATGGTTGCGAGCACAGTCAGCGACACAATTTCGAGCTGTTGGCGATCCATACTGATTCCTAATTATCCTATTCTTTATTGAAGGCGACGCCTTCGACGGTGGCAAAATCCAAGAGACTCTGGGCTTGCAAGATATGGTGACCGGGCGCCGGTACTTCGTTTAACCCCAACAGCCGGACCAGCCAATCCATGGCAGGCTGATTGCGTGGTCCATGCTGCACCCGGAAGGCCACTTGTTGGCAACCAGCAAAAATTGGCATATCCCGTAGGGCGAGCAGGATGATGGCATCTTCTAGTTGTCGGCCCAGGGCGCGACAACTGACGCACAGTTCTTCCACTATTAATTGCTGCCCGTGACGCTCAGCAACGATGACGGCAATGACGCCGCTGTCAGAAAGGCGGTCGGTTAATTGCACACTGGTAACACAAGCGTCTTCCCGCTCCATGCGGTCGGCGATCTCGGCCTGGTTGAACCTACGCAGAGATAGGTTGAACTGGTTTGTTTTATTGCATAGGTCAGCTAGGCGATTCAGTTGGACTTGGGGATTGTGGCGGTAGGTGAGCGCCACTTTGAGACTACGGAAATATTCAGCTGGGTCGGTAGTGCTCTCTGCGAGGGACTCTCGCTCTGCGTTGGCTTTTAGATCCTGAATACGCTTGGCATCGTCGCTTTCCACCTTCCAGCGCCGTAGTCCGGGATAAAAATGTATAACCTGTCGGGTCAGGCTAGCATCCGGATGGGCGTAGACGGTATGCACTTGGGGCAATTGTTTTGCGATGTTAGCCAATTCCCCAGGGTTGTCGTCCACGAACAGCACAGCATCGGAAGCTATCCGTAGAGTCTTCGCAATGCGCTCGATGGCGGCCACCTTGTCGTCCCAAGAGACTTCTATAGCTGAAAAATCCTGCCAGCGTAGGGGATAGTCCAAACGCTGATGAAACAGTGCCTCGACATCGGACGGTTCGTTGCGGGACACCAAAGCGATGAATATGCCTCGCTGCTGTAATGATTTGATGTAACGCTGCAAATCAGCATGACCCGGCGTCAGTCGCACGCCTTGAATACCGTCTTCCCCTAGAACTCCACTATGTAGGGTGTGATCCAGATCCAAGGCCACTGCCTTTACAGGCGGCAGCAGAGTGCCTGGGAGCCAGTGGCAGGCCAATTCCCGCGCTAGGACTACTTGGGCCGCATTGCTAATCGGCGTACCGGCGAGGTTCGCCGAACGTGAATCGAGAAGAGGCACACGGGCATCCGTACAAGCTGTCTCTAAGTTGGCGAAGAGCACGGCGGGTAAACTGTCGGCCACGGCTTGAACGGCTTCCGCCCGTTGGCTACCCTCGACCCAGGTAGCTAGGATGATGGGCGCCTTAGAGCCGGACCGCAGAGCCCGCAGCCGCTCTTCCAGCCACTGCAGCCAGTCTGATAGAAGAGATGAGTGTGCAAAGAAGCGGCTGCTATCTAACCACAAGATGTCGGCATCGGCTTCCTGCCGCCCGGCGAACATGAGAGTGTCGTCGTAGCCCCCCAAGCGGAAATCTGCCCGCCATCCTCGGAACGCAAAATAGGGAGCTGTCAGAGACTCGACTGACTCAAAGCTATGGTTGCGCCAGACATTCACAGTGATCTGTTGCCCCGCTGGGGGCAGATCTAGTCCTAGTAAGGTTAAACGGGACGGACGGGGTGCGAAAAGAGCAGGCTGAGCCTCGAACAGGCGCATGGCGATCTCTGTTGTATTCTCTCGAAATATACTAGGTGGTTGCTTCATAACACTTCACTGGTTTCCATCCTTCTTCCAATGGGATGGCGAGGAACCGAATACGCCCCAACCGAAGCAGTATGGTAGACAAAGAAATTGTCACGGTCAGTAAAGATTCGCATGCGACGGCACTGATTCGCCAACCCCTATGGATGTCACTTTTCCGCGTCGTTGATTTGGGGGGATTCTCAACACGGAAATATCTCACCGTTCACGATGAGGTTGCAAGAGTTCCCACGTTTTCTGTGAAGATATCTCTGAAGATGCCTATGAGTCCATTCATATGGAGCCATCTCCGCTGAGAATATATTTCTCATCGTTAGTATGGCTGCCAAAGATTTATGGTTAGACTTACTGTTCCATCATGCTTACAAGGCATTGGGCGAAATTCTGATAGTGGTCTGAGGCATTCCTTTGTAAAGATGCTTCCGGTTTGGTTTATTTATCTTCTATGGTCATATTCCTATGTCCTATGGCGTTCTTCTATTCGCCTACGCTACATCTGCTCTGCTTTATACCTACATGGTCTATCCGGCTCTTCTTCTTATTGGTCGCCGTACCACTCAGCCTGTTATCAAAGGGTTCTCGGGTAGCTTGCCGACCGTTTCAGTGATCATTCCGTTTCATAATGAAAAGCGCTGGGTGCGTCAAAAGCTGGAAAATACACTGCAGTTGAAATATCCGGCAGCGCGATTGCAGATTATCGCCGTGTCCGACGGATCAAGTGATGGGACTGAAGAGATCCTGAAGCAATATCGAGATCGCATCCACGTCATCAGCTATCACCCGCGTCAAGGAAAGCCAACGGCGTTAAATACTGGCGCACTGCAAGCGAGCGGTGACATACTGCTGTTTAGTGATGCCAATGTCTTGGTCAATTCCGATGCGTTGCGGATACTCGTGCGACAGTATGACGATCACTCGATCGGCGGTGTTTGTGGCAATGTGGCCTTGCAAGCAGAAGGCGCCCATGAGCCGTTGGGCGAGGGAATCTATATGCGATATGAACGGTGGCTCTACAACCAGGAGAGTCGGGCTTTCACCATGGTCGGAGCGGACGGCGCGCTGTTTTCCATTCGCCGGTCTCTATTTATTCCACTTCCTGCCGATACGATCACGGATGATTTCGCCGTCGCGCTATCTATTGTGGCCCAGAGGCGTCGAGTGGTGTATGAAGCCGCGGCACGCGCCACCGAGGTAGTAGTTCCTGATGTGAAAGCCGAGTTCCGTCGTAAGGTAAGAATGATTGCGGGCGGTTATCAAACATTGTGGCGGCACAACATTCTGCTCAATCCTTTCAGGCATCCATTGGTGGCCTGGCAGCTCATCTCACATAAATTATTGCGGTGGTTGGTTCCCGTCTTACTCGTCACAACATTCTTAACAGCCTTTGCTGAACGGCAGTATCCTGTGATGGCAGTTGCTGTTGTCCTGCAAATGGTCTTTTATAGCTTGGCGTTCTGCGGATGGATCAGTCAACGATTGCGGCGATGGATGCCCGTCTATGTGCCCTATTATTTTTGCGCCGTTAATGTGGCTGCCGCCATCGGTCTCTGGCGTTATCTCATCGGTCAACAGTCGGTCCTTTGGCAGAAGGTCTCTCGCTGAATGCGATCGATTGAACGGTTCATGACCCAGGTTCGTCGTAGGGAAACACCTTTGCATGCCCGTTTGTACGATTTTGCAAAGCGATTGCGCGCGATCCATATTCCTGTGATTCCTGGCGTCCATCATCTCTTGTATGAGGAACGTCGCCTACGCCACAGTCTTTGGCATACATTCTTACGCATCTGTACTATGAGCCGATGTTTAAAACACGCTGTGAACAGGTGGGCAGAAATTTGCGCGTAATCGGTGGACTGCCATTGCTCATGGGAAACCCTATCCGCTTGGTGGTCGGAAACGATGTCACAATCTCCGGTGTCACGACCATCATTGGCTCAAAACCGATCGACAATCCGATATTGGAAATTGGCAGCGATAGTTACATCGGTTATCAAGTGACGATCGTCACCGGCCGAGGCGTCCACATCGGTCAGCATGTTTTAATTGCTAACCGGGTTTACATTGGGGGTGATGATAGTCACCCACTCGATTTCAGTGCGCGTGTGCGTAATGAGCCGCCTCTACTCGAAGACGTCAAATCGGTCTGGATCGAAGATGGCGCGTGGATCGGAGATAACGCAACTATTTTGAAAGGAGTTCGAGTAGGACGAGGGGCCGTCGTGGCCGCGCATGCCGTGGTTACGAAGGATGTCCCGCCGCACACAGTCGCAGCCGGCAATCCGGCTCGTGTGGTGAAAGAACTGAATCCTTCTGAGGACTCACGGAACAGGGTGGCTGAGATGGTCGAAGCGAATGTCTGAGACTGTTGTCACACAATTGTACGTGAGCGGTATCATGTCGGCCAGACGGTTGAGTCCCACAGGAAGTTCTGCGGGCAGACTTGTCTGTGAGTCAGTTATCTTCAATCTGTGTTTCTCGAACCGTCACGGCGCGGTTTAACATGTACGAATCATATTTGCCCCTCATTCTCTCGGTTTTCAGTAGTGCGACCTGCCTCATCCTTGCCCTGTTGATGATGGCCCGTGCCCAGCGCTTGCCGGTGCACTGGGCGCTCACAGGAGCATTGGCTGCACTAGCGGTGACGCAGTTCGGCAATGGGATGAGCCTGCTGTCGGACTCGCCTGGCGACCTCTTGTATTGGCGGCGCGTCGCTTCCATCGGCGAGATACTGATGCCGGCTGCGTGGCTGTTGTTCAGTATTGCCTTTGCTCGGTCGAATGCAGGGGAGTTGTTGCGAGAATGGCGGCCCGCGCTTGTGGCGTCGGGAATTTTGACTGTACTGTTTCTTGGCTTTGTCGGCTCCGATCGGTTGTTTACCTTAGTCGCCCCAGAAGTGATGGTCGTGGGTCTGGGGCCATCCGGGCGGATCTATGCCGCGCTGTATTTGATGTCGCAAGTCCTGATCCTGGCCAATCTGGAACAGACGCTGCGTCATGCTGATGAGCATGCCCGTTGGTACGTCAAGTTTCCCATCGTGGGACTTGGTCTCATCAGCATGTATTTTCTCTATCAAATGTCCGACCTGCTTCTGTACTCGGTCTGGCATCCGGAACTCGCCTGGCTGAGCGGCCTTGTCACGGCCGTTGCCTGTCTGTTGATTGGGTATGGGTTATTTTATCGGCCAATCCCCGACGTGCAAATCTATATTTCCCGAAAAGTCGTTACCGGCTCGTTGAGCTTTCTTCTGGTCGGTGGGGTGTTGGCGGGGACCGGGCTGATTGCCTGGTTCATTCACGGCTCCGGCCTTCCCGCGAGTATGGTGCTGAGCGCATTGTTTGTCCTACTCGCCGGAACGGGCCTTGTCTTCGTTCTCTTATCGGCTCACCTTCGTCAAAGTCTTAATCGATTTGTGGAACGTCATTTTTTTCCCCACAAGTACGATTATCGCGCACGGTGGCTGGAAGTCACTCAGACGATCGGATCGGGGCAGACGCCTGAGCAGATTGCCTGGCGCGCCGTGGATCTATGCAAAGGCATCTTCGGCGCGAAAAGCCTTGCTATTTGGGTCGCGGCCGATCCTGATGAAGGCCTCTGGACCCAGGTGGCGGTCCATCATGTGGTCGGAGTTCCCGGACAATTGAAAGACACCGGGACGATCCGATCGTGGCTGGAACAACAAGAGGAGCCAGTCGACGTGGCCTTGCCTCATGATACGCTCCCACAAGCGTTGAAAGACGAATTGCAGAGAAGCGGAGCGACGCTCTTGATTCCGTTGCGAGCAGCCTCTCATGCCATTGGATGGATAGCGCTAGGCCCGCATGCGGACGGCAGTGAATATTCGCATCAGGACCGCGATCTCCTTCGGTGCGTTGCGGCTCACTTGGCGGATCGTCTTCAACATCTGATGTTGGCCGATCGCCTCATGATGGCTCGCGAGATGGAGGCCTTCTATGAATACTCGACGTTCTTTTTGCATGATTTAAAAAACTTTACGGCCACCTTGTCTCTCATTGTACAGAATGCGGAACGGCATGGGGCCAAGCCTGATTTTCAATTGGCGGCCATGGTGACAATCGGATCGACGGTGCGAAAAATGACGGCGCTCATGGGGACGGTGGCGGCGCTCTCTCGCGACCCCAAACCAAAATTGAAGGTCGTGGATCTGAATGCCCTGGTTGATGAAGTCTTAGAAGGATTTAACGGTGCGGTGGAGGCCACGCTGATGCGCCGAGCGGGGACCGTTCCCTTAGTGGAAGCCGATGCCGATCAACTTCAGCAGGTGGTGCTCAACCTCATTTTGAATGCTCAGGATGCGGTGGGGCCCGACGGTCGTATTTATCTCCGCACAGACACCGTGGGAGGCGAGGCTGAGCTTGTTGTCGAAGATAACGGATGTGGAATGGATCATTCGACCATGGCTGGGCTCTTTCGTCCCTTCCGGAGCTCCAAGGGCAAAGGATTGGGAATCGGCTTGTATCAATGCCGTAAGATCTTACGCGCGCACGGCGCCACCCTAAATGTAGAGAGTGAGAAAGGCAAAGGCACGAGGTTCGTCATCCGTCTTCGTGCGCATGAGGAAACGGTAAGGAGGAGTCATGTCGAAGCCGGGACTGCTCATCGTCGATGATCAAGAAGAGATTCGGTCCCAATTGCGCTGGGCACTGGACGATACGTACGATGTACACCCCGTAGGGAATGCTCGCGAAGCGCTGGCGTACATGAAGCGCGAGCGCCCGCCGCTGGTAACGTTGGATCTTGGACTGCCTCCTCGCCCGGATGACGCCGTGGAAGGCCTGGCTTTGCTGGAGGGTCTGCTGGCCATCGATCGATTGACCAAGGTCGTCGTCCTCACGGGAAATAATGAGAGATCGAGCGCCCTCCGAGCGATTCAAAGCGGCGCCTTTGACTATATTCAGAAGCCCGTACACCTGGAAACGTTACGTGTCACGTTGAGCCGCGCGGCTTATGTCCATCAGCTCGAACAGGAAAATCGTCGACTGCAGCAACAAGCGACGCAGGACGGCTTCCAAGGTATTATCGGCACCAGTTCCCAGATGCAACATCTTTTCGAAACTGTACGGCGCGTAGCGTCCTCGGATTTAGCCGTGCTTATCGTCGGAGAAAGCGGCACGGGAAAGGAGCTGGTGGCGCGGGCGGTGCATCGGGAAAGCCCGCGGCGGGACGGGGCGTTCATCGCCATCAACTGCGGCGCCATTCCGGAAAATCTTCTTGAAAGCGAACTTTTCGGCCACGAAAAGGGCTCCTTTACCGGCGCGCACATGCAACGCAAAGGACGGATTGAAAGTGCGCAAGGAGGCACGCTCTTTTTGGATGAAATCGGCGAATTGCCTCTCTCATTACAAGTCAAGTTGTTACGATTTTTGCAAGAACAAAAAGTCGAACGTGTCGGGGGGCGCGAGTCGATCGCGGTGGACACCCGTATTGTGGCTGCGACGAACATGAACTTGACCGAGGCGATGCAGCTTGGCACCTTTCGAAAAGATCTTTTCTACCGGTTGAGTGTTGTCCAGATTCAAGTGCCGCCGCTCAGGGAGCGGGAAGAAGATCCTGTGTTTCTTGCGCAAGCCCTCTTACTCAAATACCGCGATCAGTTGAATATGCGGGTGACCGGCCTATCCGATGAGGCGAGGGAGGCCATTCGGGCTTATCATTGGCCTGGGAACGTCCGCGAACTAGAAAATCGTCTGAAGCGGGCGGTGGTGATGGCGCATGGTACGACACTGCAACCGTCGGATCTCGAATTATCCGTGGAATCGACGCCAACGTCCTATCTGACATTGCGCGAAGCGCGCTCCCAATTCGAAAAAAATTTAATCCGCCAAGCTTTGGCTCGGACGAACGGCAATGTGACGAGGGCGGCTGAAGAGTTGGGAATTTCTCGTCAGGCGTTGCATGAGTCCAT
>Ga0111539_10010329_pt1 | contig 11754 bp, 10 predicted proteins | sample RhiMethybrSRZTD1_FD_79667 | JGI IMG/M metagenome (GOLD analysis project Ga0111539, IMG submission 79667) | Populus rhizosphere microbial communities from Tennessee, USA - Rhizosphere MetaG P. TD hybrid SRZTD1 (version 2) (version 2) | ecosystem: Host-associated > Plants > Roots > Rhizosphere >...
CCCAGGATCGCGGGATCGCTACCGAATCGTCTTTGCCATAAACCATGACTCAGGATGACCGTTTCAGGATCTTTTTCGGTTGGACCGTGTCCGAACAATGGCGCGACCTTCAAAGTCGAAAACAGGTTCGCAGTGCCGAAAGTTAGACTCACTGTTTCTGTTTCGTTGCTGAACTCGAGGTTCGCATTCCATCGCAGGTTGAAGAACGCCACCTCCTCGAAGACATTGTTTTGACGGCGCCAGTCTTCATAATCCGCAAATGACACTCCAATCGATTGACCTCTTTGCTGTGAGTCGACCATCACAAGGCGGTCAGGCTCGCCGTACGGCAGCGGGCGAAAAAGAAATGCGTTGACGACACTGAAGATCGCGGTGTTGGCGCCGAGTCCCAGCGCGAGCGTCACCACGGCGATCAGAGTGACTCCGGGATTCTTTGCCAGCAGTCGTCTGCCGAAACGAACGTCCTGTAGAAACTCCTCGATTAACCTGCGCATTGGATCACCTCTGAGAGCGCGTTCAGCAGATCGCCCTCTTTATAAACTTTTTATGCGCTATTTACACCTTCTTTATAACGAGGGGCGTAGTGTTTCTTGTGGGTTCAGGAATGGCGACAACCTACAAGGAGCAAGGCAGTGTTTCGAGGTGGACGAGTCGTGGCGCGGCGTTCGGATTGTTTGGCGGACTCTTCGCGCCCGTCGTTGGATCAATCGTCACAGTAATTTCGTGGTTCGACGATCCAGCCTGGCACGGTTTCTCTTTGCACATCGCCGGTACATCTTTCTTCGTCATTACATTTCCGCTTCTCCTTCTTGGCGCTCACTGTCTCGATCTACTCGATAAAGAGAAAACTTCGAGCCACACGGATCCGCAGGAGGGCGTGTGACTCGTTCCTTGGTAGCGATTGTTCTTATTCATATCTGCGGTTTGGCAGTCGTGCAGGGGCAAGAGATTACAGAGCGTGAACGGCTCTTGCTTCAACGTCTCGATCAGTTGGAGAAGCGAGTAGCTGAACTCGAATCTCGTTTGGGAGGTCAGACAGAGCAGGTTCAAGCCCCTGTTCAAGTTGAATCGGCCGAGCGCGAGTCAACCGATTTCTTTCGCGATGCAACAGTAAACGTCACACTCGACGGTTATTACGGCTACAACTTCAATCGCCCGGTCGGCTCCATCAATCTGCTGCGCGCCTACGACGTTCAATCGAACAGTTTCAGTTTGAATCAAGCTGCGGTGGTGATCGAACGTGCCCCAAATCTCGAGGCTGGTCGCCGCTGGGGGATGCGCCTCGATCTGCAATACGGACAAGCGACTGAAACTGTGCAAGGCAACGCGGCCAACGAGCCGCGGCCGCAAGTTTATCGTCCGGTCTGGCAGGCGTACGGCACTTACGTTTTCGATGTAGGCAAAGGTCTAACAGTCGACTTCGGCAAGTTTGCGAGCAGCATCGGCTACGAGACGAACTACACCAAGGACAACTTCAACTACTCGCGTTCATGTTTCTTCAATTTTCTGCCGTTCTATCATTTCGGTTTCCGCAGCAAGCTGCCGCTCAACGACAAAGTGACGGTGATGTATCACCTGATGAACGGCACCCAGCAGTCCGAAGACTTCAACGAATTCAAGTCGCATCAAGTCGCCGTCGTCGTTGCGCCAACGAAGCGGATCACGGGCCAGTTTAATTACTACTTCGGACAGGAGCAGCGTGATCGCAAGCCCGCGTTGAATCCGGCGTTCGCGCCGGTCGCGTCGCAACCGGGACTTTCAACTGACGTCATTCGTCCCGTTCCTTCGGGACGACTGCACATCTTCGATACCTATTACACGTTCAACGTCACAAAAAAGTTAACGCTGGCGGTCGAAGGCGACTACGTGGTCGGGCGTGTCTTTCGCGAGAGTCCGCCGGCGACCGTCTGGGGCGGTGCAGGGTACGCGCGTTACCGGTTGACGCCGAAGTTCGCTGTCGCCGGCAGGGTCGAATACCTGAACGAGAAAGTGTCGTCGAATCAGGCGCTGAAAGAGCACACGCTTACCGCCGAATACAAATTCGCCGACGGATTTCTGGGGCGAATCGAATATCGACGCGACTTTTCCAACCAATCGTTTTTCCTGACGGAACAGCCCGGCATTCTGAAGAAAGAACAAAACACGGCGACGCTCGGTTTGGTGTGGTGGATTGGGCGCAAGCAGGGAACGTGGTGAGAGGACAGCAATGAGCACACGGTCTGAAAAATTGAAACGGAGCATATCGGTGCTGGTGAAGGACCTCGAACTATTGGCGTCGCTTTATGTCGCTCACTTCATCGTCTGGCGCGAGTTGCGACGATGCGAAAGGGGAGGGGCGGTGCGGCGGAAGAGCTTCGAAGTCGGGAGGATGGAGGTCTGAGTGCTCGACCTGGTTTTCATATCGTTGATGTTGGTGTTTTTTCTCGTGGCGATCGCGTATGTGCGCGGGTGCGAGAAGCTGGAGTAGTCGATGAGTTCGGAAACGCTGCTGAGTCTGGTTGTTTGCCTACTGCTGTTCTTCTATCTGGCGTACGCGCTGTTGCGGCCCGAGAAGTTTTGAGATCGTGATGACGGTAAACGGCTGGTTACAAATTCTCTTTTTTCTGCTGCTCATACTCCTGGTGACGAAGCCGCTCGGCCTCTTCATGGCCCGCGTCTTCAACCGCGAGCGCACGTTCCTCGATCCGGTACTTGGTCCAATCGAGCGTTTGATTTATCGACTCACGCGAGTAGATGCGGCGCGGGAGATGCGGTGGACCGAGTACGCCGTGGCAATGCTGCTGTTCAGCGTTGTATCGATGCTCGTGCTGTACCTGTTGCAGCGAGTGCAGCATCTGTTGCCGTTCAATCCGCAGAATCTTCCGGGCGTCGATTCAGTCGCGTTCACCGGCTCTGCCTTCAACACAGCGACATCATTCACGACCAATACGAACTGGCAGTCGTACGTGCCCGAAGTAACGATGAGTTACTTCACGCAGATGGCTGGACTTGCTTATCACAACTTCGTTTCCGCGGCGACAGGCATCGCGCTGGCCGTCGCTTTCATTCGCGGAATTGCCAGACGAGAAACACAGTCGATCGGAAACTTCTGGGTCGACATGACGCGCGCGACTCTCTGGGTGTTGTTGCCGTTCTGTTTGGCCGGCGCGCTCCTGCTGGTTTCACAGGGAGTGACACAGAACCTCAGACCTTACGACGTCGCCAAGCCGCTCGATTCAGGCGCCGCAACTGAACAGGTGATCGCGCAGGGACCGGTTGCGTCGCAGGAGTTCATCAAGCAGTGGGGCACCAACGGCGGGGGATTTTTCAACACCAACAGCGCGCACCCTTTCGAAAACCCGACGCCACTCACAAATCTGATCGCGGTGTTCTCGATCTTCGCTATCTCCGCCGGCCTGACTTACACGCTCGGACGCATGACCGGTTCGCAGAAACACGGTTGGGCCGTGTGGTCTGCGATGGCCGCGCTGTTTCTCGCCGGCGTGTTTGTAACGTACCGCAGTGAGGCGAAAGGAAATCCGCTGTTGGTTGGTACGGACCAAACGGCGAGCGCGACGCAGTCAGGTGGAAACATGGAGGGCAAGGAGGTCCGGTTGGGCATCGCCAACAGCGCGCTGTTTGCGACCGTCACGACTGACGCTTCGTGCGGCGCCGTCAACTCGATGCCCGACTCGTACACGCCGCTAGGAGGGATGGTCCCGCTCGCCAACATTATGTTGAGCGAGGTTGTGTTCGGCGGAGTCGGCGCGGGACTGTACGGCATTCTGATCTTCGTCGTGCTCTCGGTGTTTATCGCCGGTCTGATGGTGGGCCGCACGCCCGAGTACCTCGGCAAGAAGATCGAATCCTATGACGTGAAGATGGCGATGCTGGTGGTGCTCGTCTTTCCGCTGGTGATTCTGATCCTCACCGCGATCTCTGTCGTTTCGCCAACGTTTGGCACGTCGCAGTTGAACAATGCCGGGCCGCACGGTCTCTCGGAAATTCTCTACGCGTTCACCTCAGGCACCGGCAACAACGGTTCGGCCTTCGCCGGTATCTCCGCTAACACGCTTTGGTACAACGCGATGATCGGCGTGGCAATGCTGTTCGGCCGGTTCATGATGATCATTCCGATGCTGGCCATTGCCGGCAACCTGGCGCGCAAAAAAACAGTTCCACCTTCACTCGGCACGTTTCCAGTGACCACGCCGCTTTTCACGACGTTGCTAGTGAGCGTCGTTGCAATCGTCGGCGCGCTGACGTTTTTTCCCGTGCTGAGTCTTGGACCAATAGTCGAACATCTGTTGATGAACTCAGGGGCCACTTTCTGAAACATGACGCACGAAACCAACAAGCGGATCTGGAACCGGCAAATCGTGACGCGCGCCTTTATCGATGCGGTGAAGAAACTTAGCCCGCGCAAGATGATGGGCAATCCGGTGATGTTTGTCGTCGAGGTCGGCAGCGTGCTGACGACGCTGCAACTGATTCGCGGCATCGTGGCACCAATCCGAGGTGTGACTAATACCGGCTTCGAGTTGCAGATAACGCTGTGGCTCTGGTTCACGGTGTTGTTCACAAACTTCGCCGAGGCGATGGCCGAAGGACGCGGCAAAGCGCAGGCTGACAATCTACGCAAATCAAAGACGGAAACTATCGCGCATCGCATCGTCTCCGCTTCGCTTACGGAAGATGTGGCTGCGCCGCAACTGCGCAAGGACGACGTCGTCATCGTTTCAGCGGGTGAATTCATTCCGGGTGATGGCGAGATTGTCGAGGGCGTGGCTTCGGTCGACGAGTCGGCGATTACCGGCGAAAGCGCCCCCGTCATTCGCGAAGCTGGCGGCGATCGCTCAGCGGTGACCGGAGGAACACGCGTCCTCTCCGATCAAATCAAAGTCAGAATCACTTCGAATCCCGGTGAGACGTTTATCGATCGCATGATCGCGCTCGTCGAAGGCGCGGAACGACAAAAAACGCCGAACGAGATTGCTCTCAACATTCTTCTCGCCGGTTTGACGATCGTCTTCCTGCTGGCGGTCGTAACTCTCCAACCGTTTGCGATCTACTCCAACGCGTCCCAGACGATCTTCGTGCTGGTTTCGCTGCTCGTCTGTTTGATCCCGACAACCATCGGCGGACTTCTCTCCGCAATCGGCATCGCCGGCATGGACCGTCTTATTCAACACAACGTGCTGGCAATGTCGGGACGTGCCGTCGAAGCCGCGGGTGACGTCAACACGTTGCTGCTCGACAAGACCGGAACAATCACCTTGGGTAACCGTCAGGCAGCGGCATTCATTCCGTTGCCGGGAGTTGACGAGACCGAATTGGCCGAAGCCGCGCAGTTGTCGTCGCTGGCTGATGAAACTCCCGAAGGCCGATCGATCGTGGTGCTCGCGAAGGAGAAATACGGACTGCGCGGACGAGAGTTGACGCCTCGCGAAGCGCATTTCATTCCTTTCACCGCGCAAACGCGCATGTCGGGAGTCGACTACGACGGCCGCGAGGTCCGCAAGGGCGCTGCCGATGCGATCGACAAGTATCTAAACGGACTCGGAAAGAAGACACCGCGCGAGTTGGGCACGATCGTTCAGGAGATTTCGAAATCGGGCGGCACACCGCTCGTTGTGGCGGAGGATCGCGTGGCGCTGGGTGTCATTCATTTAAAAGACGTGATCAAGGGCGGAATGATCGAACGCTTCAATCAGATGCGCCAGATGGGTATCAAGACCGTGATGATTACCGGCGACAACCCGCTCACCGCCGCGACGATCGCGCGTGAAGCGGGCGTGGACGACTTTCTCGCCGAAGCAACACCGGAAGACAAGATGGCCCTGATCCGGCGTGAGCAGGAAGGAGGCAAGCTGGTCGCAATGACCGGCGACGGCACCAACGATGCACCCGCGTTGGCCCAGGCTGACGTCGGCGTTGCGATGAACACCGGCACGCAAGCGGCGAAAGAAGCCGGAAACATGGTCGATCTTGATTCGAACCCGACCAAGTTGATCGAGATCGTCGAGATCGGCAAGCAATTGTTGATGACGCGCGGCGCGTTGACGACGTTTTCAATCGCCAACGACGTCGCGAAATACTTCGCGATCATTCCCGCGATGTTTGCCGTGGCCTTTCCGGTGCTCAACACGCTGAACATCATGGGATTGCGCACGCCCCAGTCGGCGATTCTCTCGGCCGTGATCTTCAACGCCCTGATAATTATCGCTTTGATACCGCTCGCGCTGCGCGGTGTGAAGTATCGGCCCATGAGTGCGGCGTCGCTGTTGCGGCGCAATCTGCTGATCTATGGACTTGGCGGAATTGTCGTTCCGTTTGTCGGAATAAAGGTCATCGACGTGATCATTCATGCAGTTGGGTTGGCGTAAGTATGAAACAGAATTTGTTGACGGCAGTGCTCATGACGATCGTGACGACCGTGTTGCTGGGGCTGATCTATCCGCTGGCGGTGACTGGACTGGCACAAGTGATCTTTCCTGACAAAGCAAACGGACAATTAATCAGAGGCGCGGACGGAACGATCATCGGTTCGCGGCTTATCGGTCAGCCGTTTACTTCGCCTGGCTATTTTCGTTCGCGTCCGTCAGCGGCTGGAACGAACGGCTACGACGCCGGGGCATCGTCAGGTTCGAATCTTGGACCAACGAATAAGAAGTTAATCGATCGGGTAAAGGCGGACGTCGAGAAGTTGCAAGCCGAGAACCCAAGTAAGCGGGTGCCGGTCGATTTGGTGACGACGTCGGGATCGGGACTCGATCCGCACATTTCGCCTGCCGCTGCTGAGTTTCAAGTTCCGCGAGTCGCGCATGATCGCGGGATGAGTGAAGCAGAGTTGCGGAGCATCGTTAACGCGCACGTCGAGGGACGGCAATTTGGGTTTCTCGGCGAGCCACGCGTGAACGTGCTCGAGCTCAATCTCGATTTGGATAACCGAAAACCGATGCCTGCTCGTGCGGCTGCGAGTGGGCCTTAGTGTCAGAGACGAATGGCTGCTGCGCTGAAAAAACCATCGCCGGAAGCTTTGCTCGCAAAACTCAAGGATAGCGACACGGCCACGCTGCGCGTGTACATCGGCGCCGCGCCGGGTGTCGGCAAAACGTGGCAGATGCTCGAAGATGCGCATGCTCTGAAACGCCAGGGCGTCGACATAGTGATTGCCGTTCTGGAAACCCACAGCCGATTTGAGACTGCTGCTTTAGCGGAAGGACTCGAGTGTGTGCCGATGCGCGAGATCGAATATCGCGGCGTGACGCTCGAGGAGATTGACCTCGATGCAGTGATCGCCCGCCAGCCGCAAGTAGCAATCGTCGACGAGTTGGCCCACACCGATGTGCCCGGATCGAAGCATCGCAAGCGTTTCGAAGACGTGCTCGAACTGCTCGATCATGGCATTTCCGTAATTACGGCCGTCAACATTCAGCACATCGAATCTTTGAACGACGTGGTCGCGCGCACCACCGGTGTGCGCGTGCGTGAAACCGTGCCCGATCACTTCTTCCGACGCGCTGACGAAGTGGTCAACGTCGACGTTTCGGTAGACACGCTGCGCACGCGACTGCGCCAGGGAAAGATCTACGGCGTCGAGAAGATCGAACAATCGCTCAACAACTTCTTCCGCAAAGGAAATCTGTCCGCGTTGAGAGAACTCGCGCTGCGACAAGTGGCCCAGGACCAGGAAGTGAAAGCCCGCGACTATCGCAAGCAGGAAGGACTGGAGCAGGCGATCATTCCCGAGAGGGTGATGGTAGCGATGGCCTCGCGCGGCGGTGCGAAGAAGTTGTTGCGCACGGGTTCACGGATTGCCGGGCGGCTCGCGTCCGATTGGTACGCCGTCTATGTCGAAACACCGCAGGAAGAGATGGGGCGGATCAAACCGGAGGATTACGCCGCGCTCCAGGAGAACATCCAGCTCGCACGGGAACTGGGCGCCAGGGTCGTCAAACTCAAGTCGCGCCGCGTGGCGGATGCGTTGATCGATTTCGCGCGACGCGAAGGCATCACGCACGTCGTCTTCGGTCAAACGTCTCGTTCGCGTTGGGACATCCTGCTGCACGGCTCCGTCATAAACCGTTTTCTTGACGAAGTCCGCGATGCGACGGTGCAAGTGGTCCCACTTGAATTACCACTGGACGGCCATCACGAGGTCGCAGAATGAAGCGCAAGTGAAGAGCATGGGGCTTAGGGTAAAACTCTTGCTGGGATATGCGGTGTTTATCGCCGCACTTGTTCTGCTCGGAACGTGGAGCGCGTGGCGTTTGCACGACATGGGGAAAGTGTCGCGGCGCATCATCTCGGAAAACTACGACTCGGTTGTCGCTGCGCAGGAGATGAAAGAAAGTCTCGAGCGGCAGGATTCCGCCGCGCTCTTCGTCCTCATCGGCGCACGCGAAAAAGCGCTGGCCCAACTTCGCGAACATCGTTCGCGATTCGATGCGAATTTTCAGAAGGCGGCCCACAACATTACCGAGGTCGGTGAGTCGCAAGCGATTGAATCGATCCGGCAGGAGCGCGACGTCTACTATCAACGGTTCGATATTTTCATCGCTAAAGCAACGGTTGCGACCGGCTCGCGTCCTGATGATGCTTCATTCCGCAACGAATACTTCACGCAACTCGAACCACAGTTCAACAAGCTGCGCGCTGCGTGCGAGCACCTGCTGCAACTGAATCAACGCGCCATGCTCGCAAAGTCAGCAGCCGCGGCGGGCGTTGCCCAACTCTGGTTTTATCGCACGCTGCTGATTGCCGGGGTACTCGTCGCCGCCGGGCTGGGACTCGCTTTCTTCCTCGCGAAACGAATTGTTGAGCCGTTGAGACAGCTTACCGAAAGCACCGCGAGGATCGCGGGCGGCGATCTCAACGCCAAAGTCGAGGTCAATTCGGACGATGAAATTGGCGTGTTGGCCGCCGAATACAACCGCATGGCGGAACGCATTCGCCAGTTGCGTAGCTCCGATATGGGCCAGTTGCTGGTGGCCCAACAAACCACCGAAGCAGCGATCGATTCGCTCTATGATCCGGTAATCGTCACCGATGCAGAAGGCCGGGTCACGAAATTGAATCCCGCCGCTCAGGAGATCTTCGGCTCGGAAGCAGCCAACGGCGGCAAGCAGGTCGGCGAGGTCGCGCGCGATGTACGAATCGCAGGCGCGGTAGCGGAAGCGCTGGAGTCACAACGGCCGGTTGCGGGCGAGGGGATGTCGTCAGTGCTTCCGCTCGGTGTCGACGGTTTGGAACGCACGTTTCGTTTGCGCACGACGCCGATGCGCGACAACGGCAAGCACTTGCTCGGCGCCGTCACGTTGCTCGAAGACATCACTCACCTGCGCGAGATCGATCGTCTGAAATCGGAATTCATAGCGACCGCTTCACACGAGCTGCGCACGCCGTTAACCAGCGTGCAGATGGGTGTTCACTTGTTGCTCGAGGGAGCGACCGGAGAGTTGAACGACAAACAAGTGGAAGTTCTCAGTGCCTGTCGCGACGATTGTGAGCGGCTCGACACGTTGATGCGCGACTTGCTCGACCTTTCGCGCATCGAGGCCGGTGAAAGCAAACCGGCTCTCGAGCCGGCGCGGACCTCGGATGTGATTGCCGAGGCCGCCCGCGAGCTGCGAGCACAAGTCGAAGCGAAAGGACTTGCGTTTGAAGTCGATGCCCCCGTCGCACTGCCAAATGTGATGGTCGATAAGACGCAGGTCGAACGCGTGCTCTCGAATCTGGTCGGGAATGCGATCAGGTACACCAGTGAAGGCGAAATCAAGATCAGCGCCTCGCCGCGCGGAAGCTTCGTTGCCGTTTCTGTTTCCGATACGGGAAACGGAATCCCACCGGAGTATCTGCCGCATGTCTTCGACAAGTTTGTGCAAGTGCCCGGCGCGCCGACTGGCGGCGCGGGCCTGGGACTGGCGATATCGAGACTGATCGTGGAAGCCCACGGCGGACAGATCAGTGCTCAATCAGAACCACACAAGGGTTCGACTTTTACTTTTACGTTGCCGATCGCCGTTAAGAAAGCGGCAGTGCAAAGGTCATGAAGAAGCGAATATTGATCATCGACGACGAAACGCACGTACGGCGCATGATGCGGTTGGCTTTGGAAACCGCGGGGGAGGCCGCGGGTTACGAAGTCGCGGAAGCTGCCAATGGTTTTGAAGGCGTCGAGCTCTATGGGAACGGCACGGCATGGGACGGGGTTGTGCTGGACCAGCGAATGGCCGGGATCGACGGACTGGAAACTCTGCATCAACTCAAGAGCCGCGATGCAAATGCGCGTGTGGTGATGGCTACCGCATACGCGTCGATCGAGCTCGCGGTCGATGCGATGAAGCTCGGGCCACTGATTTCGTGCGCAAGCCGATGACTCCGGAAACGTTGCGCAATGCGGTGGCGGCAGCATTGGCTAAGGCGCCGCCGCGTCCCTCGCTTTCAACTCCGACACCGGTGCAGCCGCTGATCCAAACAATCACGATGAACGGGTTCACGATCGTCGATGATGATGAGGCTCCGGCGCTCGAAGAAAACCAGCGTCGCTTCGCCGTGGTCAGTCCCGATGGTCAGAAGCACGAAGTCCTGGTTGAGATTGACATGGAAGCGATCAGTTACGTGCACCGCATGACCAACCGTTGGCTCGCGCCGTCGAGCTCATTTTGGACCGTCGAAGCTCAGGAGCTGTTGACTGATTTTCTGTGGACCCACGGCGAGGTGCCGCCGCTGCGGCGCCTGGTGCTCAAGAATCTCGATCCGGACAGGCTTCCTGTGGCAGCGCGTTGGACCACCGGGAAGTAGGCTGAACACGGATTTAGGAGGAAAAGAGAAGGGAACATGGCGACAGCGATCAAGCGGTTATTGGTGGGAAGAGCACTGCGGACGGAGCAGGCGGCGCACGAGAGACTCACGAAGAAGACCGCGCTGGCAGTCTTTTCGTCAGACGCACTCTCCTCGACTGCTTACGCAACGGAAGAAATCCTGCTGGTGCTTGCTGTCGCCGCTGCTGCGACCGCGAGTGGTTCTTTTAGTTACGTCGTGCCGGTCTCGATCGGGATCGCGGTGCTGCTTGCAATCGTCGCCACCAGTTATCGCCAGACGATCCATGCGTATCCTTCAGGTGGCGGAGCCTACATCGTCGCCAAAGAAAACCTGGGCACTACCTCGGGACTCGTCGCAGCCGCTTCGCTTCTCGTCGATTACGTGCTGACGGTATCGGTGTCGATTGCTGCGGGTGTCGCTGCGATAACGTCCGCGGTCCAGGGAACGCGCTATTCCTGGTTGGACGAACACAAAGTCATCTTATGTTTGATCTTCATCGCGTTTATTGCGATCGCGAACCTGCGAGGCGTGCGTGAGTCAGGCGCGCTCTTCGCCACGCCGACTTACGTGTTCGTCGTGAGCTTTCTATTTATGATCGTCTTCGGCTTCTTTCACTATTTTGTGTACGGAGGCGCGGCGCCGATCCCAACGCAAGAAGAACTCAAGACGGCCGAAGGCTACCATCTCCAACCCTTGACCATCTTTCTGTTGCTCGGCGCGTTTTCCAACGGTTGCGCCGCGCTCACCGGCATCGAAGCGATCTCCAACGGCGTGCAGGCTTTCAAGAAACCGGAAGCGCGAAATGCGGCGACGACGCTCGTTTGGATGGCGGTGTTGTTGACGACGATGTTTCTGGGCACCAGTGTGATGGCGTATCTGTATCACGTGCATCCGAAACAAAGTGAGACGGTGATTTCGCAGTTTGCGCGGATCATGTTTACCGGATCG
>Ga0111539_10010330_pt1 | contig 11754 bp, 12 predicted proteins | sample RhiMethybrSRZTD1_FD_79667 | JGI IMG/M metagenome (GOLD analysis project Ga0111539, IMG submission 79667) | Populus rhizosphere microbial communities from Tennessee, USA - Rhizosphere MetaG P. TD hybrid SRZTD1 (version 2) (version 2) | ecosystem: Host-associated > Plants > Roots > Rhizosphere >...
CGTTCAAACCGTTCGCCAGGTGCTGATCGAGCCCGAGCGCGCCGACGCCGTGGTCTGCAAGCGCCCGCACGTACGGCAACGTTGCATTGGTGAGCGCGAACGTCGAAGTGCGCGGCACCGCGCCCGGCATGTTCGTGACGCAGTAGTGCACGACGCCGTCGACGACGAACGTGGGTTCTGCATGCGTGGTCGGACGGCTGGTCTCGAAGCAACCGCCCTGATCGATCGAGATGTCGACCATCACGGCGCCCGCCTTCATCTTGCGCACCATGTCGCGCGTGACGAGCTTCGGCGCAGCCGCGCCGGCAACGAGTACGGCGCCCACGACGAGGTCCGCCTGCGTCACGAGCGACTCGATCGCTTCCATCGTCGACGCAGCTGTCTTGAGCGAGCCGCCGAACATCGCATCGAGCTGGCGCAGGCGCCTCAGCGAGCGGTCCACGACCGTCACGTCGGCACGCATGCCGACTGCAATTTCAGCAGCGCTCGTGCCCGAGACGCCGCCGCCAAGAATCACGACCTTCGCCGGCGGCACGCCCGGCACACCGCCGAGCAGGACACCGATGCCGCCGTTCGCCTTCTGCAGCGACGCGGCGCCGACCTGCACGGACATGCGGCCCGCAACTTCGCTCATCGGCGTGAGCAGCGGCAGCGAGCCGTCGCTCGCAGTCACCGTCTCATACGCAATCGCCGTGCTGCCCGAGGCCATCAGCGCCTTCGCCTGCTCCGGATCGGCAGCGAGATGCAGATACGTGAACAGGATCTGTCCCGGCCGCAGCATCTTGCACTCGGCGAGCTGCGGCTCCTTCACCTTCACGACCATCTCTGCGCCGTCGAACACTTCCTTCGCGGTGGCGACGATCTTGGCGCCCGCGGCCGTATAGGCCGCATCGTCGACGCCGATACCAGCGCCGGCAGAGGTCTGCACCAGCACCTGGTGACCAGCGGCAACCAGCTCACGCACGCCCGCCGGAACCAGGCCGACGCGGTACTCGTGATTCTTGATTTCCTTCGGGACGCCGATGCGCATGCGCAAACCTCGCGAGGGGTGAAAAGACGACCTACTGTAGTGGCGGCTAACGGCATGAAACTGCGCGAATCGGCTCGTTTTATCGGAAATGTGGCAGAATCTGCGACTGAACCTGTGAACCACGACGGATTCTTGCGCATGAAACTGGACCGCTTCGACAAGGCCATCCTCCAGGCGCTGCAGCACGACGGCAGGGTCTCGAACGCGGCGCTGGCCGAGCGCCTGAGCCTCTCCGAGTCGGCCTGCCTGCGGCGCGTCCGCGCGCTCGAGGAGTCGGGCCTGGTGGAGGGTTACACCGCGCTCATCAACCAGCAGAAGGCTGGCTGCCCGGTGAACGTGTTCGTCAACATCACACTCGACCGGCAGGACGAAACGGACTTGCGCCGTTTCGAGGAAGCGGTGCGCAAGATTCCGGAAGTGATGGAGTGCTACCTGATGACCGGCGACTACGACTACGTCGTGCGCGTCGTCGTGGCGGACACCGCCGACTTCGAGCGCTTGCACAGCAAGCACCTGACGCGGCTGCCGGGCGTCGCCCGCGTGCACTCGAGCTTCGCGTTGCGCACGATCCAGAAGTCGCGGGAACTGCCGATTAGATAGGGTGGCTGCGGAGCGGAGGGGAGCCGGAAATATCTCCTCCGCAAACAACCTCTCCTCCCTCCGTCTTCCTCCGCTCAGTACGTCAGCCTGCGGACCGACCCGGATGAGGGCGGATTGCGCACGTACGCGTGACCGCGGATCGACACGGCCTTCACCAGCACCCACACGTGTTTGCCTTGCTGCAAATCCAGCGCCGCGGAGGCTGCGCGCGTCACGCGAGAGAGCACCGTCGGTCCGCCAACGTCGACGTGCACCATGTGGGTTTCCGAGTCGTCGTTGCTGATGCGTGCAATCGTGCCGGTCATCACGTTGCGCACGCTGATGTTCTCCGGCCGCGCCGTCGCGAGGATCACATCGCGCGCGAGCAGTTGAACGCGCACGGTCGCGCCGGCTCGTGCATCGCGCAGCCCCACGTGCAGAACGTTCGCACCGACGCGAATCGCCGCGAGTCCGGCGATGTCAGCACCGTGCGCTTCGACCGTGCCCGTGAGCACTGAGCCCACCGCCTCCGGTCCGACGATGGCCCGCAGATCCGGATGCAGACTCACATCCTCGAGCTCGCCCTGCGTCACGACGCGGCCCTGTTCGAGCAACACCGCGTGAGTCGCGAGGCGCAGCACTTCCTCGAACTGATGACTGACGTAGATCATCGGGATCGAGAGCTCGTCGCGCAGTCGTTCGAGATACGGCAGCACTTCTTCGCGTCGGGCGATGTCCAGTGACGCAAGCGGCTCGTCGAGCAACAGCAATCGCGGCTGCGACAACAAAGCCCGGCCCAGCGCGACGCGCTGCCGCTCGCCCCCGGAAAGTTTTTGCACGCGGCGCTGCAGGAACGGCTCGAGCCCGAGCAGCTGCACGACGAAATCCAGCGAGACGCGCTTCTCGACACCGTGCGCACGCCGCTCGGCGTAGCGCAGATTGCCGAGCGCATCGAGATGCGGGAACAGCCGCGCATCCTGGAACACGTAGCCGATGCGGCGCCGCTCGGCCGGCAAACGTGTCTTGCTGCGCGTGTCTTCGAGCACGATGCCATCGATCTCGACGTGCGCATCGTCGGCGGCAACCAGGCCGGCGACGATGTTGACGAGCGTCGACTTGCCGCAGCCGGATCGGCCGAACAGGCCGACGACGCCCGAAGTCGAAACCTCGATCGCCACGTCCAGCGTGAATCCGTCGCGACGCTTCAGGGCGCGGATGCTGAACATGCGGCCTCAGCGCCCCAGCATGCGCTGCACGCGCCGCGCGATGAGCTCGGAGATCAGCAGGCCGACCAGGCCGAGCGAAAATGACATGGCCGCGAGTCGCGCCGCGAGCGCGTCGCCTTCGGGCGTTTGCAGCGCTGTGTACAACGCCAGCGGCAGCGTGCGCGTCTGCCCCGGAATGTTCGACACGAACGTGATGACGGCGCCGAACTCGCCGAGGCCGGCGGCGAACGCAGTCACGACGCCCGCAAGAATGCCGGGCAGCATCAGCGGCAACGTGACGGTGAAAAAGCGATCCCACGGCCCGGCGCCGAGCGTACGCGCTGCGTCCTCGAGGCCGGGATCCACGCCCTCCAGCGAAATGCGGATCGAGCGCACCATCAGCGGGAACGTCATCACCGCGGTGGCCAGCGCCGCACCTGCCGTCGTGAAGATCAGCTGGATGCCGAAGTGCTCGTAGAGCCAGCGTCCGACCGGCCCGCGCATGCCGAAGGTCAGCAGCAACAGGTAGCCGACCACCACCGGCGGCAGCACCAGCGGAAGATGAACGAACGCATCGAAAAACATGCGGCCGGTGAATCTGCGGCGCGTCAGCAACCACGCGACGGCGACTGCGAGCGGCAGGCTGGCCAGTACGCTACGCAGTGCGACCGACAGGCTGAGACGGAGCGCTTCGAGTTCGGGGCCGGACATTTTCAATTCTTGAAGGGCGGGCAAGTATAGGCGTGCCCAGGCGCTGCGCCGACTGTCGCCGATTTCCGCATGGCAACCGCCTGCGGAGCGCTTTAAGATGCTGCGCGATACGACCCCGTCCCGGGGGTCACCTGCTAGGGGCTACTCAAATGACGTTTCGAATTCTGTCCGGGCTCGCTCTCACGGCGCTGCTGGCCACCGCCGCCCAGGCCGAGTGCAACTACCCGAAGTCGCCGGCCAACCTTCCTGATGGCAACACAGCCACGCAGGATCAGATGGTGGAGGGCATGAAGCAGGTCAAGGAATACAACGGCGCGGTCACGGCGTACCTCGCCTGCCTGGAGCAGGAAATGAACGCCCGGATCGAGGCAGCCGGCCCCGACGCTCCCGCAGAGCAGATCGAGCAGATCAAGGCCATCCACAACAAGCGCCACAACGCCGCCGTCGACGAGCTGGAGCAGACCGCCGCCCGCTTCAACGAGCAGGTCAAGACCTTCAAGGGGCGCGAGAAGAAGAGCTGATCGTTATGTGAAACGCGGGCTTTTGTGGAGCCCGTCGCGCTTTTCCGCCTCAAGCGGTGAGCCCCGCAGCCGATGACGCCGGTAAGACCGCCCGCGTTTTCGGGCGGTGGCTCACATTTGAGACGGAATATGAAAATCAGCGCCAGTCTGGGTATCACCATCGCCGCCTTGGGAATCGCTCTCGCGTCGTTTTCGCTCGCTGCCCACGCCGAGTGCGCCTATCCCAAAGCCCCCGCCCTCATGCCCGACGGCAAGACCGCCTCGGAAGCGGAAATGATCGAGGCGATGAAGGCGTTCAAGACGTACAACGAGGAAGTCACCGCGTTCGGCTCTTGCCTCGACGAAGAGACGAAGAACAAGGCCGCCGGCACCGCCCAGCTGATGCAGCTCAAGACGCTGCAGATGAAGAAGCACAACGCCGCCGTGGACGAGCTGCAGGCCAAGGCGAAGCTGTTCAACGAACAGGTCCGCCTGTACAAGGCTCGCGCCACCTGAGTCGTCGGATGGTCTGACGACCACCCCCGTGACACACTTTGCGTGTGTCACGACCCCTGATCTCACCCGCCGAGGCCGAAGCGCAGATCCGCGCTAGTGCGGCGTTGCTGCCCGCGACGTCGTTACCGCTGGCTCAGCTGATCGGCGCGACGCTGCGCGAGCGCGTCGTCGCCGCATACGATCAGCCGCCCTTCGCTCGCGTCACCATGGACGGCATCGCGTTCGCCTTCGCAGCGTACGAGCAGGGCCGCCGTAAGTTTCGCGTCGCCGGCACCCAGGCCGCGGGAGCGCCGCCCCTCTCGCTCGGCAATAGCGAGCACTGCATCGAAGTGATGACCGGCGCGATGCTGCCTGCCGGCTGCGATTGCGTCCTTCCTGTCGAACAGCTTTCGGTCGCAGACGGCGTCGCGCAACTCGCGCCGGAGGCGGCGCCGCAGTTGCGATCGAACATTCACGAGCGCGGTATGGACTCGCGACGCGGCGAGGAATTGCTGCAGCCGGGAATCCGCTTGGGTCCTGCCGAAGTCGCCGTCATTGCGGCCAACGGCCAGACGCACGCATCGGTCAGCCGCTCACCGCGCATCGCAGTGATCTCGACGGGCGACGAGCTGATCGAGCCGGGCAAGCCGCTCGCCGCGTGGCAGATCCATCGCTCGAACGTGTACGCGTTGATGGCCGCTCTGCAGCGCCGCGGCTTCGCGCAACTGACGCTCGATCATTTGCCGGACGACCCCGCAATCCTGCGGGAGCGTCTCGGTGCGCACCTGCAGGCGCACGACGTGCTGATCCTGAGCGGCGGCGTCTCGATGGGGCGATTCGACTACATCCCGCAGGTGCTCGCGGAGCTCGGTGTGCGCGTCGTCTTTCACAAGGTCGCGCAAAAGCCGGGCAAGCCGCTGTGGTTCGGCGTGGGCACGGCCGGGCAGACGGTGTATGCCCTGCCCGGCAATCCGGTCTCGACGCTCGTGTGCCTCGGCCGCTATGTGTTCGCGGGCCTGGAAACGTCGCTGGGAACGGTGCGGCGGGCGCCCGAGTCGATCGCTCTGGCAGAGCCGTTCGAGGTGAAACCGACGCTGGCGCTGTTCGTGCCGGTACAGATTGTCTCCGGAGCCGCCGGTCGCACGGCGGCGCCGAAACCTACACACGGCTCCGGCGATTTCACCTCACTGATCGCCACTGACGGCTTCGTCGAATTGCCGCCTGGGCCCCCCACGGTCGCCGCGGGTACGCCGGTAGCGTTATATTCGTGGTGACAGAGCGCACCATGCCCCGAGCCCCTACCATCGTCCCCCTCCCCGTCCAGCCGCGGCCGCGCGACACGCTGGACCGGCCGCTGCACGACCTGCGCATTTCGGTGATGGACCGCTGCAACTTCCGCTGTCCGTACTGCATGCCGCGGGAGACCTTCCACGAGCACTATCGCTTCCTGAAGGCGAACGAGCGGCTGTCGTTCGAGGAGATCGCCCGCCTCACGCGCCTGTTCGTGCAGCTCGGCGTGCAGAAGGTCCGCCTCACCGGCGGCGAGCCGCTGCTGCGTCCCAATATCTCCGAGCTGGTCGGCGAGCTGACGGCGCTCGAAGGCGTGCAGGACGTCGCGCTGACCACGAACGGCGTGCTGCTCACTCAGCATGCGGCGGAGCTGAAGGCGAACGGCCTGCATCGCATCACCGTCAGCCTCGACACGCTCGACCCGGAAATCTTCAAACAGATGAGCGGCGGCTTCAACGAGCGCGACCGCGTGCTCGAGGGCATTCGCGCGGCGAGTGCTGCGGGCCTGGCGCCGATCAAGATCAATTGCGTCGTCGAGCGCGGCCTCAACGATCACACCGTGCTCGACCTGGTCGAGCATTTCCGCGGCACCGGCATCATCGTGCGCTTCATCGAGTACATGGACGTCGGCACGCGCAATCACTGGAATCGCGATCGCGTGGTGCCTTCGCGCGAGCTGCTGGAGCGCATCGGCGCACGCTGGCCGCTGCATGCGGTCGAAGAGAACTATCGCGGCGAAGTCGCGGAACGCTACGCGTTCGACGACGGCGCGGGCGAGATCGGCTTCATCTCGTCGGTCACGAATCCGTTCTGCGGCGCCTGTACGCGAGCGCGACTTTCCTCCGAAGGCGTCTTCTACACCTGCCTGTTCGCACGCTCGGGCGTCGACTTGCGCGAGCCGCTGCGCAGCGGTGTCAGCGATGAGGAGCTGCGCTCGCTGATTTCCACGACCTGGACTCGGCGCGGCGACCGCTACAGCGAGCTGCGCTCTTCTCTACAGGCCGGCGAGCAGCCGCTGCGCAAGATCGAGATGTACTACATCGGCGGCTGACCATGTCTTCCTTCTCTCATGTCGATTCCGCCGCGCGGCCGACGATGGTCGATGTCGGCGACAAGGCGGTGACCCAGCGCACGGCCACTGCAGTTACGCGTGTGCGCTTTCCGCAGGCAGTCGCGCAGGCGCTGCGCGATCAGCAGTTCAATACGCCGAAGGGACCGGTGTTTCAGACCGCGATCATCGCCGGCACGATGGCAGCGAAGCGCACGCACGAGCTCATTCCGTTCTGTCATCCGCTCGGCATCGAGAGCTGCAAACTTGCGATCGACATGGAAGGTGACGACGCTGTCGTGCGTTGCACAGTGTCCGTGCATCACAAGACGGGTGTAGAGATGGAAGCACTGACCGGCGCAAGCATCGCCGCGCTGACGATCTACGACATGTGCAAGGCGCTGTCGCACGACATCGTGATCGCGGAAACGCGGCTGGTCGAGAAGCGCGGCGGCAAGAGCGATATCGGCTGAAGGTCATGACGACTCCCGCGCTCTTCGGTCTCGTTCTCGCCGGCGGCGCGAGCACGCGCATGCGCACCGACAAGGCGCTACTCGACTATCACGGGCAACCGCAAGTGCGCTGGGCGTTCGAGCTCGCCGCAAAATTCTGCGCCGCGACGTTCGTCTCGGTGCGGCCGGATCAGCGCGAAGACTCGTCTCGCGCGGGCTTGCCGCAGATCGTCGATCGCCAGCCGGGCATCGGCCCGATCGCGGGAATCTCGGCGGCGTTGCAGGAGCATCCGAAGGCGGCGTGGCTCGTGCTCGCATGCGATCTGCCGTTCCTGACCGAAGGCACGTTGCAGCACCTGATCGCGCACCGCGATCCGCACAAGGTCGCGACGGCGTATCGCAGCGCGCACGATGGCTTGCCCGAACCGCTGTGCGCGATCTGGGAACCGAGTGCGCGCGAGGGAGTGCTCGCCTACGTCGCCGGCGGCAAGCGGTGTCCGCGAACATTCCTGATCAATTCGGATGCGACGCTGCTCGATCTGCCTGAGCGGGCCGCGCTCGACAACGTGAATACGCGCGAGGAATTCGAATCGGCCATTGCGGCGCTCGGCCCCCTCCCCAACCCTCCCGCGCAGCGCGGGGGCGGGAGCAAGACTGTTCGCGTGCAGTACTACGCAATCCTGCGCGAGCAGGCGGGCCGCAACGACGAAACGCTCGATACGAGCGCCGCGACGCCGGCAGAGTTGTACGCGGAGCTGCGCAAACGGCATCCGTTCCAGCTGGCGCCCGAGCAACTGAAGGTTGCGCTGAACTCGGAGTTCGGCGACTGGCAGACGCCGCTGAAGCACGGCGACACGGTGGTCTTCATTCCACCGGTGGCGGGCGGATGAAACCGTTCTCCTTCAGCCAGGCGCCGCTCACTGCCGATGTCTATCGGGCTGCGCTGGCTGATCCGGCAGCCGGCGGCTACGCCGCGTTCGAGGGCTGGGTGCGCAATCACAACGAAGGTCACGCCGTGACGCGGCTGGAGTACGAAGCGTTCGAAGCGCTGGCGAACAAGGAAGGCGAGCGCATCGTCGCGGAAGCCGTCGCCCGCTTCGGCGTATTGCGAGCAGCTTGCGTGCATCGCGTCGGCTCGCTCGCAATCGGCGACCTGGCGGTGTGGGTCGGAGTCAGCTCACGCCACCGGGCGGAAGCGTTCGCGGCATGCCGCTACATCATCGACGAGGTGAAGCACCGCGTGCCGATCTGGAAGAAAGAGCACTACGACAACGGCGATTCCGGCTGGGTCAATTGCGAGCGCTGCGCTCATCCTCACGAGCACTGACGGCCTGCATCAGGTCGTTCAGGGAAATCGCGAACGCTTTGTTCTCCCCTTTGGTGACGCGCGTGGACGCCGCCCACAGGAATCGCCCGAGCCCGAGCTCGCGGACGTTTGCAACGGCGCGTGACTTCGCCTTGTCGTCGCCGGTGCGGTAAGTGAGGACCTGCTGCTTCAGCTCGTGCTCGACTGAAGGCGTGATCAGCTCTGCGCGTCCGACCATCACGCGCACGATTTGGTCCGGTTGCGGCGAAACCTGCAGCTGCAGCGTGCGGTCGGTCCATGCCCGCGGCAACAGATAAAGCACGCGCGTGCCCTCCTCCGCGAACCACTGATCCTGCCAGGTGTTCACCATGGCGCGCGCTTCCTTCTCGTAGAGCCCGGCGTTGACGAGCGCCCGCGCCATGTCCTGCATGGCCACTTTGCGCACATCTTCGAGGGCTCCGAACGGCTGGGTGTTCGGGTCGATCACCGACGCGGCATTCGCGATTGCACCCTCGATCTTCTGGTACCGCATCATTCCCTTCCGGACCGAGACGAGGAATGCTGCCTCGATCCGCTCGGCTTCACGCGCGTTCAGCGACAGCGCCTGCTCGTCCGCGTCCAGGCCAACCGCGAGCGGCGCCTGGAAATAGCCGAGACCGCGATAGAAGAGGTCGCGCTCATGTTCCACGCGCGAGCGCGCCTGCGGCGCGGCGACCCTCAGGAAATTCGCGTCGGTCTCGCGAGCGATGTAGTAGTGATCGCCGGCACCGGCCTTGCTGCGAATCAGCTTGTCCAGCGCCATCTCACGCGTGTCGCGCGCCAGGATCCTCACGCCGTTCCATTCGATCGTGAACTGCCGCGAGTCTCGCGCGGGCGTTGTGTACAGCGCGCCTTCTGTGCTTTGCGCACCGACGCGAGTCGGTTGCGGATACCACTCGGTGAGATTGCCGCCGCGGAACAGCACACGCACGTCCACGACGCGCTCGCGCTGTGAGTAGAAGTAAATGACGGGAGTTTCCATGCGCGCCAGCGCGCTCAGATCCTTGGGATTGAATGTCACCGGGCGGTCGTCGCCGCCGACTGCGGCGCGATAGACGAAATCGGGGAGGTCGATGCTGGCGGGCGGCCTCCACCAGATCTGTTCGCCATCAGCGCCCTGCACTGTGGTGAAAGTGCCCCACTCGTGCACGATCAACGGATCATCTGTTGCTGCAGAGACGGCGGGCGAGGCGATGAACAGGCTGACGGCGACGAGCGACTGGACCAGACGCGTGAGCATGGCGGCGACCCCCTCTTCCCTGGATGGGCTCTATCGTCTGCCCGTCCCCGGTCCGTTGCAACTGCAACGTCAGCGCTGTTCCGGGTGGATCACCAGGTCGATGCGGCGATTGCGCGCGCGGCCTGCGGCGGTCTCGTTGGTTGCGACCGGGCGCGATTCACCGTAGCCGACCGACGTGATTTTCTCGGGGTCCATCGCAAAGTTGCTGACGAGGTACTGGCGCACTGCATCCGCGCGATCCTGCGACAGGATCAGGTTGGTCGAGTCGCTGCCGTTCGCGTCGGTGTGGCCTTCGACGGAAATCGATGCGCCCGGAAACAACGCGAGCCCCTGCTGCACCTTTTTCATGTGCGCGGCGCTGCTGCCGTCGATCGTGCTGCGGCCCGAGGGAAAGTTGATGCCGAGCAGCGACAGCACGACGTCGTCGCCCTGGCGCGTCACCCGCGCCTCGTCCGCGCTGAAGGAAACTCCCAGCGCCGCGATGCTCGAGCGCATGCGCTCCTGTGCATCGACGCGCCGCTGCAACGCGACGCGCTCTTCCGACAGGCCACCGAGGCGCGACTCCAGGCGTTGCATCTGACCGTTCAGCGCAGCGAGCTGATCGTCGCGATCGGCGAGCTCCTGCTTGAGGCGACTCACATCCAGCGACTGCTGCCCGGCGTGCTCGTTGATCTCCTGCAGCGGCGTCTGCATGCCTTTGTCGAACTGCGCCGACAACTCCATCTCTGCTGCAATCTGCTTCAGCGGCTCTTCCCACGACAGGATGAGCCCTTCCACGCCGGCCTGGTCGTCGTTCTCCTCCTTCATGACGCGCTCGATGAGCTGCGCCAGATAGGTCGCGTGCCGCGCTTCATAACGCGCCTGCGCGGCCAGCTTGCGCGGCTGCGCGACGTCGTAACGATTGCGCTGCAGCTCCTGGTCTGCTTCGGCAAGGTATCGCTTGGCCGCCTGCAGGCTGCGCGGCGCGCGCTTGCCGACTTTGGCTTCGTCGGCCTGCGCGATCAGCGCACGCGCTTCGTCGAGAATGCCGCCCTTGATTGCGATCAGCTCGGCTTCGCGCATCAGCACTTCCGCTTCGGCGGCGCGGCGCTGTGCGTTCTTAGCATCGTTCTGCTCGTTCTCCATCATGGCTTCGCGGAAGCGTTCGGCCGCTTTCGTCCACGCCTCGCCCGCGAATTTCGGCGATTCGGCGGTCAGCGCATCCTCGCGCGCCTTGATCACCGAGCCCAGCAGCTGGCGCGCGGCCGCCGCAGCGGCAGTCGCACGTTGCAACGCCGATTCTCCTTCCTGCACGCGCGCGCGGATCTTCTCGTCCTTGCGGCCCCGCGCTGCATCTTTGACCGCGGCATCCTGAGCCTCGGCGGCGGCGGCGAAATTCTTCGGCGACAGGACGTCGACCTGCTCGCTGCGCGCCTTGTCGAGCGCAGCCTTCAGCGCCGCCGCGTCCAGGTCCTGGGCAGCCTCCGCTGTGCCCGCGAGAGCGAGCAGAACGACCATCAATCGACTCATCACCTTCACGACCGCACCTGTCCCGAGCCTCGCACGACGTATTTGTAGCTGGTCAACTGCTCGACCCCGACCGGTCCGCGTGCATGAAACTTGTCGGTCGAGATCCCGATCTCCGCGCCCATGCCAAACTCGCCGCCGTCGGCGAACTGCGTGGATGCATTGTGCAGAACAATCGCGCTGTCGACGTTCGCCAGGAACCGATCGGCAGTCGACTGGTTGCCTGTGACGATCGATTCGGTGTGCGCCGACCCGTAGCGGGCGATGTGCGCCACCGCGGCGTCCACGCCGTCGACGACTTTCGCAGCGATGATCTTGTCCAGGTATTCCGTGTACCAGTCCTGCTCGGTCGC
>Ga0111539_10010331_pt1 | contig 11754 bp, 11 predicted proteins | sample RhiMethybrSRZTD1_FD_79667 | JGI IMG/M metagenome (GOLD analysis project Ga0111539, IMG submission 79667) | Populus rhizosphere microbial communities from Tennessee, USA - Rhizosphere MetaG P. TD hybrid SRZTD1 (version 2) (version 2) | ecosystem: Host-associated > Plants > Roots > Rhizosphere >...
CCGGCAACGGGTCCAAGCCATCCATGCAACCTCCGCAGGAGTTCGCTCGCCGAGGCTGGTGTGCGGTCTCATCTCGTTGTAATCGCGTCGCCAGCGCTCGATGGTGCGGCGCGCATTGGGGAGCGTATCGAACACCTCCTCGTTCAGGCATTCGTCACGCAATCGGTCCTATGAAGCTCTCGGCAAACGTGTTCTGCTGCGGCTTGCCGGGTGCGATGTAGTGCCAGGCCACGCCCGTCACGTTGGCCCAGCCGAGCACCGCCCGGCTGGTTAGTTCTGTTCCATTGTCGCTGACAATAGATTTTCGTGTTCCACGCGCGGCCACGATGGTGTCCAACTCGCGAGCCACCCGTGCTCCGCTGATCGAGGTATCCGGCACTGCCGCAAGGCATTCGCACGTGGCGTCGTCCACCAGCAGTGGCGCCCGCGTGCCGGTGGCGCGCTTGCGCCCGCGCCGTCGCCGCACCGCCAGGCCCTCTTCCTTGTAGAGCCGGTAGAGTTTCTTTGTTTCTTTTCGTTCATGGTGATGTTCTCCCGTTCCAGCATCAGCCCGAGACGCGGGTAGCCGAACCGCCGCCGCTCGGCCGCGTGATGGCGCAGCCGTTCGCGGATGTAGTCGTCTGCGCCGATCAGGCTCTCGGCGCAGCGTCTTGCGCCCGAGGCGTGATCAGTTTTTTGCCAGCAGATCCTTCAAGGCCGCGTTGTCCAGCATCGCGTCGGCAAGCAGCTTCTTGAGCCTGGCGTTCTCCCCCTCCAGCGCCTTCAGCCGCTTGGCGTCCGCCACCTCCAGCCCACCATACCTGGCCTTCCAGTTGTAGAACGTCCCCTCGCTGATCCCGTGCTTGCGGCAAAGGTCCGCCGTCTTCACCCCGGCCTCGTGCTCCTTCAGGATTGCTATGATCTGCTCTTCCGCATGCCTCTTGCGCTTCATGGTCCGGTCCCCTCAAAAGGCCGGACTCCAGTTCACAATGGATCAATCCCAGGGGGCAACGTCAACATTGAGGCTCCCGGGGTCATCATTACTATCGGAGGGACCTCGGGCTTGGACGATCCGACGCCAACTCCTCTTCCTAACGGCAATCCTGCAGACCCGAATTACTTCTTAAAATTCTGCAGGGAGGGCGTGAAGTAGCACGCCGCTCGTGTCATGGCATGCGTGAGGTCTTTCAGCAGCGGGCTAGCGCGTGATTGCCGCCGCTGACCGACGTCCCGGTACGAAGTAACCGTCGCGCGGCCAGCGCTCGCCGACTTCCGGCGGCTTCTCATAGGTGGCCGCTTTCGCCAGATATCCGTCGTAGGCAGCCGCAAAGCTCGTTCGCAGCGCGGTAACAAGCTGCAACGCCTCTTCCATCGTTACCTTGTCCTTTGGATAGGACCAGGTCGTCGCGCCCATCATGTCGTTGAGCTTCCAATCGCCCTTCGTCGTGTTCGGATGCTCGTTATGGCAGGTGACGCAGCCCTGCGCGACTGCGCGGTCGGGAAAACATTGCGGTGTGCCTTCGAATGTCCGCGGCAAAGATCCGGCGCCCGCGACGGCCGCCATCTCGGCGGCTTTTCCTCGCCTTCGCTTCTGGACGCGCCGAAGCCGCTCACCGTCTTTGCTATAACAGGGCAAAATACAGCGGAAAATCGCAAAATTGGCGCCAAAATGCGACGAATCATCAGAAAACGCCGATTCCATAAGGGTTTCTAACGAAATTCCGCGAAAAAATAACAGAGGCCGATTTCGGCCTAACAGGGGCAACTGAAAGAAAATAACAGGGGAAACCTCTTCATTTTTTGGGATGACGTCAGTCGTGGCTGAACCGCACCTGAAGTGGCCCCCGGATTTGAGACCGGTTGAACTAATTGGAATCGGAGCCGTTCCGTCGCAGCGGACGAAGCGGGAGATGACGAAGCGAAAGATCGCCGCGGCACTGAGCACGAAGATTGCGCTGGAAGCGTTGCGGGAGCACGCGACGGTGGCCGATCTGGCCTAGCGCTACCAAGTTTCATCCGAACCAGATTTACGCCTGGAAGAAGTAGCTTAAGGATCAGGCGGCGGGGCCTTCGAGGCCGGTGGCGAGGGTGCGGGCGAGCACGGCGCGAGGTTGAGCGGTCTGCACGCCAAGATCGGCAGTTGATCGTGACCGGGATTTTTTAGCCAAGAGGTCCGGAAAATGAACCCGAACCGCCGCGAGCTCGTCGAGCGCGCATCGAGTTCGCCGATGTCCGATCGCTCCGATGTCAAAGTTGATGTCACATTTGATGAGGACGTTCGGCGTGCCAGAGCCGCACAGTGGAATTCACCCTTCGCCTAACGATCCCTCGATTTGCTTCATGTCATCCTCCTGTTTCGTCGACGCAATGGGGGGTCTTTAAAGCCGCACACCGATGCTACGAGAATGGGCGCTCATACGCAGGTGGGAACCTTCTTGAGCTATAAAGGCTGACGGCTGGACCAATCGCGTGGATGCGGCCGAGCCGCTCGAGGGCACATCGTGGGTCTTCTCGACAGACTCTGGACTGCCGTCAACGAATCGCTGTTCGCCAAGGGCGGAACAGACGCCGGGCGCGACGCCGAGAACGCGCGCCAGCTCGCCCAGTCCAGTGCGCTCGTCGTATGGCTGCTGGGAAAAACCGGGGCCGGCAAAACGGCGATCGTCGCCGCGCTCACCGGAGACCGCCGCGCCGAAGTGGGGCAGGGGTTCGAGCCCTGTACACGGACCAGCCAGCTTTACGACGTGCCGCCAGAGGCCCCGCTGCTTCGCTTTCTCGATACACGCGGGCTTGGAGAGGTAAGCTACGACCCCGCGAGCGACATTTCCTGGTGTGAGGAGCAGTCGCACCTGATGCTGGTCGTGATGCAGGTATCGGACCCGATGCAGCATGTCGTGCTGCAGCCGCTGCAAGAGGCGCGCCGCCGCCATCCCGACTGGCCGGTCGTTGTGGCGCAGACGGGCCTGCATCGCTTCTATCCACACGGGATGGTGCATCCGGTCCCCTATCCCTGCACGGGCGGGCCGGAGGACGAAACGCAAGCGTCGTTGCCACACGCGCTGCGTCAGGCGCTTGCGCACCAGCGCAAGCTGTTGGACGGGTTGCGCGGGCCGCGGCCCCGCTTCGTGCCGATCGATTTCACTGTTCCGGAAGACGGATTCCCGCCGCCCGACTATGGCATCGAGATGTTATGGCGCGTGCTCGAAGAGGCCGCTCCCGTCGCTTTCGAGGCGCTGCATCGCGCGCGGACCGAGGCGGAGACCGACCGGATGCGCGGTCGGGTCCGTCCGCTGATCTATGGCTGTGGCGCGGCCGCGGCCGGCGCGGGCGCCGTTCCGGTCCCGATCGTTGGAGTTGGCGGCCTTGCCGGCGTGATCGCGATGATGCTGCGGGGCTTGGCGATCCGTTACGAGGTAGCGTGGACGCCCAGCACGTTCAGCCAGTTCAGCGGCGCGGTCGGTGGAAGTGCGCTCGCGTGGTGGCTGGTGCGGTATGGCCTACGTGAAATGCTCAAGCTTGTCCCGGTGGTGGGCACGGCGGCGGCCGGCGCGCTCAATGCCGCGGCGGGGTTTGCCGTCACCGTCGCGATCGGCGAGGCCGCGTGCGTCTGGCTTGCCTACCAGCGCCGCGGCCTGAATGCACCCAGTGACGAGGTGCGGCGCGCCTTGGCGGATGGTCTCGCGGCGGGGCGGCGGCAGGCGAAGGGTCTGGCGAAGCGGCCTGAGCACGACGCATGAGCTTCGCGACGACAATTCGACGCCATTGGCCGGAGGTGCTCCTGGTTGTGGCGGTCGCGCTGCCGTGGCTGTCGCTGGTCCCGCTCGGTATCGTATGGCTGTGGCAGGGCGGTCACGTATGGGCGTGGGCCATCGCCGCTGCCCTCCTCGGGGTGGCGGCGTTGCCGCTTGCCAGGCTCGTCCGGCGACGAGCCAAGGCTGAAGCGCGTATCGCCCTCGGCGGCCTCGCCGAGCCGTCGCAGGCCTGGACGGCAGGCGAGCGCGAGGCATGGTCCGAAGTGCTCGCAATCGCGGATGAGACCGCGCCGTTTGCATTCGACGACATCGACCCGCTTCTTGCCCGCGCCCGAGAGACGGTGGAGGCGGTCGCGCGCCGCCTGCACCCGGAGGCGCACAGCGCCTGGGGGCAATTCAGTCTGCCCGAACTGTTGCTGCTCACCGAGCGCCTGTGCCGCGACGTTCGTCGCGAGGCGCTCAGCCACATTCCGGGAATAAGGACGCTGCGGCTGAGTCACATGCTGTGGGTGCAGCGGCAGAGCGAGCGCTATGGCGCGGCCGCACAGACCGGATGGCGTGTCGGCTACGGCCTGTGGCGTCTCGTCCGCGCTGTGCTCAATCCGCTCCAGGCCATCGGGCAGGAAACCAGCGGTGCCATTGTCGAGAAAACCGCGAGCTTGCTCTCCTATCGGCTGCGCGCCTACGCGACGCGGATGCTGGTACTCGAGGTCGGCCGCGCCGCCATCGATCTGTACTCCGGGCGGCTCAGGCTCTCGGATGAAGAGATGCGCGCCGCGCGCGAGCGCGACGCGGTTGCGGCCGCCGAACCTGTCGCGGCGGTGCGGCTCGTTCTCATCGGCCAGGTCAATGCCGGAAAGTCGAGTTTGGTGAACGCACTGGCCCGGGAGACGCGCTGCGCCATAGGACCGCTGCCGACCACGTCACAGGTGGCGGAATATCGGCTTGAGCTGGAGGGACGACCGGTCGTGACGCTGGTCGACATTCCGGGCCTCGGCGACGGCGCCTCGTTGGAGTTTCTCGTGCAGGCCGAACGGGCCGACCTCGTCCTGTGGGTCGTTTCCGCGACCCAGCCGGCCCGCGCCCCCGACCGCCGCGGTCTCGACCAATTTCGTGCCTGGGCCAGCTCGCAGCTTGCGCGCCGGACAGCGCCCGTCGTCGTGGCCCTGACCCATACCGATGAGCTGCGCCCCGCCAACGAGTGGGCGCCGCCCTATGACGTCGCGGCGGCGACGCGCCCGAAGGCGCGCGCCATTCGCGCCGCGATCGATGCCGTTGCCGTCGCCTTGGATCTGCCGCCGGACGTGATTGTACCGGTGGCCATGCCAACGGGCCGCGAACCCTATAATCTCGATGCCCTGTGGGCACGGATCGCAATGGATCTGGACGAGGCCAAGCTCGTGCAACTCGACCGCCTGCGCATCGGCCAGCAAGGGCTGGCCCTGCGCGATGTCGCGCATCAACTCGGCCGCGCCGGCCGCTTCATCGTCAGCGGTATCGTTAAGGCCTGATAATGCCCGTCGGCGGCCCGCGCGCGATGGTGTGCAGGGGAACCGCCCGTTCATTCGATCACCGAGAAAGATGACCAGTTCGAACTTGGTCGGCTGCTCGCTGTCGTACATGAAATACTACAAAGAAACCCGCATACACCTGTCATTGGACAAGGAGGCGCCATTCTCGCGTGTTAAATGTTTTATGGTTTACCAAGATGACGAAGCGAAAGATCGGCTCGGCACTGAGCGCGAAGATTGCGCTGGAAGCGTTGCGGGAGCACGCGACGGTGGCCGATCTGGCCCAGCGCTACCAAGTTTCATCCGAACCAGATTTACGCCTGGTAGGCGGCCAAGTTCCGTAGCCATGAGAGTAGAGGACCAGGAGTGGCGCACGATTGGTGGCAGGGATAGTACTCTCGTGCCAGGCAATCGCCCGTAGGCCATCGCGTCCCCGGCGTGAATGATTCTCTTGATGGCAGCAGGCGGTGTCCGCGGGCTTCACTTGCGGTTGACGCACGACAGCAGATTGTCGTAGCTCGCGCCAATCATCGCGGTCTGTACATCGCGAATGCACGCTGTTTGTTTCTCCTGAGCGATGAGGCTCCAACGGCGCTTCAGTGTTGCCAGCGCGTTGGCCTCGTTGCGCAGGCACAACGCGCGACTTGCGACGAGGCCTTGGTCCACGGCAGCGCGGCAGAATCTTTGCACGTCGTAACGTGGGATATCGGCACCGAGCGCGCTTCCCCAATTGCTCTCGATTGCCACGATCGCCATCAGGGTTCCCAGCAACTGCGCCAGATTCATTGCGGCACCTTAGGAGGCTGCCCGATCCAGCGTTGCGCAACTTTCTGCGTTTGCATCACAATCACGTGCCGAGCGCTGTCGTGAGACCCCATTGCATCCGGGCTTTTAGTGTAGAAGCATTTCGCAACTGGTGGTACCGATTGCGGGCAAAGCTTGGTTTTGCGGTATGCGTCGATCGCATCCATGGTGCTCGGGCGCGCTCGCGTGGCCGCTCGAGTAGCATCGGCCCGCGCATGAGAAGTGGGGAAGGCATGAAGGCAATATGCCAAGTGGTTTCGGTCGTGGCCAGTATGTTGGCTGCTTACCCATCATTGGCGGAAGATGGAAGTACCCTTCATAATTGGTGTGAGAACCTGCCCGACGCCGCGATGGGGTACATCGTGGGGGTCGCGGACGCGCTATCAACGCGGCGCGCCCTCCCCTTTTGCATGCCGGAAGGGGTAACTAGGGGTCAGCTGCAGGATATCGTCTGCGGCTATCTCCGAGAGGAGCCCGAACGTCGCCGCTATGACGCTACGAGCGCGGTTTGGAACGCGCAACGCAAGGCTTGGCCTTGCAAGAAATGAGCTGATCGCTGCCGCTAACCTTCCGCAGCTACGATGGCGGGCGTTCACATGCCTCGAGGCTGAAGCAGAACACCGTATCCGGCGGATACGACGTTGCCGTGGGCGCTGCACAGGTGATTGCGGCCGTCCGGACTGTCGCGGTTCTGCTCGACTTTCGTGGCCGGAACCACAATGAAATTTACATGCTCGCGCGTTTGGCGAAGTCGTCCGGGAGTCGAAAGCACCAATCCAGCAATCGTTCACTTACGCCCTGGGTCGGGACTCGGTCGCGAGGCGAACGCGTATTTCCGGCGAGCCATCAAGCTTGGGGCCTCGGTGCAAACGTGATCGGGCTGAGATAGAAGCGATCGCACGTCGCGCGCGCGTCCCGCTGGTTAGACTGACACCCCGATGTGATGATCGAGAATGCTCGCGTCCCTCGTCAGCGCGGCCGCCGTTCCGTGGAATACAAAACGGCCTGACGAAATCACGTAAATGCGGTCGGCGACCGACATCGCGAGTGCAAGGTTTTGCTCGACCAAGAGGATGGCGTGGCCGCTGAGCCGCAAGCCGCGCATGATCTCCTCGACGTGCTGGACGAGCTTCGGCGATAGCCCCTCGGACGGCTCGTCCATCAGGATAGCGGCCGGGTTTGCCATCAGCGCGCGGCCAATCGCCAGCATCTGCTGCTCGCCGCCTGAAAGCTGGCCGCCCATGTGCGAGAGGCGTTCGGCAAGCTGCGGAAACTCTGCAAGCACGGCCTCGAGCGTCCAGTGCTTGCGGCCGACCTCGGCCTTCATCCGCGAACGTCGCGCAAGCCCGCTGGTGGGCAGCATAAGGTTTTCGCGCACCGACAGCGATCTGAAGATACGCCGTCCCTGCGGAACAATGGCGATGCCGCCTTGCGAGATCGTATAAGGCGTTTTGCCGACGATCGACTGGCCGCGGAACGTGACGTCGCCGCGCCGCGGTGGCGTCAGGCCGGCGACCGAACGGATCAGCGTGGTCTTGCCCATACCGTTGCGGCCGAGGATCGCGATGATCTCGCCCGGATGCAGGTCGAGGCTGAGGCCATGCAGCACGTAGCTGTCGCCGTAGTAGGTGTGGATTTCGCGGACGGCGAGGAGCGGATCAGGCGCGGCCAAAGTACACCTCCCGCACCTGCGCGTTGGCCCGCACTTCGTCCGGTGTGCCGTCGAGAATGATCTTGCCGTGATGCAACACCGTGACGCGATCGGCGAGCGCAAGCGCGATGTCGATGTCGTGCTCAATCATCATCAGCGTGATCGCGCGCGGCAGACCGGCGACGAGCTGGGAGAAGCGCTGCCGTTCGCTCGGCGACAGACCGGCGCAAGGCTCATCGAGCAACAGAACTTTCGGATCGACGTTGAGCGCCAGCGCGAGCTCGAGCTGGCGGCGCTCACCGTAAGAGAGGAACTTGACTGTCTCGTCGGCCCTGTCCGCGAGACCGACCTTGACAAGGCTGTCGAGCGCCTGCGCCCGCTCGGCGGTAAAGCGGCTGACCGGCCGGTGCATGATCCACTTGCGACCGTCGGCACCGATGATCGAAAGCATGAGATTCTCGAACACCGTGAGGTCGGCGAACACATTCGAGATCTGGAACGTGCGACCCATGCCGCGCGCGGCGCGCCTGTTCTCGGCAAGTCGAGAGATGTCGTCGCCGAACAGCAGCACCCGGCCGGAGGTCGGCTGCAGCGTGCCGGCGATGCAGTTGAACAACGTGGTCTTGCCGGCGCCGTTCGGTCCGATCAACACGCGGCGTTCGCCGCTCGCCACGCTGAGCGAGGCATCGTCGACGGCCCGCAGGCCTCCGAACACCTTCGAGAGATGATCGACGGCGATCGCGGCCGGGCTCATGCGCCTTCTCCACGGTTGCCGGCGCGCCAGCGGGCGACCAGACCCATGATGCCCTGCGGCGCGAACAACACGGTGACGATGAACACGATGCCGAGCACGGCGGTGTAATAATGGAAGAATCCGCTGACCCAGTTGCGCAGCACCAGGATGATGCCGGAGCCGAGGAACGGCCCGAGGATCGTACCGGTGCCGCCGACAATCGCCATCAGCACGGCTTCAAGCGAAACCGGAAACGAGGCCGCGACCGGATTGATGAAGCGGTTGTAGTAGACGTAAAGCACGCCGGCGATGCTGGCGATGAGGCCGGAGAGCACGAACGCAACGTAAAGGTGGCTGCCGACGTCGTAGCCGAGGCTGCGCATGCGCGACTCGCTCGACTTGATACCACGGAGCGTCAGCCCGAACGGCGAGGTGATCAACACGCGATAGGCAAGCGCGATCAGCACCACGGCCACCAGAACGACATAATAGTACTGCGTGGGGCCGGCGACGCGGAGCCCGCCGATCGCCGGAAACGGCACGTTGGTGACGCCGTTGTCGCCGCCGGTGAACGAGGCCCAGCGGTAAGCGACGCCCCAGATGATGTAGCCGAACGCCAGCGTGATCAGGATGAAATAGACGCCGCGCGTGCGCACCGCGAAGGCAAAGACGAAGGAAAGGATCGTGCCGGCGAGGATTCCGGCCGGCGCCGCAAGCGCGGTACTCACGCCGTGACGCACTTGCAGGATCGCAGTCGTGTAGGCGGCGACCGCGAAGAAAGCCGCGTGGCAGAGCGAGAACAGCCCCGCGTGCCCGAGCAGCAGGTCGGCCGACAGGGCGAGAAGCCCAAAGATCATGATCTGGGTGAGCAGCGTCACCCAGAATTCGCCGACCAACGAAGGAAGCGCAGCCGCGATCGCCAGTGCAGCAACGAGAAGGAGCACGCGCGCCGTCACCTCACTGCTCCTTGCCGAAGATGCCGGTCGCCCGGAACAGGAGCAGGACCGCCATCGGGCCGAACAGCACGAAGTACGAGAACTCCGGAAGCAGCCAGCGGCCATAGGCATCGAGGAGGCCGACAATGATGCTGCCCAGGATCGCGCCTTCGAGGCTGCCGAGCCCGCCGACGATCACAACCACCAGCGCGAGGACCAGAATGTCCCATTCGGCCCCGGGATTGAGCGTGAGGAATGCCCCGCCGACGACGCCTGCGAGACCCGCGAGAAAGGAGGCGAGTGCCGAGACCAGCGCGAACAGCCGGTCCACGTTGATGCCGGTCGCGTTCACCATTTCGCGATCATCGACACCGGCGCGCACGACCGCTCCAATGTGAGTCTTGTGATAGAGCAGCCACAGCAGGATCGCCGTAGACGTGCCGAGCACGATCAGCGCCAAGCGATACTTCGGATAGAACAGCCCGCCGGGCAATTCCATGCCGCCGCGCAACCAGGGCGGTATCGCGACGCGGAGGTTGTCACCGCCCCAGATCGCCAGACACACTTCGCCGATCACGAACGCGACCCCGACAGTGAGCAGCACCTGCGCCAGATGATTGTGGCCGATCGGGCGGATGAGGAAGCGATCGACGAAGAAACCCAGCACCACGATCGTGAGGCCGCCGCACAGGATCGCGAGCTCGAAGCTGCCGGTGCGGCGCGCGACCGAGTAGCCGATGTAGCCGCCGAGCAGGTAATACGCGCCATAAGCCATGTTGACGACGCGCATCAGGCCGAAGGTCAGCGTGAACCCGCTCGCGAGCAGGAACAGGAGCGCGGCGAGCGAGATGCCGTTGATCGCCTGAAGGATGACGCCGGACATGAACGAGCGGAGAAAAAGCGCGAACGACGCGCCGGGCGGCGCGAGCACGCCCGGCGCCGGCGCTTTGGAATCGTCAGCGCTTGTACGGGCCCTTGGCGAGGAACTCCTCGGGCTTCCAGGTCCAGAACTGCGACACCGCCTCGTAGGTCTTCACCGGCCGAGTGATTAAGACGTCTCCGAGCGCTGGATGCTTTGTCTTCTCGACCTTGGCGACGTAAACGTTCTGGATCGGATTGTCGTAGGCGTCGAGCTTCAGCGGCCCGCGCGGCGCCTTGATCTGCACGGTGCGCATCGCCTTCAGGAACGCGTCGCGATCCTCGACGTTGCCGTTGATCGAGTCGATCGCAGTCTTGACCCAGAGGCCCGCCGTATAGGCCGACTCGGCGAACCAGGACGGAATGCGTTTGTGCTTGGCCGCATAGGCATCGACGAACGCCTTGTTCTCCGGCGTATCGATCCCTGACGCATAGTGCAGCGAGTTCGCGATCAACCCGACCGCGCGGTCGTCGACCTGCGGCAGCATGTCCTCCTGCAGCCAATAGGTGCCGTAGATCTTGTGCTTCTTGTCCATGCCGAAATTGAACCAGTCCTCGAACAGGCGGATGCGGTCCGCGCCGACGATGGTCACCGCGACGCCGTCAGTGTCGGCCGGAATGGTCGCGATGGTGGTGCCGTAATCCTTCGTGCCGATCGGATTCCAGATCAGCCGCGCGACCTTGCCACCGAGCGCCTTGAAGGTCTCGATCGCCCCCAGCGTCACCTCATGGCCAAACGTGTAGTCCTGACCGATGAAGGTCACGTTGCGCAGGCCAAGCTCCTTGTAAAGATACTCCCCGAACGGATGGCCGATCTGGCTCGACGACACGGCCGTGCGCACCACGGTCGGCACCCGCTCCCATTTCGTCACATTGTCCGCTCCGGCCGCGTCCATCACCAGCGGCACGCCGGTTTCCTTGCTGACCTGCGAGACCGCCGGGCCTTCGTGGCCGCAGAGCGGACCGACCATGAAATGCACCTTCTCCTGCAACACGAGACGGCGCGCCTGCGTCAGCGCCTGATCGGGATTGCAGGTCGTGTCGCCGGTGACGATCTCGATCTTGCGGCCGCCGGCACTCATGTTGTTCTGCTCCCAGAACATCCGGAAACCGTTGACCATCTCGGCGCCCGGCGAGGCGAGCGGCCCGGTGATCGGCGGCAGGAAGCCGATTCTGATCGGTCCCTTGTCCTGTGCCGGTGCCGCGCCGAGGCCGACGAGCAGCGCGGCAACGGCCAGGGCCCAGGTGCGCGCGAGTTGTCCGAGCGTGTGCATGAGTGCCCTCCCTTGACGTTGTTTTCTGCTGTCCTCCGCACCGGACTCAAGTGCCCGGGTCATCGCTTGCAGAGTGTTCAGCCCGGGGAGATGACTAACGGGTGTTCGGGGACATGGCTGACACATCATCATTGCATGGATTCGGCTGCCGGGGAGGCGATCCATGCCGTGGCGCGAGGTGTCTGTCATGGAGCAGC